>Ga0272448_1005727_pt1 | contig 13626 bp, 14 predicted proteins | sample YNPCB0191_FD_202220 | JGI IMG/M metagenome (GOLD analysis project Ga0272448, IMG submission 202220) | Hot spring sediment microbial communities from Yellowstone National Park, WY, United States - YNP-CB-019-1 | ecosystem: Environmental > Aquatic > Thermal springs > Hot (42-90C) > Sediment...
CAAAGCAACTATCGGGTAATCCGTTCCCAGCGGCTCCCTGTCAAACACGTCCAGTGCCGCCCCCGCTATTTTCCTGTCTTTCAAAGCTTCGTATATCGCTTTTTCATCCGCAATGGCCGACCTCGACGTATTGATGAAGTAAGCGGTCGGTTTCATCATGCCGATGAGTTTGCCGTTTATAAGGTTCTCGGTTTCCTTCGCCGCCCTCACATGGACCGTTACAAAATCGGCCTCGGACATCAATTCTTCGAGACTTGCCATTTTAATACCGTAAGGCGGGTCCTTGACAAACGGGTCATAACCCAGAATGTTTACGTCAAAGCCTCTAAGCCTTTTTGCAACCTTTAGGCCTATCTCGCCAAGCCCCACGATGCCGACGGTCTTGCCGGGCAGGTCGGGAATATGGCCGGAATTCGGATACTCCTTGATCCACATGCCGTTTTTGAGTCCGTGGTGTCCCCTCGCTATATTTCTGCACTCGGCAATGAGCACGCCTATCGTAAAATCGGCAACGGCGTCGGCATTCCTGCCGGGCGTGTTGTAGACGAGAATATTTTTCCGCGTGGCATGTTCAAGGTTGATATTTTCTATGCCGGCCCTGAGCACGCCTATCACTTTTAGTCTGCCGCAGCTGTCAATAAGCCTTTTTGTCACCGTGCAAAATTCCGTAACGATTATGTCGGCGTCCCTTACGGCATCCAATATGTATTCCGGAGGTTCGTAAGCCTCACTTCCGCCCGTCTCGACCTTCAGGTTTATCGCCTGAAGTTCCTGGAAGCCGTCAAGCTTCCAGTCAAGCACGGAAACCTCAACGTCCTTTTGCTTAAAGGGAGCGAAGCCTGTCTCTATATATTCCTTGGGGATGAACAGGTCCCCGATTCCCACAAGTTTCATAAGCACTCCCCTTTATAGTATACCTTGCTTTTTTGTCTGATTCAACACAAATGTATGAAACAACTTAAAACTTAAGGCACAAGTACTACTTTTACGGCATCTCCCGACTTCATGGCCTCGATTCCCTTATGGAATTCCGACATCGGAAGCACATGGGTAATCAGGTTCATATCGGAGCCGCAAACGGCACAGGCTTCAACCTTCACAAGCACTTCGCCTTCACCGGCCTGCGGAACGGCCGCCATAGGTTCTATCCGTACATCCTGCGGTGCATAATAGTTAACGCACATGCCGCCCGGCGTCAGTGCATCTCCCTTCCGCCGGTTATATTGAGCGCCTGGCCCGTGCAGTAGTCCGCACCGGCGGTAAGGAACCAGACGTAATCGACCACGTCGTCTATCGCGGTCAGTCTGTTAAGAGGGATCTTCGCTGTGAATTTCTTAATGACTTCTTCTCTGGAGAGCTTGAGGTTTTCGGTATATCCCTTGCTGACTTCTCCCCATACTCCCGTCGCATCGGTAATTCCGGGGCAAACGCAGTTTACGGTGATGTTATACGGCGCGAGTTCGAAAGCGAGAGCATGGGTGAGCGCGATAATTGCGCCTTTTGCCGCCGAGTAATGAGCCATCAGCGCGGAACCGGTCTTGCCTGATTTGGATGAAAAATTGATGATGCGGCCTTCTTTTAAAGGTTTCATGCTTTTTACCGCGCCCTGCGAACAGAACAACGTACCGCTGACATTGACCCTGAATTGCCTGTCCATTTGCTCCGAAGTGATTTCCTCAAACGGGCGCTGGTCGACTATACCCGCGTTATTGATAAGGGCGTAGACCGGACCTGCCGTATTTGCGATATCGTCAAAGCATTTCAATACCGCGTCCCTGTCGGTTATATCCAGTAAGTAGGCCTTTGCCGAATAGCCCTGACCTGCAAGCCTTTTGGCTTCTTCCTCAACCTGCGGGTTGACGTCTATCATAACGACCTTTGCGCCTTCCCCCGCAAACCTCTCGGCGATGCCGAGCCCTATGCTCCTGGCAGCCCCGGTTACTACGCACACTTTTCCTTTAAGCGATTTCAACAATTCAACTTCCCCCTTACTTATAAATGAATTAGGTATTTGTTATGAAAAATTTCATAACATTTGTCAATTACTATTCTAAGATAGTCCGCAACGTTTGTCAATAGACCTGCTGAAATATCGGCGCACGCGGGATTTCCGGGCGGGAAGCCGTCGACATATTTATTCCATGCTTATAGGACCGTGATAATGAGTTTTTACAGCAAAACCAAAATTTGATTGGTATTGGTATGAAAAAAGGAAATATGCCGCTGAAAAGACCATCTGAAGCCAGGATGTGCTAACGGGGACATTCCCTCCCGGTAAGGAATACCCGTGACTCAGCGGGTGCGTCCCCTTACCTTGGACCGTCTGGTCATACGAGATGCAAGGCGAGATGCCGCTGATTGCATCGAGGCTTAGCGAAATGAGTTGATGCAGCAGAATCAAATTACAAATTCACCGTAAAAAATTTTTTCAAAAAAAGAAGCGGTTTTAGAATTTAGAAAGCGGGGGACGATGAGTCAGACCGTCCCCTGACTCATCCCCTGTCTTAATTGTCTCCGAACACCCTGCCCATCCAGTGGCGTACAAGGTCGACCTTTTTGGCCGTAAGGTAATATTTCATCGGTTTCCCGTCTACAACCATGAAGTAGGAGCTGTCGTCGCGTTTGATCAGCTCCAGCTTTTCACTGCCTCCGTTATCCTTGAGGTCGAAGGTGATGGTCATCTCGGGAGCGCCCGTCTTTATCGCCGGATCATATCCCTCCGAAGTCAGGGCCATCAGATTTACATAGAGCGTTGTGAAATTGGCCTTGTCGACCTGTTTTCCGTCGAGCGTGAATGTATCGTCTCCTTTGCCTGAATTCACGTATTGTGTGGTCTTGCCGTTGTCCACGACGGTTATTTTATCCACTTTGCCTATTGCGATGCTGAGCGGTGAAAGTCCCAGGATATCGCCGAGCTTCACGTTATCTGGTTTAAAGTTTTCCATGCTCACGGTATACACCGCTTCGCCGTTATCGACCCTGATATAGGAGCCCAGTTTCCCTTCGTCGTATTTCCCGTAGTACAGCGTCTGGGATTTCCCGGTCTCGTCCGTCAGCGTTACGGCGTATGCAGGTTTGTCAAGGCCGTACTGCGCCATGTTTGAAGCTTTATCTTCAATGAAGTCCTTTATTTTGAGCTGTGAGACGTTTCTTATTATGGAGTTGAAAATATCCCCCTTCGTATCCTCTTCCACAGGCTCCACTACCTTCCATTTCACCCTGCCGGTTCCCGAGTCGTCCACCTTGAATTGCTTAACCCCGTCCTTGTAAAACGTAAAGCTCTTGAGCTTGCCTAAGTCCACGGCAAGCAGCGTTTTATCCCTGAAATCGGACACGGGCGCCGTAAAAGTATTTATTGTTCCCAAAGTGAGCGTATAAACTTCCGGGCTGTCCGAGTCCTTTACATAGTAAATGTTTGACATCGAAGTCTGACTGCCTATGAGCAGCGTCTTTTCCGTCCCGCCGTCAAGTTTGAACCTTATCTTCGTATCCGGTTTATCAAGCCCGTATTTAGCCAAATCGGCGGGGTTTTTCTCCACCTCGCTCTCCGGCTGCATAACCAGGAGAGCGTTTTCCACGCCCTTCATCACATCCTGGTCCAGCTTGTACGGAGCGGGCTTTACCATCGTCCACCGGTCCTTGTCTTTTACAAAGTCATAGTTTTTATCTTTCGAATCCACCCATATCTCCCTGACGCTGGCCTTTACCTTGCCCTCGTTAAAGTTGTAAATATATTTCTCGGTTTCAAAAAGCTTCAGGTTGCTTATGAGGAGATAAGCTCCGACAAGTACCGCCAATACGGCCAGCAGTATGATCGTGACCCTGTAGTTCTTCATAAATGCCTCCTCCTCATCCAGACGAACAATCCGGCTCCGAAGGCTATTATCGGCAGTACGAGGATTGAAACAACCATGAGTATGATATATTGCACGCCTTTTATGAACATCCGGTCCGTGTTCAAAAGCTTGGGCGATATTGATATCGCATCCTTCCTGTCTTCAATCCAGTTCATCGCGTTCATGAAGAAGTCGTAGTTCCCCTGCATATCCACCATTTTATCGTTTATAAACAAAGCGCTGCCGGTTACGACAATCTTCGTATTGTTATAATGCTGCTCGGCATTTGATTTGGTTACCGCAACGGCGAGGGTCGCCGGTCCCTGCAGGTCGTCCTTTGTCTTTGTCGGCGTTGAATCGCCGACATTGTACCGTATCCATGATTTGTCGGTCGACCTGAGAAGCGGCTCGACAGTCAGCGTATCGTCAAGGTCCTTAGCGATTTCTATGTTTTCCGGATACGGGAACAGGACTTCGAGTTTTTGCTGTTTGAGTTTCGAAAGTATGTCATGGTCCATGAGCCCCGGCAGGACCAGCGCCTGGTTGTCCGAAAAATAGCTTTGCTTGTCCTCTTCGACCACGAAGTTGTTTTTCAGGATCACGCCGTAATCCTTAAGCAGAGCGCTGAAGTTCGGAAGCTGGTCTTTCGACAGAATGTCGAACAGGAAAAACGCCTTTCCGCCCTTCGACAGGTAATCCTTGAGCATTTTTGCCTCTTCGGCGCTCAAATCCCTCTTCGGAGAAGCCACAACGACGATATCCGCGTCCTTCGGCACAGAGCCTGCATTCAGAAGGTTAAGCGTTTCCACGGTCTGCGCGTCGCCTTCTATTCTGCTCTTGAGCTTGAACATGTCGTCGCCTACGGTAGCCTCCTGGTGTCCTTCGAGGAAATAAGCCTTCGGCAGCTTATCCGATGTTACATATTTGATTGCTCCGGTGAACATCTGCTCCCCGTTGAAGGATTTTCCGAGGCCGTATTCGTTCATCGTATATATCTCATATCCGCTTAGCTTCTTTATCCTGCCGCCGCTCTCAAAGACGATGCTGTCGTTTGCGAGGCCCTCGTTTTTGGGGTCAAGCTTCCTGGCAGCCGCGGGATTTTTCTCAGCGTCGACAAATGATACGTTTATCTTGCCCCTGGCGGCTTTCTTGTACTGGTCCAGCAACGCTTTGACCGTAGCGTCCTCGGAGCCTTCCTTATAAAACGCGGTTATGTTTACGGGTTTTGTAAGGCCGTTAACAACCTTGTGAGTCTGCTCCGTCAGCGTATACACCTTGTCCATCGTCATGTCGTAGCTCCACGGCAGCTTGTCGGCAATTATATTTACAAATGCGATGATTGCGATGATAACAACGAGAATAACGGCCGTATTCAGCCTGGCTGCGAAATCCTTGCCCTTCAGTTTCAACAGCCTCTTTCCTCCCGACTTTTCCATGCCTTATCCCTCCCTTTTACTCTGTCTGTTTTCGACGACCCGTATTGTGAAAAACACGAACAGGAACGCAAAGCTAAGGTAATACACAAGGGGGCTTATTTTGAGTATGCCGTTTGTGAATTCCTCGTACTTGTTCAGGATGGAAAGCCACTTTACTATTCCCTTCAGAAATTCGGAAGGAATTGAGTTGCTGAGAAGCCCCATAAGCATAAACCCGAAAAGGAAACCGAAACCGGCAAGCGCCGATGTCACCTGGTTTTCGGTCAATGACGAGGCGAACAGGCAAATTGCGATGTAGGCCGCGCCAAGCAGCAGGAAGCCGAGATAACTTCCTACGATAGCCCCTGTGGAAGTCTTTCCGTAAATCAGTATGAACACCACGAATATCCCTGTCGCGGCCAGCGCCACAAGGAATACGAAAAATGCGGCCAGGTACTTGCCGAGGATAATTGAGGATATCTTCACCGGCGCCGTGAATAAAAGCTGGTCGGTCGCCATTTTCTTTTCCTCCGCCAGAAGTTTCATAGTAAGGACGGGGAATATCACGATCGACACAAAGTTCATGACGCCCAGCATTCCGAGAATATCGGCCCTTGAGCCCGCAAGGTTGTAAAATGAGAATACTATTCCCGACAGAAGCAGGAACATCCCGATAAATATATATCCGAAAGGCGTGAGAAAAAATACCGACACTTCCTTCTTAAAAATAGCCCACATTGTCTAATGCACCTCCGCATTTTCATTTTCTTCCGAGGTGACCTGGAGGAAAATATCCTCAAGGCTTACGTCCAGCGACCTCAATTCATGGATTATATAGCCGTTCCGGGCCATCGCCAGGAAAAGAGGCGTCTTGACGTCGGCGTTCTTTTCGTTTTCCACTATATAGCCGTAAAATCCGGTTTCGCTTTCCTCTTCCAACCGCATTTCCTTGACGTTCTGCACGCCGTCTATGTTTTTAATCATCTGGATTACGCGTTCCTTGGGACCTTTGATCCTCGTCAGGAACCGTTCCGAGGCCATGATGTTCTTCGCCAGGTTCTTCGGAGTGTCGATCGCCGCAATCTCGCCCTTGTTGATGATGATGACCCTTTCGCATATCATGCTGATTTCGGCAAGTATATGCGAGCTCAGGATGATGGTGTGGTCCCTGCCGAGATTTTTTATGAGCGTGCGGATTTCCGTTATTTGCTTGGGATCGAGTCCTACGGTAGGCTCGTCCAGGACAAGCACATCCGGATTGGATACCAGCGCCTGTGCGAGCCCGGTCCTCTGCTTGTACCCCTTTGAAAGATTTTTGATAAGCCTGTTTCTGTGGTCATATATGCCCACCAGTTCCATTATCTCATGGATGTGCGGCATGATTTTGGTTTTTTCCACGCCCTTTAATTCACATACGAATTTAAGATAGGACATTACACTGAGTTCCGGATATATCGGAGGCTGTTCGGGCAGGTAGCCTATTCTTTTTTTGGCTTCAATGGGATTCCTGGTTATGTCAAAGCCGTCAATGACAACGCTTCCTTCCGTCGGCGGTTTATATCCGGTGATTATGTTCATGGTCGTAGACTTGCCTGCGCCGTTTGGACCCAGGAAACCAAGAACTTCTCCTTTTTCTACGGTGAAATTGAGATCGGTTACACCCCTCATGTTGCCGTAACGCTTGGTTAGGTTTTTGACCTCGATCAATTCGATACACCCCCGTATTACCTTTTTAGCCGTAATATCATTTCTGAAAGAAACGGTCCGCTCTGTCTCAGGCAAACTTTATCGACAAATACGATTCTAGTCCAACCGGTAAATCCAAGTCAATTTCAAACGCCAAAAATTTAAAAATAATTTACAAATTTCAAATTTTATTAATAGTTCACCGGGACGGGCGCACGTCACAAAACGACATACGACTATATTAACATTTAAAAAACGGGTTGTCCATATCGTGAAAATTTGGCCAACTTGGCAGTTCAAGCCTGCTTGCCTTTTCGATGCCGATGTTATTGACCCTGACTTTGTGCTTTGCGTCAGGCAAAAAGGTAAACAGGCCTTACGTACAGCTCGCGGGCAAAATCATTGAGGCTTTTTAGCTGCGCCTGATAGCTCTTGATGGTTTTCGGGCTTTTCTTTATCAATTTCATATCCTCGACGAATTATTCCATACTCTTTTCCAACAGCATATAAATCTCCCTTTACACCTTGTCTATGGCGTTTCTTAACAAATGCACGCTCGAGAGTGGGCAAATTGCTGTTGTTTCGATTTTTTTCATGCCCCAATAATTTTTTTACCTTTACAATATCAACACCCTTTTCTATCGGGTTGGCCATTATTACGGTCAAGGAGTTCTACATAATTCTTTGCGACGAGCTTGGCGTCATACCCTCTTACAAGAAAGTGGAATTGTTCAAACAAATTCAGGAGTCCATTTTAACCTGCGCCAATAAAAATATTACGCCTGTGCAATCACCCTCTCACAAAAGTGTAAAAGCCCCGGTATGCTGTTTGTCGCTGTTTCCCAAATGACGTTTTCATCCATCTCGGTATAAGCGTGCGCCAGCCAGTTCCGCATTCCGCGTATCAGACCCCATTGCATCTGCTCTTTGGTTTCCTCGCGAAACTCAACCGAAAGGCCGTTTGCCAATTCCCCAATCTGCAAAATGCACATGGATACTGCGTTGAAATACGCCCTATCCTGTATAAACAACTGATAATCCTTTCCAAATCTCTGGATAAATCCCGAGATGTCCCGGCAATAGTTTTGGATATGCAATATCCTCTGTCGGTCTCCGCTATTCATAAATCTTTATCATCTCCGTTCGTACATTTTCAACGAACCATGGCGTCCGCTGCTGGGTACTTTCCTGCTCCAAAGTCTGTATTGTAATTAAATCAACTTCCTTTCCGATGCTGTCGCACAAGTCGTTGTACAAACCGCCCATGTCAAACAGGCTTTTCACTTTGGAACCCATCCGATCAACCAGCACGTCTACATCACTGCTTTCCGTCGCTTCGTTCCGGGCATAGGAACCAAAGAGGTACACGGCGCGCAGGTTGTATTTCTCCGCCACCGGCGCTATCCTCTTTCTCAATTCGTCTATGGAATAAATCATGCGCCTCACCTCACTTTTCCCATGCTACGCGCTGCGATATATGTTTTTATGCTTGTTTGCGGTATCTCACACTGGATGTCTGGAACAACCTTTATGCTGTCAATGGCCGAAATTGTAATCCCTTTTCATTATATTATACACCAAAATCTGTATTTTTACTATTACAACTATAAATGAGCAAATTCAGATCCAAAAAATGTTATGAGGCTAAACCCAGTTCCTCATTGATTCTTGACAACGAAACACCATGGCAGGATTGTTCATGAACCCAAGCGATAAAATCACGCTTGATTTCATCACGCGCAAGTCTGCGGCATTCGCCAAGTGTACAGCTACCATCGGTGGATATTCCAGCACAGAAAGCAGAAACAAGCATGATGATAAGCAGAAACCGCTCTATGGCTTGTTTTCCACGAACCTGGTACCGGTCGAGCTCAAGCTGCATTTTGCTATCACGAAAGAAGATTTCTATAGTCCACCTTTCAGTGTAAATCCTTAAGATTTCTTCATCCGGTAGATTGCAAAGACTGAAGAAGACATGTGTTGCATCTTCCTCAAATAGCTTGTTTTCAGGCCAACTCAAAAGGATTACACCATCTTTGGGAACCTTTTTCATGAAACCATTATAGCGATGTACCCAGTACTTCTGTTTGCCCACGGTGACAAGGCGGACATCTTTAGAAGATAGGGTTTTCGCATAACTTTTAACCTTTTGTCCCAATCGTGGTCCTTCGACACTGTAAAGAACCCGGTTAACCTTTAATGCACCGATATACCTGAACCCTCTGGCACGGGCGGCATAGATGACTGAACCGGCACTGTACCAGCTATCGCCAATAACATAAACTTCTCCCGGCAAATCGGGCAATGTCTGAATAACGTTCTTGACCATGCTGATTTTGCTTTGTTTCTTTTTATCGTACAGTTCCATGTAGTAAGGCAATCTTAAGCCTCCGCATTCCAGCAGCACACATACAATTTGATGACCGTAAACCCGTTTCTTCTTCAAGTGAGAATGGTGAAAACCGCAGCCTTCCGTTGGTTTCTTCGCCTTTGACGAGGGCTTAGTCTTTTCGGCAATGGTATCATCCAGAATCACATGAATCGATAATCCGGTATTACGAGCCTGTAACCGTATCTGTGTCAACACATATAGTTGATAGCTATTTATCACAAGGCCGGTAGGCCATGGTGATTTCGATAAGAACTTCCCGGTGGAAGTCCGGTGAATATTACGCATGCTTAGTTCTGGTACATTTTTAATTTTACCATCGAAGCCTCCTTGGACTGCAGATACTATAAGGCTTGCCAGGTTATCCAGTTGTGGCTTCGTCAGTAAAAGGGTCAATCTTAGTACAATTAAGAACTTCCTCAAACTCTCTGTGCATGTTATAATATTCATCGAGACATCTTCAATCCTTTATCTTTTGTGTTAGCAACAAAAATATCGGATTTTCAAGGTGTCTCATTTAATTTTACAAATTATGTTAGCGTTTTTGTTCATTTATTGTTTTTAAGAATTATATGATAAAATTATATGATAAAAATTGCCTGTGCTGATTTACGCCTTTATGGATTTATGCCTTTATTCCCTTTTCAACGGGTCATGATCTTGCAATCACAACCAAGGATGAAAAATAGTCTTTGGCTATTTTCGTAGTAATGCGCAGATTATTTAATCCGATTATTTCGGCCGGTTTTTGTTACATTTCAGGATACTTTATTTTGCATAATCGAGGTTATTTCTTGCCTTTTCGATGCCGGGGCTTGGCAATCTTCCCGCGGTAAATGCATACCGCTATGATGGGTTCCTTCTTTTTTTGTTGAGGTATTCGACCGCATGCCTGTACTGCTCTCCGGTCATGTCTTCGAACTTTTCGACCTTATAGTAGGACAGCATTTGGGACTTGTCGGCTTTCTTCCTCTCCGCAAGCTCTTCAAGCTCCTTAACCTGTGCCTCTGTAACGGGCTTGCTTCGGTAGTTCTCGGGCAGCGCCCACTCGGGCAGCGCCGGAGTCTTTTCCATACGGCCGTCCTTTAACGGCACCCACTCGGCATCCAGCTTGTAAAGATAACGGCCTATGCCCCACTGGTATGCAGCCCTTTTCATGGCGTCGGACAACCCTCCCTTTGTGGGTTCCATGTTGGAGTCCTCCGCCCCGTCCCACTTCGTAACCCATTCGTTTTTTTCATCGTCCCATATGCTTATTCCGCAGAGCTGGCTTTTGTCCTTCCATTCCCTGAATTCATTCTTCCAGCCGAAAGGCGTGAATATTTCATCAAGCCTGTCCTGGATAGCCCGGTTTGTTATATATGCAAGCGCCATTCCATGGGTTTTTTCCTTATTGGTGGAGCCTATCCGCCATTCTATGCTCTCGGGCGGAAACGGCGCCTGCAGCTTTTCAACTACTTTATCGTCCATAGGTCTTCCTCCCTTTCGATCGCCTTGCCCAGCCTTGCTTTCTCACGCATTAACTGTGCGCGGTCCTTCATTTCCTGTTTGATTGTTTTAATCTCATCTTCAAGCGGTTCGACGCTTTTTTTGTACTTTGAATATTCCCCGTCAAGCTGTTCCAACCGGGACACATAGTTGTAAAACAACCTCTCGTAGCTCATTTTCCTGACATCCGCCTTTTCCATGCGCAGCCCTCCCAATATAGGTTTCCACCTTTATGTCAATCTATGCTTTATCTGAAAACCAGCCGTTTGGGCATTTTTACCGCATGTGCGGAAATAAGCGAAAATTTTTTTAAAATTATGTTTAGACCGTTGCAGGCATGGTATATATATATTACAATCCCGCGGAGGATTGATAAAATACATTACCGAGAAGGGGATGAGTCCAAAGGGCGCTTTAGTTCAGGTCCGGAAGTTCAAGGTAATGGTAGGGAAGAGGAAAGGCAGTTGAGTCGAAGCAAGTGCCAAAACTGCTCCGGGAGAGCAGGGTAGCGGTCGGATTAATAAGTTGGATATCCGGCCGCTTTACTTTTCAGGGGGAGAGTCAAGGGGGACGGTTCTTCTTTGACTCAGTCAGGCATATGCTGTGTAATGCAGTGTATGCCGCCTCCCCAGAGATTGACGCTTTCATCGTTTATCCCGATAATCTTTCGTCCCGGAAATACGCTCTGCATCGTAGCCATGACCTGGTTTTCCGTATTTTTCAAGGCGTCCGGACGTCCCTGCCGCCAGTATGACTGCACCAGGACCGCACCGTTTGTAACCGCGTAGTTCAAATAGCTTCGCACCGGTGTTTTGCCCGTGGCATTGGATTCCTGGTATAGCGTCGGGGGCATGGGTATCCTGATGATCCTGAAATGTGCGCCGTCCTGGTCGGTTGAGCCGAGAAGGATCTTATAGTTCTCTTCCATACGCAGGTACGACTCCTGGGAGGCTCGGTTTGCATACCGGTCTCCGGGCAGGACCTGGGCGAGCAGTATGGTGCCCGGGCCCGCAAAGCGCGCGATTTCATTTATATGCCCGCCGGTAATGCCGTCGTCCTCGGCAAGGCCTTTTTTGAGCCATATTATTTTCTTTATGCCGAGGACCCTTTTGTATTCGTTTTCTATCTGCTGCCTGGTCATGCCCGGATTGCGCTTCAGGACAACCGATTCTGTGGCCATCAAAGTGCCCTTGCCGTTCGATTCGATCCCCCCGCCTTCGGAAACCAGGCTTGTGTTTATAATAGGCAGCTTCAGGTACTGCGCAACCAGTTTGTCGACCTGGCCCTCAATATTGATGTAATCCTGGTTGCCATCCCTGCCGTAGTTGTTGAAGCCGAAATTCACTACGCTGAGCCTGTTTTGACTGTCTTTGACGAAAATCGGCCCTACATCCCTGGCCCATATGGAGAGATGGTTGATTACATAGTAGTGGACATTGGCGCCCGTATAGCCGTTCGTTTTCAGCAAATCCTTGATCCGCATGATCTCATCTACGCTGCGCGACATGATGTTAACCCTTATATATGGAGAGAGCGCCTTGATGATATTGATCATGGCAGGATTCACGGCACGGCCCGGGTCGGAATTATATACCTCCGAAGGCCACTGCATCCAGATAGCCTGCTGCTTTTCAAATTCCGCAGGAAACCTGTAGGTGAGAGGCGCCGGCGCTGTCCCGGCGCCGTATTGCAATTTGGCGAACTGCCTGTCGTTCCCGCCGTGCCGCATATAGTTCCAGATTCCTGCAGCCAGTAAAACAAATATGCCGACGGCGGCAAGTATAATGTTTATATGCCGTTTTTTCATTCTTTTCCCGCCTTGTATAAGATTTTTACTTATTATCCCCGATTTATGAAATAATAACAGGCGGGAACGCAAAAACGGCGCCCCGGCAATGGCTTATCAATTTAGGAAAGGCCCCGAGCCAGGAAGAAATCCCTGTACGCCATGTCGGTCTTCAATATATGCCCCGCAATCCAATCCGCTATAAAAGAAATTATTTCAAATATCGTCTCTTTTTGAGCCCCGTCGATATCCTTGCGCTCTATTCCGCTTACTTTTTTTATGAACAGGTCATGCTCGATCTTATGATTTTCATAACCGGGGTAACCGTATTTCTGCATCAATTCCTCTTCATACCCGAAATGATAAACGGTATATGCCTTTAATTCCTCCAGGATTTTAACGATTTCGTCATAATGATCGAACTCATCCTTCAGGGATGCCACTTCAAAAACACGCGACCCTATTTCAAACAACTTCCGGTGCTGGAAATCAATCCCCGTAATTCTGCAGCAGTATGCGTCCTTCCACTTGAAAACCATGTTTTAACCCCCTTCGGCAGTATACGAATTAAATAGTACCCTTTTTTTAACAATTTAAACGCCTTTTTCGCAAATGACCGCCTTTTTCGACAAGAAAATAATATAAAATATGGATATTTTAAAAAAATATGTCGCATTTTATTTAAATATAGTATATAATGGAACTAAATATTCAAAGGAGGTGTGCCGCATGAGGAACATATTGAAAGTTCTAAAAAGCAAAGCATTGTACTCTCTTGGAGCCGCTATGATATTTGTAGGCATAATTTCCGTTACACCAATGAGTTGGATGAACAGTTATCAATCAGAATGTCCGAAAGAGCTACTCAAGTAAACCCGGCTATGTTTAAAGGGTGTATAGCATATACACCCTTTAATACTATTTAAACACCTTTTTTGTAGAATTTTGTAGCATAAACAAGATGATTGTTGCTATTGGATTTCATACAGTAACATTTGCTTTGGGGGAGAGATATGGATATTAACT
>Ga0272448_1005730_pt1 | contig 13621 bp, 11 predicted proteins | sample YNPCB0191_FD_202220 | JGI IMG/M metagenome (GOLD analysis project Ga0272448, IMG submission 202220) | Hot spring sediment microbial communities from Yellowstone National Park, WY, United States - YNP-CB-019-1 | ecosystem: Environmental > Aquatic > Thermal springs > Hot (42-90C) > Sediment...
GGCATGGTGTCCTACGCTTCGTAACGGCCCGCCCTACGCCTCGCGTCCCAGCGTGCGTTCCCGTCGTCTCAACAACTACAGGGTAGCACGCGACGCGTCCCTCCGCAACCACATACTAACAATCCCCAACTCGGATCGTTGCGATGACAGAGTAACCCATCGGTGTCGTACACCCACAGGCGGCGAAAGGCCGCGGCGTCGAGCCCCAGGGCCGCCGACGTCTCGGCCAGCAACTGCTCAAAGGGCCCGCTGGTGAAAGGCGGCACCAGGGTGCCAAAGAGGTCCAGGATCGCGGCCTGGTAGGGCATGCGGGGCTCCTCGAAGCGGCGATACGTGCAGACCCGCGGTGCGGGGTGGGGGGCGAGGAAACCTCGCCCCTACGCCGACCCCGCCTCCACACCCTCTGCGCCTCGGCGGCGCCTCACCCCTGTTCGGGCAGGATGGGGTAGGTGCTGCCCCCATGCGGGAAGACGAGCACCTCGGCGCGCTGTGGGAACCGGGCACGGGCGCGCGCCAGCGCCTCATCGGGCGAGCGCACAAAGGTGACGAAGGGCAGCCGGGCCTGCACCTCCGCCGGGATGGTGGGCGCGTAGAGCAAGAGCTCGCCCCGGCGCATGGCCTGCAGGGCAAAGTAGAGGAAGAAGCGGTCCTCCTCGCCCATGCCCTTGAGTTTGAGCCTGGGCAGCACCCCGAGCAGGAGTGGCGCCAGGAGCTTCAAGCCCCGCCGGCCCACCGGCAGCTTGCGGTTGGCCAGGCCAAACACGCCCACGCCCTCCTCGGCCCGCACCAGGACGATCATCACCCCGCCTGGCTTGAGCGCCCGCACCGTGTTGGCCAGCGCCTTGACGCCCTGGCGCAGGTCCTGGTCCATGGGGTGCGAGCTGGCGATGACGACGTCGGCCTCCCCCGGCACGCGCACACCGTAGATGGCCGCGCTCGTGCGCGCGCCCTCGCGGTGCGCATCGATGGGGTGGCCGGCCACCACGCGCACCACCTCCAGGCGGCTGTTGAGCACGGCATTGACGATAAAGACCGGCGGCCTGACCATCTTGCCGGCCTCTTCCAGGTCGAGGCGCATGGGGTTGCGCTCGATCGGCCGGCCGACGTTGTTGAACGACTCCGGCCGGCAGTTGAGCGAGTGGTTGTGGGCGATGGTGGCGCGCCCCGCCACGCCAGGGAAGAGGTTCTTGTAGCCGCCACCAAAGGAGGCGATGATGTGCGGCTCGATGCAGCCGATGGAGACGACCAGGTCGGCCTCGGCCACGGTGCGGTTGATGTAGACCGGCGTGCCTCGGCTCGTGGTGCCCAGATGGACGAGCTTCTCGGGGTCGTCGCAAGCGGGCGATGCCCAGCGCAGGCGCGCCAGCCACTCGCGCCCGATGCGACGCCCGACTTCTTCCTCGGTCATCGCGCGGTGGACGCCGAGGGCCGGCACCACCGTCACCTGCTCCAGCGCCACGCCGCCCCGCTCCAGCTCGGCCAGCACCGGCGGCAAGAGCAGGCGCACCGGCGTCGGCCGGCTGTCGTCGTCGATGACCAGGGCCACCTTCAGGCCCGGCCGGGCCATCTCGGCCAGGTGCGGCAGGCCGATGGGCGACTGCAGGGCGCGCTCGGCCTCTACTTGCGCGTCGGCCACGCCCGCGAGCGCCGCAGGCTCCATCACCCCGGCCAGGTGCCAGCCCTCGGGCAGGCGCGCCACAATCTCGTCACGGCCCCAGGGCAATCGTACCTCGTTCTCTGCCATGCCATACCTCCTTGGCGCCCGCCTGCCGCCACCTCTCCTCAGGCGTGCAGGCGCCGGCCACCGGCCCTGCGGCCCCTTCCCCGCTTCGATAGGGAAGGGGCCGGGAGATGGGCGAACCGCCAGAGAGCCGAATGCGAGCAGAGCTCGTGGCTCGGAAGGTAGGCTGAAGGAGATGCCCGGCCGTCGCCAAGGTCCAGCGGGCGCAGAGGCGCTCTCCGAAGGCCTGCTAGATGAGCCCGAGCTCTCTGCCTACCTTCTCGAACGTGCCGAGGACGCGGTCCATCTGCTCATCGGTGTGGGTGGCCATATAGCTGGTGCGCAGCAGCGACTGGTCGGGCGGCACCGCCGGTGGGATGACGGGGTTGGTGTAGACGCCGGCGTCGAAGAGCGCCTTCCAGGCGAAGATGGTCTTCATGTCGTCGCCGATGTAGATGGGGATGACGGGCGTCTCGCTCTTGCCGGTGTTGAACCCCAACTGCTGATAGCCCTCGCGCATCTTCCGGGTGATGGCCCAGAGGCGCTCGATGCGCTCGGGCTCGCTTTCCATCACGTCGAGGGCCGCCAGCACCGCAGCAGCGTTGGAGGGTGGCATGCTGGCCGAGAAGATGAGCGAGCGGGCAGTGTGCTGGATGTAGTGGATGACCTCCTCATCGCCGGCCAAAAAGCCGCCCAGCGAGGCGAACGACTTGGAGAAGGTGCCCATGATCAGGTCGACGCCATCGTTCATCCCGAAATGGATGCCGGTGCCACGCCCGCCCCCCAAGACGCCGATCGAGTGGGCGTCGTCGACCATGAGGCGTGCGCCGTACTTCTGGCACAGGGGGATGATCTGCGGCAGGGGTGCGATGTCGCCACCCATGCTGAAGATGCCGTCGACCACCACCAGCTTGCCCACATCGCCGCTCGCAGCCAACACGCGCTCCAGGTCGGCCATGTCGCTGTGGCGGAAGCGCTTCATCTCCCCGTAGGAGAGGCGGCAGCCGTCGATGATCGAAGCGTGGTCCTCACGATCGGTGATGACCACGTCGTTGCGGCCGACCAGCGCCGAGATGGCGCCCAGGTTGCTCTGAAAGCCGGTGCTGAAGACCAGTGCTGCCTCTTTCTGCACATAGGCGGCCAGCCGCGCCTCGAGCTCCTTGTGCATCTTGAGGTTGCCGTTCAGGAAGCGCGAGCCAGTGCAGCTTGTGCCGTACTCGCGGATCGCGTCGATGGCCGCCTGGCGCACCTTGGGGTGGGTGGTCAGGCCCAGGTAGTTGTTGGACCCGATCATGATCAGGCGCTTGCCGTCGATCACCACCTCGGTGCCCTCAGTCTGGTCCAGTGGGATAAAGTAGGGATAATAGCCGGCGTCCATTGCCTCGCGGGCCCGCGTGAACTCCTTGCACTTCTCGAAGAGATCCATGGAGGCTCCTTTCCCTGCCGGAACAAAGGGATTGTGACCACAGTGGCGCGCCTCGTGGTGCGCTGGAACCGGGGCGTGCGGCAGCCGGATTATACCATACGTCTGCAACGGTTGACAACACTGCGCAGAGTTCATAGATACGGCAGCTTGGCCGGCGCGCAGCCCCCGGTGACGCCTCACCCATCCGATCTCCTGGTGTCGGCCTGCCTGCGGCCAATGGCGACGGACCGGCGGCGCTAGTTGGGGATGTTGAGCACGACCGTCTCGCGGCTGAAGAGGCCAAGGGCCACCCGCAGGGCCACAGCATCCACTGCCACCATCGCCCCCGTCAGCGCCGCGACGAAGCCCCAGTTTAGCCCGGGCCGCGCCACCAGCGCCACCAGGCTCAGGGGCACGGCCAGGGGCAGGGTCGAGAGCATGCCGAGCAGGTTGGCCGTGCGGATGCTGCGCGTGCGCAGCGAGATCAGGGCGCCAGCTCCGATGACATACACCAGCACCAGCGGCCCGGTGACAAAGAGGGCAAAGTAGATGAGGAACGGGAAGTTGAAAGGCACCGCGGCCCCTCGCAGGCCATGGGGAGCCACCAGGAGCGCTGCGTTCACCGCCACCAGCTCCATGGCGACGGAGGCAAACATCGACAGGAGCGAAATGAACAGGCTAAAGATCACCTTGCCGGCAAAGATCGCCAGGTCGGAGAGCGGCGTGGCCAGGAGCGTTTCCAATGTGCCGCGCTGGCGCTCGAGGAAGAAGGCCCCCACGGTAGTGCCCGAGGCGGTCACGACGCCGGCATAGGCCAGCCAGGGCAGGCTGCCTACGACCATGGCCTCGACGTTCTGCCCCATGTTGGTCAGAGGGAACAGGCCGCCAAAGACGACGGCGAACCAGATGTAGCGCAACACGTCCTTCGGTTGGCGCAGTTGCTCGCGGAACTCTTTGCGGGTGACGATCAGGGTCTCGCCCACGATCTGGCGCATGATCTCACCCCTCCTCCTGCATCAGCTCGAGATAGATATCTTCCAGGCTTCGCGTGGCGTGCCTGACCTCGCGGACGCCCGTGCCCTCCGCCACAAGGGTGGTGACCACCCGCTCGCTGGCAGCGGGCTCGCTCAGCGTCAGGGTGAGCTCAGCACCGTCGGCGGTGAGCTCCTGTACCTCGGGCAACCGGCGCACCGCAGCGATGGCCGCATCGGAGAGCCCGCCGGTGGTGATGACCACCTGAGGCCGGCTCATGCGCAGGCGCAGCGCCCTCGGCTCCTCCTGCAAGAGCAGGCGGCCGGCGCGGATGAGGCCCACCTGGGTGCAGATGCGCTCGGCCTCGGCCAGGTTGTGGGTACAGAGAAAGATCGTGCGCTGCCGGTCGGCCGCCAGCGACACGATGAGGTCGCGCACCACCTTCAGGCTGGCGGGGTCCAACCCAGAAGTGGGCTCGTCGAGGATCAGGAGCGGCGGGTCGGCCAGCAGCGCACGGGCCAGCGCCAGTTTCTGGCGCATGCCCTTCGACCAGCCGCCGACGAGCTCGTCGCGACGCTCCCACAGGTCCGAGAAGCGCAACAGATCCTCGATGCGCTTGCCACGGTCGGGGATGGGGAGTTGGTGGATCGCGCCGTAAAAGTCGAGGTTGTCCCATGCGGAGAGGTTGTCGTACAGGCCGTCGCGGTCGAGCAGAACGCCCACCAGGCGGCGCGACTCGTTGCCCACCGGCAAGCCCATGATGCGGGCCCACCCCGCATCGGGGTGCAGCAGGCCCAGCAGGAGGCGGACGGTCGTCGTCTTTCCGGCCCCATTGGGGCCCAGGAAGCCAAAGATCGTGCCCCGGGGGATGTGCAGGGAGAGGCTGTCCAGGGCGGTGCGGGCTCCAAAACGCCGGGTCAATCCCTCCGTCTGGATGGCCCACGGATACTCCATCGCCAGTACCTCTCATGTGCGGTTGTGATCCCAGGGACAGCGGGGCGGCCCCCGGCCGCCCCGGCAACTGCAAGAATCAGGCCAGCTCTTTCAGAGCGCTCCAGCGCCTTGTGCAGCACCTCACCTACTCGGCGTTCAACTCCTCGGAGCGCGCCGGGGTGATCACAGGGACCGCCTGCGCCGCCTGCGCATGGCGCTTGACGGCGCCGATGAAATCCCGGAAGAGGGGGTGGGGGTGGTTCGGCCGCGACTTGAACTCGGGGTGGAATTGGCTGCCCACCATCCACGGGTGATCGCGCAGCTCCGAGACCTCTACCAGCCGCCCATCGGGCGAGAGGCCGCTGAAGACCAGGCCGGCGCCCGACAAAAGGTCGCGGTACTCGTTGTTCAGTTCATAGCGGTGGCGGTGGCGCTCCTCCACCAGGTCCTGGCCGTAAGCGGCAGCGGCGCGTGTTCCCGGGACCAGGCGGCAGGGCCAGTGGCCCAGGCGCATGGTGCCGCCCTTGTCGGCCACGTCGCGCTGGTCGGGCATCAGGGCGATCACCGGGTATGGCGTCGCCTCATCGAACTCGGTCGAGTTGGGCCGGTCGGAGCCCAGGGCATGGCGGGCCAGCTCGATGACCATCACCTGCATGCCCAGGCAGAGCCCCAGGTAGGGCACGCCGCGTTCCCGCGCGTAGCGGGCTGCCAGAATCTTGCCTTCGATGCCCCGCGGCCCAAAGCCACCCGGCACCACAATGCCGTGCACCGCGTCGAGCCGCTCCAGGCCCTTGCCCTGCTCCAGGTCCTCGGAATCGATCCACTCGATGCGCACGTCGCAATCGTGGAAGAGCCCGGCCTGGTGCAGCGCCTCGCGCACGCTGATGTAGGCGTCGTGGAGGCTGACGTACTTGCCCACCACAGCCACCGGCAGCACCTCTTTCGCCTTGCGGATCTCGGCCACCAGGCTGCGCCAGTCGTCGATCTGGGGCGCGTGGGCCGGCAGGCGCAGGCGCTCCACAATATAGTCGGCCAGGCCCGATTCCTCCAGCTCCAGCGGCACGCTGTAGATGGTGTCGGCCGTGACCAGGGGCACCACGGCCCGCCGCTCCACGTCGCAGAAGAGGGCAATCTTGTCCTTGTACTCCTCGCCCACCGGATAGTCGGAGCGCAGGACGATGACGTCGGGCTGGATGCCAATGGAGCGCAGTTCCTTCACGCTGTGCTGCGTCGGCTTGGTCTTGAGCTCGTCGGTAGAGCGGATGTAGGGCAGCAGGGTGACGTGGATGTAGAGCACGTTGTCGCGGCCCACATCGTTGCGCATCTGGCGGATGGCCTCGAGGAACGGCAGGCCCTCGATGTCGCCCACGGTGCCGCCCACTTCTACGATGACCACCTCGGCGCCCGACTCCCTGGCCACGGCCTTGATGCGGTTCTTGATGGCATTGGTGATGTGTGGCACCACCTGGATGGTGCCGCCCAGGAAATCGCCGCGCCGCTCTTGGGCGATGACCTCCGAATAGATCTGGCCGGTCGTGACGTTGGAGAGGCGGGTCAGGTTCTGGTCGATAAAGCGCTCATAATGCCCCAGGTCGAGGTCGGTCTCTGAGCCATCCTCAAGGACAAAGACCTCGCCGTGCTGGTAGGGCGACATGGTGCCCGGGTCCACGTTCAGATAGGGATCCAGCTTCTGGATCGTCACCGAGATGCCCCGGCTCTTCAGCAGGCGGCCCAACGAGGCCACCGTCACACCCTTGCCCACCGACGACACCACGCCGCCGGTGCAGAAAATGTACTTGGTCAAAGGCATTTCCTCCTTGGTGATGCGTATTGCATAACACGTACTGCGTACTGCGTAACGCGCATACAGGCGCCGTCTCCACGTGGCTCGCCATGACGCAGCACGCATTGCGCAGTACGTATCACGAGACCTTCTCCATTCGGGCGATGCTCGCCACCAGCTTCTTGATCCCGCGGCCTTCAAAGGCCACCGTGACCTCCTCGTCGCCGCCCCTCAGCTCGCTGGAGATGACCGTGCCCCGGCCAAAGGCGGGGTGTTGCACCCGGTCGCCAGGGGAGAATTGGTTCGACGTCGGGTTCGTAGGCCGGGTTTCCCAACCCGGCTCCCTCGTAGTGGGCGCTTCAGCGCCTTGATCTCGGCCGGGTTGGGAAACCCGGCCTACCCCTGGGCCGGGTTGGGAAACCCGGCGTACAGGATCGGCATCCTGACTTGGCGAGCTCCTGCCCAAGTGCCGTGTGGGGTCGAAGGCGTGGCCGGTGGGGCGGGGGGCCAGGTGGTCGCGGCCGCTGCGCGTTCCGTACGCCTGCGGCGCTGCGGGCGCCAGTGGCCTCGCTGCCCGCTCGTGCAGCGTTGTCGTGTGCGCTGCTCCCGGTCCGCTGGCCCGGCGCATCACTCCCTCGGGGATGTCGCGCAGAAAGCGCGAGGGCTCGCTCGCCTCCTGGTTGCCGTAGATGGTGCGCCGGAAGGTATGGGTCAGGTACAGGCGTTCCTTGGCCCGTGTCAACCCCACGTAGCACAGGCGGCGCTCCTCCTCCATCTGGTCGCGATCCCGCAGGCAGCGGCTGTGGGGGAAGATGCCCTCATCCAGCCCCACCAGGAAGACGGCCTTGAACTCCAGGCCCTTGGCCGCGTGCAGCGTCAGCAGGGTGACGGTATCGACGTCTTCCTGCAGTGTATCCACATCGGCCACCAGGGCCACGTTGGTGAGGAAGGCGGCCAGGCCCTCCAGCGGCTCCATGGCGGCATAGTCGCGCGCCACGGTGCGCAGCTCCAGAACGTTCTGCCAGCGCTCCTCGCCCTCCTCGGAGCCATCGCGCACCCACTCTATGTAGCCGGTGCGGGCCACCACCTGCTCGAGCAGGGCCAAGAGGTCCACCTCGCGCGCCAGCCGGCGCAGGTCCTCCATCATGTCATGGAAGGCCAGCAGGGCGCGGCGGCTGCGGCTGTCGAGCGGTGCGTCGTCGCCATCGGAGGCCAGGCGCTCGAGAGCGTCGGAGAAGGAGAGGCCCAACCCGTCGGCCCAGGCACGGAACGAAGCCGCGGTCTTGTCGCCGATGCCGCGCGGAGGCACGTTGAGCACCCGCGACAGGCTGGCCGGGTCGTCGGCGCTGTAGACCAGGCGCAGGTAGGCCACCACGTCCTTGATCTCGCGTCGGCCGTAGAACCGCGTTGCACCGACCACCCGGTAGGGCACACCGCGGCGCATGAACTCTTCTTCCAACACGCGCGACTGGGCGTTGGTGCGGTACATCACTGCACACTCGCCCGGCCGACAGATGCCCCGGGCGATCAGGCGGCCGATCTCATCGACGACGAACTGGGCCTCTTCGCGCTCATCATAGGCCTCAAAGAGGGTGAGCGGCTGGCCCTGGGCATTCTCGGTCCACAGCCGTTTGCCGGTGCGCTCGACGTTGCGGTCGATCACCGCCTGGGCAGCGTTGAGGATGTTCTGCGTCGAGCGATAGTTCTGTTCCAGCAGGATCGTCCGTGCTTCCGGGAACTGCCTGCGGAAACGGCGCACGTTGCGGAAATCGGCGCCGCGCCAGCTATAGATCGATTGGTCCTCGTCGCCCACCACAAAGACATGGCGCGACTCGGCGGCCAACAGGCGCACGATTTCGAACTGGGCCAGGTTGGTGTCCTGGAACTCGTCGACCAGGATGGCGCGGTAGCGCTCGCGGTACTTGCGCAGCGTCTCCGGGGAATCGCGGAATAGCGCCACCACGCGCAGCAGGAGGTCGTCAAAGTCCAGCGCATGGGCAGCCTCAAGGAGTTCCTGATAGCGGGCGTAGACGCGGCGGGTGACCTCCTGGCGATAGTCGGCGGGCCGTAGATCGTCGGGGCCCTGGAGATCGTTCTTGGCATTGGATATGGCGCCCAGCATCGCCGACGGCTGGTACTGCTTGTCGTCAAAGTTCAGGCCGGCCAGGGCCTGCTTCACCAGGCGCTCCTGATCATCCTGATCGTAGATCAGAAAGTGTGGGTCGAGGCCGGCGGCCCGGGCCTCGCGGCGCAGGATCCAGGCGCAGACGGAATGGAAGGTGCCAATCGTGAGATCGCCGAGGTTGGCGGACCCGATGAGGCCTTCGAGGCGGGCCTTCATCTCGCGAGCGGCCTTGTTCGTAAAGGTCACCGCCATGATCCGGTAGGGAGGGACGTGCAAGCGGCCCACGAGGTAGGCGATGCGGTGAGTGAGCACGCGGGTTTTGCCTGAGCCCGGCCCGGCCAACACCAGGATGGGCCCCTCTCCGGCCTCAACAGCCTGGCGCTGCGCCGGGTTCAGAACATCCAACAGCGGGTCCATGGTACGCTCTCCAGCAAACGTCGGTGTATTCTACCACGATTCTACCTCCTTTGCCAGTGCCCGCGGCCGGACCTGCAGGGCTCTTTCAAAGTCGGCGTTATGTGTAGTCCGGACCCTTCGCAGGCCAGCATTCGCCGCGTTGTGAAGCCCGCAGAACCTGCTCAGGGTGACAATAACGGGACTTTGAAAAGGCCCTGGCCGGACCTGGGATACTCAGGGTGACAACGGTGCGACTTGGGCCATGCTGCGACCTGGCGCCAGACGTCGCATTACCCGCCACGTGTCAACGCGGCCCGAACCAGCCCGGGACTCCGGGGCCGCAGGCTGGCCCTGCAAAGGAGAGATGTGCCCAGCCTGCGACATACATATCGTGGCATGGCCAGCATGCAGCATCTGTGGAGCTTGCCGGCACAGCATGGGTGCAGTATAATCGGCAACATTCGCCCTCCCACCGCAGCATGGCGGTGCCTGTGCCCCACGAGGTGGCCGTTGACCCAGCGCAGAGCAACCCCACAACCCCCAAAGAGAAGGCGCACGAGTTGGCTCGTCCGCACCGTGGAGCGGCTACAGGTCAAGCGTATCGTCGTCGCCCTGGTGGCCATGGCGCTGCTGGCCGATGCGTTCCTGGCGCTCTCCTTGTGGGCGGCCAGCAGCTCGGTGCCGGTCGATGCCGGGCCCGCTATAGAGCCGTGGCCCACGGCCGAGCCGGCCGTGACGCCCGAGCCCGAGGGTTCGCCGGCTCCCTCGCCCGCCGGCGCCGCGACGGCGCTGCCCCCCGCCAAGACGGCTACCCCCCGCCCGCTGCCGACGCTGCAGCCCACGCCCTCGCCGCTGCCCCTGGCGCCAGGCGACATGAACCTGCTGCTCCTGGGCACCGACCAGCGCCACGGTGCCGATCGCTCCTGGCGCACCGACACTATCATCGTGGTCGCCATCCGGCCGACGCTGGGGCTGGTGGCCATGTTCAGCATCCCCCGCGACCTGTGGGTGACGATCCCGGGCTATGGGCAGGACCGCATCAACGTGGCCGACTTTTGGGGTGAGAGGACGCGCGGGCCAGGCGGCGGGCCCATACTGCTGGGGGCGACGTTACAGCAGAACCTGGGCATCCCCATCCACGCCTATGCGCGGGTGAATTTCGATGGGCTGGTGAAGATCATTGACGCCCTGGGGGGTGTGACCGTGACTGTGGAACGCCCCTTCAACGAGATCATCGACGACGCCGATGGTTCTGCGCCCATCCCCCTCAGGCTGCAGCCGGGCCAGCAGCACCTCGATGGGCTTACCGCCCTGGCCTATTGCCGCTCGCGCCACGGCTCCAGCGACATGGACCGCTCCCGACGCCAGCAGCAGGTGCTCCTGGCCATGCGCAATGCGGCCATGCGCCCCGAGATGCTGCCACGGCTGCCAGGGCTCATCAGCGCCCTCTCCGGCACCGTCACCACAGACCTGCAGCCCTCGCAGGTGCTCTCGCTCCTCAAAATGGCGCTGCAGTTCAAGCCCGAGGCCTTCCGGCGCCAGGTCTTTGACTATACCATGGCGCGCGACTGGACCACCCCCGCCGGCGCCCAAGTCCTCCTCCCCAACCGGGCGCGCATCAGCCAGGTGTGGGCGCAACTGACGAGCAAGTGAAACGAAAAACGTAAGACGTAAGATATGCCTATTGTGTATTCCCTGCTGCGTGTTGCGTGTTGCGTTGGCATGTCGCCAGGCAAACGGAGCACGCAACACGCATACATTACGTTTCCCGTTTCACGTTTCGGTGTCCTCATCCACCGCCTCGACAATGCGTGCTCCTGTCAGCTTCACCAGGTCGACCACGGCGAGGCGCACGTTCAGCCCGCGCTGCCCGGCCGAGACGTGGATCTGGCTCCAGCGGCGAGCCGAAGCATCGATGTACACCTCAAACCCCTTGTGGAGCAGCGCCAGCGCCGAGATGCCCCCCACCAGCAGGCCGGTGAGCGCTTCGGCCTCGCGTTGGGTGGCCATGCGCAGCTTCTTCTCGCCCAGGGCCTTGGCCAGGCGGCGCAGGTCGAGCTCATGGCCGCCGGGCACCATCACCAAGATGGGGCGTCCCCGCTCGCGCAACACCACCAGGGTCTTGTACACCTGCTCCGCCGGCACCCCCATAGCCTCGGCCGCCCCCTCGGCCGAGTGGATCTCGTCAGAGTAGGTGAAGGCCTGGTAGGCCACCTTGCGCGCTTCGAGCAGGCGCAAGACATTGTTCTTGGCTGGGTTGGCCATCTTCCCTCCCTCCTGGGGATGGGCCAGGTTTCAAACCCGGCCCTGCTCCCAATACCGTTCAAATAGCAGGGCTCCGAGGGGCGCAGAGGACCGCAGAGGGAACACAAGGGAGGCATTTCCTGGCCCCTCTGCGCCCCTCCGCCTCTCCGCGCTCTCTGCGTCTCCCGGAGTCGGGCTGTAGACGGCCAGCCCCGTCCTATTTGAACGGCATTGGGCCTACTCCTGGCTTCTGGGATACGCGCCTCCGAACGTGCAAGCGTTCGCGCCGGCGCCTTGCTTGTAGTATAATGGCCTGGCTTTGGCGGTTCCACACCGGAACAAGGAGCCAGGAATGGACTGCCCGAACTGCCACACCTACAACCCCGATGAGCGCACGGTCTGCTGGCGCTGCGACAAACCGCTGCCCCGGCCCCAACCGCCGAAAAAGAAGCAGGCCAGCTCGCAACAGTGGCTCTACATCCTCATCGCGGTCATGGTCATCCTGATGCTGGTCAACATGTGCGGGCTGCCGCAGCTCCTGAGCCCCAAGACGGGGCTCATCCCCTCCGCGCCGTTCGCTGCGATCTCGGCGCTGCCTCAGCCCGGCCGGTGAGTGCGGTTCCCCAGCCCGCCTCCGGTGCGACGGCGCCAGCATAGCATGGTTTGGCGCTTTCGCCAAGGGGCGCTCACTGCCAGACCTGGACCAGCTCGGGTGCGAACCGCTTCAGGTCCTCACGCAGTTGCAGGAGGCCCACGTCTTTGCTCTTGATCTCCAACATGATGTCGAAGGGCCTCAGTTGAGCCTGGCGTGCGCTGCGCATAAAGCCGATGGCCTCGAAGGGGTTGGCAAAGTCGCTGTGGTGGCTCCACTGGGGCGCCCGGACGCGGACGGCCTTCTTGCGCGTGCCCGGCGCCCCCTCCTTCTCGAACTCGATCTCCGTGCGCGGTGAGGAAAAGTGGATCTTGGGGGTGACGCCGGCGGGCCAGGTGCCCAGGCAGGGGGCCAGGGCATCGATGGCCGGGCGGCGGTCGGGGTTGTTGACGTTGAAGTGCAGGTAGTCGAACACGAGCCTGACCCCGGTCTCGGCGTGGATGCGCAGGATGTCGGGGACGGCAAAGGTCGCCTCGTCGTTCTCCAGGACCACGCGCACCTGGGCCTCGGGAGGGAGGGCAGCGTAGCGCCGGCAAAAGCGTTCTCCCGCCGCCTCCAGCCCCCCCGCGGCCGAACCCGCATGCAGCACCACCACCGCCTCCGGCCCCAGGCCCATCAGGTCGAGGATGCGCGCCTGGGCCACCACATCCGCCGCCGATTTGTCGGCCACCGCCTCATCGGCCGAGTTGAGGACGATGTACTGGCCCGGGTGGATGGAGAGGCGCACGTCCAGCGCCCGCGCCAGCGCACCCACCGCGGCCAGGTCGGCTTGGCTCTCCTCGAGTTGGCTGTGGAACTGGGGCAGGTCGGGATGGGTGAGGTAGGGGGCCAGGTCAGACGACATGCGGTACATGTGGATGCCAGCCTGGTGCAGGTAGAGCAGGACCTCCCGCAGGTACCTGAGGCTGACGCGCAGGTGGGGGCTCGACTGCCAGCGCCGCGTATCATGCGATTTCAGCTCGGGCCGCCCGAGCACTTTGACGGCAAAACCGAGGCGCATCTCTCCCCCACGCGATCGGCGGAGTTGGGCTGGGCGAAGGCCAGCAAGATATGTGCCCGGACCAACGGACCAACAGGGCTCTTTCCAAGTCCCGCCTATGTCACCCTGAGCAGGTTCTGCGGGCTTCCCAACGTGGCGAGCGCTGGCCTGCGAAGGGTCCGGGCTACGCATAACGCCGACTTGAAAAAAGCCCTGGACGGACCAACGTGCAATCTGGACAATTTCAGCACAATCGTTTATACTAAGGACAGCGGCCCGCTGTGAAGGTATGGGTCTCCGTGAGGGACGGGAGCGGGCGCCGCACAGAAAGGAGGTTGCCAGGGAACCCACGCAGATATCGGCCAGGATGTGAGCCAGTGCCAGCGGCGGAGGCGAAGCGGTTTTGGCCCTG
>Ga0272448_1005731_pt1 | contig 13620 bp, 11 predicted proteins | sample YNPCB0191_FD_202220 | JGI IMG/M metagenome (GOLD analysis project Ga0272448, IMG submission 202220) | Hot spring sediment microbial communities from Yellowstone National Park, WY, United States - YNP-CB-019-1 | ecosystem: Environmental > Aquatic > Thermal springs > Hot (42-90C) > Sediment...
ATTTTACCGGAATGCCAGTAACTACAATGATAGGACTGAAGCTGAACGAGGCCTTTACCCCACTTTTTGCTCCGTTAAATATCTTGAGAATGCTGGATAGATAAGATTGGCTATATAAGGCAGAATTCGAAAACAAAATAATAATCATAAAAGACAAAATTAAAACTATTTTAGAGACGATCACATTTTTCTTTTTCATGGTTTCACCTCGGGGTTTTGACTTAAAACTTCTTATCATCCGTCAAATTTTGTCGGGATAGTGACAATTTCGGGATCACCCCTGGGGGTGAAATTGAGGGGTATTTATTTTTAAATTATGAGGAACTCTTCCATGACCTTATAATTAATATGATTTAAGGCCCATGAGAAAAAAATGAAAATGCTAAAGTATTTCTCCTGGGCTGAAATAACAAGAAATTTTGCCGGCTTTCCCATCTAAAGGCACCGAGAGGTCTTTGGTGTCCAGACGAAGCAATGCAAAGCAGGTTATAAGGAAAAGGCCCTCCTAAACTTAGTTGAAATGGAGAAAGCTATATTTCAGATGGCCGGGAAATATGAAGTCTATCGGAATTAATGAAGGCAATTGGCGGATTGTATGGCTAAATATCAATTATTAAGAGTTTTAATTTCATTTATATAAGACGGATAACTAAGCAAGCGACTATCTTTAACCTTATTTTCTATTTTTATAAATTAAATAGTTAGCATTTGACCTAAAACTCCCAATTATAATATAAAATATTTTATTAGCCTAACAGCTCTAATAAGCCCAACAGGCTTATAGAATTATTAAGGTTTAAATTGAAGAACGATGTAAGTAGATTCACAATTCAACTAAGACGAGTTTTGTTTCTATTAAAGCATAAAGGAGCAGCTCAATAGATAAATTTGAATTTATAAAAGAGATGAAAGATTTAATAAATAATATTATCATCAAATTATGGAAACGCTTTGCTTTGCATGGCATACATTATAAAGATAAATACAAAAAACTTAATTGGCTTTATTATTTAAAAAACCCGTGGGAACTTACCACACCAGCCGAGAAATATCGTTATGAAAAAACTAATGAATTAATTCAAGAATATTTCGGGAAAGTTGCATCTTTGCTTGAAGTCGGTTGCGGCGAAGGCTATCAATCTATTTATCTAATAAGGGTGTGCGACCAACTATATGGACTCGATGTAAGTAAAAGGGCGATCGAGAGAGCTAAATTAAGATGTCCTTCAGCTAAATATTTCTATGGGGACATTTATTCAGAAGAGGTAGCTAAGAGTAGTCCATATGATCTGGTATTGGCCTGTGAGGTTTTATATTATGTAAAAGATATAAAGAATTTTTTATACAGAGCTAATCAGTTAGGAAAACGTTGCTTTTTTTCTTATATTAGCAGAGAAATTAATGTACTGGATCCAATTATTAAATCTTTTACGCAGGCTAATTTTGGAGAAATTTCATATGAGAATATTACTTGGCGGATAGTTTGGTGGTCTAATATGAAATAAAATGACCAAACTTTTTAATTTAAGATATCTAGTATTCGGAATTAATTCACGATATTATTCGAAATAAAATATTAATAATAATGATAAAGTTAATTAGACCTCATAAAATTTCTTGAACTTTTTAAATGATTGAACTAGCATCTAATATGAAATGGCGGTAACAAAATGGAAAATCTTATTCCAAAAAGGATTATTCATATATGGGGCCAGGGAGAGGCTAATATGCCAATGCTGGCAAAGGCTTCTATTGCCAATGCCAAATTACTTAATCCGGATTTTGAATTTTTGTTTTTTGATGACGAAAATATTGATTTGTTTATTAGTGATAATTTCCCTGAATATTTAAAGCCCCTAAGATTATTTCCATATAGAATTCAGCGGTATGACTTTTTTCGCTATGTGGCAATTTATAAATTGGGCGGATTTTATCTTGACCTGGATCTGTTTTTAGTGACAAGCTTGCAGGATTTATTGAAATATCCCTGTGTATTCTCATTCGAAGAATTGACAATAAATAATTATCTTCGCAAATATTATAATATTGATTGGGAAATAGGAAATTATGCCTTTGGTGCTTCAAGTTATCATCCTTTTATTTATGCTGTTATCGAAAATTGCTTAAGAGCACTTAGAGATCCAGACTGGGTTAAACCAATGATGAAAAAAATTCCTTCAATATTTCATAGTTATTTTTACCCTTTTTATACCTCGGGGCCAGGCCTAGTGACAAGAACTCTAGTAGAGAGAAGAGATCTCGCTGATAAGGTAAGAGTTCTATTCCCAGAAAATGTGTGTGATAAGAACAATTGGAATTTATTTGGCAACTATGGTATTCATTTGCACAAAGGGACTTGGGTAATTAGAGGCGATGTAATACAGGCGAGATTATTGAGATTGTGGATGTCATGGTTAAGGAGGAAAACTATTAAGCAAAGTCTCAAAATGGGTATAAAGAGGAGTTGGAATTGAGATAAATATTTCAATTGAATAAAATGGCAAAGATAAAAAGCGAATATAATAAGTTAGTTATTGATTAAAAATTAAAAAAGTAGAATGATATAAATTCTATAAAGGATATTGCTTGCTTTATCAATTTATTTCTTGATCATAATATATAGTTAATATAGAATACATTAATAAGAATAATTTAGGGTTATGGGGTTATTTAGTAACTTTAATAAGATTAAAATCGAAAAAAGAAAAAATGATTAAATTACCAAGAAGCAAAACCAATCTGTTTTTTTACATTTTTGTTATTATGTTGTTTTTTGTTAATATAAAAACCTTTTCTTTAGTGTTTTCATTCGCACAAAAAGATTGCCAAGGGCCACTATTCTTATATAAGCCAATAATCCCTTATGTCGGTCAGACAATCTATTTCGCCATCCTTTCTAAAGAGGTACAAGGAGAATGTTTTTGGAACTTTGGTGATGGTTTTACCAGCTGTCAAAAAAGCCCTGAGCATGTTTATCTCAAGCCAGGTCTGTATTGTGTTACGTTGAACCTTAAGAATGACGATGCCTTTACCCAGCAAAGTTTTTTTATATTGGTAAGGAATATGAAAAATTATGGGGAAAAGCCCATAGCTGATTTTACCTATTCTCCTCAAAATCCAAAAGTTGGAGAAACTGTTTATTTCATAGATAATTCATTAAATGAGCCACTTAGGAGATTGTGGCAATTTGGCTTATTTGATTTTAGTTTACTTGCTAATCCCAAAAAGGTATTTAAAAAAAGTGGTACATATAGGATAAAGCTTAATGTATCTAATCAATATGGCTCAGATATTTGTTCTAAAGATATTATCATCTTGCCTCCTGATGGTGATATCAGAGATAAGATTTTTGCTAAGAGTCCTGCCTTAGCCGATGTTCAGGCAGCTATAACGCAGGCAAATCCTGGAGACACGGTGGTCGTGCCTAATGGGTCAGCGGTCTGGAATAATCAATTGATAATAAAAAAGGGGGTAATACTGAAGGCCCAGAGTAAGGGCGGGGTGAGAATTACCAGTAATTATAGTTATTCAAGTGACAACATTTTTGATACACCGCTTTATCTAATAGTATATGATCCATCATATCCTGGTAATAATGAACCATTTAGGGTATCAGGTTTTGTGTTTGACCTTAATAATAAGATTGCTTGGTTAATGATTAAAAATCCTAGTATAATTCCGATAGATAAGATTCGTCTGGATAATAATGAGGTATACAATTATCGTTCGCTGTTGATGCACCTTTGGGGCACCATCTATGGAGTAATGGATAATAATATCGTTGAGGGTGGAGTGAGCTGGGGATTCATTCGGATTAACGGAGACGATGTCAATGCCTGGAATAATCTTGCATTTAATTTTGGCACAGCAGAAAGCTTTTATTTTGAAGACAACCAATTTACGGCCACAGATGACACCATGTTCTTTTACGGAGATATGGGGGGTAGATATTGTGCTAGGTACAACAAGATTAAATTAAGTAACCCATATTATGGAATGTATCCTTTTTCCGACATGCATGGCAATATGCCGAACAGCTGGTCGTCAGCCATGGGGGCGGAGATATATGAGAATACGATAGATGTAGGAACTAAGGGATGTGATTTGCTGGATATCAGGGGTGGTAAAGCCTTGTGCTACAATAATAATATAGTAACCAGTTCTTCTAACTTTTATATTCAGATAAGAGAAGAGTATTTTGATTCTGAGGGGCCCGGACCGGCCGTATCTCCGGTTAGTGGCCAACCACAACATGTTTCTGATTCATATTTCTGGGGAAACAGGAGGAATGGTACTGTCTGGCCTGGAGTAAGTCTCCAAACTCTTGATTATGGTGGTAATGAAGGAATTGTTCCTCGGGAAGATGTTCATTTTTGGCTAGAAAAGGCCAATTTTAATGGATCATCAGGGATCGGTGTAGGACCTCTTTCTGCTCGGCTTGCGGTTTGTACTAAAGAGGGAGTAGCCTGGTGGGCGACCGATGAGAAGAAGCTTTATCGCTGGCATAACGGGCAATGGGAGCTTTACTATACTCCCTATACTTACCCTCATCCATTGAGGATTCTATTAGGCGATAATTAAAATATTCAACTGGGTTTTCTTTGTTGAAAAAGATAATTTTATCTCTTGTCGACAAAATACCATTTGAATTGGTTAATTTAATCCCTATTAATTTTCCTCTAATTCCTTATTATCATGTAATATCTGATGATGAACTTCCGCACATTTGCAATTTATATAATTATAAAAATATTAAGCAATTTATAAGCGATATAGATTTCATTGCCAGTAATTATAAACCAATTTCTTTATTAGAGTTAATTGATTGTGTAAAAAAAGGAAGTGAAATCAAAAAAAAATCATTTTTGTTGACTTTCGATGATGGTTATAAGGAAATGTACGATATTGTTGCCCCTATCTTATACAAAAAGGGTGTTCCTTCAGTTTTTTTCTTGAGCACAGATTTTATTGATAATAGGGATCTATGTTATCAAAATAAGGCTAGTTTAATAATTGATGTTCTGAAAAAAAATCATTCTCAACTAAAAAGGTTGACAGAACATAAAGCATGGTTTTTTAGAATGAATCAAGATGAGATAATTAAAAACATTCTGACAGTGGATTATAAAAAAAGACATTTTCTGGACAAACTTGCAAATTATTTAGGGATAGATTTTACTGAATTTATTAAAACCTATCAGCCATATCTAAGTAGACAACAAATAAAATCGATGATAGAAGATGGCTTTTATTTTGGTGCCCATAGCAAGGACCATCCAAAATATTGTGAAATTAGTATGAATGAACAAATAATCCAGACCCTAGAGAGTTTAAAGTTTATGAGACAAGAGTTTAGCCTTCCTTATTCTATTTTTGCTTTTCCTTATGGAACAAGAGTTGATAGTATAGAATTTTTATTGAAAATAAGAAGTCATGTTGATTTAACTTTTTGCACCTCTGATTTCCGAAGAGATATAGTGCCGTGGAATTTACAGCGGATAAATTTCGAAAGAAGCTTGCTGCCGGCCGAAAAAATCTTAGCTCGTTACAAAGTAAAATCTTTAATTTATAGAATTTGCTAGGGTGTTGAGAAGATTGATTGAAGGATCATGGGTTAAATTGGGTCATTTCTCGATATCTAGGCCCAAAAATCTTAGAAAATGTCCGAATAATCTGCCTGAGTGATCACATAACTTAATTAAGTAAGAATTGAACAGTGCGAACCCTCCAATCAAACAAAAAGGGAGTAGAAAGAAATAGACTAAGATGGCTAACAGAGATCTTAAAGTAGGTAAACTCAAGAACGGGTCTATAATGGACCGTGCTCTTCCTCTATTAATGCCTCTCATTAGATGATAGCCTATGGTCATTCTCTCTTTTGGTATGAGCTCAAAGACCGCAGCTTCGCGGCACCATATGAATTTATATCCCTTTTTTACCATTCTTGTGAAAAATTCAACATCTTCTCCTCCCGTCCTACCTAAATTTGGATTAAATGGGTTTATATCTTCAATAAAAAGTTCTCTTTTTAATAAAGCATTTCCTGTTCTCAGATCATTGGTTGAAATAACAGTTCCAGTAGGTGGATTGGAGCGGTCAAATAACCCTGATTTTAGTATCCAGCTTGGCGGAGGAACAATAAATCTAGGTATAACGGGACCCAGCACCCCATCACAACTGTTGTTAATATAGCATCTTGCAAGAGTAGCTAGCCAGTTTGGACTAGGAACTTCATCATCATCAATAAAAGCCAATAGATCGCCATCGGCGTTTTTAACGGCTTTATTCCTAGCGAGTGATATATTCCTAAAGGGCTCATGAAAATATCTTATTTCTATATCTGAAACAGTCTTTGTTGCGTTAATTACGTTCTCGGCCGACATTATTTTATCATTATCTACAACTATAATATTGAAAGAATATAGAGCATCATTTTTTTGTTTTATAAGCTCAGAAAGGAGTTTTCCGAGTAAATGATGACGTCTATACGTGCAAAGGCATATGGTTATCTTTAATCTTTTCATTAGTAACGAAATAAATATTTTATATATTAAAACATAGTATGATTTAATAATCAACCTCATGCATCTTCAAATAATTCAGTTTAAGAAAATTTATTAATAAGATATAATATGTTTAAATATCCATTTAACTAATGAAAATTAAGCACTATTTTGTGTTAGGGAGAATGGAAGGAACAAGATGATAGAGGTAATCATAACTATTGATTATGAGATATACGGGGACGGCACTGGTTCTTTAAAAAAACTTGTGCTGGAACCAGCTGCTCTATTATTAAAAACTTGCAGTAAATGGAGGACACCTCTCGTTTTATTCGTTGAGGCTGTTGAGTTTGAAAGAATAATGAGACAAAGAGCTGATCCAGCTATAGAGTTAGTGATTAATCAGCTAAAAATGGCATACCAGAATGGTCATGAAATCGGTTTGCATATCCATCCCCAATGGCATAAAGGAACGTACCAAAAAGGAAAATGGCATCTCAATAATATCGAATACAATCTTTGCCAACTTCCTGAGGAAAGAATTAAGGATGTTGTTTTTCAAGCAGTGGAATTTATGAAAAATGCTTTAGAAGATTCTAAGTTTTCGCCCCTTACCTTTCGCGCCGGTAACTGGCTTTTCCAGCCAACCCAACCAGCAGCCCGTATCCTTTATGATTACGGAATCAGAATAGATTCATCAGTATTTAAGGGCGGTCGATTTAAAGAATATGGAGTAGATTATCGGAAGGCAATCAATAACGGGTATTACTGGAAGTTCTGGGAAGATGTGGCCACTTCTTTAGACAATGGAAGAATTATAGAAATTCCGATCTATACAAAAATGGTCCCTTTTTGGAGCATGATTACTTCTAAACGTCTGCAGATTGAGAAATCTACCCAACGTATATCCAAAGATAAAAAAAGCGAGCTAGCTATGTGGTTATCAAAATTTCGGAATTATCTAAGCTTAAAATATCCGCAAAAGCTTGATTTTTGCCGTATGACAATAAGAGAACTCGAACAAGCAATGGAGGAAATAATTAAGGAAGATAACAAAACTCCTGAGCAATTAAAACCAATTGTAGCTATCGGGCATACCAAAGACCTTAAGACTTTTGACTCTGTTGACTATCTTTTGAAATTTTTGGCTTATAATGAAATTAAAGTTACGACCTTTAAAAATTTATATCCGGCTTTACTTTAACCCTACTATAACTCTTATTTATGATTTGCTAATTTTTCCAAAGCCCTATTAAGGCTGTCAGTTATTTTGGTCAAATCCTTACGGCTTAGCCGGTAGTGAACAGGAATAACTAGGGTGGTCCGTAGCAGATTTTCGGCCACAGGGCAATCGCGTTGGTAACCATAATACAGATAAGCAGCCTCTGGCACCTCAAGATAAGGTCGGGAAGTAGATATGTTTTTGGTCAGTAGATGTTTAAATATAAAATCAGCTTCTTTTGGAGTCCTTAATCTTAATGGAAACATAAAGCGGTTATAGAAACTATTGAGTGGCTCTAAGGATAGAAATTCTTGTGGAAGGCTTAGATTTTTAAGGTAGAAATCAGCATTTTGCCTCTGACGGTTGATCATGGCCGGCAACAAATATTTTCTTCTTTCCATAGTAGTTAAATCCGAAAGAAAAGCCCCTCCTGAAATTATCGGTGTTTTTGCTAAAAAATTTACTTTTCTATTGTAAAGCTTCCACAATGGTAAGCCCAACAATCCCCATAGAGGCTTGGTTCTAAGTTCAGTCCTTAAAAAAGTTTTAGCAATATGAATAATTTCCTCTTTTAGGCCAGGCTCCTTCATGCTTTCAATTAAACTTCTAACCGGCTCTTTATAAAATTCTTGATTGACCACCAGAGCTCCCCCTTCACCGGCTGTGAGATACTTTCCAGATCTAAAGCTGAAGACAGAAATCTGTCCGAAGAGGCCAGCTGGCCTTCCATTTAGAAGGCTTCCAAGAGATTGGGCTGCGTCTTCAATAACCGGTTTTTCTTTCATAATTTCAATGATGGCGGGCATATTACATACATGGCCAAACATGTGAACCGCTATCAAGGCATCAAGGTTTTGGGCTTTGTTTGATAGATCGGTGATAGAAATACAATAATCATTATCGACGTCTATAAAAACAGGTTTATAGCCTGCCATTTTAATAGCCTTGAAAACTACCGGACAGCAGTAAAGAGGAACACCAATTCTGGAATTTTCTTTTAGGCCAATGGCTCTAAGAGCTATTAGCAATCCTAATCGTCCTGACCTTACTGGAAAAGAGTCTCCGAAGCCTTCTAACCTAAAGTGGTTAAGTTTATTTTTATTTAATAGAACAGAAATAGATTTGATTGCATCTATCAAGCTGTATTCCCAGGCCTCTACTGGTATTAAAGTAATCATATTATATCTTACGATTATCCTTTTTCACTCAGATTTTCTGTCTCGATTTGGTAATCTCCTAATTTGTGCTTCTCAGCATCTACCAGATCTCCGCCTGACCTTAACCTGGCAGCCATGTTATAAAGATGATATTTGAAAATATTAATAGGATATTTCCATATAAAGCCCTGTATTAATTTTCCACCAAAGTGTTTTTTAAAAATATACAGAGATTCTTGTTTAGAGCCTTTTTTCGGGTTTATTCTGGCGCCGACGAAATCATATTTTTTAATACCAAGACTCTTAAAATATCTGATGGCCTCCCAGTAAAGTAGTTTATTGGCTCCTGGTGCAAGATTTGGAGCATTTCCAGCATAAACCGCGTAGGCACAGTAATTGCTAAAGGCAAACAACACACAGCTATGCATACTTCCTTCGAGCATAGCTTTTAATATTAGGCCATATTCTCCTAACCCGTTAAAATATTTAACAAAGGATGGAAAATCCATAAAAGGCAGACGAGACCTCTTAAATGTATTTTTAATTAAGTTGTAAATTGGTTCTAAATGTCTTTCTTCCTTTTCAATTGTTATGCCGATTTTAACCGCTCTTTTTATATTCTGTCTCGTAATTCTTTCTATGTTTTTCCAGAGAGTTTCTTCAGGCAAACTGAGATCAATGATATAGGTGCCGTACGGGGCGGCAACAGCCCCGGTCGGATAGGTACGGAAAATACAATTGGTAGTAGGGGGGATTATCAAATCAGCCTTTCTAAATCTCAAGTATTCGACCACGTTTTTAAGGAACAATCTTTCTTCGTTCAAGCCGTATTCTTCGCCTGTCCAGATTGTCTCTACCCTGAATCTGGCCAGACGCAAGAATCCCTTTTTCACTATGGTGTAGGGCAGAATACAGCGAAGCTGTCCGGTTTTATCAAAACCACCCAGCCATCCATATTCATCACTTACCGCTTTTAGAAATTCTTCGCGGGCAAAAATTGGCAAATCTGGATTCCAATTGATTTCAATTGGGGTGGCTTTCATACTATTTTTCCAAATTTATTTATTTTTAAGAATCTTTTAATTAAATCTTTTAGCCAGATAGACTGCTCATGCCTTCTAAAATTAACGAATTCCTTGGAAACTGCCCAAGGAGCACCGGTCAACATGGCCCAGAGATAACCGCTCAAAAGCAGAAAACCTGAAATTATAAAAGGTTTTCTGGTCATCTGATAAACCGACCTCATGAATTGCCAGAGGGGGTGAACACCAAATTGATAATCGCCATAACCGCTTCGGAATGTATATTTAATAAAATGAGGTCCGGCTTTGCCCATTGGTCTGTTATGCACACAATATTTTTCAGTAAACGTTTCTGTTTTCCACCCTTTCATCCTGGCAGCCACTACTGCAGCCAGATCTACTCCTCCCTCGGGCCGTGGTATATAACCACCTATCGCCTCAAAACACTCACGCCGAAATAGCTGGCAGGCTCCTGAGACATGTTCCTTTCTTGAAAATCTATAGTTGTATTGTTGGTTACCTTCACGGAATGGGGTACCGGCCACTCCAAGATCAGGATTCTCTATAAATTTATTTATGACGTAAGCAAAATAATCAGGCTCAAAAGATATATCTGCATCCAGATTTCCTATGAGCTGAAAATTAAGATGTTTAATTCTTTCATAACCGTAATTAAAAGCAATAGCTTTCCGGCCAAAATGACGTTCAGGGGAAGGCGGAAGACCTGCCAATTCAATCCAGGGGTGCCCCTTTAAATACCTTTTTATTATTTCTTCTGTTTTGTCTGTTGAGCCGTCATTCACAATTATCCATTTCAGAGGAAGAATAGTCTGCTTAATAACTGATTCAATAGTAGCTTCTATAAATCTTTCTTCATTTTTAGCTGCAGTTACTAGTACGTAGGATAAATGATTTTCAGACATGACATTAGCTTTTTATTTCCTAAATTTTTTTACTCCTTTTTAAGGATGCTGGTAACCCAGAAATTCCATGATAGTGGCCATAGCTAACAGCATCCAGGCCTGAGACCAGCGCATATATGAAATTTTATTCGTGTAAAAGCGATGTTTCTGGTAATAGAAATAGCCTTTTTTGCTCCACATTCTTTTCAGAGTCCAGCCTACTACTGCCATAGCCAGGTAATGATTATCGTCACCCCAGTCTCTAAATGCCTCCAGAGTTATTATACTCTGGGCTATACAGTGGCTGTCAATCGGGTAAAGCTTATTGTTATAGTATTTTGGTAATCCTGTCGGAGTAAAAAAGTTTTGCCGGTAATACTCGAAACCTTTCCTTATGATTGGCGAAAATTCTTCCCGTCCGGTGTATTTGACGATGTCCTTTAACGCCAGAAGATTATAGCCAGTATGGAAATTATCTATCCATCTGCTCCCCGGCGTCTCTCCATAATACCACGAGCCATCTTCATTCTGGCAGGAAGCCACATAGCGGGCTACTTTAAGGGCTGGTTCAAGATACTTGTTTTCTCCGGTTAAATGATAAATCCTTGCCAGAAGAGCGGAAGCCAGCAGGTCAGCATTGTAAACATGGATTCTTAAGCCGGGCTGTGGATAGCTAAAGCCGGCGTTTCCATTATCTGACCAGAAAAGTTCGTTAAGGATATAATCTGCGGCATTTCTGGCCATCTCCAGACAGTGCTGGCTGCCTGAATATTCATAAGCATCGAGCAGGGCCTCTGCCACAAAAACTGTGCAGACGAGATTCGGCGCCCCTCTGGGGACCAGAACACCTCTCGTCTGCCAGGGAAAACTGTATCCCCAACAGTAGTAGGGAAGGCCTTCAGCTCGCAGCTGCTCTATGCGGTTTATTAGATAATCTATTTCTTCCGAGGCTTCTATGATTTTCGCCTGCGTAAGTCTTAGAGCTGCCTTTAAAAAAATGGCCAGGGCTTTAGGATTTTGAGTTCGGGGAATAAGCAACAAAGGTCTGAGGTTAAACGGAAAACGCTTGAGAATCTGCGTGGCGGACAGCCTGAAAAATTTTGTCCTGGAGCCAGGAATTTTATTTAACAGCCTGCTGTTTAAAGCATCGTACGGGTCGTAGCCTGAAAAATCATTTTTCACGCAATATTCCCAGAGTTTGATGGCAACTTTAATTAATTTTTCGCGGGAAATTTCATTTTCTCGCATTTAACTCTTTACACTCCTTAAATAGGAGTCAGCCCTTTCTTTCTTCCACTCTTTTACCAGATATTTAACTATTCTTCCTGCGGTCTTACCGTCCCAGTATTTGGGTATAGCTCCGCTTTTGTATTTTCCGTCCAATATTTTCTTGATATCCGCCTCCAGAGTTTTAAGACTGGTAAGCCTGTTGGTACCGACCGTAATGGTTATCGGCCGTTCAGTGTTTTCCCTTAAAGTCAGGCACGGGGTCCTGAAAAAGGTGGTTTCTTCCTGCAGCCCACCAGAATCAGTCAGCACAAACAAAGCATTTTTAGCCAGCCAAAGTGAGTCCGTATAGCCAATGGGGTCAATTAATTTTAATTGTGGATAAGCACCACTTCTAAACGAAATTTCCTCCAGCATTTTTCCTGTCCGCGGATGAACCGGAAACACCACAGGAAGTTTTCGGGAAAGCTTTCCTAATTTATTCATAATCTGCTTGAGGTTTTCCGGCCGGTCTACGTTAGATGGCCGATGCAAGGTTACGTAAACAAACTTTTTGGGTGTAAGATTTAACTTCCCAGGAATTTCACTGCCTTCAACTTCATCAAGCTTTGAAATTAAAGCGTCAATCATAATATTGCCGACGAATTTTATCTTTCTGATGGGGACGCCTTCTCTTTTAAGGTTGGCGTTGGCGTCAGCAGAAGGAGTAAAAAGTAAATCAGCCAGGGTGTCCGTGACCAGACGGTTGATTTCTTCTGGCATGGTGCGGTCAAAGCTTCTTAATCCTGCTTCCACGTGAGCTACCTTGATTTCCAGCTTGGCCGCTACTAAAGAGCAGGCCAGGGTGGAATTGACATCTCCCACCACCACCACCCAATCGGGCTTCTGTTCCAGACAAACCGCCTCAAAGCGGAGCATAATGGTGGCGGTTTGATAACTGTGGGAGCCCGAGCCAACTCCCAGGTTAACATCTGGTGGTCTTATGCCCAGTTCTCTAAAAAATACCTCGGACATGTTTTCGTCATAATGCTGTCCGGTATGGACCAGGCAGGTATCAATGAAAGGGTCTGTTGAGGAAAGTTTGGCATTATGCTGGTCTATCGCCTTAAGAAGCGGCGCTATTTTCATGAAATTGGGTCGGGCGCCGGCTACCAGGATGATTTTTAAAATTTTTTTGGCTGGACGGATTTTATGCATTGACCTTCTATTGAAGCTCCTGTCTTATTATCTCTTCGATATGACTGACGATTTGGTTCAAAGCTGGTCTGGCTTTGAGCTCAGCCATCATCATTTTTTTTCTTTTCTCAATTTTAATTTTTGGAAAGTCTTCAGGTGATTTTATCAGCACCAGACGGCCTTCTTTTTCCAGTTGCTTATCAATCAGCCCAATTGGTCCGCGGAAAATGCTGTAAACCGGTATTCCTAATGAAGCAGCCTCCCGGTTCATTGTCCCTCCGCCGCTTACCACCAGGTCAGAAAAGTAGAGTAAATTGAGTCCGTTTACCACTTCTTCAGGAATTATTATCCTGTTATCAATAAACCAGCGGGGTCTTCTATGTCGGATTTCTTTTTCTTGCTTTTTGTTTC
>Ga0272448_1005732_pt1 | contig 13619 bp, 11 predicted proteins | sample YNPCB0191_FD_202220 | JGI IMG/M metagenome (GOLD analysis project Ga0272448, IMG submission 202220) | Hot spring sediment microbial communities from Yellowstone National Park, WY, United States - YNP-CB-019-1 | ecosystem: Environmental > Aquatic > Thermal springs > Hot (42-90C) > Sediment...
GCCGATGAGTCCGAGACCTCGCTGGGCCTCCTGCTCTTCCCCGAGATGGTCGATATGCGCTACGCTGTCGACACCGAGGCCAAGAACTTTTTGCCGGTTGGCCACCTCGACAACTCGGTCGACAACTACTGGCGGCCCAGCCGCTGGTCGGAGAGCGAGGGCCACGCGGCCATCGAGATCGCCGGCACCCCCGAGGGCGTGGTGGGCCGGCCCACCCTGGCCACCGCCCAGAAGGCCAAACGCCCGCTGGCGGCCATCCTGCGCTACCTCACCCTCTACTGCGACGACATCCTGAAGGCCTTCCCGCCCGGCAAGGTGCCGCCGGTGGAGATGGTCTCGCTGCGCACGGAAGAGGAGATGGAGCCCTACCTGCGCGAGCCGATGAGCAAGGGCTGGAAGACGGTCTACCGCCTGCCCAAGATTGGGTGCTAGGGCGAGGGAACTGAGGGAACTCGAGACCCCCAGTTCCATAGTTCCCTCAGTTCCTTCCTGCAGGAGCGTGACGCCGTGAAGATCGCCTTGACTGCCACGCCCGCCGCGCCTGCCAGCGCGCCGCTCCTGGTGCGCGGGCCGGTGGAGGATGCCCTGCGGCTGGCGGCGGAGCTGGGCTACGACGGGGTGGAGCTGCACCTGCGCCGGCCGGAGGATATCGACCGGGTGGCGGTGGGCCGGCTGGCGCGCGAGCTGCGGCTGGGCATCCCCACCCTGGGCACGGGCATGGCTGCCGGCGAGGGGCTCACCTTTGCCGACCCCGACCCCAACGTGCGCCGCCGCGCCGTGGCCCGCATCAAGGGGCACATCCAGTTGGCCGCCCACCTCGGCTCGGGGGTGACCATCGGCCTGGTGCGTGGCCGCTTGGGGCAAGAGGCGGCGGCGCGCGCCGCGGCCCGGGAGGCCTTCCTCGACTGCCTCGACGAGTGCTGCCGGGCGGCCGCGGGGCTGGGGGTGACGCTCTACCTCGAGGCGATGAACCGCTACGAGTGCGACTACCTCTACACCCTCGACGAGGCCAGCGCCGTCATCGACGAACTGGGCGCGCCCAACCTCGAGCTCCTGGCCGACACCTTCCACATGAACATCGAGGAGGCCGATGTGGCGGCCGCCATCCGCCGCGCCGGCAAGCGCCTGGGCCACGTGCACCTGGTCGATTCGAACCGCTGGGTGCCGGGCTATGGCCACCTCGACCTGCCGGGCGTCCTGCGCGCCCTGGCCGATATCGGCTACGCCGGCTACCTGTCGTTCGAGGCCCTGCCGCTGCCCGAGCCGGGCGAGGCCCTGCGCCACGGCCTGCGCACCGTGCGCGAGGCGGGGGTTTGAACCGCGAGGGACGGTTTGAACCGCGAAGGACGCCAAGGGAACGCAAAGCGGTTCCCCTTGGAGCCTTTGCGTCCTTGGCGTCCTTCGCGGTGGGAGGCTATCCCTATAGGCTGAACGCGGACGAGATTTAAGGTTACGATTCTGCAACTTTTGCCACCCCTCCAACGTCTTCTAGAGTAGAGCGGCACGTGGTTCGGCCGGCGGCCTGGAAGTGCAGCGGGGGGTGCTCCGATGGCAGGAGGCAGAGCAGGCGGGCGGCGGTGGTGGGCGCTTGTGGCGCTCGTGGCGGTGTGGGTGGCGGTGGCGGCGCCGGTGGCGCGGGCCGATTCGGCGCAGGCGCGGCTGACGCTACAGAAGGTGCGCGGCGCCGAGGTGCTCGGCCGCGTGGCCGGCACCTTCGAAGCGGCGGTGGATGTGCCCGAGGATGCGCGGTTGGTCACCTTCTACATCGACGGCCGCCTGGTCGGCTGGGCCACCGAGCACCCTTTCACCTTCCGTTTCGACACGCGCGACTACCCCAAGGGGGCCCACCGCATCGAGGCGGTGGTGCACCTGGCCGACGGCACGGTCGCAACCTCGAACAGCATCTCGCTCGACTTTCGCGCCTACCGGTGGCACCTGGTGGTGCGCCAGGCCATGTTCCTCTATGCGGCCACGCTGCTCGGCCTGGCGGCGGTGGCCGGGCTGGTGGTGCACCGGCTGCTGCGCATCCGGCCCCGGCTCGTCCTCTCGGAGCGCACCCGCCCGTAACTTCTGCTCCCCTTCTGCGTCTAATTGTCTGACAACTATTGTCAGACAACTCATCTCACCGTCGAGAGGGGGGACTGGGTCGTGATCGTGGCTCGGCATGAGTATACGGTGGCCTCGGGCAGAGCCGACGAGGCCCTGGCCTGGCTGCGGGAGGTGCGCGATTGGGAGTCGTACCGTCTGATCTACCCCCGCGGCTGCCAGATTTCGGCCATGACGGTCGGCCGGGTGCACAAAGTGGTCGTGGAGGCAGAGTACGCCAGCCTGGAGGAGTACCTGGCCTGCCTGCGCAGCGCGACGCGGCAGAAGGAGTATGCGGCGTGGCGGAGGCGGCAGGGCGACCTGTGCCTCGACGTGTACGGCTGTTACCGGCATGCGAACGGCGCCGCCGAAGAGCTGGAAGGGGCGCCAAGCCTCGCTTGAGCGGCGCTCTCGCCCCACGGCGCCTCCGCTGGCACGCCTCCTGCTGAGGAGGGGCAGCCAAAATGCGCAAGGGAGGGCGCCGCTATGGGCATAGGTTGGGAACCCATCCGCATGGCGGGCTGGAACGATCCCGCCGTGGCCGAGAGGTCTCGGCCGCCCGAAGAGGAGGTGGAGAGCGACGTGGCCGTGCGTGGCCACGAGCAGCCGGCCCAGGCTGCCGAACGCAGCCTGGCGCACCACTGGCGCCAGGAGGTGCCCAAGGAAGAGTTCATCGCCGGCCTGCGTGCTCTGGCCGATGCCCTCAGCCAGAACCAGAACTTTAGGTTCAGCGTCAGGCACCAGTTCATGGTGATGCGCCCCATCGGCACGCCCAGCATCGAGTACACCGAGCGCGAAAACCAGCGTAAGGAGGTCGTTTTCCGCTTCTCGTGGCAGGCGTGACCGTTGCAGAAATCGCCCGCTTGCGCTATACTATGTTAATCTTGAATGAAGCGGCGAACGGCCGCGCGGGCGACCATGGACGGCGACAAGGTTCTGGCAGACATCCTCCGATCTTTTGACGGCGAAGAGGCCGAGGGAATCCGACGGGCGTACGAGCTCGCTGCATGCTCGCACGAGGGGCAGACGCGCGAGTCGGGCGAGGCGTACATCTGTCACCCTCTGGCCGTTGCTGCCATCCTCCACGAGATGAACCTCGACGCCGCCACCATCCAGGCGGCGTTGCTGCATGACGTGGTGGAAGACACCTCGGTGACCCTCGACCAGCTGCGCGAGCAGTTCGGCGACGAGGTGGCCCAACTGGTCGACGGGGTGACCAAGCTGACCCGCTTGCGCCGCCTGAGCCGGCTCGACGGCGCCGAGGCCTTTGAGCAGGAACAGGCCGAGAACCTGCGCAAGATCTTCCTGGCCACCGTCGACGACATCCGCGTCATCCTCATCAAATTGGCCGACCGCTTGCACAACATGCAGACCCTGGCCAGCCTTTCGCACGAGCGGCAGGTGCGCATGGCCCGCGAGACGCTGGAGATCTATGCGCCCCTGGCCAACCGCCTCGGTATCTGGCAGTTCAAGTGGCAACTCGAGGACCTGGCCCTGCGCTTCCTCGAGCCCGAGGCGTACCGCCAGATCGCAGGCTACCTCTCCGAGCGCCGGGCCGAGCGCGACGCCTATATCCAGCAGGTGGTCGGCATCCTGCAGGAGCGGCTCAAGGCCGAGGGCATCGCCGCCCAGGTGACCGGCCGGCCCAAGCACATCTACAGCATCTATGCCAAGATGCGCGAAAAGGGCCGCACCTTCGACCAGATCTACGACGTGCGCGGCGTGCGCATCATCGTCAACAAGGTGCGCGATTGCTACGCCGCCCTGGGCCTGGTGCACACCATGTGGCGGCCGATCCCCGGCGAGTTCGACGACTATATCGCCATGCCCAAAGACAACGACTACCAGTCGCTGCATACGGCGGTCGTCGGCCCCGACGGCAAGCCGCTGGAGGTGCAGATCCGCACCCACCAGATGCACGAGGTGGCCGAATATGGCATCGCCGCCCACTGGCGCTACAAGGAACACGCCCGCCGCAACGCGTCGGTGGAGGCCAAGATCGCCTGGCTGCGCAAGGTGAGCGACTGGCGCAAGGACGTGAGGGACCCCCAAGAGTTCGTCGACTCGCTCAAGACCGACGTCTTTGCCGAGCGCATCTACGTCTTTACGCCCAAAGGCGATATTGTGGACCTGCCCGCCGGCGCCACGCCGGTGGACCTGGCCTACTACATCCACTCCGAGATCGGCGACCACTGCCGCGGCGCCAAGGTCGATGGCCGCCTGGTGTCGCTCGACTACAAGCTGCGCACCGGCGAACAGGTGGAGATCCTGACCTCGAAGAAGGGCGGCCCCAGCCGCGACTGGCTGAACCCCAACCTGGGCTACCTGACCACCGCCCGTGCGCGCCAAAAGGTGCGCCAGTGGTTCCGCCGCCAGGAGCGCGAACAGAATATCGCCCTGGGCCGCGAGATCCTCGACCGCGAGCTGAAGCGCCTGGGGCTCGAACAGCAGTCGTTCGAGGATATCGCCCGGCTCTTCAAGTACAGCCGCGTGGAGGACCTGCTGGCGGCCATCGGCTACGGGGATATCAGCCCCATCCAGATCGCCAACAAGATCGATGATGCAGCGGCGCGCAAGCCCGATTTCAAAATCACGCCGCTGCCGCAGGGACACACCGATTTCCGCGTCACCGGCGTGGGCGACCTCTTGACGCGCCTGGCCGGCTGCTGCAACCCCGTCCCCGGCGACCCCATCGTGGGTTTCATCACCCGGGGCAAAGGCATCACCATCCACCGCGCCGACTGCCCGACGCTCAAGCACATCGAAGAGACGGAGCGGCTGATCCCGGTAAGCTGGGGGCCAACCCGCGAGGTGTACCCGGTGGTGATCCACATCGAGGCCTTCGACCGGCCGGGGATGCTGCGCGACATCGCCTCGGCCGTGTCCGACTCGGGGATCAGCATGAGCGCCGCCAACGTGACCACCCACAACGACCAGACCGCTACCATCGTGGCCACCCTGGGCATCACGAGCATCGGCCAGCTCAGCCAGGTCCTGAGCAAAATCGAGAGCATCCGCGACGTGGTCGAAGTCCGACGCCAGACGGCCTGACCGTCGACGGCGATAGCCGGCCGGAGCTGATGGGGGTGGAGCGGAGCTCCTGCCGCCGGAAAGATCGAGGTGCCGGTTGAGACAAGGGCGTCTTGGCCCTCCGAGGGAGATCCAGCGCGCATGCGAGCATCTCACCTGCCTGCACAACCTGTGCCCTACGGCCGCAGCGAGCAGCTCGCCAGGGCTGCGGTAGCAAGCCGCGAAGCCCTGGCGAGCCTGTACATGGCCCACGCCCCCCAGCTGTACCGGTACTTCTGGGCGCACACCGGCTCCGCCAGCCTGGCCGAGGACCTGGTGTCGGAGACGTTCCTCAGCGCCATCCGCACCCTGCACACCTACCGCGCCGAGCGCGGCTCGTTCAATGCCTGGCTCTTCGGCATTGCCCGCCGCAAGCTGGCGCGATACGTCTCGGAGGTGAACGGGCCGCTGCAGGTGGCCGACCTCCCCACCGACGCGCTGCCCGACGACGCGGCGCTACACCTGGATGAGCGCATCGACCTCTGGCAGGCGGTGAGTGAGCTGGAAGGATGCGACCGGGAAGTGCTGGCCCTCAAGTTCGGCGCCGGCCTGACGTACCCCGAGATCGCCCAGGTGACCGGGCTCAGGCCGGGGCATGTGGGCGTATTGCTGTACCGCGCGCTCCAGAGGCTGCGCGCCCGCTTGGCGGGCGGGGAGGGCGGCCATGCGTGACAAGGCACAGATGTTGGCCGATGCGTTGGATAGCCCGGGCAGTTGCGGCCCGCTGCCGCCAGAGGTGCAGGCGCTGGCAGAGCTCGGCAGGCGGCTGCGCGACGCGTGCCCCGACGCCGACCCTGCTTTCATCCAGAGCCTGGGCCAGAGCCTGCAGGAGGAGTGGGCCCGGGTCGCGCGGCCTGCCGGCCGGCGGGTGGCGCGTGCCGCGGCCGTGTCCATCGCCGTGGCGGCGCTCCTGCTGCTGGCCGCGCTGGAACTGCCGCCGCTGCAGGTGGCAGCCCGGGCGGCGGTGGGCCGCGTGATCTCTGCCTTCCGGCACGCCCGGGTCGAGGTGGCGCCGCAAGCGACCGCTACCCCGGCGCCCGCGCGCGACGAGACCTACCCCAGCGTGGAGCAGGCCGAGGCGGCGGCCGGCTTCCCGATCCGCGTGCCCTCCTATCTGCCCGATGGCATGGCGCTCGACGAGGTCACCGTGTCAGAAAGCGACGGCCAGCGCTCGGTGGCGCTCCACTATTCTGGCGCCCTTCCGGGGCCGATGATGGCAAGTCCCCTGATCATTCAAGAGTTCCGTGGCGGCGAGGCGCCTGCGGGGCCGCGCCTGGTCTTCGAGGCGGGGGGCGAGGGCGTCGAAAGCCTGCAGGTGGCCGGCCGGCCCGCCCTCTGGGTGCAGGGCCACTGGACGAGGACGGGCCGCTGGGAACAGGGCGGGCCCGATGGCTTGCTCATGCTGCAGGATGGCGATCTGCTCATCCAGGTGGCGGGGCGCCTCTCCCGAGAGGAGTGCGTGCACGTGGCCGCATCGATGCTGCCGTAGCGCCGCCTATGCGGGCAGATGGAGCGGCCGGCCCAGGGCAGCCAGCGCCGCCTCGGCCACCGCTTCGCCAAGGGTGGGGTGGGGGTGGATGGTGGCCGCGAACTCGTCGAGGGTAGCCTCGAGGGTCAGGCCCAGGGCGCCCTCGAGGATCAGGTCGCTGGCGTGGGGCCCCACGATGTGCACGCCCAGCACGGCGCCATACCTGGCCTCGGCCACCACCTTGACAAAGCCGTCGACCTGGCCCTGCGCGATGGCCTTCCCGTTGCCGTTGAAGGGGAAGCGCCCCACCCGCACGTCGTACCCCTGCTCGCGGGCGGCTTGCTCCGTCAACCCCACGCTCGCTGCTTCGGGCTGGGTGAAGATGCAACTGGGCACGGCCTCGTAGCGCATGCGCGCCGGCCGGCCCAAGGCGCTCTCGGCCGCCACCCGGCCCTGGTGCATGGCCACATGGGCCAACATGCTGCCACCCACCACATCGCCGGCGGCCAGGATGTAGCCGGCGCTGGTGGCCATACGCTCGTCGACGGCGATGCCCTGCCGGCCGAAGCGCACGCCCGCTGCCTCGAGGCCCAGGCCTGCCACGTTGGGCTGGCGCCCGGCGGCCAATAGCACCTTCTCGGCCTCGACGCTCAGCTCGCCCTGCGGCCCCTCCAGGCGGGCGCGCAGGCCATCGGCAGCGGGCTCGATGGCGGCGATGCGCGTGTTCACATGCACCTTCACACCCTGGAGCAGAAGGGCGGTGCGCAGCGCGTCGCCCACGTCGGCGTCGGCGAGGGGCGCCAGGCGCGGCAGCATCTCCACCAGGGTCACCCGCACGCCCAGGCCGGCAAAGAGGGTGGCCAACTCGAGGCCCACCGCGCCGCCGCCCACCACCAGCAGGCTCTGAGGCAGGGCGGGCAGGTCCAGGGCCGCCGAGCTATCGAGCACGCCGGGCAGGTCGGCGCCGGGGATGGGCAGGCGCAGCGGGCTCGACCCGGTGGCCACGATCACGTGCGGGGCGGCCAGGGTCTGCACGCCGCCGGGACCCTCGACGGCCAGCGACTGAGGCCCGCTGAAGCGCGCGTGGCCCGCAATCACCTCCACCCCGGCCCGTTCGAGCAGCATGCGCACGCCCCCCACCAGCTTGCCCACCACTTCGGCCTTGCGCGCCTGCATGGCCGGCCAATCGGCTTCGGGCGGGCCGGCGCGTACCCCAAAGCGCGCCGCCTCGGCCACCAGCCGGTAGACCTCGGCACCGGCCAGGAGGGCTTTGGTGGGGATGCAGCCCTCATTCAGGCACACCCCACCGAGGCGCCCGGCCTCGATAAGGGCCACGTGGGCGCCCAACTGGGCCGCCCGCAGCGCCGCCACGTAGCCGGCCGGCCCACCGCCGATGACGATCAGGTCCGTTGGCATCCGATCCTCCTTGGCCTCAGGAGAGCAGCAGGTAGGGCTCTTCGACCAGCTGGGCGATGCGCTGCAGGAAGCGGGCGGCCGGTGCGCCGTCGACCAGGCGGTGGTCGAAGGTCAGGCTGAGCCACAGGCGCTGGCGCACGGCCAGTTGGCCGTCGACCACGGCGGGCCGCGGCGCGATGCGCCCCACGCCCAGGATGGCACACTCGGGCAGGTTGATGATGGGCGTGAAGGCGTCGATGCCGTAGGCGCCCAGGTTGGTGATGGTGAAGGTGCCGCCCTTGAGCTCGTCGGGGCCGCTCTGGCCCTGGCGGGCGCGCGCCACCAGCTCGCGCAGCGTGCGGGCGATCTCGGCCAGGCGCAGGCGGTCGGCGTGGCGTACTACCGGCACCAGCAGCCCGCGCTCGGTGTCGACCGCCAGGCCCACGTGCACCTCGTCGAGCAGGCGGATCGAGTCGCCCTCCAGGCGGCTGTTCAGGGCCGGGTGCTCGCGCAGGGCACGGGCGCAGATGGCGATGAGCAGGTCGTTGTAGCCGATGTCGAAGCCCAGCTCGGCCGAGTAGGCCGCCTTCAGGCGCGTGCGCGCCTCCACCAGGCGGGTCGCATCCACCTCGGTGGTGAGCGTCACCGGCGCCGTCTCGCGGGCGCTCGCGGCCATGCGTTCGGCGATGCGTGCCCGCACGCCCGCCATGGGCACGGCCTGGCCGCCCGCCTGTGGGGGCGCGGAGACAGCGCCCCTGCGCTGGTCGACGTCGGCGCGGGTGATGCGGCCGCCAGGGCCGCTGCCGGCCAGCTTGGCCAGGCCTACGCCGGCCTCGGCGGCCACCTTGCGCGCCAGTGGCGTGGCGCGGGGCTGGGCTGCGGCGAAGGCCAGCACGTCGGCCTCGACAATGCGGCCGCCCGGGCCCGAGCCCTGGATAGCCTTGAGGTCGACGCCGTGCTGCGCGGCGGCACGCCTGGCCCGCGGCGAGGCGAAGATGCGAGCTGCGCGTTCGGTTCGCGCGGGGGATGGCTGCGGCGCGGCGGGCTGCCCCTCACCCCTGCCCTCTCCCCACAGGGGAGAGGGGGATGGCTGTGGTCCGGCGGGCTGCCCCTCACCCCCGCCCTCTCCCCACAGGGGAGAGGGGGATGGCTGCGGCGTGGCGGGCTGCCCCTCACCCCTGCCCTCTCCCCACAGGGGAGAGGGGGATGGCTGTGGTCCGGCGGGCTGCCCCTCACCCTTGCCCTCTCCCCACAGGGGAGAGGGGGATGGCTGCGGCGCGGCGGGCTGCCCCTCACGCCTGCCCTCTCTCCACAGGGCAGAGGGGGATGGCTGTGGTCCGGCGGGCTGCCCCTCACCCCTGCCGCCGAAGGGTTCAGAGGCAGGCAGGCGGCCCCCTACCCTCTCCCCCTTGGGGGAGAGGGTTAGGGTGAGGGGGGATTCCCCAGCATGGCGAGCCTGTGGGCGGGCAGGAAGGGCTTCGCCTGGCTCACCGATCCAGGCGACGACGCTGAGGACGGGCACGCGGGCGCCCTCGGCGTAGAGCAGCTTGAGCACCTGCCCCGCAGCCGGCGCCTCGACGTCGAGCACGGCCTTGTCGGACTCGAACTGGAAGAGCGGATCGCCCTTCTGCACCCGGTCACCCTCTTTGACCAGCCAGCGCACGATCACGCCCTCGTTCATCGTCTCGCCGAGCTGCGGCAGGATTACCTCATGTGCCATCGCATCCCTGATCTCCTTGGAGTGCTTCGCGGTTCACAAGCCCCTGCGGCGCCACCCATCACCGGCCGAGCACCCTGCGGATGCCGGCGATGACCGACTCGGTCGAGGGCACGGCGGCGGCCTCGAGGGTCTCGCTCATGGGCACGGGCACGTCGGCGGCAGCCACGCGCACCATCGGCGCATCCAGGTAGTCAAAGGCCTCTTCGTTCACCACCGCGAACAGTTCGCCCAGGAAGCTGCCGGTGCGGTAGGCCTCGGTCACGCCCACCAGGCGGCCGGTCTTTTTCACCGAGGCGACAATGGTCTCCACGTCGAGCGGCTTGAGCGAGCGCAGGTCGATCACCTCTACCGAGATGCCCTCGGCCGCCAGCTTGTCGGCCGCCTCGAGCGCGCGGTGCACCATGCGCGAGTAGGTGACCACCGTCACGTCGCTGCCGGCGCGCTTGACGTCGGCCACGCCCAGGGGGATGACATACTCCTCCTCGGGCACGGGGCCCTTGATGCCGTAGAGCATCTTGTGCTCGATGAACATCACCGGGTTGTCGCAGCGGATGGCGGCCTTGAGCAGGCCCTTGGCGTCGTAGGGGGTGGCGGGCATGACCACGTAGATGCCCGGAAAGTGCACCCACAGCGCTTCCAGGCTCTGCGAGTGGTGGGCGGCGATGGAGCGCCCCGTGCCCCCCTCGGTGCGGATGACCATGGGCACCGTCGTCTTGCCACCGAACATGTAGCGGTTCTTGGCGCCCTGGTTGGCGATCTGGTCCATGGCCAGGGGCGTAAAGTCGACGTACATGATCTCGGCCACCGGGCGCAGGCCGGTCATGGCGGCGCCCACCGCCGCGCCGGCGATGGTGGCCTCGGAGATGGGGGTATCGCGCACACGCTCGGGCCCGAACTCCTCGAAGAGCCCGCGCGTGGCCCCATAGGCGCCGCCGTAGAGGCCCACATCCTCGCCCATCACCATCACCGCCGGGTCGCGCCGCATCTCCTCGCGCAGGGCCTCGACGATGGCCTGCCAGTAGGGGATCTGGCGCATGCTCGAGTCGCGCCTCACCCGCTCGCGCAGGGCCCGTTCAGCCTCCACCATCGCCGGCGTCCAAAAGTCGGGCGCGTAGACGTCGTTGGCCACCTCCGACGGGTCGGGCATGGGCGAGGAGAGGGCGAACTCGGTGGCGCGTTCGATCGCCTCCTGCGCGTGGGCGAGCACGGCATCCACCTCTTCCTGCGTGGCCACGCCGGCCTCCACCAGGCGGCGGGCCAGGCGCTGGATCGGGTCGCGCTCGCGCCACTCCTTCTCCTCTTCCTTCGTGCGGTAGACGCGGGGGTCCGAGCGCGAGTGGCCGAACCAGCGGTAGGTCTTGCACTCGATGAGCGTTGGCCCCTCTCCGCGGCGGGCGCGCTCGGCGGCGCGCCTCACCGCCTGATGGACGGCCAGGACGTCCATACCATCGACGACCTCGGCGGGCATGGCGTAGGCCGGGGCGCGGTCGGCCACGTTGGGCACCGAGGAGGCCTTGGCGAAGGGCACCGACATGCCGTAGAGGTTGTTCTCGACGATGTAGACCACCGGCAGCTTCCACAGCGAGGCCATGTTCAGCGACTCGTGAAAGTTGCCCGTCTGCACGGCGCCGTCGCCGAAGAAGCAGAGGACCACCTGGCCGCTCTTGCGGTAGGCCGCCGAAAGGGCCGCTCCGGTGGCCACGGGGATGTTGCCACCCACGATGCCGGTGGCGCCCAGGTTGCCGTTGGCCACGTCGGCGATGTGCATCGAGCCGCCGCGCCCCTTGCAGTAGCCGGTGGCGCGGCCACACAGCTCGGCCATCATGCGGTTCAGGTGTTCCTGCTTGGCCTCGGGCGTGGCGGCATGTTTGTCGCCGTGGGCGTGGCAGTGGCCGTGGCCACGGTGGGTGCTGGTGATGATGTCGTGGGGGCCGATGGCCGCCAGTGCCCCCACCGCCACCGCCTCCTCACCGGCGTACAGGTGCGAGGCCCCCTTGATCACGTTGCGGCCCAGGAGGTCGTAGACCTTTTCCTCAAAGGCGCGGATCTCGGCCATCTGCCGCAGCAGGGTCAGGAGGTCGTCCTTGGTCAGCGATTGGTCGTTCATGACGGTCAGCAGGTCATCCATAGCTCAAGCCTTTCTAAAACGTGAAACGTAACACGTAATGCCTTCGCGGTGTGCAGCACGGCTTACGTTTCACGTTTTACGTTTTCCTTCTCACGCTTTGCGCACCAACTTGCGCAACGACCTCACCTCGCGGGGCGGGTTCTGCCAGCGGCCGTACTCGGCGAAGGAGACTTCACCCACATAGATGTCGCCCCGCGAGTCGACGGCCAGGCCGTGGGGCGCCACGAACTGTCCGGGGCCGATGCCCTGCATGGCGTTGCCCAGGCGGGCCAGGCGGCGGCCGCTCAGGTCGTGGATGCTGACGCAGGCGCCAATGCGCGGATAGCCGGCGTTGACCGCCAGGCTGGTGTGCAGTTGGCCGACGTAGGCCAGGCCGCCCTTGATGGTAAAGCCGCAGGGCCGGTGCATGTTGTTCCACTGCTCCAGGTAGTTGCCGTGGCGATCGAATACCTGCACGCGGTGGTTCTCGCGGTCGGCCACGTAGACGCGCCCCTCGGCATCGGTGCGCACGGTGTGCACCAGGTTGAACTGGCCGGGCTCGTTGCCAAAGTCGCCCCACGAGAAGAGGTGGCGCCCGTCGGGGGTGAACTTGTGCACGCGGGCGTTGCCGTAGCCGTCGGAGATGTAGAGGTCGCCGGTCTCGGGGTCGAAGGCCACCGAGGTCGGCTGGCAGAAAGGCAGGCCGCTGCCGCGGGGCGCCGGCTGGCCGGGCGTGCCGATGGTGCCCACCACCTGGCCGCCGGGCGTACACTTGCGGATGCAGTGGGCCCCATCGTCGACGCAGTAGAGCAGGCCGTCGGGGCCAAAACTCAGGCCGTGGGGCCGGGTAAAAACCCCCTCGCCCCACGAGGCAAGGTAGTTGCCCTCGCGGTCGAAGACGATCATGGGGTGCTCGCCGCGGTTAAAGACGTAGACGCGGTCCTCCGCATCGACCGCCACATCGGCCACCTCTTTGAAGCTCCAGCCCTCCGGCAGCCTGGCCCAGTCGCCCAACTCCTCGTACACGAAATCGCCATCGCTCAAGAGTACTGCCATGCGAGTTGCCCTCCGGGGATAACGCGTAATGCGTGATGCGTAATGCGTGACGCTGAGAGATGCACCGCTCCTACGGAACGCGGAACACGCAACACGCGTATCACGTTTTACGTTTTACGCCTTACGTTTTGCGCCTCACGTTTTACGTCTTACGCCTCACGCCTCTCCTCAATCCATCACCTGTCCGCCGGTGACGTTGATGGCCTGGCCGGTCATGTAGGCGGCCTGGTCCGAGGCCAGGTAGACGACCAGGTTGGTCACGTCATCGTAGCTGCAGCCGCGGCCCAGGGGCACCTGGGCCTCGTACTTGGCCCGCACCTCCTCCACCGAGATGCCCCAGCGCCGGGCATACTGCTCGTAGAGCGAGTTCTGCCAGAGGGGCGAGTCGAGCAGGTTGCCGGGGCAGATGGCGTTGACGCGGATGCCGTAGGGCGCCAGCTCGAGGGCCAGGCTCTGGGTGAGCCCGATGCCGCCGAACTTGCTGGCCGCATAGGCCGAGTTGCGAAAGCTGCCACGCTTGCCCGACTTGGAGTTGATCTGCAGGATCACCCCCCGCCTCTGGGGCACCATCACCCGCGCCGCCGCCTGGGCGCTGAGGAAGTAGCCGACCAGGTTGACCTCGATCACCCGCCGCCAGGCCTGCGGGTCGAACTCGAGGATGTCGCCCGAGATGAGGATGCCGGCGTTGGCCACCAGGAGGTCCAGCCCGCCAAAGGCCT
>Ga0272448_1005733_pt1 | contig 13619 bp, 12 predicted proteins | sample YNPCB0191_FD_202220 | JGI IMG/M metagenome (GOLD analysis project Ga0272448, IMG submission 202220) | Hot spring sediment microbial communities from Yellowstone National Park, WY, United States - YNP-CB-019-1 | ecosystem: Environmental > Aquatic > Thermal springs > Hot (42-90C) > Sediment...
GTTATTGGATTACTTGAGTATTGTTAATATCTTTTGTGAGTTTATTTAAACTCGGATCAATTAATTACTCTAAAATTATCTTCAATCTCTGTAAATATAAAAAATAATATAAGTACATATTAATTAAAATAATTTGAATGTTTAATATACATTAAATAATAACTAAAATCAATATAATGTAGTATAGCCATCAACAACTAGTATAAGATGATTCAATTATTTAAATAAATTGGTTTCAACTTGAAAGAGGGCTAAATCATAATTATTTAGTTGACTCATAAATAGTTGATTATGAGTATTTAAATATAAATACCAATAAATATCTATATTTCGTTTTTTTAATATATATCCATGTTTGTATTTCTCTAATTCTAAAAAATCACTATTAAAATCGTTAGTAATAAACATTATCTTATTGAGATGATATCTTTTTTCCTCATTGATAGATGGTCCCATTTTATATAATTTTAGATAATATGGCCTAATATATTTAGGATTAGTTAGGTGTAAATCAAAACTTGATTTATCATGGGATAAGATTAAAGTATTATCTTTAATCCATGATAAATACAACCAATTAGGAGTATTTAATAATCTAAGACTAACATTATTAATTATTATAGGATCATTATCTACTTTATTGATGTAGTTATTATAAGTGTCCAATTTATCAGATTTAAATAATGAATAAATATATAATATAATGATAAATATTAGGATATAAAATAACATTTATTTTAGGTCCTGAATTATTATTTTTAACTATTTAGAGTAATCATGAAATTGCAATTTAAATGCTTCCTTAGTATAAGAAGATACTTCTCTTAAATTACTATTAGGTCGATATTTAAATTCTAAGATGGCGTTAGGTATATCTAACAATGATATTGGTGTAACATAATAAATGTTAACTACTGTCTTTAAATAATTAATAGCCTCTTCTTTAGAGTTAAAAAGCTCATTAGTTACTATTAGAGGAAACCCTTTAAATTTAACGATCGGTAAATTATAATAACCACAATCCCTTAATATAGTTATTATTTTATCATCATTATTATTAATAGGATTTTCATACCATTCAGACATAATATTTATATCTGATGAAGACGATAAATCATCTGACGAACAATCACTATAAACGAGATATTCTGATAAATTATCTTTAATTTTTTTCTCATCATTACTAAGATCCGCAAATTCTTTACCCATACTACATGGAATATCATCGTTACATAAATTATCAGTGAAGAATTTACCTATACTGCATGGAATATCATCATTGCTTTCAATACTACAGAAATTATCATCTACATAATTATTAACATCACTGTAATAATAGTTATTGTCTACCCTAGTCATATCATCATTATAGTTAACTCTTAATCCATCATACTTATCATTACAAGGTAAGGTATCATCGTTACATAAATTATCAGTAAATTCTTTACCTATACCGCATGGAATATCATCATTGGTTTCAATACTACATAAGTTATCACCTACATAATTAGCATTAATATTATTATCAACATCACTGTAGTAATAGTTATTATCTACCTTAGTCATATCATCATTATAGTTAACTCTTAATCCATCATACTTATTATTAATAGGTAAGGTATCATCGTTACATAAATTATTATATTTAACCCTTATACGACACCGATCATTACATGGTAAATTATTGTCTTCTTTGTAACCAAGGATTTTTTTGGTTAAAATTTTAATATCTGTCGACTCATCATAAGAATTATCATTTGATATATCAACATTTAAGTTTACCAAATCATCCAGATAAAAAGCCTTATATAATTTATCTTCATCATATAGATACTTATTTTTATTTTTATATTTACCCATATCTATAATATAGGTAGGTTTAATGAGCCAATGATCACCTTGTTTTAAAATATAAATAGATAAATCTTGATTGATATCATAATCAATTAGATAAATTGATTGTTTCATTTTAGCTAAATATAGATAGCGTTGTAAAAAATCACCATATTGGGTATAATAGGTTCTAGCAATGTTCATCAAAAGATTACATTTAGCTTTTTTTGACAGTGTATCTCTTTTAACATAACAACGTGTATATTTAGTATTATTAATCAATGGTATTAAATTTTCAAACTCTTCAATAGTCCAAATATCTTCCACTAATTTAGTTAAAAAATAAGCATGTAAATCTATTCCTAATTTATAAATTTGATAAATCCATTCTTTTTGTAATAATTCTTGATAATAATCTTTATTATTATTATATAATGAACATATATCTCTTGATCTGTATTCTTTAATAGTATTCTTAACTAATTGATAGTTAAAAATATATGAATCACATCCTACAATAAATTTAAATTTATTGCAGTCTTGGTCGATCTTATTATTTTTAATTTTAATTTTGTATTCTTTGTTTTTGCATTGTTTATAAATAATGATCATTAAGGTGATTCTTTTATTTAGTGATAAGTAATGTGCAATACCTTCATATAAATCAGGTTTATAAATAGATAATTCATAAAGCACATAATCAATATTTGACATTTAATTATTATTTATTTATCTTTAAGAAGATAATTATAAGATAAATACTTTTACTTAATCATACTCAGATAAACTTTCCATCTAATTATAAAATCACCCTTAAGATTAATATTTGTAAAATAGTTATTTAAGCGGAATAGTCATAAAATTGTAAATTAAAAATTTGTTTAGAATGATCGGTGATTTCTCTTAAATTGCTGTTAGGCCGATATTTAAAATGTAAAACTGATTCTTCTATATTTAGTGAGGTAATAGGTGTAAAATAATGGGTATCGACTATCTTTTTTAAATGATTAAGTGCCTCAGCTTGTGATCTAAAGAGTTCATTAGTTATAATTAATGGAAATCCTTCAAATTTAATGATTGGTAAATTATAATAACCACAATTTTTCAATTTGGTAATTATTTTGGTTGTATCATTATCTTCAATATAACATTTAGTCCATTCTGATTTGGTATTTTCCATCATTTCCTGTTTACCTTTACTTTTAACCCATTCTAATTTGATATTATTTTCCTCTTCATCATCAGATGATGAAGAAGAATCATCTCCATCAGATGAAGATGAAGAAGAATTAGTGTTAGCATTTTCTACCCAGGTTAAGACATTACTCTTATTCTTAAATACTAACTTAATGTAATCGCTGACCTTTTCATCATTATTTGTGAAGTAATAACTACTATTATCATTATCTGTTTGTTTAGTATTATCTACACAATAAGCAGTATAAAAGTAATCAAATTCATAATTTCGTTTATCTTTTCCAATATCAACAATATAATTTGGCTTTATCATCCAATAATTATCTTGTTGACAAAGATAAGTTGACAAATCGCAAGTTGAATCATAATCAATTAAATAGATGGCATATTGCATTCTTGCTAGATATAAGTAACGATCCAAAAAGTCACCATATTTGGTATAATAAGTTTTAGCAGTGTTAATTAATATATCATATTCCCATCTATGTATATCATTCCCGTTATCAAGTATATAGGTACGTTGTTTGTATTCTAGATTATCTCTTATCTTACTTATTATTTCATCAATAGAAGATTGTAAACATTTAAATTCTTCAATAGTCCAAATATCCATCATTATCTTATTCAAATAATATTGAGATGGTCGGATACCTGATTTAACAGCTTGATAAATCCATTCTTTAATAAAGAGCTCTTTATATAACTCTTGATTAAAGTTAGATAAAATATCCCTTGAGTCGACTTGTTTTATCTTATTTGATGCTAATTGATATTTGAATATGTATTCATTCCATCTCGACTCTATCTCAAATTTATTTTTGGACCATTTAGTTCCTCTTTTATCTTCATGTAAATAATATTTTTTACTTCCGTTAGAATATAAGGTTATTTCTAAGGTTATGATTTTATTGGCTAGTAAAAGGTCAGTAATTCGTTGATAAAGGTTAGGATCATCAATTGAACATTGATAAAGTACTGCTTCAATATCTGACATTTATTGATAAATGCCAGTCTTTAAGAGGTATAATCATACAAGTGTAAATTAAAAATTTTACTATTGGGACAATATTTAAATTGTAAAGTAGCTGTTGGTATATTCAGTGATTAATATTGATATACATAATAATTATTGACAAATAAAGAGTGATTATCATTCAATTTGAATGATAACCACAATTTCTCAATTTCATAATCATCTTATTATCAATATTCACTATTTATAACATAATAGTCTTCATAACGTTCATAATAATCATATATATAATGATCCAATAATTAATTGTTTTACAGATATATGATGTTAATTCTAAGGTAGAAGAGTAATTAATTAATTTATTGTATACTACGGTTCAACTAATCTAAAAATTCTCATATTTACTATAATAATTTTCAGTAATGTTGATTAACACCTTATAAGCACATTTGTGAACTTAATTATAACTATCATTTTTTTAGTAGTGGTCTTATAATTAAATGATTTATAAAAAAGATCAGAAATTGAATTTATAATATTTTATTTTTTTAATTTATAAATGAAGGCCTCAAGTATCAAAGCTATCCTTTCCCGCGCTGAAGTAAATAGTGGCCAGGTATAATTATATATTACTCCTCCAGATAATCAACAGTTATATCTAGTATGTTTTCATCTTTACTGTAAAGCTGAGGGTCCAATAATGATAGTGGAAACATTTTATGATTATCCTGTTGATAAATCACCATTAATTAAACAATTCGGAGAGTCTAATGTTGAGAAATTGACCGGTGATTACACTTCAATGAGAAAAAAAGAAGTAACTTCTAGAGAGTTAAATACTTACTTGTCAAATTTATTGTTTAATTATGGTGATGACCTCAAAATGTATTAAACACTTACTTATTTAATCATAGTTAAGATACTAAAAATATATTAATTGACATATTTAATTCCATTAAGTTAAATATGTTGTTTACAATAATCTAATAACAGTTTATAGATTATATTGATAATTCATGGTTATCATAATTTTTAATATTCATATATATATTAGACTTAATTTAATGAATAGGTATCAATATTCCTTCTATAGTTAAATATCACAAAGTTTCCTACAAGTTAGTGTAATAAGAATACTATATTATTAAAATTAAAGACTAATAACATATAATTATTAGTATTAATACTTTATTGCAATTGTTTCTAAATATAAGTATTATGATTACTTTGATATTTATGTAATATAGTTATAACTGAGTGAAGAATATTTATGTATGATTAAATAGTACTACTTATTACTTAGAGGCTAACATTAAGACTTGATTGTATTAATAAAGGTGTAATATGGTTAATTTGTGAATAACATTTGAGGTTAACTCATGTGTTAATGAAATAAGTAAGATTATTTTAATCAACATTACTTATAGATAATATTAAGTAGTTAGAAGTAAAAATTAATTTGAGTATACTAATATTAATAATTATTTAAATTCCCTATCACCAAATTATCTATAAGTTATCGATGAATTGTTAATTTTAAGTTTTATTTACTTTAATGAGTAGAGTCAAGATAGCAATGGTCTGGGTCAATTAGGTAATTAACACCCAGATATAAACTGTCTACGTAAGACATTATATTGATTAAAAAATAGAAGAACGCCAGATAATTGCTATATCAGTTAAAATTTCACCTTAAATTAATTATAATAAAAGATTTAACCTAAATTAGTTGCATTACATGATAGTAATATGTGTTATTTTTGGTAGTTTCATATAGAAACTACTAAAACTAAATAAATAACAAATTTTGATATCTAATAATGATTTATCTATAGATAAATCATAACGACATTAAATTAAAACTTGATGAAAGTGAAGATTATTGTAAATTAAATAGTGTTTAATATTGAGGATATTTAATAAAATAAACAGATTATAATGGCTCTTATTATTAACCCAAACCAGAATACATTTTAAGCTCTTTACCTTTACCTTTACCAATCAATAACTGTGACAAATAATTATTAAAGTCTTGTGCTGTTACTTTTTTTGATACATATTCTTTTATGTGTCCTGAGTCACACATCTTAATAGTAGAGTTACCAAATTGTTCTGTTAATAACGAATGATAAAGTGGATAATCATAAAATTTTTCAACTATTAATACTTCATCAGATGACATAAATACAAATGTAAAACTTACTAAATAATAGTAGGGATCGTTATGAGGAGTAATATATAAGTGTGATGCGCCACCATGATAATTAGTATAGGAAATGACATCATCAACAGTAAGTTTGCTCATTTAAATATTAAAATAAGAACTTAATTAATTAATCAATTTTAGAGTAGTAATAAGTTATTAAATTAATATTTAGTATGTTTAAACTTAACTTATATAATTTAATAGTTATTAAATTAAATATCAACTTTAGAAGTGTAATTAATGTGAGACATTAATTACTGAAATTGATTGATGATATTATTAAAAAGTATTAAGTAACTTATTTAATATTAAGTAACTCATTTAATGTCAATATTATTACACTGATTAATAATATTGAATACCAACGCTAATGTTAATTAATGTATTTAATTTTATCAAAACTAAATCCATTATTGAGAAATGAATGTAATAAATTTTTTAATTGGGTGGATGATAATAAAACATGAACATAAGTTAGAGCACCTGAATTAATTAATTTATAGTTTGATTGATACAAGGTTATTAATTGGGAGTTATTGATATCTAATGAATATGGTAATTCAATTATATCATATTTATCATCATGAGACATAATATAAAATTTACTATAATGTTTACATCTAGTTTCTTGATAAATTTTAATTTTGTTTAATATCTTATTTAAATCATTTTGTAATAATTGATAATGGTATATATAACTATTTTTCCATAACTCATTAATTTTAATAATAATTTTATGACAAAAATCTTGCTTAAGTCTTAATAACCATAATATATCATCATTTAATAATTTATAAATAGTTTTATTGGTTTCTGTTAGTGTTAATAAATCATTAATAGGTAAATAATAAATAATTTCTTCTAATACTTCAGAAGGTATTAGAAGTAATTGATTTTCAACCAAGGACATTACAATTTACTTATTCATCGATTAATATAATCAATTTCCTAAATAAATTGATTATTGTTAGTTTACCTCCCTTTAATCTAAAATGTATCAATTACCAATCGAAATTATCAGTGAAATTTTAATAAATAATTCTTACGAAGATTTAGCTTCTATTAGAAGAGTTAATCGCACATTAAATAAAATTTACCAAGAGCCGTTATTTTGGTTATTAAAAGCTCAAAAGGAATTTGATGTTACTCTTGACCAATTTTATTTAGCACCTTTTGTTGGATGGAAATCTCTCCTTGATCCTCATCTTAAAGCCCGATATCATTATTTATCTCTATTATCAAGAGAACAGGTAACCTTTGGTTCAGAGAAAATAAAAACTATTAGTTTATGTTTAAAGAGAGCTATCAAAATTAGACATAATAAATTAATAAATTATTTTATTAATCTAGGAGGCGATAATTTTGGTATTGTTATTGACCAAGCAGTTAAAATTGGAGATGAAAACTTATATCATTATTTAAAAATTGTCTATCAACAAGAAAGGGATAAATTAATTTCTATTTCACAACGGGATGGATATCCTGGTTTAACTGATCATCTAATAAATTTTAGTCCTGATAATAATTATGGATATCTACCTTCTGCTATTAAGGGAGGAAATCCCAATTTGATAAATCTTTTTCTTGATCAATTATTATTATATATTGATGAAAATCCGTGGGAACTAACAGAAGATTATCTGATACCTAATTTTTTAGATAGAACCTTAGCCATTGCCATTGAATATAATCAACCATTAGTTATTGATAAATTATTAAAATATATTGATAATCCTACAGATATTTATCTATATCATGATGGTAGAAATAATAATTGTCGCGATCTATCCACTTTATCTGATAAAGAAAAATTTGTGTTATTACGTGGTGCTATTAAAAATGGACATATTGATTTAATCAATACTATTATTGATACTGGTCTCTTAGAAAGAACAGATGATTTTTTTGATATTATATTTCATCCTAATACTAAATTAAGTGCTTTATTTAGTTTGTTGAATGAAGCTATAGTAGGAAAACAAATCGAATCTTTTAATTTGATTTTATCATTATGTGATAGTATGAATTTAAATAGTCTTCTTTCTATAGCAGTATCCACTAATATTAAGTTTGTTAATTTACTTTTATCATCCATAGATAAAGTAAATATTGATCATATTACTATCTCGCGAGCCATAAAGAAGGGTAATTGGGATATTATATTATTATTAATGAAATATTATACTGATGAACATATTAAATTAAGTTTAAATTATTGTTGCATTCATGGTCATAAAGATTTATTATTATTATTCATGGATTTTATCCAAACCCATAATCTAAATATCAATTATCAACTAACTCCAACCAATTTAGGAATTGATTATGACTTATTAATGATATTAATAGATCATGGGTTTAAAATAACTGAGACCGAAAATCGAACCTTTATTATTAACAAATTCAAAACTTCAATTTATTTATGGCAAACACTTAAAAATAAAGCTAATCATTAATTAATTAATTATTAACTCAAAAGTTAATAATTATATCAAATAAAACACTTTAAATATTGTCAACTTTCAATCAAAATATCATGAATACATTACCTATTGAATTATGGCACGAAATAATGTTGTTATTATCATATGAATAATTAGCTAGATTTCGCCAGGTTAACAGAAGCACCAATACTATTTATCAAAATAACAACTTTTGGTCTCTTAAAGCGAAGATAGACTTTCATATTACGTTTACTCAATTTAATCGATCTACATTTATCGGTTATCAAACTCTATCAGATGAATCCAATAGAGCTAGATTTCAATATCTATCTATTTTATCGAGAAACGGAGTGACTTATGATTCAGAAAAGATCAAGTCAGTTAATTTATGTTTAACTAGAGCCATTAAGACCAAAAACTATTCATTAGTCAATTATTTTATTAATTTAGGGATCAATGATTTCAAAAGGATATTAATGGATTCTTTTGAAAGAGATGAATTTGATTTATTTGAAAATATCATTAAATTAATGATAGTTAATTTGTATCGTCCTGTTAAGGAGGCACTTAACATAGGAGATGAATCTTTATATATTAAATTGTTGGCAATCATAGATTTGGAAAAAGGGTCTCTCAAAAAATTAATTGATAATCCAAGATATATACATTTATTAGATCGTATACATATTACACAATTAGCTAAATTTTTAGACCGGGCGCTTAAAGGTGACAATCAAAACTTAATTGTTAATTTTTTATCCAAAATTAATGATTGTAATCAATTCTCTGAAGATTGTATTGAGGTTTTAGTTAAACATCGCTATCTCTATTTTGAGATACTTAGTGAATATATGTTATCTTCTAATGTTTGTTATCAGTTAGGTAAACAAAATAATTATAATATTAGAGTTAACTCATTGTCTGATATTAATATTTTTTATCTACTTACTGGTGCTGTTGAAGCTGGTCATATCGACTTAATGGATACCTTGTTTAAAACTGGTATTATGACACGATTACCTATTCCTCATCATTTTTGGTCATTATTATTAGCTAAGACAATCAAAGGTAAAAATATCGATTTATTTAAATTGATATTATCTCAATATCAATATTTAGGTTATACTTTAAAGGAAATATAATGGGACCCTATTCTATATCAATCGCTTAAAACTGACGTGTCCATTGTTAAATATTTACTGGAGATTTCTAACTCTCCTAATTTATCTTTTTTGTTTGATAAAGCCTTTAAAATTGGATCTTATCCAATTTTAGAATTGTTATTACAATATTCTGCTTCTTCAGATATTGGTCACTGTATTATTAATGCTTGTATTGGCGGTCATAAGGATTTATTATTATTAATGTCGGATTATATTGAGAGTAATAGTCAATATTACTCTTTTTATCATAATTTTTTGTTTAATTAAAAATTAATAATTTATTTTCACTTAGATACATTTTAAAGGTATAAAGAATCTCATTGTTACTAACATTATATAGTTCCAGTCGATTACCTTTTGAATGGTATCTAACTTTAAAATTCAAAGGATCAAATTTAATTAACATATTAGTATTTTCGGTGCTATATGAAAATGTATATTCTATTGGATAAAAATCTTGATACCATCTATCAGGTCCAGTACAAAATACAAAACTCTGCGGCACCAAATTTTCTTTCAATAAATAAGCCTTAAAATATTCTAATTCCTCTGTGCACCATACTAAACTATCCGTGTATCTAAGAATTATTTCATAAACAGGTGATGTTAAATGTCTTAATGTTTTAGTTTCTTCATCATATGAAAATATATCTGTTGGTATCTCTACATCCAATGACGTATATTTAGATACATGTGTTATTTTAAAAACACCCTTATCTTTATATTTTAATGGTGAAATTATATTTATTTTATCTCTATCTGGAAAATATGAATAAATAATAACACTAGGTAACGATATTTTATAATTATTAATTTAATGATCAATTTGAGGATTACTTTAATATAAGTTACCATGTTAACTTGTCATTAATAAAATTTCTCGTCTTATGTTCTAATTAATTATCAAGTCATATAATTAATTAAAAATTGTCCTTCATAATATCCATCACTAAACAACCTTAATTAATAGATCTATAGTATTATATATGTACTCCTAGTGTTAATAAATTATGAAAATGTCTTTTTAAAATGATTAATACATAATGGTCTAAGTATTATATAAATATTAACAATAATTTAGTTAATATTAACAAGATTATAATCAATCTTATTGATGAACTTAAATTAAAATATATTTTTATCTTAAATGGAAGACTTACCTATTGATGTTATATTTGAAATTGCAGTAAATTTACCACTATACAAACTTAATGAACTTTGTCGAACTAATAAATTTTACCAACGAATTTGTAATGATGATAATTTCTGGTTTTTTAAATTAAAACATGATTATTCACATCTTTATCTTGATAAGATAAATAAAATGGCTGGTTCTTGGAAACAAACCTATATTTATATTCAACAGAATTTAAATTATATATTCCGTGCTCTTAATGATTATGATACTGTTGTTATTAATTTCCCCCTAATTTGTGATAATTATGAGATGATATTTACAAGTTTCGATCTACCTCAAGTTACTGAAGATATATGTGATTTGTCTTTAGATAAATCTATTTTGATAAAATTATTTAGAAAAGAATATAATACTATTGAAAATTCTGAAGGGACTACATATATTACTCGTGCTACTGATGCTGGAGAAATAGAATTAATATTACAAGAATTTATTAATAGGGGATTAGATTTAAATACTATCAAATATATTGGTTCACCATTTTAATTATTAATATTATCCCATGTTAATTTATAGTTATTATACAATCATCTTTTACCTTTATTATCAATAATGATGTAGTATCCGATATCATAATTAAAAGTTTTTATTCTATTAAGTTGTAATTATTGATTATGAAGTTAAAACAATTTAATTCTCTAATATCATGCCATTATTTTATTATATATCCATAATTATAACAATATGAATATTATTAGGGGTATTCTTTAATATTATTTATTGAAGAATGTCTCCAATCATACTTATTTAATTGATGAGTAGAGTATTAAAATTTAACATTATTATATTTGTAATTTTATAACAGTTTATTCTTACTAAATAATGGTTTTATTATTTATAGTAAGAAATTATATAAGTTATGTTAATAAAGATGATCACTCTTATTAAAATACCTCCTTAATAAGAATATTAACAATCTGACTATTCTTAAAAAGCTCACTTAAACCTCATCTTAACTAATTCGCTCCTTAAGAAGATTCTTTTTAACAAACACCTCCTTAAAAAGAATCTTATTGACAAATCCCACCTTGAGAAGATTATTATTAACAAGAACCTCCTTAAAAAATCATTATTAATAATATTATTAATGATGCTCTCATTGACATTAATCTACTCAAGAAGAACCTTATTAACAAAAACACATTAAGGAGAATATTGTTAACAAGAACTTCCTTAAGAAGAACTTATAGTTAAGAATATCCTGTTAATAAATACTTCTAACATTCCACTATAATAAAATTTTATTAAGAAACATCATAATAATCTTAGTTAAGGTAGAGTATTATAAATATACTTAATGATTACTACAAAATATTATTAAATTATAATAACATAAGATGAGATATTATCTTTATAAAAATTAACAGAGAATTATGAAATGTAAATAACAATAGATAATATTTATTAATTGTTACTTTTGAAATAATAATAACTAATTGGTTAAATTGAATTTTAATATGTCTTCTTCAGTTCAGGCATAAAGAACGATAAGATGGATTATTTTGAATGGTTACCTGATGAATTAATACTCAAAATAATTCAATATGATGATAATTTATCAAGATTATTAATATTATTAAAAGTCTGTAAGAGGATATATAACATAACTAATAGTAAGGAAATAATCAATAAATATAAAAGGCTTTGTGTCAATGATCAGTCACCTGAAAAAATAAGTGATTTAAATAAAAATTATTTAACAATTGACTGTAATCAAGAAATAGCTTTTGATAAAATAAAAATCGAAATTAAAATAAATGGTCAAATTTATGGAATAATTAATAATATTAGATTTAAAATTAGCGATCCATCTGCAATTGATCAATTAAAAGAAATAAATAGTTTTAATAGTAGAAAAGCTGGAAATATTGAGTTTATCAGACAATATCCGTTATTTTGTTACGAGATATATTATTATAATAACAATTGTAAAGAAGATTCATTTAATGGTGAAACTAATGGCTCAAATATTATTTTTAGATCAACTAATAATAGATTATATATGATTAAAATAATTAATTGCGTGATAATCGTAGAATATCTTGGCCTAATTGGTCAAATTTCGAGAGTAAACAATATAATATTATTCGAAAATGAAACTAACGATAAATATTTAATCATAGATTTTAAATTGACCAAAGTTGAAAATTTCGATTTATCATTAGATAAGATCACTGTAATAGATACTGATAAATATACATTAACTCACTCATTAGAGTATTCATTAAACATTATTTCTAAATTAAATATAACTTTATCAGGAATATATCGAAAATTATACAAATTAGCTGAAAGATCAATTTAAAATCCCTAAAAGAATTACCTACTAATGTAAAAGCCAAATGAAAGCCATTTTCTCAAATCAAGGTTATTGTAATACTTGTGATACTAATACTACATTCAACGCTTATAGTGAATGGTTTAGAGATAATTATATTTGTCAAAATTGTAAATCGATTCCACGTGAACGTGCATTAATGTCAGTCATTGAAAAGTATTATCCTAATTATTCTGAATTAAGTATTCATGAATCATCACCATGTACTCGTGGTACCAGCGTTAAATTAGCCAAAAAATGTACTAAATATGCATCATCACATTATTA
>Ga0272448_1005735_pt1 | contig 13617 bp, 8 predicted proteins | sample YNPCB0191_FD_202220 | JGI IMG/M metagenome (GOLD analysis project Ga0272448, IMG submission 202220) | Hot spring sediment microbial communities from Yellowstone National Park, WY, United States - YNP-CB-019-1 | ecosystem: Environmental > Aquatic > Thermal springs > Hot (42-90C) > Sediment...
GTTGGAGCTTCAGGAGTTGGCAAAACAACACTTCTAAATTTACTTGGCACTCTTGACCGACCAACCAGTGGGACAGTGTTCTATAAAGATCAAGACGTATTCAAACTCAACGATAGGGATTTGGCAAGGTTTCGTAATAGAGAAATAGGATTTATTTTTCAGTTTCATCATCTCTTACCAGAATTTACCGCAATTGAAAATGTTATGATGCCAACTTTGATAGCTGGTATGAATAAAGAACAGTCTTTCAAAATAGCAAAAGGATTGCTTCAAATAGTAGGGTTAGATGGCAGAGAATATCATAAACCTGCTGAGCTTTCTGGTGGTGAACAGCAAAGAGTAGCTGTTGCAAGGGCTTTAGCTAATAATCCAAAAGTTATATTAGCAGATGAACCTACTGGAAATCTTGATAGAAAATCGGGAGAGGCAATACACGATATGATTTTTAGACTAAACCGAGAGATGAAACAGACGTTTATAATTGTAACACATAACGAAAATCTGGCTCAAAGATCAGACAGGGTCATTGGACTAATTGATGGAAAAGTAGAGATTTTGAAAGGAGATTAGGAAGACCGCAACAAGCTGGTTTTCTACGGAGAAAGAAATGGGATTAGTTATTTATTTAAATGGAGAATATGTGCAAAAGGAAGAAGCAAAGGTATCAGTGTTTGATCACGGATTGCTTTATGGTGACGGCGTTTTTGAGGGGATCAGGTCTTATAATGGTAGAGTTTTCAGATTAGATGAACATCTACAAAGATTATATGATTCCGCAAAGGTTATTCGTCTGACGATACCATTAAGCCCTGAGGAAATGAAAGAGAAAATATTGGAAACTCTTAGGCGAAATGGACTTCGCGACGCATACATTAGAGTTGTAGTCACCAGAGGTCCGGGCGATCTTGGATTAGACCCAGACAAATGCTGTAAGGAAGGATTTGTATTTATAATCACAGACAAAATTGTTTTATATGATGACGAATATTATAAAAATGGTCTATCTGTTATAACAGTGCCAACAAGAAGAAATGTGCCAGAGGCTTTGAACCCAAGAATAAAGTCATTGAACTATCTCAATAATATTATGGCAAAAATTGAAGCAAAAAATAGCAATGTTATAGAAGCCATAATGCTTAATTCAGATGGTTATGTTGTGGAATGCACTGGCGATAATATATTTATCGTCAAAAATGGTGCTTTATATACTCCGCCAACTTATATTGGTGCATTAGAAGGTATCACCAGAGATGCAGTAATGGAATTGGCAAGAAATATGGGCATAAAAGTTGAGGAACGCATCTTTAATCGCTATGAGGTCTTTGTCGCTGACGAATGCTTTTTAACAGGGACAGCAGCCGAAATTATACCGGTCGTGAAAGTTGATGGCAGAATTATAGGAGATGGACGACCAGGGAACATTACAAAAAAACTTACAGAGGAATTCCGTAAACTCACTCAAACAACTGGAACACCGATATATGAGTGATGAGCGATCAGTGATCAGTAATCAGTGATCAGTGAGCGTGAATTTCTAAACTATTGCAATATGCTATGCGATATTTGTTCTGAAAATCAGGCGTCTTATGTGATCAGCACTATTGTTGATTCAAAGTTGATAGAACTTTATGCCTGTGAAAACTGTGCAACTAATAAGAAAAGTTCCTTCATTCAACAGGAATTAAAGAGAGATCATCAGCAGTTAATATGTCCCTATTGCCTTTTTGAGCTTCCAATTGGCAAAAATTTTTATAATTTGCCATTATTAGGTTGTCCGTTTTGCTATGATCAATTTCATAAAGAGCTGACGCCGTTGCTTCTCAGAATTCACGGAAGCACAAAACATTGTGGTAAATTTTCTGTAAAAAGTGATGAACAGATTTTAAAACATTCTATAAAAATTCAACCTTTTTCAAGAAGTTCAGTCTCTATACGTGAAGCACAATGGATGAGCGGTAAAGGTCCCAATTTTGATGTAGTTGTAAGCAGTAGGATCAGGTTAGCACGCAACATTAGCGGTTATCCGTTTTGTAACTTGGCTGTTCAATCTGAGTTATACGAAATAGCAGAAATAGTTGAACAGGCATTAGCAGATATAGCAAAACAAGATTATTTTCCATTAAAGAATGCTTACGTTGTTGATATTGATGAACTGGACGATGTTGATCGTGCTTTTCTATTTGAAAGGCATCTTATCAGCCAAGATTTGATAAAAAAACGTCTTTCAAGAAGAGCAGTTATTGACGAAAAAGAAATTATAAGTATAATGATAAATGAGGAAGATCATATTCGTCTCCAAGTCATAGATTCAGGTTTGCAGATTGATAAACTATGGAACATTATCAACGAGATAGACGACAGGTTAGGAGATAGAGTCAGATATGCCTTTTCCGATGAATGGGGATTTCTTACAGCTTGTCCGTCTAACGTAGGAACAGGGCTTAGAGTTTCAATAATGCTTCATTTGCCCGCTTTATCAATGACAAAAGAGGGAGAAAGAATTTTATCTTCCGTCGCTAATATGGGATTTGCAGTTAGAGGAATCTATGGCGAAGGGACGAAGAATACAGGAGCTTTTTATCAAATATCCAATGATACAACTCTCGGTCAATCTGAGCAAGAGATCATAGATCAGATACAATCTGTTGCTATGCAGATCATCACTTATGAACGAGAGGAACGGCAAAAACTTCTTGAAAAAGACAGAATGAAACTTGAAGATGCAATATTTAGGGCTTATGGAATACTGAATCACGCAAAGTCAGTATCTTCTGATGAGTCTCTTGAATTGCTTTCTTGGATTATTTTAGGTATCAATATAGGCTTAATCCCAGATTTAAGTCATGTCAATGTTGGTAGTTTATTAGTTTTAACACGTTCTGCACATTTGCAAAAAATGGAAGGCGAAGAGCTTGACCTTTCAACGCAAAATATAAGTAGAGCAAAAATTATAAAAACCTTTTTATCAGCAAAAAATCAGACTATTGTTCAATCAAATTAATTTTAAGGTTATTTTGATTGAAAAATAGACTTGTTATTTAGTTTGAGCAATTTTATTTTAAGAACTATCTTATTAATTTGTGAAACAATATAAAAAATCACCCTTATATATTTTTATATATAGATAAGTGAGGATGTCCTATGTTTGCAGGAAGATTGACAGAAAGGGCAAAAATAATAATCAACTATGCTGGCGAGGAAGCCATGAGGCTAAATCACGATCAGATAGATACAGAGCATTTGCTTTTGGGATTGGTGCATGAAGGACAAGGGATAGCGGCAAGGGCATTAGTTGAACTTGGAATTAATCTTGAAAAATTAGAAAGCGAAATAAAAAAGATGATTAAAAGACCTTCTATGGTCAGCAATGTAAGACAGCCGATTGAATATTCCCCGTCAGCTAAGAAAGTCTTACAATATGCAATGGAAGAGGCACATAAATTAGAATTTGATCACATAGGAACTGAGCATATCCTATTAGGGTTGATCAGAGAAAAAGACGGTATAGCAGGGATGGTTCTCAGTAAACTCGGCGTAACCGCTGAAAGAGTCCGTAGGGCACTTAAATACCAGCCGACAAATATGTCTAATCCTTCTAACCGTAGAATTCCCCGAAGCATAGACCAATACAGCCGAGACCTTACACAAATGGCAAGAGATGATATGTTAGATCCTATTATCGGTCGCGATAATGAGATGGAACGTGTCATGCAGATATTAATAAGGCGTAAGAAAAACAATCCTGTCTTGATCGGAGAACCTGGGGTTGGTAAAACTGCAATTGTAGAAGGTTTGGCACAAAAAATAGTTTGTAGAGATGTTCCTGATTCGCTGTTAGATAAAAGATTAGTAACACTTGATTTAGCAGGGCTTGTTGCAGGGACAAAATATAGAGGTCAGTTTGAAGAGAGACTTAAAAATATAATGAATGAGATACGGCAATCACAAGATATAATACTATTTATAGATGAAATTCACACAATCGTTGGAACTGGTGCAGCTGAGGGTGCAATTGATGCAGCAAATATGCTTAAACCCGCTTTATCAAGAGGCGAAATACAATGTATAGGAGCTACAACGCTTGATGAATACAGAAAGTATATAGAAAAAGATGGCGCACTTGAAAGAAGATTCCAAATTGTAAATGTTCCACAACCCACCGTAGAAGAAACCATTGAAATACTCAAAGGTCTAAAAGATAAATATGAAGAACATCACGGCGTCACATATACACAAGAAGCACTTTCCGCTGCTGCTAGGCTTTCCGCCCAATATGTCTCTGATCGCTACCTGCCAGATAAAGCCATTGATGTCATAGATGAAGCTGGTTCTTATGTAAGATTAGGAAGGATCAATGCCAAATGTAAGTCTAAGGCTTCACAAACCGAAGAGCAATCTATTGATGAGCATAGATTATCCGAAACCAAAGGCTTCTCTTTGGATGAAGATGATATTTCCTTAAAAATATTTGATCCGCCATACAATAACTTATATAATCAAATAAAAAGAAACTTAAATAGAGAACGTTTAGTTGTCACCGAAGATGACATAGCTGCCGTGATCTCAAAATGGACGGGAATTCCAATATCAAAATTAGAAGAGACAGAGGCAGAAAAACTTATGCGGATGGAAGAAGTCCTTAAAGAGCAAGTGATCGGTCAAGATTCTGCGATACAAGCACTTTCTAGGGCAGTGAGAAGATCAAGGGCAGGAATGAAAGACCCTAATAGACCTATTGGATCATTTATATTTATTGGACCTACTGGCGTAGGTAAAAGTTATTTAGCTTCTGTGCTTGGTGAGTTTCTGTTTGGCACTCAAGACGCAATAATAAGACTTGATATGTCAGAATTTATGGAAAAATTCTCCGTTTCAAGGCTTGTCGGCGCTCCACCGGGTTATGTCGGCTATCAAGAAGGCGGAGAACTCACAGAAAAAGTCAGAAGACATCCTTATTCAGTTATCCTCTTAGATGAAATAGAAAAGGCACATCCAGACGTTTTTAATATTCTTTTGCAGGTTCTTGATAATGGCAGGCTTTCTGATAACTTAGGACATACAGTTGATTTTAGAAATACAATATTGATAATGACATCAAACGCTGGAAGCAGAGATATTGCGAAAGGAACATCAATTGGCTTCCAAACAGCTGATTCTAGCAAATCTTATGACAATATGCGTAGTAAGATAATGTCCGAATTAAAACGAGTGTTTAATCCAGAATTTTTGAACAGAATTGACGAGGTAATAACGTTTAATCCACTTGAACGCGAACATATCGCTAAAATTGCAGAATTAATGCTAAACGACGTGAAAAATCGGTTGAAGAAAAACAATATTGACATAGTCTTTTTGCCTTCCGCAATTGATTTTATAGTTGAAAAAGGATATGACCCTCAGTTTGGTGCAAGACACTTGCGTAGAGAAATACAGAGATATATTGAAGACCCTGTTGCCGAAAAATTGCTTGATGGAACTGCTCAAGGAAACACAATTTATGTAACGTTTGATGGAGAAAAAATTTGTCTTGATACCGCACAACCAGTCACGTTAGAAGCATGACGTAAAACAATAATTGCGAGGTGTAATTCTTTCAACAATGAAAACTTCGTTTAATACAAGATTTTTATATGACATTTCTCAATTCAGATATGTCATTTTAACCATAGAAAAGAATTGGACTTTATGGGCTTTGATTGCGATATTTCCTTTGTGTATTGCGATACCTATATTTGCGCAAGATAGCATACCAAATCAAAATAGCACACCAAATCCTAACCGATTTATAATAAAATCCATACAAATTCAAGGAAGCAAAACAATGCCTCCCGAGGCTATTATAAGCATGCTCCAAACAAGAGTTGGGGACGAAGTATCAAGAAAAAAGCTAAGTGAAGATATAAAAGAACTATACAAATTAGGTCAGTTTTCTAATATAGAAGTTGATTCAGCCTCAACTGATGATGGAATCATACTCACGTTTATATTAGAAGAGTGGCCAAAAATATCAGGAGACATTGCCATTAATGGAAATAGCGAAATCAGTACAAGCAAGATCAAAGATGTCTTGACAATCGGAACGAATCGCTCAATCAGCGGAAAAGCCCTTCAAGAGAATAAAAATAAGATATTAGACTTATATAAGCAAAGAGGTTTTTATCTGGCACAAGTGGAGCCAAACATCGTTCCAAATCCCGAGGACGGAACCGCAAGAGTATCATTTGATATTACCGAAGGTAAGAAAATAACTGTCCAAGAAATAGAGATAATTGGCAATCGTAGAATTTCAGACCGTGAAATAAGAAAGCAGATGAAACTTAAAAAAGGCAAAAGATTTGATGACTATCTTTATGAAGGCGATCTTGCGACTGTTATCAATTATTATCGTCAAAATGGTTTTGTAGATGCGAAACTTATTAAAGCAGATAAAGAATTTAATGAAACAAAAACAGGAATTATTGTGCGATTGGAAGTAGAAGAAGGACCTCAATATAGGATAGGCAATATAGATGTCAAAATTAAGCCTTTTGGTGATACAAAACCGATATATTCAAAAAAGGATATTCTATCACAATTCATCATTGAAAAAGGAGATGTGTTCAAGGAAGCGGATTTAGTTGATAGCATTAGAAGAATACATAAGATGTATCTTGATAAAGGCAGAATAAATGCAGAGATAAAGCCAGATATAAAATATAATGCCCAAGAGGAAATAGCAGACATTTCCTTTACAATATCAGAAGGAACAATAGGATATATAGGCGATGTCTCTATTAACTGGGTTTCACAAAGTAGCGAAGAACCGCATAAGACCAAAGAATATGTTATAAGAAGAGAATTAGACCGATTTGATATTAAAGAGGGCAAACTTTATTCATATCAAAATATTGAAGATGCCCGTAGAAAAATTCTAAATTTAGGACCTTTTATAAAAAGGGCTGAACCGAGAGTAGATATTCAAGAAGAATCAAATGAACCAGATAAAGAAGGTGAGAATCAAACATCGCAAAAGGTCGCTGTCAGTTTTGACATAGAAGAATCACGTCAATCAGGGATGTTTAGCATTGCTGGTGGTTATGGCTCCGAAGGTGGATTATTTGGGGCGATTGATGTATGGGACGATAATATACTCGGGCGTGCGTTTAGAGTCCAAGTCAGTGGAGAAATAGGAACAAAAGAACGACGAACAGGACAACTGCTGTTTAGTTCCCCTTGGATACTAAATACTCCTACATCTTTAACAGCAAGTTTGTATAGCATCAGAAGAACAATAAATTATATGCCTGGAGATTACGATAGTAATAATACCGCTAATTATAGAGATGATAGCGTAGGCGGAACCGTTAAAGTAGGTCGCCCGATAACAAGAAAAATAAATCTCTCATTAGGGCTAAGAAATGAAAATGCAACCTACAAGCAATGGGATGCGGGTTTGAAAAAATATGTCTCACCAGAGGAATGGTATAAAAATAATGTTAACCCAAATCCAACTCAAAGTGAACTCAAAAAACTGCCTACTTCTTATGGAAGGACACGAAGCATAACATTTGCCGTTGACAGGGATACGAGAAACTACCTTACGAGTATGTTTGATCCTAATAGTGGTTCCTCGCATAACATATCCGCCGAATTTTCAGGATTAGGAGGCGATATATTCCATAAAATTATGGAAGAGTCAAGCATCTTCATACCTACGTGGTGGAAGTTAGTGCTTGTTTTCCATACGCAATTTGGATATATCGGCGGAAGGGACGCTGAATATCTGAGGTTTGAGAGATTTTACCTTGGTGGCATACGTTCTGTTCGTGGATATGCACAATATTCAATTACCCCACCGGGTGAATACTCACAATTTGGCGGAAACCGCATGGCTCAATTAAATGTTGAATATCGTTTTCCAATAACCTCTATGCTCAGAGGTATTATCTTCTTTGACGCTGGTCAGACTTGGGGCGGAACGCAAAAAGTATGGAAAGATTTTAGCCCCAAAAAATCAGTCGGTTTGGGAATAAGATTTGACTTCTTAGGTGCATTAGCACGTTTGGAATATGCAAAGCCTCTTGATAAACTTGAAGGCGAATCTAAGGTTAGAGGCTGGAAACTTGAATTTGATATAGGACCGTCATTTTAGTTAAAAATTTTGGAGGTTTTTAAATGCGCAAGAAACGTTTGATCATTTTGTCAGCAATTATCGCTTTCGTAATTTACATCATGCCCGCTTTTGCTCAGTCCCCTATCAGAATTGCAGTTGTTGATACAGAAAAAGTCTTTCAAGATTCAGTTTGGGGAAAAAAAGCTTTAGAGGAAATGGACAAAGCAACGGAAGGGTGGCAGAAAAAAGGCGAAGATATAGAGAAGGAATTAACAAGATTAGAAGAAGAATTGACTAAACAACGCACATTTTTGGATAACAAAGAGGAAGAAAAGAAACTTCAAGATCAGATTGATAGTAAAAGGCTTGAAGGTCAAAATCTTATTCAAGAAGGCAATTTGGCTCTCAAGCAAAAACAGCAAGAACTTATGGAGCCTATCATTCAAGAGATAAAGGACCTTATTAAAAGAATTGCAGTGGAAGAAAAGTATGACCTAGTCCTTGAAAAACAATTAGATATATACAAAATCGTTCTTTATGTAAATCCAGAGTTGGATATAACTAACAAAGTTACAGCGATGCTTGATAAGTCATATAGGGATAAAAATCCAGAAAAGGCGAAGAGCGAATCTCAAAAACAATCTGATAAACCAGCAGAAAAGCCAAAAGAGACAGAGAAAAAAGACGCCAAATAAAGTTAAAGGTTAAAGGTTGAAAGTTAAAGGTTAAATGATTTGGATAGTTTAATATAATATATCCTTTTTCGCTAATGCTTTGTTGAATTATTTTTGAATATCTTATCCCTCTTGATCTCCATAGGAATTTTGACTGATTTTAATTATATTAAATTTAATTCAATTGAGTATTAGAGCAAAGGAAAAAGCTAACATTTAAAAAGAGGATACAAAAGATGGTTAAGAAGCTGAAAGAAGTTTGCGAGTTATTAGGTGGCGAACTATTTGGAGATGGAGAGATAGAGATCAACGGCGTCGCAGGAATAAAAGAGGCAAGCAAGGGGCAAATCACATTTGTTGCTAATCCTCGTTATCTATCTCAAATAGAAAAGACGAGAGCTTCTGCCATAATTGTCTGCAAGGGAATGCAGTGCAATGGAAAGTCTATAATTCAAGTCCAAAACCCATATTTAGCATGGGCAAAAGTTGTTGAAATATTTTCTGAAACAGATAATAAACCAAAAGGTATCCATCCAACAGCAATTATAGGTGAAAATGTCAAACTTGGCAAAGACGTTAGCATCCAAGCTTACGCAGTTATAGAAGATGGTGCCGAAATAGGGGACGAAGCGATCATATCTTCATTTGTATATATTGGACGAAATTCAAAAATAGGGGCAAAAACCCTTATCTATCCCCAAGTGACAATAAGAGAAAACATCACAATTGGTGAGAGAGTTATAATTCATAGCGGAACTGTCGTGGGCAGTGATGGATTTGGCTTTGTTCCAGATAACGGAAAACTCCATAAAATCCCTCAAATTGGAACTGTTGTAATTGAAGATGACGTTGAGATCGGCGCTGGCGTCACAATTGATAGAGCGAACACAGGGAAAACGGTTATTGGCCGTGGAACAAAAATTGATAACCTCGTCCAAATAGCTCATAACGTCGTAATAGGTGAAGATTGCTTGATCGTTGCACAAGTTGGTATCGCTGGGAGTGCAGTTATCGGTGATCGCGTCAAATTAGCTGGACAAGTCGGCGTAGTTGGTCATATAACTATCGGAAACGATGCAGAAATAACCGCAAAATCAGGCGTAAGCAAAAATATACCATCAGGCAAAGCTACATGGTCAGGCGTCCCAGCTATGCCACACATGAAAGACCTTAGAATACAGGCAGTAGCTCAAAGACTACCAGAAATACTGGATATGATTCACGAAATGCAGGAAAGAATAGAGTTTCTTGAACGAGAATTAGAAGAACACAAAACTATGTCAAGAATATCTATTGAGAGTTAATGTTATGGGCTATCCTGTCCTTGTTCTTGCATATCACAAAGTTGACTCAAAAAGAGAATTAGGCGTTACCTCAATTTCTCCAAGTAAGTTTGAAAAACAGATTAGCTTTCTCAATCAAAATGGTTATGTCAGTATATCCCCACTATCATTATTTGATCAGATAAAAAATGATAAATCCGTCCTTATCACTTTTGATGATGGTTATGAGGGAGTCTATAAATATGCTTATCCGATATTAAAAAGATTTGGCTTTACCGCTACTATATTCTTGACGACGGGATACATGGGAAATTATAATAAATGGGATGCCAGCCCAGGACCAAGATTTAAACATTTGAGTTGGCAGCAAGTTAAAGAGATGTCTGATGACGGGATATATTTTGGATCTCACGGAGTCCGCCATTTGTTTCTGACAAAGCACAAAGATAAAGATATAGAATATGAACTTAAAGCGTCAAAAGAAGCAATAGAAGATAAAATAGGAGAACCTGTAACTCTTTTTAGCTATCCCTATGGAGACTATAATAAGAGGATTATTGAATTTGTTAAAAAATTCGGCTATAAATTAGCTTTTTCGCTTAGACCTGAACTCTTATCTGATGGTTGTTTGGTTTATAATTATAATCTGCCGAGAATAGCCATATATTGCATTGATGGAATGGGAGCTTTTAAAGCCAAAATCGGTGAAGCCAAAAGATCATCTATTTATATACAGAGATTAAAAAACCAAATCATCAACAGATGTTCCTATGCAGGCGTAATATTTGAAAATTTTAAACTCTAAAACTCTATGCAACAATCAAAGTTAGAAATTGTCAAAAATATCAAAGAATCAAAACTAAAGAATAGTTCATATTCTTATTCTTACGCTTATCGTATATCTCAGTTATTTGATTATGTTGCCATACTAAGACCGATATTATTAATACCTGTCTGGACAATGACCCTGATGGGATATTATAGGGCAATTAAAAGCGACCTATCTAATCAAATATTTATTCCTTTCTTTGGTGGAATCGGATTTGTCACTAATCCGCATGGGGAAATTATAATAACATTGGTTCTTTATTCTCTGCTTATGGGAGCGGTCTATATCCTAAATCAGCTTACTGACAGCAACACAGATGGTATAAATGGGAAACTATATTTGATCCCTTACGGTCATTTAAAGAAAAACCACATGAAAAGTCAGATAACTATCTTATTTGGGGTCTCTATTATTTTATCTTTTCTTAATCTCTCAATCACATGTTCATTTTTAATTTTACTTTCAGCTATTATGGGCATAATCTATTCAGTTCCGCCGATAAGGTTGAAAGGAAAACCTATATTAGACTTGCTTGCAAATGCCTTTGGATTTGGTATCATCGCTTTTTCTGTGGGTTGGACATCAAAATCAAATTTTTCTCTCAATCTCTTACTTGATTCCATTCCATACTTTCTCTGTGTATCTTCCGCATTTATAAATACAACAATACCAGATATGGAAGGCGATATTCGTAATGGAGATAAGACAACAGGGATTTTTTTAGGGATACGAAAATCATGTTTGGTCAGCACAGCGATTTTAATCCTTGTTATAGCGGTTAGCTTATACCGACGAGATATAGTGCCTTTAATTGCATCAGTGGTTTCTCTCCCATTTTTTATATATATGACTATCTCAAATTGGGGAAATAAAACTGATATTAAGGCAATATCTTTGGCAACAAAAGTCAGCGTTCTTACATTATCTTTATTGGTCTCATTGCTGATCCCTTTTTATTTTATAATACTGGTATTAACTATATTATTGGTAAGGCTTTATTATCAGGTTAGGTTTGGGGTCAGCTATCCCTAATAGATTAAAAGGAAGTGTTTAGCGGGGTAAAATTGATATGATGCAGTATAAATTAAACTTTGCCTTTTCTATCGTATTTATCTTTCTAATATTTGTTTTATCTTTACGAACTCATGCCTACGCAGAGATACATTATACATTCTTCGGCTATTCTCTTTTGAACCGTCATTATCCAGAGGTGATAATGGACGCACCATGGCGAGTTAATGCTGGAGACCCTATCCCTGTTGTATGCATCATAAAGGACGCAGACCGTTTCCCGATTGTCTTAGATCGGATAACTGCCAAATACCGTTTAAATGATGGAGATTGGCAATCCAAAGAGATCAAATTAGAACATAGTCCTTTGCTTATAACACAACACTTATGGTATCATTTAAGCCACATAGAGCCTTCTGATGGATCGGGAAATCTTGAGATCATTATGGAAGCAGAATTCACAATTAAAGGAAAGAAGCGAAAAGTGGTAATTGATAATCTACCGGGGCTGTCTCATACTCCGCTTAACACATTGATCAGTCCATCAAGCCTTCCATCAATAGACGGCTGGTATTATGGAGACCCACATTATCATTCAGATATGACTCAGGACCAAGTTGAATTTGGCGCACCTATTGAATTAACGGTTGCCATGGCAAAGGCTATTGGGCTAAATTGGTTCGCAGTTACGGATCACTCTTACGATCTTGATATTGCTATTGGGCAATATTTTGAGCGAGATAAAAACTTGACCAGATGGTCAAATATTCAAAACATCTCATCATTGCTTAATTCTTCCGATGGAGATTTCGTTGTCATTCCCGCAGAGGAATTGTCATGCGGTAATTGTAAATCGCATAATGTCCATCTATTGACCTTTAATGTCCCAGACTTCATTCCCGGTAGTGGAGATGGTGTTAAAAGTGGTTTTATGAATAAAAAGCCTGATCTATCCTTGGTAGAATCATTGAAATTCATAAAGGAAAAAGGCGGTTTTGCTTACGCAGCACACCCCGAAGCAGGAAATGGCTTTATGGGAACATTGATCCTAAATAGAGGGCATTGGAAAAAGAAAGATTACGATTTGCCCGACTATGCTGGGCTTCAATTCTGGAATGGAGAAAATCATCCTAAATTTGAGAAGTCTCGGAAAATCTGGATTGATTATCTCCTTAAAGGACGAAAGCTATATATTCTCGGTGGAAACGACGCACATGGCGATTTCAACAGATGTAGAGGCGTTCGGTATCCTAACACCAAGCTTAAAGAGACAGAAAGGCATGTCTTTGGTAAAGTCAGAACTTATGCTTATTGTGGCAGTGGAATCTCTTATGATCGCATACTTCAAGCGATGAAAAATGGTAGTTCAATTGTAACTAATGGTCCTATCTCAATAATTCAAGCACAAAATGACAACGGTAGAATAGCTGGAATTGGCGAGGAAATAGCTGGCAAAAAATTTAAGATAATTATCAGTTCAAAATCCACTGATGAGTTTGGCGATATTAAAGAGGTCAATATATATAGAGGAGATTTAATAAACAAAGTTGAACAGGTTGATAAAATTCATCTACCTGAAAAATTTAAAAGCAGTTCAGAAACTATTTACAACGGTTTTGTCTATAATATAGAGCCAAAAAATCCCTGTTACGTCAGGTTAGAAGTGACATCAGTTTCAGGAGGTAAAAAATATAGTTGTTTGACTAATCCTATCTGGTTAAAGGTTGA
>Ga0272448_1005737_pt1 | contig 13614 bp, 15 predicted proteins | sample YNPCB0191_FD_202220 | JGI IMG/M metagenome (GOLD analysis project Ga0272448, IMG submission 202220) | Hot spring sediment microbial communities from Yellowstone National Park, WY, United States - YNP-CB-019-1 | ecosystem: Environmental > Aquatic > Thermal springs > Hot (42-90C) > Sediment...
CCCAACAGCTACCCCCCTCGTCTCCGATCCCCCTGCCCTGAAGAACACCTCCCCCAATTTCTCCCGCCTTCCCTTTATGACCAAGAGCCCCGCGTCCTTCTGCGACAGGATAACATCGGGATAAAGGTCACGGTTAAAATCAATCGTGATCCCAGAAAATCCATCAGCGGATACCGAGGCCAGCTCAGAGGGGGTTTCGTCCCTGAAACCGGCTCCAGCCGATACCCATAGCCTGTTTCCGGGTTCGCCTATGAGGGCTGTGTTGATCTCCAGTAGGTCAAGCCTGCCGTCGCAGTTCGCGTCAAACGCAATAACCCTCCTTGTGGAGCGGCCGCCGACAAACCCCAACTCAGCCGATACATCCTGAAAAACCCCGGCGCCGGCGTTTCTCTTGAGGAAAACTATGGGCGAACCGAGGTGCGAGCTCGCCCCTATTATCTCCACCTTCCCGTCATAATCAATGTCCCAGGCCAAAAGCCCCAAGAGGCCAGGCACAGGCCCGGCGACCTCCTGGGTAGTCATATCAGCGAACTTGCCGGCACGGTTTTCCAGGAACCTTGTGCCTCCGTCCTCCGGCGAGCCAGCGATGAGGTCAAGGTCACCGTCGCCGTCGTAATCGCAGAAGGCCACGGACCTCACGCCAGATACCCCTAGGAGACCAGCCTGAGGCGTGATATCGCAAAAGGCAAGCAAAGCCCACTCTATCACAGCTTGAAAATGATAAACCAGATTTTACGGCCGATCAACTATGGGGGGATACCCCGGCAGGGTCTCAAGGGGACAGTCCGGGCAGGCCGGCCCCCTTTTCATGCACCTCGTCTTGCCCAGGCGAACGAAAAGGGCGTGAAATTCGTTGAACATCTGGGGATCAGGGGGGAGGCTCTCGTGAAAAAGGGACTGGACATCGTAATAGTTGGCATCCGGTCCGATGATCTCGTGCCTACTAAGAACCCTAATCGTGTAGGCATCAACAACAAAGACGGGCCTACCCAAAGCGTAAAGCAGGATGCTATCGGCTGTCTCAGGACCTATTCCCCGAATTGAGAGCAGGGATTCCCTGAGCGCGCTGGTCTCCATCCCCTTCATGGCCTCAAAACCGCCCACTTCCTTGAACCAGGAGAGGAAATCCTTTATTTTCCTAGCCTTCTGGTTGAAATAACCGGCAGGCCTTATCATTGCCGCCAGGGTGGAGTGATCAACCTCCAGCAGGGCCTCGGGATCAAAAACGCCCGCGGCCTTGAGGTTGGATATGGCTTTTTCTACATTGGACCAAGCGGTATTCTGGGTGAGTATGGCGCCGATGCAGACCTCAAAGGGCGTCTCCCCCGGCCACCATCCCTGGGGGCCGAAAGCCCTGAAAAGCCTCTCATATATGTCGGTAATGAGATCAGCTGTGCTCATGTCCCCTCATCCTCCCGACAACCCAAAGGAGCTTCTCCCTGCTCGTGAGGACGGCAATCCAGAGGAAAGCGATGACCTCCCTCGGAACAGCCCTGGCCCTGCCCCTTTTCTGTTCAGCGAATCCGGGCATGAATATCTGGACGATGAGCCTGAGAAACGCTGTAGCGATAAACAAGGTGGTAAAATTGTTAATGAGAAGGCCGTAACCCTTGAAATGGAGCCGCGAAAGGGCAACAGCGAGCCACGAACCGAGGAGGCTCGTCAGGAAAGCGGCGGCTCCGGTCGCGAAAGAATACATTGCAACGGATGAGTCCCCGGATTCCCCTCGGTTTTCCATGAGGAGATAAAGCGCGGCCAGGTTTATGCCGGGCCACACAACGCCCGATAGGGCCGCGTCAATCCAGATGGGTATGAGGTTTGTCCTGTCCGCGAAGGGCCAGAGAAGCGGGGTGAGGATAGCGCCGACCGAACAAAACCTGAGAACAGCCCTCGCTCCGACGCGGTCTATGATCCACCCCCAAAGTATGTGAGAGAAGAAGACGCAGACGCCCGCTACAGCCGTATAGAAGGAGACCTGGGTGTAGGTCATGCCCAGGTTCTTGAACATGTGCGCTCCCCAGAATGGCGAAGAAAGGCCGTTAACCAGGGCCCAGACCACGAAATAAATGAGAAAAACCCGGTAGCTCTTGTTTTTGAGGGGGAGCAGGAGCGCGGCCCCGGCTTTTCGGAACCCCTTTGCGGCCGGCCTCCTGCCCTCATACTGAAGAAAAGAGAGGATAAGGGAGGCCACGGCGAGCAAAAAGGCGAGAGCGAAAAGAACAGCGTATCCGAGAAGCTCAGAGCCCGCCTTCTTGTAGGAATCCAGGAAAAGCCCCGCCCCTATTGTCCCCGCTATACCCACCGCGGATAGTATGCCTGAGCGTTGGCCAAAATACCTGCCCCTTATCTCAGCGGGAACCAGATCCGTAAACCAAGCGAGCCAGGCGTTCCCGCTCATAGCGTTCGCGGCCAAAGAGACTCCAACGAGAAAAACAAATGCCCAGGCCTTCCTGGCGGGATCAGCGGCCAGGAGGGGAATTAGCGGCGCGAGGACCCAGATTGAGCGCGAGAGGAACCCTGTCCAGACGGTTGTCTGTTTGCGTTGGCCGGTTGACTCAACGATGTAAGCGGAAAGAAACCCGAAAAGCGTTGCCAAAAAAGAAAACGCGCCGAGTATCCCGATCTGGAAGTCAGAGGCCCCGAGTAGCAGGGCGAATGCTACAGGATAAAGCCCTATGGTATATGAGTTGTGGATAGCAACAGCGGCTCCCTCAAAGTAGGAGATGAGGAGCGTCCTTTTTACGGGCTTTGGGATCTGCGTCAAGGGTGAAAATTATAAGGAAAAGCCTTGCCGGTTATCAGTTGTGATGTAATGGCTGAGTCTCATTTTTCGCTTGGCTCCTAAGAAGGACAGGGCGCAGACTGCCCCCTACTTGTAGCGGTAGACTATCCTGCCCTTGGTGAGGTCATAGGGGGAAATCTCAACCGTAACGCGATCCCCTGGCAGTATCTTGATGTGGTGTATCTGCATCTTGCCGGAGAGCCGGCAGGTGACCTCAAGGCCGTTATCAAGCCTCACCTTAAAGGTGGCGTTGGGGAGAACCTCCTTCACCGTTCCCTCAAGCCTCACTACATTTTTCTTATTCAAGGCGGAGATTATGGGGTTGAGGGCTGTGGCTTTTCAAGCTTTCGTTTTGTCCACGACGCGAATGCCATCACGCTCATGGCGAGTGAAAGCCCCAGAAGGAGAATGGTTATGAGGAGAAGAACGGAGTTCATCACGGGGTTAGCAAGGAGCGAGCGCGCGAAGACCCACGCCTGCCAGACCAGGGCCGCGATTGTGGTGAACAGCATGAATATTGCGGGGATAAGGGTTATCCAGCAGGGTTTCCTGGTGGCGAGAAGCCAGGATGTTATGACCAGGAGCGCGAGCGCGGCCGTGAGCTGGTTGGCTGAGCCGAAGAGCGGCCATATAACCTTCCAGGAGCCGGTAAAGGCGAGGAGGGCCGCTGGGACAATGATAAAGCCCGTGGCAAGCCAGCGGTTTCCGATGCCGGTCAGCTCAGAGAACACATAGCGCCCTATGCGGGTGGCTGTGTCAAGGGTTGTGAGTATGAAGGCGTTCAGTATTATCACCCCGAAGGCCCCCGCGTATCCCCCGAGGAAAGGCACCGAGAGGTCATAGGCTTTTCCAAAAAGGGTTATCGGGTTGCCAGAAGCAAGGCCGAGAGCGCTGACCATCACTATAACCATGAGGGAAAGCAGTCCTTCGCTCACCATCGCTCCGTATCCTATCCTTTGGGCGTAGGCCTCTCTCGGCAACTGCTTTGATGTTGTCCCGGAGGCGATAAGCGAGTGGAATCCGGATATCGCTCCGCATGCCACAGTAACGAATAGCATAGGCCAAAGAGGGCCCTCCTTGGGCAAAAAACCCACGAAAGCGTGGGCATTTACCCGCGGGTGGCTCACAAATATCCCGATATAGCCCAAAAGGAGCCCGGCAAAAAGGAAGAAGGCGGATATGTAATCCCTGGGCTGAAGGAGGTATTGGACAGGAAGGGTTGAGGCGAAAAACGCGTATACAAAAAGCCCAGCGATCCACACCCATGTAGGGCCGGTTGGGAATTTCCAGACGCTCCCGAGGAAAAGTAGCCCCGCCAGGCTCAGGAGCCCGACGAGGGTTCCGAACCAAGAGGGCAATTTAGTCCTGTAAAGGAGGAGCCCAACGAGAACTGCAACAGGTATAAGCCCAACCGCTGGAGGGATAACAGCAGGAACAGCGACCATTGATTCTGCGGCTAGGACAGCGAAAACGGCCACAACCAGAAGGAGGGCAAGTAGGACGAAAACGGAGAACATGACCCTCGCCCACCTCGAGATCACGGCCTCGGAGGCCTCGGATATGGATGTGCCGCCCCTCCTGAGCGAGAGAACTAGGGAGCCGAGGTCGTGGACCCCTCCCGCAAAAACCGTTCCTCCGAGCACCCAGGCAAGGGCCGGAAGCCACCCCCAAGCCATTAGAGCGACGATAGGCCCAACGATGGGGCCGGCGCCAGCTATGGAAGAAAAGTGGTGGCCGAAAAGAACCACCCAGTTTCTCGCTGGGACATAGTCAACCCCGTCGCGCTTTGAAACAGCTGGGGTGGGATTGGCGTCTGAAACCCCGAATACCCTGGAAGCCAGCCGCCCGTATGTGAAGTATCCCCCGATGAGGAAACATGCTCCCAGGACAGCGAGAAGTATTCCGCTCATAAGGCCTTAGGGGGTAGTAGGAGCGCTCATCTGGCAGTGGCCCTGAAAAAACGCCCCTTCCTCTATGACCAGCTTGGCGCAGGTCACATCCCCCTCCATCCTGGCCGTAGAGGAGAGCTCCGCCTTGCCCTCAACCAAGAGCCTGCCGGTTATACGGCCCGCGAGAACAGCGGAGGCTGATCTTACCTCGCCTTCAACCGAGCCATCCTTTCCGATTATGAGCTCGCCCTGGCAGGACACATTGCCCTTAACCCTGCCGTCTATCCTGGCCCCGGCCTTTACCGTGATGTCGCCAACGATCTCGGCTCCCGGCCCTATGACGGTGTCAAGCGCAGCCCTCTTTTGCGGCTCAGGGGACTTTTCTTTCTTTTCCCCGAACATCATCCTCCTTATATCTTTGCCATCGCGGAGACCAGGGCGTCCAACTCCTCCTTCGTCCTCTTCTCGGTAACCGCTATGTTGAAGGAGTATTCGCAGAAATCCTTGGGGAGTTCAGGCCCGACGAAGAAACCCCTCTCCGCGAGGGCTTTTATAACCTCTGGAGCCTTCTTTTTCTCGTGATAAACGCTGAATTCGCGGTAGAAAGGCCCTTTGAATGTTAACCCCCAACCGGGGAGCGAGGCTATCCTATCCGCAAGATAGTGTGCCTTCTGGGTTGACTGCTCCGCAACCTCCCTTATGCCCTCCTTGCCCATGGCTGAGAGATAAACCGAGACCGCCAGAGCGATGAGCTGCTGGTTGGTGCATATGTTTGATGTTGCTTTTTCCCTCCTTATATGCTGTTCCCTGGTTTGTAGGGTTGTTACGAATCCCCTCTTGCCATCAACATCTTGGGTTACGCCCACTATTCGCCCCGGCATCTGTCTCACGAACTCCATCCTGGATGTGAATAGGCCGAGATACGGCCCCCCAAAGGAAAGAGGAAGGCCGAGCCCCTGCGCCTCGGCTACGGCTATGTCAGCGGCGTATTCTCCCGGAGGAGCTATGATGCCAAGGGATGTCGGATCAAAGAAGCTTATGAGGAGCGCGCCCTTCTGGTGGACGAGGTCGGATATCTCAAACGGGTCCTCCAGAACCCCGAAGAAGTTGGGGTGCTGGATGACGACGGCCGAGGGGGCTTTTTCAAGGGCGGCTCTCAGGCTTTCGGCAGAAACCCTTCCGGTTTCCTTATCGTAGTCAACATCAATGATCTCCGGGCCAACGCCGTGCAAATAGGTCTCAACAACCGCCCTGTAGAATGGATTGAGGTTTTTCGGAAGAGCAACCCTGTGAACCCCCTTGACCCTGAAAGCCATGAGTATGGCTTCGGCGAGAGCTGAGCCGCCATCGTAGACCGAGGCGTTGGAGACCTCCATTCCGGTTAGCTGGCAGATGAGGGATTGGAACTCATACATGGCCTGGAGGGTGCCCTGCGAGACCTCCGGCTGGTATGGGGTGTAAGCGGTATAGAACTCAGAGCGGGAGATAAGCGAATCAACTATGGCCGGAGCGTAGGCGTCGTAGGCACCGCCGCCCAAGAATATCTTTGCATCCGACCTGTTCAGCGCGGCTAGGCACTCAAGGAGCTCCTGTGCCTCGGCCTCGGACAACGGCTCAGGCAGGTTAAGTCCCGATTTGGTCCAGAGCGCTTCTGGGATAGCGGCCTTCATGAGCTCCATGACCGTGCCAAACCCCATGGCCTTGAGCATCTCCTCCCTTTCCTCGGGAGTATGGGGCAGGTAATGGTCTATGGGCATATCAGTGCTCCAGGGTGGCTAGATACGCTGAGTATTCGGACCCGGTCATCAGGTTGGCCTTCTCGTCAGGGTTGGAGAGCTTTACCCTAACGAGCCAGCCCTCGCCGTATGGGTCGCGGTTCACGATGCCGGGATCACCTTTGACAGCCTCATTAACCGCTATGATCTGCCCGGAAAGGGGAGCATATATGTCGGACGCGGCCTTAACCGCCTCAACGGCCCCATATGGTTCAAACTGCTTCACCTGCGTTCCGACCTCCGGAAGGTTCAGATAAACAAGATCCGAGAGCTGGCTCTGCGCGTAGTCAGTTATCCCAAAAAGGGCTTCGTCGCCCTCTATCTTAGCCCACTCATGTTCCTTTGTGTAAAAAAGGTTTTCAGGTATGTTCATGGTTTTTCTCCTACAGCTCCCAAATTATACCGCAGGCAGGAGGGAGGGATCAAAAACCAACCCTAGCTCACGCAAGGAGGCTAGAGCCTCAGCACATAGGTTATCCCGTCTTCCTTGCCGTAAAAACCGGGATTCTGTCTGAGCTTTACGAACCCCAGGCCTTCATAAAACTTCCTAGCTCTTGTGTTTGAAACCCTCACATCAAGGACTATTGCTCTCCTGCCCGTTTCAACTGCATACTCCACGCACCTCCGGATAAGCGCCTTGCCCAGGCCAGTTCCTCTCCTGGCCTCCTCTACCGCGATGTTCGCCACATACAGGTAATCAACCATATCCCAGACAACGATGTATCCAGCAATCACGCCGTTATCGTCTATAACCCAGAAAAGGGTCCCTGGCCTCACGAGCTCAGCCGCAAACCCGTTGCGGCTCCAAGGGTCAACAAACGAGGCGCGCTCTATTGCCAGAACCTGATCAATGTCCCCGGCTCTCGCTGGACGTATCTCCACCTGAAAATTATACCCCCAAAAGCGCCCGCTCCCGCAAGTGTAGTTGTTTCGGATTGGAGGCCTGGTTTAAACTTTGCTCCTTTGATAGCGAAGGTCCTCAGGGTTGAGATCATAGCCAGGAAGGATGATTTCTGGCCAGTGCTTGAGGCCGTGAAGCGCTCGGGCACACTGCACATTGAGCCTGTTGAGGATGAATCCGAGGCTCTCGGGCTTTCCGAGGAGGAGGCATCCGAGGAACGCGCCCTCTCTTCGCTCTTGCCCCTTTTCAAGGAGATGGCCTCCCGGGGGTTTCCGGAGTCCGAGCCCCTTGATCTGGGAACGGATGGGGTGGTGAGGGAAACGAGGGAGATATACGGCAAGTTCAAGTCAGAGCTGGGCCGCCTGGAAGAGATGAGGTCAAGCCTTCGCCTCATCGCCGATCACGCGAGGGTGCTTGCCGCGGCCGCACGGGTCGTGCCTGAGGGCCAGGATCACCTGATCATTACCATTTCAAGGGAGGAGCTCCGGCACCTGAACCGTATCAAAGGTTTCCTCGCCGAGCGTGGCGTGGAGCCGAAGCTTGAGGCTGTTGAGGTGGCAGGAAGCCGCGTGGCGGTTGTGATACCAGCGGGGAATATCCTCGCGGAGCTTAGGGAATTTCTCTATAAGGAGGGTTTCAACGAGCTCCGGCTACCGGATTCGCTTTCTGGGCTCAGCCCGCGCGAGGCAATCGCTCGCCTTGAACAGGATCTCAAGGAACTGCCGCTAGAGATAAAGAAGGCAGAGGAGGGCCTCGCGGCCTACCTTTCAGAGAGGGCGCAACGCCTCTCTGCCCTCATGGCCACCGCCCTTGACAGGCTTGCCTGCCTGCGTGTAAAGGCTAAAATGGCCAAGGGGGGGAGGTTCACCTTCGCGCTCTCTGGCTGGGTCCTTGAGGAGGAGAGGGATTCACTCCTGAAGGCCCTGAAAGGCCTCCGGGCCGCGGTAAGATTCTCAAAACCGGACAGAAAGGAATACCACAGGGTTCCCGTAAAGCTGAAAAACCCTCCCTTCGCTCGTCCTTTTGAGGCTCTCCTCGCCATATACCAGCTTCCCATGTATGGCACCTCTGACCCAACCTGGGCCCTGTGGTTCTTCTTCCCCATCTATTTCGGCTTTATGCTCGGGGATATCGGTTACGGGATAATTGCCCTCGTTATATTCGGGTTTATGAGGGCCCTTTCAAGGCCGCGGACCATGCTCAGGGACTTCGCCAACCTGTTCCTCTGGGCATCCGGTTGGACAATAGCATTTGGGATAGCATACGGCGAGTTCTTCGGAAGCCTGGGGGAGGCCCTCGGCATGAGGCCGCTCCTTTTCCACAGGCTTCATGACATAACACCCATGCTTCTCGTGGCCGTCGGGCTGGGGGTCCTCCAGGTTCTGCTTGGGATATTCATGGGATTTCTGAACAACATAAAGCTCAGGCATTACAAGCACGCCATATACGAGCTGGCGAGGTTTCTCGGCATAGGAGGGATAATCGTCGCCGTCCTCGGCCTGGCGAAGGTCCTTCCTCATCCTGGGCTTTGGGTCGGGCTAGCACTTATCCTGGTTAGCCTGCCAGCGGTGGTCTGGGTTGAGGGTTTTATCGCTCCACTTGAGATGCTCTCTGCCATAGGCAATATGATGAGCTTTGCTCGTCTTATGGCAATAGGCATGGCCTCCGCCATACTCGCCATGATAGCCAATATCTTCTACTCAAAGATACCTCTTCTCATAGGGGGCCTCATCGTTGCTCTACTTTTTCACACCCTGAACACGGTCCTGGGGATATTTGACCCCACCATACAGGGCTTGAGGCTTCAGTTCGTGGAGTTTTTCTCCAAGTTCTATGTGACGGGAACAAAGGCATTTAAACCGTTGAGGATAGGAGGAAAGGACTATGTTTCGTAGGATAGGAACCTGCCTGTTAGCGGGAATAGGCGCCCTTTGCGGCTTTGTCGGAATCGCGTTCGCGCAGGAAGCCGCGGCCCACGCCGGAAAAGACCCCCTGATCTACCTCGCTTCAGCAATAGCAGTATCGCTTCCGGCCATAGCCACTGGCTACGCCCAGGCGAGGATAGGCGCGGCAGGCTCAGGCGCGCTCGCTGAGAACCGCGAGCTGTTCGTTCCCATAATGATCCTTCTCGCCCTGCCTGAGACCGCCGTTATCCTCGGGTTCGTCATAGCGATCCTTGTGCTCTTCATATAGCGAGTTTATGGGCGAGGAAATTGAGCGCCTGGCTCGCGAGGCCGCGGATGCTGAGGCGTGGTCAGGCGAGCTTGCGGCCAGGGCCGAAGCCCAGAGGATAATAGCCGAAGCTGAGAGGCTCGCTGAGGCAAAGATAGCCCAGGCTGAGCGGTCGGCCGAAAGATGGCTCGCCGCAGAAAGGGCAAAGCGCCTTGGGGAAGCCCAGAAGCGGATCCTGGAGGACACCCTGACCGTAAGGCACAGAGGGGTGGAGAGGGCGACAGCGCTGGCCAGGAAGGCGCTCTACGAGATCAGGTCCGATCCCGAGAGGTATGCCCCGGTGCTTGAGGCCCTCATCCTTGAGGCCGCAGAAGGCATTGAAAATCCCCTTGTGGAGGTTGCGCCTCAGGACCTTGAGTTGGCAAAGGATATCCTCAGGAGAAACGGCATAAAGGGCGAGGTTCGTCCTTCGTCCGCTGTTGACGCCGGAGCGGTTGTCCGGGACGCGGCAAGGGGTTTCTCGGTCTACAACACATTCTCCGAGCGCTTAGCGAAAGCCGCGGAAGTGCTCCTTTTCAGATTCGGGGAGGTCTTTGGCGAGGGCTAAGGCCTAAATATACTTGCAAAAGTCCAAGCTTGAAGGCTTTCCCGATAAAAGCCGGAACCGGATCGTCTGTGGCGGCGCCGGGTTCTGGATTTGACCACAGCCCCTATCTCAGAAACGACATCAGGACTATCCCCAGCACAGTAATCACTATACCTGCCCAGCGAAACCTTCCAACGCTCTCCTTGAGGAATATCGCCGAGAGGACAGCCGCGAAGAGGGGGCTAGTTGAGGAAAGCGGGGACACGATGTATATCTGCCCAAGTTTCAAAGAGCTTATGAAGAAGAAAGCGCTCACCGCGTCGTGAAGGACTCCGGCCCCGGCTATGGTAGCCCAGTCCTTCGGGCCAACCCTTCGGAAATCCTTCCAGTAGAAAGCCAACGCAACCCCAAGGACAATTAAGCACGCGAAAAAGACCCTGAGCCAGGCCGCTGTTAGAACCGTCGCCTCCATAGTCAAGGTCTTAAAAACCACATTGTTGACGCCCCAGCAAACCGCGGTGATCCCAGCGAATATCCAGGCATTTCTCGTTTCAACGGTTTTGGGCGAATCCATGTAGAGAAGCCAAATCCCGGCCAGGATAACAGCGGCCGCGACGAGCGAAAGCGGCCTCGGAATGATTGAATAGACCAGGAAATCAACGAACATTGCTATGGGCGGGTAGGAGTTAACCCCCGGCGAGACCAAAGAGACATCCATTCCTCTCATGGCCTTCAGGTAGAAGAACCAAGCCGAGACAGGGCCGAGCAAAGCGCCTAGGAAACCGAAGAGCCATGCCCGAGGGCTTATGTGCGTTAGCCAGTGAGGGTCCAGGATTGCTACCGCGATAGTAAGGGCCAGGAAACCCGCGGAGAGCTTCACTGCGTTAACCAGGAAGGCCGGGTAGCGCTCAGACTGCCTCTTCAGGATAACAGGAGTGAGTCCGGAAAGCGCCGCGGAAGCGAGCGCGGAAAAAATGCCCAGCATTTAAGCGGAATATTATAAGGCTTATCATGTGGACGAACATGCAACCGCGATTTCTTGATCCCCGCCGGGGGAGCAGGGTATAATTTGCGCCCAACCAAAGGAGTGTTGTGATGGCTACAGCAGATAGGCTAAGGGAAATAATTGTGGAAGAGCTCGGGGTCTCCCCGGACGAGGTGAAGCCAGAGTCAAGGTTCATTGAGGATCTTGGCGCTGATTCAATAGGCTTGATGGAGCTGGTGATGAAGCTTGAGGAGGAGTTCGGCCTCAAGATACCCGATGAGGACATAGATAAGATAAGGACCTTTGGCGACGCCGTGAAATACATAGAGGAAAAGCTGGGGGCCTGATGCGCCGGGTAGTTGTAACGGGCCTCGGTGCGCTCACCCCCATTGGCGATAACATCAAGGATTATTGGACAGGGCTTCTGGCTGGTGCCAATGGGGTGTCTAGGGTTGAAAAGTTTGACCCTTCGGAATACTACTCCCAGATAGCGGCCCAGCTGAAAAACTTTAACCCCGGAAAGCGCCTTGATCCCAAGGAGATAAGGAAGCAGGATGACTACGCCGTCTACGCGCTCTACGCGGCCGCTGAGGCGATGGAGGACTCCGGCCTACTAAATGCAGAGATTGACAAGACGAGGGTTGGAGTCATAGTAGCCTCCGGCATAGGCGGCATAGGGACACTTGAAAGGGAAGAGGCTGTGCTTCTGGAAAAGGGGCCCGGGAGGGTTTCGCCATACCTCGTCCCAACAATGATCCCGGACATGGCCGCGGGCCTGATCGCCATGAAATACGGCTTCATGGGCCCGAACTTCTGCGTCGTCTCAGCCTGCGCGTCGTCGGCTCACGCCATAGGCGTTGCTTTTAGGGCTATCCAATATGGCGAGGCCGATGTAATGGTCGCGGGAGGCTCCGAGGCACCGATAACCCCCCTCTCGCTCGCGGGGTTCAGCTCAATGAGGGCGCTTTCTTCCCGCAACAACGAGCCTGAGAGGGCCTCAAGGCCTTTTGACGCGGAGCGGGACGGGTTCGTCATGGGAGAGGGTGCTGGCATAGTCGTGCTTGAGGAGCTTGAACACGCCAAGAAGCGCGGGGCAAAGATATACGCTGAGCTGGCGGGCTATGCCGCTACCGCTGACGCTCACCACATAACAGCGCCCCATCCAGAGGGCCTGGGCGCTTTCCTGGTGATGAAGAGGGCCCTTGAGGACGCGAGGGTCAACCTGGACGAGGTTGATTATGTGAACGCGCACGGCACCTCAACCCCCCTCAACGACAAGGCCGAGACCGAGGCCATAAAGAAGCTCTTTGGGGATAGGGCATACAAGCTGGCAGTGAGCTCCACCAAGTCCATGATAGGCCATCTCCTTGGCGCTTCCGGAGTGGCCGAGTTCATCGCAACAGTCCTCTCGGTCAAGGAGCAGGTCGTCCACCCAACCAGGAACTACGAGCACCCCGACCCGGACTGCGACCTTGATTATGTGCCTGAGGGCGCCAGGGAAATGACCGTCCGGGCCGCTATATCCAACTCTTTCGGGTTTGGTGGCCACAACGCGTGCCTGGTGGTCAAGAGGTTTGACGGTTAGCGAAAACCCAGTCGCGCATTGGCTGAGCAAGATACCGCCTGATCTGCGGCGTGAGGTTTTTACCCATCCATCAGCCGGCGGAAGGAATTTTTACCGGCTCGCCTTCTACGGGGACAGCATCCTGGAAGTCTACATAAGGAAGAACCTTTGCGAGAAGTATCCCAAAGAGGATGTGGGTTCCCTGGCGAAGAAAAGGGCCACCCTCGCTTCAACCCAGGCCCTCGCTTTCCTGGCCGAGAGGTGGGGGCTAGCCCAGCTTCTCGTCTATCAGGAGGGCGAGGCCCCTTCGGATCATACCCTGGCGAGCCTCGTTGAGGCCTTCATAGCGGCAGTGGCTATGACGCTCGGCACCGCTTCCGCGCCGGCCGTGATCCGTTTCCTGGACGAGGCCTTTATGCCATACTGGGATGTAATCCTGAGGGATTTCGCCGATTACAAGAGCCAGGCTAATGAAATGATGCTTCGGTGGGGCCAAGCCTTTCATTACGAGATTATCAGTAGGGAGGGCCCGGATCACTCCCCCCGCTACACCGTTTGCCTCATATTGGACGGAAGGGAAGTGGGCCGGGGAACGGGAAGGTCCGTAAAGGAGGCAGAGCAGGCCGCGGCGGAGGAGTTCCTGGAAAGATCTTCAGGCCCATCAGAATAAGGTTCTTTGACGCCAACCCCATGCCCAGGCCAACCGATAGGTTTTGGCCGGGCTTTTGCGAATTGGCTCTCTGACCTTCTTGAGCCTCACGCTCATCCCTATAGCGCTGAAAGAATAGGCCAGGTTCAAGGTTTTGCGCCAACCTTCCGGAGCCGAATCCCGCGGCTCCGGGCCGAAAATTTTCGCGCTTGACACACTCTCTCTCTGGACTTTATAATTTGCCCGCGCGGGTTATGAGGCCCGCAAGGAGGAAAGCATGGAGCACTACGGTTTTACAGAAGAAGAAATCA
>Ga0272448_1005738_pt1 | contig 13613 bp, 16 predicted proteins | sample YNPCB0191_FD_202220 | JGI IMG/M metagenome (GOLD analysis project Ga0272448, IMG submission 202220) | Hot spring sediment microbial communities from Yellowstone National Park, WY, United States - YNP-CB-019-1 | ecosystem: Environmental > Aquatic > Thermal springs > Hot (42-90C) > Sediment...
CTGAAAAGGAACTACTCCTCGTTTGGAGGAAAATAGAGCATGTTATAGGCTTTTACGATGTGCTTTAAGGCTTTGCCTATTTCACCAATATTAATGAATTTTAGAGCTAACACATATTCCTTTTCCGATTCGTTATATTTCTCATGCCTCTTTGCCGATTTTAGCAAGTACTCGGTCAACAAGACGAATTCGTCTTTATAAGTGTAGTCCAAATACCTTAGTTTTTCATAGTATTCTACTCTACTATAATAGTCGATGAACTCCTTCTTCTCAACAGGGAGCTTAGCTAACTTCTGACCAGAGGCGTAAAGTGATTTCATAGCGTCATCAAAATTGAATCTTGTAACAGGCGTGGGATATACACCCCTCATTCTCCTATGATAGAAAAAGCGGTAAATACTCTGTAGAGCAGAGCAGACACCTTTGCCAGTGCCACCAGCAACAGAGATCCCAAGGCCATACTTCCCATTTGCGTTAGACATCTTCACCGTATCCATGAAGTTTTTGGTCAACCCACTTACTCCACCCCAATAGACAGGGGAGCCTATTATTATGGCGTCAGCTTCTTCACATAATAGGTTCAGTTCATCTGGGCATGCAGCTCGTTCCGTATAGAATAGTATATTGTAGTCGATTAAGTAGACCTTCTTACTACTGACTCCAATAGATGATACCCCCTCCAGGCACCTCGATACGAGTTGATCGGTGAGCTTTCCTCTTCTCGGGCTACCCACTACGCCCAAGACGTTGTTTAATACCATACTACCATTAGTTCGTTCACCCTATATAGGAGTTATTTAAGCAACCAAAAATATAAAAATAGTATAATAAAATAGCAAAATTATTTCAAAGTACGAAAGATTTATTAATTAATGATAATGATGGTTGTGTCTAACAGGTGTCAAAGTGAGTAGACCTAAATCAAAAGGTCTTAGTCGAACAATAATTTCACTATTAGCAATTGTTGTTATCGCCGTAGCAGGTATCATTGCATACATGCAATTCACTGCACAACCTACAACAACCACAACTCCGACATCAACAAGCACCACCTCAACTACAGTAACAACTACAACAACTACTACTCCTAGCACAACCACAACAACTACGCCACAAACTGTAACCACTACAACTATAGGCTTAAAGAAAGTAGTTAGGATAGGTATAGGAATAGACGCAGACAATTTAGACCCACACGCCCAAACAACCACCCCAATACAAAATATTGTGAACTTTATATGTGAACCACTTGTATGGTACAACGAAAATGGAGTATTAGCACCCTACCTTGCAGAAAGCATCACAACATCAGAAGATGGCCTCCAAGTTACAGTAGTATTAAAGAAGGGCATAAAGTTCCAAGACGGCACAGAATTCAACAGCCAAGCAGTCAAATTTACCTTTGACAGAATCCTCAACCCAAATGTAAAAGTGCCGAACAGGGCACAACTAGAAGCGCTTAATTCTACAGAAGTAATAGACAATTATACGATAAAGTTTAACCTAAAGAAAAGGTTTGCACCATTTATTTCAGCTCTATCTGGATGGGGGATCATTTCACCAACAACTTACCAAAAATTAGGAGAAGAAAATATTGCTAGAAACTTGTACAACTTAGGCACAGGGCCATATAAATTCAAAGAATGGGTAAAAGGTGACAGAATAGTCCTTGTGAAGTTTGATGAATATTGGAAAGGGGTGCCAAAGATAGATGAGGTAGTATTCAAAATTGTTCCAGAAGCACAGACAAGAGAGGCGATGCTCCTCGCTGGAGATTTAGATATCGCTATCGCTCCACCTCCCCCTGATGTTGTAAAAATGAATAGCACAACTGGGATTATCGTATATGCTGCAGATAGCACAAGGTACATCTACGCAGGATTTAATACACAAAAAGAACCTTTTAATAACGTGAAGGTAAGACAGGCATTAAACTACGCGGTAGATAAAGAGGCTATAACAAAAAATGTGTTGTTCAACCTTGGAAGCACGGTTAAAGGGCCGTTTCATCAATCAATGTTTGGATTTTCAGAGCAAAAGCCATACGAGTACAACCCAGATAAGGCGAAACAATTACTCTCTGAAGCAGGGTATCCAAATGGTTTTAAGGTAAAGATGATGAGCCCAACTGGAAGATATCTCTTTGATAGACAAGTAGCGGAAGCAATACAGTCTTATCTAGCTAAAGTGGGTGTTACAGTAGAACTCTTTACACCAGACTGGCCCACCTTCGTTAGTGAACTAATGTCTAAAAATGCCACCTCAACATCTTGGGATATCGTCTTAATAGGTTGGGCAGGCAACTATCCCGATGCGGATGGCGCACTCTATGCAACCTTACATTCTTCTCAATGGCCTCCAGGCAAGTTTAACTGGGCTTTCTATAAAAACGCAGAAGTAGACCGCTTATTGGACCAAGGGAGAATCGAACCGAACCCAGAACAGAGAGCTAAAATATACGCTGAGGCAATAAAGATAATCTGGGAGGATTGCCCAGATATTTGGTTATACGTTCAAAGGTATGTAGTGGCTTCGAGTACAAAGATCCATGGACTCCGTTTCTACCCTAATGAGATGTTCGACATAAGATCTGCTTATTCAGATTAAAAAAAGGCTTACGCCTCCCCCTAATTTTTTATTGAAATATGCTTTCTATTCAACCGGTTTAAACGATAACGGACCGATATCGTAGATACTTCTACCGGCCCAATCCCACTGTGGAACCTTTGCCCATTCATCATCTGCTGCCTTTAAAACTCTACTTTTCAAACTGGCTTCATCAACTGCAAGTACCTTTCCATCTTCAATAACCTTATTCCCATCTACTATAACTGTTTCAACGTCGTCTAATGTACCTGCATTGACCAGACTTTTTATAGGATCAGCAATAGGCGTAAATCTAAAGCTATCAGTTCGAATTATAACGATATCAGCCTTAGAACCCTTAGCCAACTTCCCTAAATCTTGCCTTCTAAGTGCTGTAGCACCACCGATTGTTGCTGAATTAAACACTTGGGCAGAAGTAGCTGAACCACTGTTTCCATCTATTATCTTTCCAATTATAGATGCATATCTCATTTCACTAATTATGTCTAATGGCCAAGTGTCAGTTCCTATAGAAACGTTTATGCCTGCACGTAAATACCTATTAAAGGATTTAAGGAAACACGATGTTCTAGCTGCTACAAGAGGACAATGAGCAACACTCGTCTTCGCTCTAGCTAAAGCTTCGATATCATCATCTCCAGAGTAAGCAGTCCAATCGTGCCCACTAACCATCATGCAATGAGCAATTATCAAATCAGGCCCAAGTAGACCTGTACTTTCCAAGTAACCAATAGGAGTCTTTTTATATTTTCTAATAATTTCTTGGAATTCATATATCCTTTGCCCTGCATGGATCGAGATTAGGACACCTATTTTATTAGCCATCGATCTAACTTCTTTAAGGAGCGTAGGAGTACAAAAGTCAACCTGCATCGGATTAAGTATACCTTTCACTCTACCATCGTAGAGTCCATCATATTTTTTGATGAATTCTACTGCATCTTCTAGACCCTTAAGCCCTCTTTCTTCATCCCATTCTTTGTTATAGAAAGTGCCGTCTTCACCCGTATAGTCTTCGGCACTTCTAAATCCAGGACCTAAATAAGCTCTGAGACCAAGCTTCCCGACAAGTTCAACTAATATGTTCCTCCCCGCACCCATTTCTAGTACTGTTGTACAACCACTTTTTAGAAGCGAACATAGAGAATATTCTGCAGCGCTCCTAAAACTCTCATCAGATAGAGTCATGAACTTTGCCTTTTCTTTAGTTGGAGCGTAGGGGATATTGGGGTTCCCAAAGGTCAACTTATAGTCAACATCAATGGTGAACGCAGAATTCATTATCGGTGTCTGGGCGTGGAAGTGGGTGTCAATAAAACCGGGTGAAATAATTTTACCTCTAGCGTCTATATAGTTATCGACTTGACCACTATATGATTTACCAACATGGATTATCTTATTTCCATCAAAGACTACAACGCCATTATCGATCAGCCTATGTTCGTTCCCGTCGTTTCCGATCACCCAACCTCCTTGAATTAAAGTCGTCATTCTACATGCACTTTGACCCAATAGTATAATAATATAAAAATATTATGAGTTGCGATATAAATAATTTTTAAAAAAATAATCAATATTTTTCTATATTTTCTGCTCATTTTAAGAGATATAAGACTAACTTGTCAATTACACCCTTACCTCCTATGTGAGCAACTGAAATCAATGGTGCCTCCTAGCTTCTTTTATCCATTCTAAACATTGCTCAACTTTCTTTCTTAAACCCTCAAAGTCTCCTGCATTAATCAGATCTTTATCGATAAGGTCTCCACCCATGTTTAACGCTACGGCACCTGCTTTTATCCATGAGAAAACATCTTCGCGTGTTGCTTCTACCCCTCCCGATGGCATCAACTTTGATTGTGGAAATGGCGCTAGAACCGATTTTATAAAGTATGGTGTAAGAACTTTTGCAGGAAAGACCTTGATAATATCTGCTCCCATTTCCTCGGCATTAGAAATTTCTGAAGGCGTACTACAACCTGGGATATATACAACCTTACGTCTATTACAGACTTTAGCTATCTCGGGGTTAAATGATGGACCTACAATAAAGTTTGCGCCACTATTTATGTATAGGACAGCTGTTGCAGGGTCTAATATTGTTCCAGCGCCTAGAACTATGTCAGGTTCTCTTCTAACTCTTTTGATTAGTTCCGTAAAAACTTGATATGCAAGATCCCCTCTATTTGTGAACTCGACAACCTTTGCTCCGCCATGGTAACAGGCTTCTACAATTCTTTCCGCGACGTCAACGTCAGGGTTATAAAACACTGGAACAAGCCCTATTTCAAGGACCTTCACAGTTACCTCATTTTTCGAAAACTTGGGCATATAGCATCATCTCTATCTAACCTAAACAAGTCCTTTCTATGAACTTTTCCATTTCGAAAAAAATAGCTATTGGCTGTAAGCAAGTGGGAACTTCTCACAAGCATCGATAAAGGCGCTTCATATCCTTTTACATTCAAATATTCTTAGAATAAACTTTATACCCTTTATATTCCTATTTGACAATGACAATAGCGGATGGTAGAGTGATTCAAGTTGGAAATGACCCCTAGAGAAAGGATAAAGGCAGTTATGAACCATAGGAAGCCTGATGTTCTTCCTTGGTGTGAAAAGTTCTATGACGAGACGTTGCTTAAGTGGCTAGGACAAGGGCTACCTGCAGAAAAAGTAGTCTCTATAGACTGGCAACTTAGAGAAGGAAGCGTCGCCTTCCTAAATTGGCCAAGGTTCAAAGGTTTAGACCCATACAGCTACTTTGGATGCTACAACTATCAGAGCTTAGCATTCCCAGTAGACCTAGGCCCGTTACCCAAGTTCAATCAACGAGTAATTAATCAAACAGACAAGTACGCTGACTATATAATGGGAACAGGAGCGGTTGCTAGGCGTTTTAAGAGGGCGGAGTACATCTGGTACAGCATGCCCATGTTCCTAGACTTCCCGGTCAAAGACCGCAAAACCTGGCAAGAGTACAAGAAGAGGCTTGACCCCCATGCGCCATGCAGGTACCCGAAGGACTGGGACAAGGAGTTCTATGTTAAAACCTTTGAAGAGCATCAGAAAGGCACCACATGTATAACGATTTCTGGGTTTTATGGCATGGGCGCTGAGCTTATGGGTATCCCTAACTTTGTAACAACATTTTATAAAGATCCAGAACTAGCTGAAGATATGATTTCACATTGGGAGTACTTAACGATTGAGACTTTAAGAGACTTTGTTGAAGCTGCAAGAGACAAGATAGACTTGATCTTCTGGTGGGAAGACATGGCTGAGAAGAATGGCCCATGCGTATCACCTAAAATCTACAAGGAGTTCTTTCTCCCGCACTACAAGAACGTTACAAGCTTCTTTAGGAAAAATAAGATAGACAGAATCGTTATGGACAGCGATGGCAACCTATACGCGATACTTGACCTAATTATCGAGGCAGGAATAACTGGCATATGGCCATTAGAGGTTAACGCGGGAATGAACGCCATCGACATAAAGAAGAAATATGGAAACAAGCTGTTTCTAATCGGCAACCTGGATAAGAGGGAGCTTGCTGAGGGTGGTGAGAGGATGAGGAGAGAGGTCGACTCCAAAGTCCCAATACTAAAAGAAATGGGCGGGTACATACCTGGGTCAGATCACCTGATACACGTCGAATTTACCCTTGATAAGTTCATTGAGTATGCGAACTACATAAAGACTAAGTTAACTTACTGAACGCCCTCTTCCCCCTTCAACGTTGTGCTACCTTTACACAACTATTGTGAATATCTGGTCCACAGGCAGCTTTGGAGGAGCCTGTGGAACGCTCTTTGGATATCCAACTGGCACAAGGGATATCGGTTCAACGCCTCTTGGAAGATTTAGGAGAGCTGCAACTTCTTCAGGTCTGAACCCAGCTATCCAGCATGCACCTAACCCGTAATTTACAGCTGAGAGCAATAAATTTTCTATAGCAGCACCCATACCTAGTATCCCCCCTACCCTCCCCCATTCACCATATCTCGCTAACACAGAACGTGGAGTGTAGCATACAACTATTATAGCAGGGGCGGTCTTAACCCATGCTTGCGGTGCAGAAGTGGTAACGTTCCCAGAGAAGGTTGTGTCAGCGATCTTCCCAATCAGTTCCTTGTTCTTTACTGCAATGAACTCCCAATGCTGCAGGTTACCTCCTGAAGGCGCTCTCGAAGCATGGTCAACGATCTTTTTTAATATTATGTCATCTACCTCTCGGTCTTCGAACGATCTGACACTTCTCCTTTTTAAAATAACATCTTCGAACTCCATCTTAAACTGCATCGAGCAAAACATTATTTAAGCCTTCAAAAGTTACGTTTTTATTAACAACATTTTTATTCGACAAATCCAATAGTCGTCATGAGATAGTTTGCTAAGAAGAATAAATAAGACGCTACAACTCGTTAGAGACACCATTTTACTGTTCTTTTCTTTTTTAATCATGTTAAGCAGCTATGGCCAGTGGGCTGAAGAGTCTGTCTACTACGTGATCTTCGGGTTGGCTGCCGTATTTTTCAGCATATCCGCAGTCAATGTTATTTTAATAATGGTGGGCGTCAAGAGGAAGGTCTACTTTTACGCTAACACCATAGCACAAGTTGCGGTATCATTCATACTTGTAGGACTCCTAGGGGTATTTGGCGTCGTTGTCCTTTTACTTGACACAGGTATTCTCCTAACTTTAGGAGAGAAAAGGGAGAAGAAACCAAAGCCTGAAGAACCACTCCAACCTAAACTCCCATAGAACTGCTTATAGTTCTTCAACTACTCTAGCAAAAATTCTGTAAGAGCGATGATGAAGAAGATTAATAGAAGGAATGGCCAATAAACATACATCGTATCAGAAAGCGGTTTAAGCCAGTTTCCATCGAAAAAAATTGATAAATTTGAAATGCCAGCAATAACGTGTCTAAGCCCGAAAATAGCTGCAAACCCGACTTCAGTTATGTACAGACCCTTAGCATCGATAACTCTGAGTATAATTAAATAAGAGAACATTACTAGAACGAAGAACGAGGATAAACCAACCTCTTCACCTAATGCTTCAATAAAAAACCTCGGAATTGAGCTCAATTCGTAAGCAGTGGGTTCGAAAAGCCCAAAGTATGTGCTGATAACGTCGAAGAGTAAGACAGGAACTATGAACATAATAAGAACAGCATATAGCCTACTCGCCCCTCGGAAGAAATTGACAACCGAATATGCGAACTGCCCCACAATAGTATAAAAACTTGAACGTCTATTTATATTTCGCTAAGTTTAAAAAAGCTAAAAGCTCATGAAGGATCTAGGCTCGAGCATTCTTAAACTAAGCTGTTATTCAACTGATATGCCATTCTTTTCCAAATCTTCCTTCGTTAACATCCCTTTACTTAGATAGTGCCTTATCGCTTCATCTACTGTTTTGAAACCGAAAGCCAACGCCCTATTTTTTTCGCTCATTATAAAGAAACCTCTTTTAGCCAGCTTAGCGAACACCGGTATCTTCATCAGACGGGCTTCTTTATCAAGATCCCTATGAAGCTCCTCTCCCGTCAAGAGGTCCTTCGTAATCTCTGGCATATACAAGAGTTCATGGGGAGCAGGGGGAGTCGCGATCTCAACAACCTTTTCCAATATTATTTTATTTCCTGTTATTGTAAGCTTCAACTTGGTTCCTTCTAAAATGTTTAACTTTGATCGAACTTCTTTAGATAACACTATTTTCCCATCGTCTTCGACAACGACAAACTCTGCATTGCCCATAAAGTGTCAACTTTTTTCATTTATTTAGATATAAAAAGGTATAGAGTAGATTCTGCAATTGATCGGTATCATTATTTGAATAGCCATTAATAATCGCATAATATTTGACACCATTAGAACGAGTAATGCTAAAGTTTATCAGAAAAAGCAATAGTTTAAGAGCTGGCAGGAATCTATTTAATACTAATAGGTCTTAAAGGCAATAGTATTTGCTAGCAACAGATGCCAGTTCGGGGCAGCTATAAACTCTCACATAGTTCTTCGTTACAAAGTCGGGCAGAAGGTTAAGAAACCTTTGATATCTTTTATCGCCTAACACGAAGACAGCTCGGTCTTCTTTAGACCTTAAAGCCCTCCCAAGGGCTTGAGATGCTCTTTTTAACGCAGGAAGAACGTAAGCGTAATACTTACCTTCCCTATCTCCATAAATTTTTTGAAAATATGATATGTACTTATGAGTCTTCGTCGTCATCCTCTCAAATGGTATACCAACTAAAAATACCCCCTCTAGCTCTTTTCCTGGAAAGTCAGCGCCTTCAGCGAACCTTCCTCCCATAGTCGCACAGAGCACACCCTTTACGTTAGTTTCAGCGCGTGATTTGAATTGTTCAAGAATTTCTCGCCCCCTTCTCCCATTCGTATCTTGTTCTTCAACAAAGACTTTCCTCCTATGGCGTTTGATGACTTCTTCCAGCCCATTTCTCATAAGCGAATCTTGAATTCGATAACTAGAAGAAAACACAGCCAAGTTTTCATCCAAACTTCCGATGAAGGCGTCGATAGCTCGAACATAGGCCTGGGCCATCTCATCTTTGAAATCGATTCCTTCAGTAGACAGGGTGGGAGTGATCATCGAGATAGCGTTCTTTTCATTAAAGATCGATGGGAACGATTTGCCGATGTAATTATCAAGACCTATTACCTTAGCGAAGTCATCAGTAGGATGGAGGGTTCCTGAGCAGAAGATGTTCCTATAGCTAAGCTTCCAAATATTTGATAATATTTCGTTTGTCCTCATGTCCACAAGCTCCATCTTTATTTTCTCCCTCTTATCCAAACCTATAACGAAGACGATACCATCAACATTAAAACATTGACAAGACCTAACTAAGAACTCACCGATATGATTTAGACTAGATCTCGGTGCCTGATTATTTACGTATCTTTTCTCCTTTACAATTGCGCCTGCTTTTATCAGCTGCTTTGCCATCTTAAGAAAATCTTTTTCGCCCACTGTATCATCTATAAGAGCTTTAAAATCGAATTCTTTATCTTCTGTGACACCTTCAGCCTCCTTCCGAAGATGGGAGAGGATCTTCACCAAGAAACGTTTTATCTTTCCATTTCTTATGTTGAAATCTTGGCACTCCTTTAATGCTTTAACAAGGCTCAATTCTGATATGTAATCTGAATTTAATGAAATAGATGCTTGTTGGAGATTATGGGCTTCATCAGCGACGAGAAAAGCGTCCTTTAGGTCTAGACCATCCTGAATAACCCACCGTACACGCTCGTTTAAGACATAGTTATAACTTAGAGAGACAACAGTGGAATAAGGAAGAAGCCGGATCTGGAAATAGTAGGGACATAACTGTCTTCTGATGCATTCAGAGAGGATCTCAGAGTAGAACATTGGACGAGCCGGGGCTTCTACCTTCTTTTTCATCAAGTTGTTGTAATACTTGCAATTATCCCGATTCACGTCACAGATGTACTTGGCATCATCATAGTCTATTCTACCTCTTATCTTCAGGTCGTTCAGAAGCAAGCACATATCACGCTTCCCACGGAAAGATAGCCCAAACACCTTGGTACCGGTACTTTCAGTTATTGTTCTAAGTTCTTCGATCGGCCGATCAATTTCATTGCCAGTCCTAACTATCCAGATAATCCTCCTACCCTCCTCTACAGACTGAGGTAAGAGGCTTGAAAGAATAAGAGGTGTCTTGCCGAACCCAGTTACAGCGTTGATAACAAGATTTTTTTCTTTAACACCCTCCCTAACGAACTCTAAGAATTCCCTTTGATATTCACGATATATGTAAGGAAAAGGGTTTTTAGACACTAGATTTTAGCCAAGCCGAAACAGAATATAAAGGTTGGCGATTTTAAAGTTCAATAAGCCCGGGAAGGGAGTACGTTTTAAGGCACTGTTAAGAGTAACAATCTAAAAACTTTAACCCGATATTCAAAGGCTTTAGACACGCCCTCTTAAACACCTTAAAGGAAAGCAAAAACAAGAGCAACAGAACTTGATATCACCAGTAAAAATAAGGAATGGTTCATTGGATATACCTAAAGATCTTATGGAAAAGGCTGGAATAGATGAGAACACTTTACTCATACTTGTCCCAGTAGAACGGGGGATACTTATCACCCCGTTAACACCAAAGGAGTTAAAGGAAAAGAAGAACACGCAATCAGTACAAGCCGAAATTAACGCCATGATAATCGAACTACTTCACCCCAGCAAGAATTCGATAACAGCAGGAGAAAGGGTAGCAAAAAAGCATTAGAAACTTATATTTTAACGCAGAGAAAAGTTTCAATAGAAAAGTTAAAAAATATAAACCATAACAAAAGAACTGAGTACGTTGATAGTACCAACTAAAATAAAGGATGGGAACATAAACATACCTAAGGAAATATTAGAGAGGTATAAAATAGAGGATAACACGTTCCTAATACTAATACCAATAGAGCAAGGAATCTTAGTAAGACCTATCTTTAAAAGGGAAGGTGGAGTTATAAAGACTGTAGAAATCGATCAGGCGTTAGAAAACGAGATAAACGCTATAGTTACAGAACTCTCAGACACACTTGGGCCGAAAAGAGACCAAACAGAAGAGAGTAAGCCAAAGGAAGAGAAGTAGATCCAAATCGACAACCAGTGTACAGAAAAGAAATTCCTAGTGGTGGGGTGTCGGAGCGGCTACGAAACCGCCTGCAGAGCGGTTCTACAGGGGTTCAAGTCCCCTCCCCACCTTTGGTAAAAGATAGAAGTTGCACCTTGCACTTTGGATAATAACTATAATTCTTTTCGATATAAAAAGAACTGTGGACGCAAGGAAAGATTGGCTCGAATTAGTTGCACAGGTCTTCGCACCCCACACATAAACAGAAACAAGCCCAGCGCTGTGCTCAAACATGGAAAGCTAGCATTCAAGGATGACTACCAAATCTGACTCAGCTATGTTTTAGCCAACAATAGAGTTAGCATGTCTTTTTTAATAACAAATGGGATGCTTGTTAAAGCCATAGATAAGAGGGTAAAAATAGAAGATGAATTAGATAACGTCAAGTCTAAATCGAAGAAAGAGCGAGGGCTATTCGAAGATAAGATCCGCAAAAAAACTCAACTCAACGATCGAGGATGAGAGGAAAGCTCGAAAGGAACTCGACGAGGCCATCTATGATATCCTCGGCCTAAATGCTTCAGAACGGAGACAGATCGAATCTGGTCTATCCAAGTTGCAGGATAATAGAAAACGCAAAGAATCTGCAACCAATGCTTATATCTTATGTTTTGATGTTCAAACTCGCCTTGAAAAGAGATACTTATTCTGGTACTCTTCTACATCTTTGGAGCCCCAGTCGTCCCATTCGTCTTGCGTAACAGCCCCTTTCCCTTTTATCTGTATCAGCTTCTCTTTGAGTTCTCGGTTCTCATGCAAATGCACGCTCAACCCCACTACTATAGCTCTGTTTTCCTCAAAGCATTCGAACATCCTGAACTTCAGGGAAGAATATCGGCTACTAACTGCGAATTTCTCCGCTGTACTTAACTCCTTCGAATTGTCTAATTCCTGAGCTCCATATTCCAAAAGTAGTGCTATCCCTTCACAATTCTCAATCCCCTGATTTCGAAGAAAAATGCTCAATTTCGTCCAGAACTCATGCCCAAATGAAAGATCCAAGCTCACTGTGGTTCCATGAATAATCTTCGTTTCTATAAAAACGGGCTTCTCTGCATCGCATTTTCCTCTATCTTTCTTGAACAGATTTAACCGACGGAAGTTCATTAGATACCCTCCTCAACACGCCCAATAATACGTCTCAGTTCCTCGTTCTGAGCTATCAATGCCCGTAGAAGCCTGTTGTCCTTCTGACACTCTAAATAACGTTCCTTCAACACCTCAAGGTCGGCAGCCATTCCATCAAACCACCTAGACAAGTAGCGCTCTATCCCTCTTTCGATGACGACTTTGATCGCAGTACCTTCGTCTATTCCGAGCTCAGACGCAGTTCTCTCTAATATTAAGTTGGTCCCTAAGTCTATGGTTATATGCAGTTTAACAATGTCGTCCTGTTTCCCCATTTTTTTCCGCTCGTGTATGAGTTGTAGAAGCTATTGGCTCGCGTCTGACGAGCGGTTAATGGCGAGCTTCTCCGCCAATAGCAGCCATAGGACGCTCGAATAATAAGTTTTTCCAATGCAGACGGTTAATCTGGTGCACAATTAGTGGGAGTAGAGCTCTTAAGAGCACTGTTTAAAAATACAACTTGTAGTAAGGCTTGCCATTAGTCGCCAGCAAGTACCGGATAAGCCAATAGCACTTTTAAGAGAATTAACATAACATGAGCACGAGAAGACGGAAGGAGCAGTGGATGCCGATGTCTGTTTTTCGCCGTGTTTTATTGGGAGGTTTTCTAGCCGAAGAAACGTTTTTCTCATAACATTTCTACGGGTGAAAACGTGAACAGAAGACTAAGATTTTATTTGCGGCGGGCGCTTTCCCAAAAAACAATTAATAACTATTTAGGCTTTCTGTTGTAAGGCTGCTCGACTGCTTTGTCTCTTGTCAGGGTTATGTTGATGACTTCTTGTTTGGCCGTTTCCTTGGTGGTGAAGTCGTCTATTTAAAAGTCCTTGGTCATGTGGGGTTCGATGCGCGGCATCGTTATACTCTGGATCAAGGACTACGTCTTCATCGTCTTCTCCTGCTGTAGTGACCCAGCTATCAAATGTATTCTCCACGACATAGTATTGTTGATCACTATGCAGAGGTGTGAAATCCGACCTAAAGAAGATAGAACTATTCTTAATCTTTTCTAGTCCAGCGAGGAGGGCATAACCATAATCTCGAGGAACTTGTCTCATCATGAAACCCCTATCAAGTTTGAGCTTCAAGACGTCTGAATTTGCATTCGCAAGAAAACCTGCAAAGTGCACTTGATCTTCATATCATAATCCATAACAAGTTGCATAGTACAACATCAATTAGAGGTTATATTTT
>Ga0272448_1005739_pt1 | contig 13610 bp, 6 predicted proteins | sample YNPCB0191_FD_202220 | JGI IMG/M metagenome (GOLD analysis project Ga0272448, IMG submission 202220) | Hot spring sediment microbial communities from Yellowstone National Park, WY, United States - YNP-CB-019-1 | ecosystem: Environmental > Aquatic > Thermal springs > Hot (42-90C) > Sediment...
TATCCAATGTGATTGAGTAAATATCACATTGGATAATTAATTATCTTAATAAAAGAAGATAAATACGTTCGTTTGTTATTTATATATTAATTTTACTTAATCATTAAAATATTACTTATTTAAAGTCATTTTTCATATAAAAGATAGCATACTTATTTGTTATAAGATGTTTGATGATACATTAAATATAAGATGTTTGATGATACATTAAATATAATGATATTTTTGATCACTGTAATGATTAATTAATTCTTAATATGTTGAAATTATCAATTTATTTTTCAAATAAAGTTGAAAATGGAAACCTCAACTGGATTGGAAAATATTCCTACAGAGATTTTATATCAATTTTTACTTCCTTTATCTTATGAACAAATTATTAATTTTTGTCGAATTAATCGACAATATCAACAACTTATTTGCCAAAATGATGATTTTTGGGCAACCAAAGCCTATCGGGATATAGGTGTATCATATCAACAATTTTACAATTTATCATCCAAAAATTCACCATTAAAATATTTGTTATTATTATCTAGATTTGGTAATAGATGTGTACGTGGTAGTGAAAAAATTATTAATGTAAATACCTGTTTAGAAAATGCCAGTGCTGAAGGTAATTTACCTTTAGTAGAGTATTTTATGAAGTAAGGCGCTACTAGTTTAGTAGAATCTTTATATAATGCAACAGAAAGCGGTAACTTCGATTTAGTGTTCTATTTAATTAACAAACTTCAAGTTAATAATCAATTGAATATCAACGTGTTAGATACAGCACTTAATCATGCTGGTAAAGGTGGTAATCTTATGATTATTGATTATTTACTGTCATTAGGAGCCTCTGATATCTACAATTTAATGACAGGAGCGATTAAGAATGGTAATTTAGACTTAACAAAAGCCCTATTTTCCCGTTTCCCTAATTTAAATAATCATATATATTCTAATATTCTTTCTATTGCCATAAAAAATAAAAATATACCAATTATCAATTATCTTTTATCCAAAATCAAAGAAAATAATATTAAACTTACATTAATAAATCCTATAAGATTAGCAGCATTTAATAACGATAGCTCTTTAGTTAATGATTTACTTAATATAGACCCTACTACTATAAACTTACTATCTGCATTGGAAGGTTCAGCTTTAGGTGGAAATGTTGATCTATTCAAACATATCATAGATGATTTATTAATTAAATCATCACCACCTACTACTGAACAATTAAATACAGCTTTGGCTTCAGCAGCCGAAGGTGGATTAATAGAGATGATTAATTATTTACTATCTCTCGGTGCCACTAATCTAAAAGAAGCTTTATTAAAGGCTTCTTCAAATGGACAAACCAATGCAATTAACTATATATTAGAAAATGGAATTAATCTAAAGAAAATAAATTCTACTATTAAATTACCTAATAAAACGACATTAAATCGCTCATTAGTACTAGCAGCTCGTAGTGGTAATCTAGAATCAGTAAAAACCTTAATATTTTATGGAGCTAATGATATACTTAGTGCATTACGTATAACCAGTAAGGTTGATATAGCCAATTATTTAAAAAATTTACCTAGATTTTAACATTATAATATTAATATTAAGCTAATTATGTCGATTTTACAAAATTCATTATTTAAATTACTAGCTAATATTGGTGAAAGAAAGAAATACCTATAATGATGATTATCTTTTATAATTAAACAAGATGTAGTAATGATGATTTAATTTCCTAGTTAATTCAAAATAATCAATAACAATCTCAATTAAATAGTATTCTTGTATATGATGGACACCTAATAATCTATGATTTAGTGCTCAAATATCTATTTTTAACATTTACATAATTTAGATGTTAAAATAAATTAAATATTAAACTTAACTTGACTAATTCTCTAAAATTAGTAGTATTTAATGAATTAAATATTAAACTTAACTTGACTAATTATCTAAGATTAGTAGTATTTAATAACTATATTACTTTAGTTGATGAGTTATTTTAAAATTAAACGGAACCTCTAAGGGTAGTATCTCATTACTGATCAATTAAATAAGACTACAATTATAGTTTCTATATTTATATCACATCGAGATAAAACTTACTTGTAACCTTTTACCTATTGAAAGAAAAACTATAAAGTTAGCTGTAGTATTACCATTCAAGAGGTGCTCTTGTAGCCCTTTTCATTTGATATTGATACATTAAATGATAACATGAAATTACCAATTTCATGTTAATAAATTATAGTAATATTTTGAACTATAATTGAAAATGTAAACTGTCACTATCAAAAGTTTATATGAATTTCTATTACCTTTATCTTATGAACAAATTATTAATTTTTGTCGAACTAATCGACAAAATTAATTACTTTATTATTAACTAAGAAAATTGGTAATATATCATTATAATTATTAAAATATTTATTAGATGAAACACTTTAATCATTAATTAATATAAGCATTAATTAAGGTATATTATTAACAATAATAATGATTAAAACTTTATGTAATTATAATCATTAATCAAGATATTTATTTATACTCATCAATTACCAAAATGATTATTTCTTAAAAAATTATTGATTTGAGAGCGTTCACTTTCATTTTCATAGATAGTGAAAACTATTAAGAACAAACAAGAGAAAGATTAAAATGCATAATCATTCATTTCAATAAGCCCAGTTTAATGTTTAATTATTATTTTGATCAAAGTGCGTAAACTACTAAATACCTAATTATTTTATTTATCGATAATCTTCGCTAGTGACATTACAAGACACTCTAATAATTAACTTGGCAATATATCTTCTCTAACTTATATTAATATACTAATTAGCTATAGGTATAAATAAATTTATTGTTCAAGACTTCAAAAGATATAATCATAATCAATAATTTTTTATTGATTATAATTAATCATTATTGTATGACTAATTACTAGATGTTTTTAAATGTAAATAAACAATAGAGATCATTACACACTTTGCGTTATCTAAATAATATTAGCATTTTAATTAACTATTGATAATTATTAATTCTAATATAGAAAGTAATTGAAAAAATAGATAGTGAGTGGGTGGAGGGGTAGAGGTGGAGTGAGGTGGTGGTGGTGATATTTCTATTGATACACCTTAAACTAAATATCGAACATCAGAAGTTTAATATGATTATTGGTTAAATAATCAAATACAAATTAATCACGATTATTATTAATTCAATTAAAATGCATTTTAATTAATATCCATTTTAATCAAGATGTTTATTAATCTAATTAACATGTACATTAATCACGATTATTATTAATCTAATTAACATGTACATTAATCACGATTATGATTAATCTAATTAACATGTACATTAATCACGATTATGATTAATCTAATTAACATGTACATTAATCATGATTATTATTAATCTAATTAACATGTACATTAACAATCAAATTAAAATGTACATAATAACCAATCCAAAATACATGACACTTATCTTGATTATCATGTGGGTTAACCATTATAATAATTTAGCACGTCAATCATCATACTAAATTATCTAGTTAAAATATAACTCAATCAATTTGACTAAAAACAGATATTAATTAAAATGGGTATAAATTAGAATAAAATATATATCAATAAACATGATTATAAAACTATTAAAATAAATATTAATTGGTGTAATTATAGGATCTGTTAAAATATATCTCAATCGATATGATTAAAATGTATACTAATCGATTTTATTATACCAAATGAACATAAATAAATTATCAATGTAGTAATATTTTGATTAAAAACTAGAATATTAATTTATTTCCCATCAACCTGATATGTTGATGATAAATTCTTATTAACATATTATAATATTGAGCAATATTATATAATGATGTTAATTACTATTTTATTAATCTGATAGGATATTAATTAGTTTCCCGTTAACTTGATATAATATTGATTTATTTCTTATTAATCAAATAGGATATTGATTAATCTCTTATTAATATCCTATTTGTAAATTTTTAATTAATCTAATAATGAAGTTAATACTCTCTAAATATTATATTAAACTGTGTCCATTATTAAAATATTATAATGTTAATTAATTATTATGATGAGTTCTAAACTTTTTATTAACCTGATATTAGGTTTATTAATTAATTGATATCATACTTTGCATGATATTAATCTCTCTTAACTATTTTAAAATAAATTAATGTTCATACTAATTTGACCAGTTTCATTGTTTATTTGTGGATATCTATACATCACTTTGTATCCAGAAGTCAAATTATCAAACATTTCATCTATTATATCTTCTATGTCTCCTACTTCAACATAGGCTATTCTAATTAATGATTTCCCATTATAATAAGTCCAGTGTAATTTAATTGTGTCTCTATCTATTGTCTCTATAAATTTATGTTGTCCACCAAAATGATCAACAGGTCTAAAATGTTGTTCACCATCAAATTCAATTAAGACATTATATTCCGGTATATAAAAATCAAATTTTAATGGCTTTTTATATCTACATTCATCCCAGGACTTTTGTCTTTGATACAAGATACCTAATTCATCCAGATAGTGTGAAATTAGTTCTTCGCCTTTTGATTGTCTACAAACAGGACACCATGTATTTTTATTTTTGATTGTTGCTAAACATGCATTCCATTCATGACCCATTTGGCATCTCCAACGTAGTTTTAGATGACAATTTATATAATCATTAGATAAACATTCACCACCTTTTAATCTAGCCGTTTCCCTAGCATCATTTATATTCAATGGAAGTATTCCACCGCACGTTGGACACCAATAGCCACTTTGTATATCATTATATCTAGCCTTCCATTCATGATTTTTATTGCATCTCCATAATAATTTAGAAATAGCATTAATATAGGTAGTAGATAAACAAAGACCACCCTTTTGTAAAGCTAATTTCTTGGCATGATCAATGGTTAATTTTCTATTATTAGCACAATACGGACACCATGATTTTGTATTTTTGACGCTATTTAATGAAGCTTCCCAGGTATGACCATATTGACATTCAAAGGTTAAATGTGAATTACAATCTTTATATTCAGTTGATAAACATTTACCTCCTCTTTCTACAGCTATTTTCATAGCACAATCGATACCTAATTTTCGACTATTGGTATGGCAAATTCTACACCAGTTTTTATATTTAACATTATGGTAACAGGTATCCCAAATATGACCATTTTGACATTTCCATTTTAACGGTGTGTGTACATCAACATATTTATCGGATAAACATTCCCCTCCTTTGGATCTAGCTAAGGCTTTAGCATGATCTAGTGTTAAACGAGTCATTGCAATAGATAAATTTTAATTGCAATGACTAAATATTTAATTAAAAATCAAATTTTTTGAACAGTACAATACATGGATACTATACTGTAGTATATATTTATCTATATATTAGTTGGATAATAATACTTTGGTATAAGATTACCCATACATTATCTATATATGACTTGGTTGAGTAGTATTAGGGACACTGGGTGATGAAGTAGTGGTAGTGGTAGTAGCTAAACTGACCGTTTTGGCATTCTCTTGACCAGCATTCCACATTGTTGTTTGAGTTTGGGTAGCTGCAGTAACATCTGACTTAAATCCCATTCTCTCAGCTGATTCTATTCTCCGTTGGAGGTCTTCCTCTGGTGTAACCAGACCAAATGTGAGATTTAATCCAGCACCAATCAAAAGATGCTGTAAAACCTTGAAAGCATATGGTATCGTTATTAAGCCAAAGTCGGCTTTATCCTTGCAGAGACGACAAGTGGTTTGACGATTGACAACATCGGCGATAGCGATAGTACCACAAGTTTTACAGTAGACAGTTCGATAGGCATCGGAAGAGATACAGAGACGTTCTTGTAAGACCCGAGCAGCACCATGAGAAATAAGTGCATCACGCTCCATCTCACCAAATCTCAAACCACCACCTCTCTGACGACCTCCAGTTGGTTGATGTGAAACAGCTTTAATTGCTCCCCTTGATCTAAATTGAATTTTATCAAGTACATGATGTCTCAATGCTTGGTAATAACAAGGTCCTATAAAAATTTGTGTTTGAAAAGGTTTACCAGTCATACCATTATACATAACTTCATTACCAAATTCATTAAATCCATATTGTACCAAATTGCGTTTAAAAGTATCAATATCAAAATTATTAAAGGCGCTAGCATTTACTCTTTCTCCTCTTAAAGCTGCTACTTTGGAGGCTACTATTTCTATCAATTTGGCAATAGTCATACGTGATGGTATACAATGTGGATTAATAATAACATCTGGTCTCATACCACTTTGAGTAAAAGGCATATCTTCTTCTGGCAAAATCATACCAATAGTGGCCTTTTGTGCGTGACGTGAGGCAAATTTATCACCAATAATTGGGAATCTAACCTTGCGAATTTTGACTTTAGCTACTTTGACATTATTAGCATTAGTTGTTACTAAAACTCTATCTACTATACCTTCTTCACCTATTGGTACTCTAGTATGTGCATACTGTGTTTGTTTGGTCACTCGGTTAATCATCACTTTACCAATAATGATATCCCCAGCTTTAACAACAGATCCTACTTTGACTATACCATTATCATCAAGATGATCATAAATATGTGGATCTTCTCCTTTTTTAGGTTGTGGTTTATTAAATAAAACCATATTATCACCTACATCTTTTTGCATTGATTTATAACTTCGGTAAACAACAATAGTAAATAACCCTCTTTCAATTGATGCCTTATTGAAAATGATGGCATCTTCTTGATTATAACCACCATATGTCATAATTGCACAGATAACTGTTTCACCTGCTGGCATTTCATTTAATCCTATTAAACTATTCATTTGTGTTTCAAATAATGGTCTTCCAGGGAATGCTAACATTTTAACTGTAGTGTCAAATCTTAATTGATGGTTACTGTTATATGCTCCCAATGCTTGTTTACCCATAGCGCAATTACTTACAACAAAACCATCACCAGCCACAAAAGAATGATTATCAGATTCAGTTTCAAAATCTGCAACCATGCAAGCTGGTCTTTCTTCAATTGAAGCAATGGGTACAAAAATACAATTCTCCTTGGCTATTACCATATTGATCCAATCTTCTAAACGAATGGCAGTTTGTGGTAAATTAGCTACTTTGCCACTGGTGTAACCCTTGTAATAATGTTGGGATTGATACACTGTTAAACCAAATTTCTTGGCTAATTGTGGATGCGTCCACCCTTCATTATGAAGGGTATATATTAACTTTTTAGTGTCTTCAACTTGTTTAAGTGTTATCTCAACATATTTTAACCATTCAGTTACTATTAGACTTTCAGTATATTTAGTAGTAGCATAACGATATCCAATAATATCTATATATCTAATTAAATTTTCACGAGTACTTGCTACTTCCATGTCAATACGATATTTGTCTTCATATGATTTTACAGTTTTGATTTCTGACGTCTTGATATCAAATTCATTTAAAAGTGCTTTTAATTGATTAAACCATGATACCGATGAATCTACATACTCTTTAATTTTATGTTGTGATATTCTACTCATATCATATGTAGCACCCCTTTTTATATTATATTGTCGGGATGATATATGTATCTTACATCCATCTCCTCCCATAAATCCTGATATGAATTCCCTTTTAACTAGAGGTGAACCGTTCATAATCCAATCTGGGATAGGATTAGCAGGCATTTCCGTTTTTCTTCCGACGACACCTCCTAGTGCTATCAATAATGTTGCAAAACATCCACGTTTATGAATATTCCACGTATGATGTGTAGTACCACTACTCTCAAAAGTATCTATACATTCGCAAATTTTATTTTCGGTAAATCCTAGTGTAAACATATCTTTATTAAAACTAATTGCATCATTCTCACGTCCAAAAGTCCATCTTGTTCTAGGAAGTTTATCATTATTAACACCAAGATGACCGTCTGCCTGAAGATAACCACACATTCTTGCTAAAATAGAGATTCGTTCATCATCGGCATTTAAAGGTAATAATCTTAATTTTTGAAGTTTTTCTATATGTTTAATAATTATTGAATCTCTAAGTTGATATTTTTCTAAACTTTTGGTAAAAAGTTGTTCGTCCAAAATAATTCCTGTTCCATAATGTGATAATTCCTTAATATCAGGATATATAGCAAGGACATGTTGTGTTTTATCCAATTTACCTGATTCTACCCAACCCATCTGAGTTAAAAATGGATGATCATGTGTTGCTTGAATTTTTCGCCCACTATATGTAGTTATTTCATATAGTTTCTTTCCAAATTTATCTGATTTAATAGTAAAATAGTTCTTAATTTTAGTAGTTGTAGTCTGTAAAGTTTCTGGATTAATAGTTAAAACTTCATCACCATTCTTAATATCCTTTATCTCTTTTAATTTTCCATTAATGTTCACCACCGTGTTTAATGGTACACATTGATATACATTACGAGGAGCCTGATTGTGATCAGGGAAAGGAATAATTGAAGCAGCGACTCCAAATAAGGCATTGGGGTCCATCTCACAATGGGTATATGGTGTTTTGGATTGTAAAGTATTAATGGTATTAACAGCTAAACTTAAAGATTCCGTGTAACTATGTAAAGTAGCTCTATAGAGATCAATTAATTCTTGATTAGTTAAATGTGTTACATCAATTTCTTCTATCATATCATCTGATTCCTCTGTGGATGATTGACCTAATATATATCGCCATTTTCTAGTTGGTGTACTTTGAACTACATCAGGAGCTTGTATTTCAGCTTCAGCATCAGCTACTTCTACTGGTATCAAAACTCTTCTGACTCTTTGTGGTAAAAGAGATATAATAAACGCTCTCTCTTCATCTGATAAATCAGAAGCAAATTGTCTTGACTGGGAATTAGCTAAAAAGGCTTCGGCCTCTTTTTGTTTTTGGACTGCTTGTGCTAGTTCATTTCTTCTAGCATCAATATCATTAATACTTTGTGCTATCAAAATGTATTCTTGTTCTAAGGGATCAATATATTCAATTGCGCCTTCATGTAACATAGTATTAAAATCAGCAATGGGTTTATTATTGAGTTTATCCCATAATTCAGGATTTTTCCTTAACACTAATTCACCATCACTATCAACAATTAATATAGGTCTGATTGGTCTAGCAGCATCTGTATAGATATATAAGATACCATCATTGTCTAAGACAATGGTTGTATCTTTATACAGATATAATGAACGTCTTAATCTTAACAAGATATCTCGTAAGGCTTCGCCTGCACACCAACCTATAAATTTACCATTAATAATACACACAGTTTTATTAGCATCTGTTGGTAATTCTGTAATATGTGGTTGTACATATTTTCTAACAATATATTCGTCTCGTTCAATACTAATTGTACAACCTACAGCTTTACTCTTAACAAGACCACAATTATGTGTCACAAAATTAGCACTAATCATACTATGATTATCAGAAACAGTTGTAAAATCAGCAATCATACATTCAGACTCAATCACTATTGATTTAATTGGCATAAATATACAATTCTTCTCAGCAGCTGTACATTCTAACCACTGTTCTACACCAATTGTATCTTTAGGTGCTAAAGTATTACCATTACCTTTATATTCCAGTATACTTGCGACCAATCTGTATCTCATATTAAGTCGTTTGGCTATTTGTGTGGGCGTAATTCCTTGTGCTATCATAGAGTTAATCTTATTCTTTAGTTCAATTCTTTCATTTATTTTATTATGTTTATATTTGAGGTATTCAGTCAAGTGATGTCCTAATGTATTTTTAGTTGTTGCATATCTGTATCCAATAATTTCCATATATTTTATTAAGTTTTCTTCTTTATCTGAAGGTTTATAGCTTACTTGATATCGGATATCCGATTCTTTTTCTTTCTTAATTGTTACGATTTCTATACCTAATTCTTGTAAAATAGCAACTATTTGATTCATGAAGGTCATCAAACTTTCAACATGTTGTGGACATTTATGTTGTACTGTGTCCCCCATATTAAACTTACCGGCTTTAACTTTATCATGTCTTTTGTGCCATGTTATTTTAGATCCGTCGCCACCTTGAAATCCTGCCACAAATTCCCTTTTAACTACTAATGATCCATTCATAATCCAATCGGGTACTGGTTTACTTGGAATTTCTACTCTTTTTCCGTAGGTGATATCTAAGGCTAACAATAATGATGCAAAACAACCCCAATACGTTGTTACCCAGGTATTATGAGTTGCAACTCTACCTGTTTCTTTATCAGTAATTACACTTACCTTGTTTGATAAAGTATTTCTATTAAATCCAAGTTTTTCCATATCATCCATGAATAATTCGCCATCATATTGTGTTCCGAATGTGTAGCAACTATATGGTTTAACACCCTCTGATAATCCCAAACTACCATCAGCTAAAATAAATCCACAAATTCTGGCTATAATGGGTAATTGTTTATGATTATTTAATAATGGTAATAACCCTTTCTCTTTAAGATCATTCGAATGTTTATCTATAAGTGACGTCTTAACACCTATTTGTTGTAACTTACTATTAAATGTTTCTTGATCTAAAATAATTTGACTTTCATTTACTTGATGCGGTAAAGGTTTAACTCCTGGCCAAATCGCTATTAGATGTTTAGATTTATCTAATTCCCCAGCATTAATCCAACCATATTGTGTTAAAAATGGATGATCATCAGTACAAATTATATTTCTCTCATTTAAGGCTGTGATTTTAACAATAGGTTTACCGTATTCTTTTGAATTCTTAATAAAATGTTTAATTATTTTAGATGATTTCTGTTCAAGAGTCGTTGGATCTATTGTTATTATCTCATCACCATCTTTTAATTCTCCAATTTTAATTTCATTTCCATCTGAGTTAAGTACTGGTGTATTTATTTCCAAACATGCCTCACCTTCTGGAGTTTCTACTGGACAAACATAGCCAAGTTGAGACATTTGAACCATACGAATATGTGGTTGTTTAGCCTGACGACTGGTAGGTGTATTAATACGTGTTAAATGTGAAAAAACAGCCAAAATAGTATCTCTTTTTAGTACATCTGTGATATTTTCTTTCATATTACTACCCTTAACACCCCAATTATTGGAGTTAAAAGCTGATTCAAATTCATCAGAAATAATTGATTGATTAAGTGATTTGACAATTAAATCCAATCTAATATTGATTGCTGTCTTTTTCATAATTGATTCCTCGGCTTGATCAATATATTTATTCCATAATCCATTAAATAATTGTTCCATTGATCTACCTGCAGATTCTAGTCTTTTATTACCCCAGTTATCACGATCATCGAGTGGTCTCAACCCAGCTAGAAATTCTGCATATCTAGCTGTCATTAAGGCTAATAAATATAATTTATTCTGTAATGGTTCTGCATTCATATGTGGATAAAGTTCCTCTTGAATATAAGTTAAGATATTGTGTCTTCTAACTTCATATGGTAAATTAGTACTTCCTCTTTTACTTGAAATATCTTCAACATCATCTCCAACTTTTAATAATTCAATAAAACTTGGTTGTAATTTAAATGCCACTTTTTGTGCCCATTGCGGTTTGCTAAATTGTAATACCATTCTCATCATCAATGCTGTATCCGTTATTCCTAATATTCTAAATACTTGAAATACTGATATATCATTATCTTTTCCTATGAAATGCAGATTAAGTCTGATACCATTGTTTGCACTCTTTGACAAGGTTACTACTGTTGACCCTCTAATAGTACTACAGGTCATTTTACATACTGGATTACCTCTGGCTTCCTTATTAAAGATAAAAAAGCGATTAACTCTTAATTTCTCTTGTATCAATATAACTTTCTCTGTCCCTTTAATTATAAAATAGCCTAATGGATCTTTTGGACATTCCCCCATATCTGCTCTTTCACTATCACTTTTTGCATAGAGATGACATAATATTGATCCTAACATCACTGGTATCTTTCCAAGCATCACTTTTTGCATTACTTCTTCTGTCTGTCCATTTTTCTCTAATACTATATCCCCATATAAATAGGCTGCATATGTTAATCCTCTTTGTCTTGCCTCTACTGGTAATAATGGCTTACTTTCACTAGTTGACGTTGATATCATCGGTTTGGCATAATGCACACTTATCACTCTACCTACCTTTTCCCCTACCCTTATTTCTCGACTTGCCACTTGTTTAGGTAGTTGTCTTGTTATCCAATTATTATAGATTTCTATTAAATCTCCCACAAATCCTTCATATTCTATATATTTCTTTAATATTTGTCCTTGTGGACTTATTACTATTTCTCCTGGTATATTTGCATTTATTTTATCTATTGCACTTATAACTCCTTTCATAGGTGGTGGTAAAATAACTTTGTCTATATTGAAAAAGGGTGTAGTCATTTCTTTTCCTTTATTCTTGATAAAAAGAATACTTTTTAATTCAATTTTATTTACTTTTGCCTTTTTCTTGAGACCTTATTAAGATCTATAAAACATATTTTTTATTTTTCAATTTTTATTTTAAATTCAGTTTTCTCTTTTGTCCTTTATTTTATGTTATCTAATACCTTTATTAAATAACACCTTCTTTTATTTATGTTATTACACCTATTTTACTATAAACTTATATCTGTTGTTTTAATGTCCAGTCCAAATGTATTTCGTAATATATTAACTAACTTTTTGGTTATTTTATTATTTATTATTGTCTCTATTTGCTCTTCCTTTAAACTTTTCACTATATATTTTCTACACATTGGACAATTAAAACTTATCATTTCTTCTAAACATTCACTACATATCCCATGTCTACATTCAAATACTTCTAGTTCCCTTTCCTCAAGGCATATTGGACACATCGGGTTCATCTCTTCTTCCTTCTTCTCTATTTTATTTTCTATTTTCTTACTATGAAGATGACAGTATGGTGGATTCCTTGTCTTTTTCCTGCAATTTACTCCTTTGTTGTTAATAAATTGACATTGTGTTGCCATTTAGTATTAAAAATACTCTAACTTTGTTTTTAAAAATCAATTTTTCACTTTTTCCTTTAACTTATTGATTTTCCTTTTATTGTTTATTATTTAGTCCCAAAATCTTATTATTTATGAATAATAGTTTAATTCCTCAAATTAACCTCACTTTGAATTATCTTTCCTCTCAATTAGATCAACATAATTTAATATTAAAACAATTACATGATCAATTACATAAGATAGAATTGCTCCTAACCCATTCTTCTATTCATATTGCTCAGTCTATTGATCATTCGTCCTTCACTAACATTAATCCTCCTAAAAATTTATGATTAACTTTCAATTACATTAAGAGTGTCACTATATTTAATCTTATAATTACCAAGCAATTATCGTATGCTAGTATTTATATTTAACCTTACTATTTATGATCGTCAATATTTATATTTAACCTTACTATTTATGTTCATCAATATTTATATTCAATCTTACTATTTATGTTCATCAATATTTATATTCAATCTTACTATTTATGTTCATCAATATTTATATTCAATCTTACTATTTATTTTCATCA
>Ga0272448_1005742_pt1 | contig 13601 bp, 10 predicted proteins | sample YNPCB0191_FD_202220 | JGI IMG/M metagenome (GOLD analysis project Ga0272448, IMG submission 202220) | Hot spring sediment microbial communities from Yellowstone National Park, WY, United States - YNP-CB-019-1 | ecosystem: Environmental > Aquatic > Thermal springs > Hot (42-90C) > Sediment...
AATCATCGCTTCGACTAATACATTAGGAAAGCCCTCATATAAAGAAGGCAAAACAAAAATGAATGAGTTTTTGAAAAATTTAAATGGGTTTTTCTGAAAACCCAATAGAAAAACCTTTTCTTTTAAATTCAACCTTTCTATTAAATCTTCTAAATTTTTCCTAAAATCTCCTTCTCCCAAAATTACCAAAGCAGTTTCTGGAAAATTTTTGTTGATTTTCTCAAAAGCCTCAATTAAATATTCAAAACCCTTTTGAGAATCCAACCTTCCAGCAGAAATTATCACTTTCTTTTCTGAAAATAATTTTTCAAATTCTCCTAAATCCTCTTTTGAATCTTCTATTATTTTTTCAATATCGTAAAGATTATAAATCACAAAAATTTTTTCTTTTGGTGCTTTAAAATTTTCAATTAAATCTTTGGCAACCCAATTTGAGTTTGGAACAATTTTATCAGCAAATTTATAAACAATTTTCATCACAAAATTGTAATACCACCTAAAAAGGAAAAAATATCTTTTAAAATGAACACTTTCAACGGTTCTCACGCTAACAATTGTCTTAATTCCTTTTAATCCTAAATTTGAAAAGATATTAACAGCATTTGCTTCCGACCCAAAGCTCAAAGAAAAATCAGGTTTTATTTGTTTTTTAATTTTTCTAATGGTAAAAATTCTTGTGAATAGGAAGATAATTTTTGCGAAAATCTTTATTGGTCCACTAAATAAAGGAAGGTTTAAAAAAATAACTTTTCCATTAAAAGGATAATCAACTCTATCTCGGTAAAAAACTATCAAAAATTTCTCAAAAGAATCTGGTAAAAAATAACTCAATCTTGAAGCCACTCTCTCTTGCCCTCCTCTTGAAAGTGTTGGAAGAATGAAAAAAATTTTCTTTTTAACTAAATTCATCGGGGTATTTTAAATAAGTTTTTTTATTTAAAATTCTTTTAACCATTCACTTAAAATTAACAATGCCCACAACCTATAACTATGATTTCTTATTCCTTTTTGGTGTTCATTTATTAATTGTTCTAAAAAATTTTTATTAAATCCGTAGTTTAAAAATTCACGAGATAAAATTCTTTCTTTAAGAAAATTTAACAATTCATTTTTGAACCAAAATTCAAGCGGGACGCCAAATCCTGTTTTTGGCCTGAAAATGCATTCTTTTGGTATATATTTTAATGCTAATTTTTTGAAAATATATTTTTTATTGTGCCCTTTCATTTTTAAATTTGGAGGGATTTTGGCGCAAAGTTCCATAAATTCGTGATCTAAAAATGGCGATCTCACTTCTAATGAATGGGCCATCGAAGCAATATCAACCTTTACTAAGAGATCGCCTGGCAAATAACTATTAATATCAAGATACAAAATTCTATCTAACCAGTGGCCCTTTGTTTTTTTAAAAATTTCTCTTAAAAAGTTTGAACCTCTTGAATCATCAATTAATTTTTTCAAATCTGGCTGATACAATTTTTCTTTTTCTTCGTCTTGGAAAAATCCTATTAATCTTAAATAAAAAGAAATTGGATCCTCTTGATAAGCAGAGAGGAATCGAAAGCCTTTTCTAAAAATTCTTATTTGTGTTATTCGATAAAGAATTTCGTTTATTTTTCCAAAGAATTTTTTTCCTGGCAAAAATTCTAAATCTTTATAAAGCTTGAAAGCATTGTATCTGTCATAACCTGCAAAATTTTCATCTCCCCCATCTCCGTTTAGAGCAACGGTAATATAGTTTTTTGTCATTTGACACAAATACCAAGTTGGCAAAGCAGAAGAATCAGCATAGGGTTCTTCATATTGATAAACTAATTTAGGCAAAATTTCAATCGCATTCGGTTCAACAATTAATTCGTGATGGTCTGTTCCATATTTTTGAGCTACTAATCTTGCATATCTTGTCTCATCATATTCTTTTTCTTTAAAGCCAATAGAAAAAGTTTTCACTGGTTCTTTCATTTCTTGAGCCATCATTGCCACCACCATTGAAGAATCTATACCACCCGAAAGATGAGCGCCCAAAGGAACATCAGAAATCAACCTTATTTTCACACTTTCTTTCAGTTTTTTTTCGATTGTCTCGATCCACTCATTCTCAGAAAGGTTTAATTTTTGGCTATAATCCAAATCCCAATATCTTTCCTTTTTTATTTTCCCATCCAAACCAACTAACAAAAAATGTGCGGGTTCCAATTTGAAAATCCCTTTAAATCCAGTTTTTGGATGAGGAACATATTGATAAGTTAGATATTCATCGATTGCTACCCAATCAATTTCTCTTTTAACTTCTTTATCTTTTAAAATCGCCTTTAATTCTGAGGCAAAAATAAAAAATTTATCGTTAAAATAATATTTCAAAGGTTTTTTTCCTAATCTATCTCTTGCTAAAAAAAGAGTTTTTTCTTTTTTGTCCCAAATTGCAAAGGCAAACATTCCCCGCAAATATCTCAAACAATTAACTCCCTTTTCCTCGTAAAGATGCAATAAAACTTCGCTATCCGTTCTCGATTTGAATTTATGTCTTTTTTCCAAATCCTTTCTCAGTTCCAAAAAATTATAAATTTCTCCGTTAAAAACTATCCAAAACCTTCCATCTTCGTTTGTCATTGGCATATGACCTGCTAAAGATAAATCAATAATTGCTAATCTTTTTGCTCCCAAAATTATGTTTTCATCAACATAAAACCCCTCATCATCAGGCCCTCGATGAGAAATCGCATCCAAACAATCTTTGTAATCTCTTTCTTCAATCTTCGTCTTTTCAAAAAACAACTTTCCAAAAATTCCACACATGATTTAAACTCTTAAATTTTTGACTTTTGTACAGAAATTATAACTTCCACAATATCCATAAACTTTCGATAAGTCAATTCAGGATTAAATCTTTCTTTATAAAGTTTTTTTGAATTTTCTCTAAGGGTTTCAATTTGAATTAGCATATGATTAATAAAAAAATCAATTTTCTCAGCTAAATCGAATGGATTGTGGGGTTCAAATAATAAACCGTTAAAATTTGGTTTGACCATATCTTTAATTCCGCCAACATTAGAAAAAATCAATGGAGCTCCGTTTTTTAATGATTCTAATGCGAACATTGAACACCCTTCAAACCTTGAGGCTAAAATTACTGCAGAAACCTTGGATTGAAGAAATTGAATTTTTTCATTGGGGAGTGATTTTATAAACATTGTTCGATTTTCAATGCCTAATTTTTTAGCCAAGCTCACTAATTTTTCTCGCATCTCTCCATCGCCTACAATTATTAACTGTAAATTTTGAAAATAATCCTTATTCTTTAAAAAAAATAATGCAAACAAAATATCTTGAAATCCTTTTTCAATAAGCCCGTAATAATTCATTCTTCCCAATGTTAAAAAGGTTATTTTGTTTTCATTTAAAAAATTAAAAGCATTATCAATCAGTTCTTTTTCCTTCGAGTCATAAATTATGTTAGGAATAACTGCCTCAATTTTTTCACCGATTAAATAAGCATTTTCTTTTAAATAATATTTATTAACGAAATTTAAATGATAACTATTAGTTGAAAAAATTACATAGATTTTTTCGATTGCCTTTTTAATGAAAAAGTATCTAATTTTTTCGTAAAATCCTTTTTTTCTAAAAACAGTACCCTCCGTTTCGGTTGCAGCATGAATTCTGACGCCAGTTTTACGCCTTTTTTTAAAAAAAGTTAAGCAAAAAAACAGGGCTAATGGTAATTCTGCTGTTTCAAAAAGTATGAAATCGTAACCATTTTTCTTGTCTAATTTATTTATAAAATTTGCAATTCTGAATTCGTTCAGAAATAAATTTATTCCCTTAAGTATCTTTAATCTTTTTAATCTGTAAACTTTAATATTTTTCTCTTCGATTTCTTTTTTTTCTCCTAGTTGCGTAAAGGTTAAAACATGGATTAAATTTCCTTTTGAGGATAGAAAACGACTAAAATTTGTTACTGCGTGTGAATAACCACTAATTTCAGGATAGAAAGCAGGAACCACCATAAGAATTTTGTAATTTTTGCCATTCATTTTCTTATTTTTAGTTCTAATTATTTTACCTTGGATAAATTATAATAATCTTTTCTCATAACAAATTTGCTTAAATAAATTTAACGAATTGAAAACTATCTCAGCCATATTGTAATATTTATATTCTGCCAGACGTCCCGCAAAATAAATGTTTTTCTTTTTTAATTTTTCTGCTTCTTGCCAATATTTTTGAAAAATTTTTTTATTTTTCTCATCTAAAAATGGGTAAGCCACAAAACCTTCATCGCTAGGATATTCAATCCCGATGGTTGTTTTTTTGTGTTTTTGGTGGGTTAATTTTTTAAATTCGGTAATTCTAGTAAATGGATGCTTCAAATCTGGGTAATTTACAACTGCTGAAGGTTGATAGTTTTCTTTGTTTAGCGTTCTGAATTTAATTTTTAAGCATCTATATCTTAATTTCCCAAATTTGTAGTCAAAAAATTCATCAATCGGTCCTGTATAAATCATTATATCGTATTTTAATTTGTTTTTGACTTTTTTGTAATCTGTTTTCAGCAAAATTTTTATGTTTTTACTCTTTAACATTCTTTCAAACATTTTTGTGTATCCTTCTTTGGGAATTCCTTGATATTTATCGTGAAAATACCGATCATCTCTTGAAATTACTACTGGCACTCTCCCTGTTATTGAAGGATCCATTTTTTCGGGTAATTTTCCCCATTGTTTTTTTGAATAACCAAAATAAATTTTTTTATAGATAAAGTTTGCTAAAAATTTCAATTCTTTATCTTTGGTTTTTATTAATTTTAAAATCGGAATTTTTGCCCCAAATCCAAATTTTTCAAGTAATTTTTTCTCTAATTTTTCTGCTTTTTCTGGAAGCAATTGCCAAAGAGTATTTAAATTAAAAGGAATTGGGGCAAATTTCCCATCAAAATAACCCAAAACTTTATGCTCATAAGGAATCCATTCAGTAAATTTTGAAAGATAATCCCAAACCTCTTTGTAATTTGTATAAAAAATATGAGGTCCGTATTTGTGAACCAAAATTCCATCTTTATTTTTAAAATCATAACAATTTCCTCCAATATGGTTTCTTTTTTCTAAAATTAAAACTTTGCATCCTTTATGTGCAAATCTTTCTGCTAAAGTTATGCCTGTAATTCCAGCTCCAACGATTAAAATGTTAACTTTTTTCATTACTTAAAAAATGTTAAAATCATTAAATTTTTTGACCTTTCCTTTACAAAATAATTTGACTAAACTTATAAATTTATCAAGCTTAAGCAAATCTTCTTTCGTTTCCCAATCTTGAAGATGAGAAAAAAAGTTGTGGTTTTGGGAAATGATTTTCTTATAATTTTTCAGATAATAATCGATGCTTTTTCCTGATAAAAAATCTGAAGTATTAAAATATAGAAATTTTCCTTCAAAATTGATAATTTTAGGATTGGCTCTTGCGATATATCCTCTAAAATATCGTAATTTTCCTTCCTTCACTAATAAATCGAGATGGTTTAATTTATTGTAGGGAAAGACAAAGGTTTCCAATTTAAGATTATATTTTTTTCTAATTTCGTTTAGTTTTTGAATTTGGAAAATTACCTCCTTTGTATCAATTTTAGAATAATCGCAATGATCGAAACTATGATAGGCAATTTCAAAATATCTTTCTTTTTTTAGCTCGTTTATTTCTTTTTTTAAAAAATCAAAAATATTACCACAAATTGCCCAAGTTGCAGGAATTTGGTAATTTTTAAAAATATTCAATAAAATTTTAAAATTTTCTTTATTAAAGTCTTGATTAGGCAACCATTCAATGTCGAAAGAAAAAGTTATAAAATCAGTTTTTAATTCGTCACCCAAATAAATTTTATTTTTTGTAACAATTGTATTATTTTGAACTATTAATTCTTTTAGATAAACATTTTTTTCTATTAAACAAAAGCTTTGGGTTTTTAAAAAAATAGAATCCACAAAGGCATTTTCGTTTACTTCTAAATTAATCGGCAATGATTTAATTTTTTTTATTTTTTTTACCTCTGCTCCCTGTTCAATTTTGGCACCTAAAAATTTTAAGGCATCGTTTGTGTTTTCAAAAAAATTTTTTGCAAAAAACTGATAAAGAGGGGTAAAATTATTTAGCCAATCAAAAAGGGGCGAAAATCGATAATAAATTTTCTTTAAAATTTCTCTCATCGTTTTAAAATTTTAATTAAAAATTTTTTCACTCGATGTTTAAAAATAAAAAAATGGCCGACTGGATTTAAGGAATAAATGTAGTGATAATAAAAAATTGGCTTGGCTCCAGCCCTTTTTTTAAATTCATATGTTCCTGTTCCTATAGCATCCGGGCCGTAATCTACTATTTTTAAATTATGTTCTCTTGCAAAATTTATCATTTCGTAAAATAGTCTCACACCCGGTGCATATTGTTTATAATTGTAATCTATGATTGAAAAGAAGCTAAAAATACTATTTTTAAAAAAGAAGGCTATATTATAACCAATTGGTGTGCCATCACTCAAAATACACTCAAAAAAAACCAGATACTTTTTAAAAAAAAGAAAAATATTTTGAAATAATTCTTTTGGAAAAATTAATTTTGCTTTATTTTTTATCATTGTTTGATAATAAAGTTGATAAATCCAATTTATTTTTTCTGTCCCTAGATTATTTACGATGTCTATTTTAACTCCTAATTTTTGTGATTTTTTGAGACGTTGGATAAATGAACGGGAAAATAAAATTTTGTCGCCCGTTAAATTAATTTGCATTAAAATAGGTTGGGAAAAGAGTTTAAAACCTGAATTAATTTTTTTTGGCGAAAAAACTTGAATGTAATTTATTTTTTTCTCTCTTGAAAATTTTTCCGTAATTTCTTTTATTAAAATTTGATAAAGTTTTGGGTTCAAAAGACCTCCTAGTCCTCCAAAAGGGGAGGGAGAAAAAAGAATTTTAGAATTTTTATCATAAATAAAAGGAATAATATCTTTAATTTCACCATTTTCTTCCCAAACCAATGGATACATTTCTAAATTTTGGAAGGTTTTAACCAAAACTTCCATCCATTCGTAAATTTGGGTGTAATAAGGAAATTCAAAATTTTTCCAAAGAAAATCATTCCACCTTTTTTTATCGTAAAAAATTTTAAACATAAAATTTTAGAATTTTGTTTTTTTAGGAAAGAAAAGGTCTTTAGTGAGTTGAAAAAATTTCTTTGGATTTTTTATTATCATTCTCGTCGCTTTTTGAAAGATTTTTCCTCTTTTGATGTTTGTCATTGCTAAACTTCTGGTTGGTGATTTATATACCTTCGGATAATATTCAAAGAATAATTCAAGTAAATCGTCGAAGGTTAAATTATCTAACCTCCAATTAGGTTTTTCGCCTTCGAAATTTTTTAAATTGGGATAATGATACAAATTTTTATAAATCCATATTAAATTATCTATTGTTAATTTCTCGATCCATCCTTTCTGCTTAAGCAATCTATACATTGGCGTCCCGGGATAAGGAATAACAATGTCAAAAGATGCTTGATAGGCCTTGAGTTCTTGAGTGATAAATCTATAAGTTTCTTTAATAGTTTCTTTTGTATCGCCCAAGAGCCCCATTAGGAAATAAACGTTTGCTACTATTCCATATTTCTTAAGCAAAAAGAATGCGTTTTTTATTTGTTCTAAGGTTAATTCTTTTAAATTTTTATTTAAAATTTCTTGAACTCCAGATTCTGCCCCTATACCTACTCTTGTTATTCCAGCTTTGACCAATAGTGCTACCATCTCCTCATCTATGCTTGAGGCTCTTATATTTGTATCGCCTTCAATATCGAGCTTTTCTTCAATTATTCCTTGGAGCAATCCTTTGCACCAAGTTGAATCTGCTGTAGTTTCATTATCTAAAAAGAGAATTAGTTTTTTCCCATACCTAAACATTTCTTTAATTTCCAAAATAACTTTATCAATATCTTTTCCCTCCCATCCAGTTTTTGGATAGTGCCCAAAAGGACAAAAAATACAATGATGAGGACAGCCTAAACTGGTCTCTATTGTATAAGTTAAATAGTCCTTCATTGGAAATAAATCAAAAGCAGGTAAAGGTCTTTGATTGATGTTCAAATGTTCTTTTGGAGGAGTATTAACAATTTTATTACCTTTATCGCGATAAAAAATTCCTTTTACTTCTTCAATTTTTGAAATCTTTCCGTGCAAAAAATCAAGAAGGCCTTTTGTCGCCCCTGCCCATTCATACCGAATGACGAAATCTAAAAATTGAAATCTTGTTAAAATTTCTTCTGCAAAATCTAAGTTGATCAGAGAGATTACCTTGCAACCTGTTTTTCTTTTGATTTCTTCAATCCCCCCTAACGAAAGATCGCAAGCTACAATATTAGTTGGAATAATTAAAATTTCTGGCTTATATTTTAAAAGTTTATTCTTTGCTTTTTCAACATCGTCATTGGAAGCTAAGGCATCGTAAGCTTGTACGAAATAGTTATTGTTTCTTAAAAAAGCAGCAACCACAGAGAGAGAATAAGGAAGACGTGGCTCATCGAGGTAATTAGAGGTCCCGTTTTCTTCGGTAACCATTCGATCATTTGGTCTATATATTAGAATAGATTTTTGCCTCATTTTTGTTTATTAAATTGATTTTCAATTTTTTTAACCTCTCCTATTAAAAACCTTTCCCCTATTGGATTAATAAATTTAGTAGTAACGAATTTAAAATCATATTCTGGAACAATCGTTTTGAGATAGGAAGGTATTTCAAAGAAATCTTGACCTTTGTGATAAAGGGAAATAATCAACACTGGTTTGAATTTTTTAATTGCCTCTTCTGCTCCCTTTAAGGCAAGTAATTCATAACCCTCAATATCCATTTTAATTAAACCCACCTTGGAAACTTCTAACAAGTTAAAGATTAAATTATCAATAGTAAAAATTGAAACTTCGCCTTTTTCTGTTTCAACAATATAAGCACCTGACTCGCCGTTCAGAATTATATTTCCCTTTGTTTCTTTATTACCTACCGCAATCTTAATAGCTTTTATTTTATTTGCTAAATTGTTAAGTTTTATATTTTCTAATAAAATTTCGTAATTTTTCTCATCTGGCTCAATACAAATGATTTCTTTTGGGTTCAACTCTTTTTCAAAGATGAAGGCAGAATCTCCTATATATGCACCACAATCAATAATAGTAGAATTTTTAAGTTTCTCTTTTGATTTTATATAGTCAAGCCCGTATTTTTCAAAAAAAATATGAGGTTCAAAATTGGCGATTTTTGATTTAAATCCCATAAATTCGTAGTAGTTTTTCTTTTTTATAATTTTGTTCTTTTTGTAAAGATTTTGCCAATTCTTTTGTCTTTTAAAGTCGTTTTCGTCAAATAATTCACTTTTAGGAATATAGTCAAATAAGGCAAGTAAAATTTTATTTCTAACGAATTTTGTTATTTCTGAATGATTTTCTTTGGGGAAAAATTCGTAAGGTATATCTGGATTTTTGTCTACTATGTAAAGTAAAAAATCAATTGCCCATTTCTTCTCAGAGGGTGATACTTTCCATAAATCGTTTTTTTGAGTTTGTTTGAAATAAGAATAAATTACCTGCTTAATTTGAAGCGGTAAAACTTTCCTTAAAATTTCTCTTACTATTCCTAGTTTTTCTAAATTTTCATTCCATTTTTGATAAAATAAAATTTCTTTCTTTTCATATTCACAGACATTTGCATATATTTTTTCTAATTCTTGTTTTAAAAACTCAATTGCCTTCATATAATTTTAGATTATCTTCCTATTCCTTCATAATTTAAATCTGATTTTTAAACTTTTCTTTGTTCAGGTGTTTCTGATTGATTTAAAATCACAAAAATTACAATTTCTTCAAGGTTTTCATCCATTCATAAGTTAATCTTAATCCTTCTTCCATCGATATTTTTGCTTCCCATCCCAATAATTTTTTTGCTTTTCTTGCTAAAATTTGCTCTTTTTTGATTTGGCCTGGTCTGTCAGCAACAAACTTTAATGGAACTTTTTTCCCTACAATTTTCATTGCCAATTTTGCTAATTTTAAAACTGATGTTTCTTCTTCAGTGGTAATGTTTATTATTTCTTTCCAAACCCCTGATTCTAAAACTGCAACAATTCCATCCACAATATCATCAACATAAGTGAAAGTTCTCGTTTGTTTTCCCGTTCCGTGAATTTCTATCGGCTCTCCTTTCATTACTTTGCTTAAAAAGATATAGGGAGCCAAAGTCGGTCTCATTTCCGGACCATAAAAAGTAGCCAAGCGGAGAATGTTGTATTTTATTCCGAAATGTTTTGAATACCCCAAGATCAAATGCTCTCCCGCTAATTTCGAATGGGCATAAATTTCTGTAGGTTTTGGAAAAGTATTCTCATCAACAGGGTGGGTATCTGGATTTCCATAAACACAGCAAGTAGAAGTGAAAATCAAATCTTTTTTGTATTTCCTGCAACCTTCTAAAACATTAATTGTTCCCAAAATATTCACATCCATCGTTTCTTTTGGGTGCTCTCTAGCATAATTTAAATCAGCAACTGCTGCCAAATGTATCACAATGTCTGAGTTTTTTATTGCCTTCTCAATTTGTTGAGGTTTTGTGATGTCTTGACCATCTATAATGTCAAAAGATTTAACTTTGTATCCTTTCTTAATTAAAACTGGAATTAACCTTTTCCCTAAAAAACCCTTTCCTCCAGTGATTAAAATTTTGTTTTTGTTTTTCATAATGTTGTTATTTTAATTATTTTTTTTAAAAAACAACCTAAAAGGAGAGAGTTATTAATTTACTTTCCCAACCCTTCATAAATTAAACCCGATTTTTTAAATTTTTCTTTGTTCCAAATATTCCTTGTGTCTATTACAATTTTTGTGTATTTTTTAATTTCTGTTGGTTTTACTTTTTTAAATTCTTCCCATTCGGTCATCAAAATTAGAGCATCGGCGCCATTGAGAGCATCGATTTTATTTTTGCAAAATTCAATATTCTGATGATTCAAAACTTTTTTTGCGTTTTCTATTGCCAAGGGATCATAACACTTAACCTTCGCTCCTTCTTCGAGCAATTTTTTGATTACTTCAATTGCTGGCGATTCTCTCACATCGTCAGTATTTGCCTTGAATGCCAAACCCCAAACTGCGATTTTCTTCCCAAAAAGTTCTGGTAGATATTTTTTTAATTTTAAAATCGCAATTTTCCTTTGAAATTCGTTGACATCTCTTACTGCATCTAAAACCTTTAATTTGATTCCATTGTCTAAGGCAAAGTTAATCAACCCATCAACATCTTTTGGTAGGCAAGAACCTCCAAATCCGGGTCCTGGATTAAAATATCCCTTTCCCATTCTTTCATCCAACACCACTCCTTTTATTACTTCCTTTACATCCACTCCAACTTTTTCGCACAAATTCGCAATCTCGTTAATAAAAGAAAGCTTTGTTGCCAAAAATGTGTTTGAAACATACTTTATCATTTCAGCACTTTTAATATCGGTGATGATTAGTGGATATCCCTTTTTTGTAATCGGCTCATAAACTTTTCTTAAAATTTTTTCTGCTTTTTTTGATCTAACTCCAATAACAATTCTGTTTGGTTCTAAAAAATCTTTTATTGCTGATCCCTCCCTTAAAAACTCTGGATTTGAGGCAACATCAAAATTTATCTTTTTCTTTAAATTCTTTTGAATAATTTTTTCGACTTTTTCTGCAGTTCCCACTGGAACTGTGGATTTGTTTACAAAAACAATGTAATGGTCCAAAATTTTTCCCACTTCCTCTGTTACTTCCCAAACATATCTCAAATCCACTCTCCTTTGTTCGCCAGGAGGGGTACCAACAGCGTTAAATACCAAAAGAGATTTTTTAAGTCCTTCTTTTAAATCAGTGGTAAAGTAAAGGTTTCTTTTTTTTAAATTCTTTTTCAAAAGAGGTTCCAGTCCCTCTTCAAAAATTGGAGAGATTCCTTTTTTTAATTTTTCTATTTTTTCTTTATTTTTATCTACTCCAACAACTTCGTGACCAATTTCTGCAAAACAAACTGCGCTTACCAATCCCACATAACCTGTGCCGACTACGCAAATTTTTATTTTTTTAGGTAAACTTTTTCGAACCATTGTTTTGTTTTTTCAAGACCTTCTTCTAATGAAACTTTTGGCGACCAGTTCAACAATTTTTTAGCTAAAGTAACATCGGCTTTTGTATGTAAAACATCGCCTGGCCGAGGAGGTAAATATTTAACTTTTCCACCGATCAATTTTGCCAAATAATTTATTGAATAAGATTTTTCGCTTCCAATGTTTATTACCTCCCCTCCTTTGATTTTTTTGCTCTCCATCGCTAAAATATTAGCTTCCACAACATCATCAACATAGCAAAATCCTCTTGTTTGATCTCCGTCTCCGTAAATTGTTAGAGGTTTCCCTTCTGCTTTTAATTTCAAAAATTTTCCAATAACTAAACTATATTCTGAATCAAAATCAATTCTGGGACCATAAACATTAAAATAGCGAAGAGAAACTATTGGAATTTTATAGAGATTTGAAAAAAGTTTTGCAAATTGTTCGCAAACGTATTTTTGAAGTCCGTAGGGAGAAATTGGATTAAGATGCATATCCTCTTTTAAGGGTAATTTCTTTTGGTCTCCGTAAACCGAAGAGGAAGAGGCAAATATTACCCTTTTCACTTTTGAATCCGCAGACGCTTTAAAAATGTTTATCGTTCCTAAAACATTAACTCTCGAAGTCAAAACTGGATCCTTCACTGATAAAGGAACTCTCGGAAGGGCAGCTAAATGAAAAACAATTTCTGGTTTTTCTTTTTTTAAAATTTCTTCGATTTTTGGAGAGCAAATATCAATTTTGTAAAATTTCGCTTTTTTATTTATGTTTTCTTTTTTTCCAGTAGATAGATTATCAATGACAACAACTCTATGACCTCTTTCAATTAGGGCATCAACTAAACGAGAACCGATAAAGCCTGCGCCACCAGTCACCAAAATTTTTCTAAATTCTTTCATTCTCCAATTTTAACATTTTTTACTTATTCTTTCAAAGTTAACAAAAATATTAACCATAAGGGAACTTATATGATAAAATGATTTTATGCAGCGGAAAAGCAAAATCTATCAATTCTTGAGGTGGATTCAAAAATACACAAAAACGGATATGGTTTATGTTGTTGAGAATTCTTTTTGGTGGATTTTCGGAAGAGTTTTTTCTCTTTTGGCTTCTTTTTTGGTCTTGATGGCATTTGCGCGTTTTGCCACTAAAGAAGTTTATGGAGCTTACCAATACATAATTTCAATGGTTGGAATGATCGGAATGATTTTGCTTCCTGGTTTAGACACTGCGCTTGTTCGCTCAATCGCAAAGCAAAAGGAAAAAACTTTTTTTCTTTGCGAAAAGGAAAAGTTAAAGTTTGGGGTCGTTGCTTTGCTAGTTTTTTGCGCAATTTCTTTTTGGTACCTTTTCCATAAAAATTTTGAGTTGGCAATTTCTTTCTTTGTTGCTGGAATTTTTTCAGTACCTTTGGCAATTTTTTCTTTATATTTGGCTTTTTGGCAGGGAAAGAAGAG
>Ga0272448_1005743_pt1 | contig 13601 bp, 14 predicted proteins | sample YNPCB0191_FD_202220 | JGI IMG/M metagenome (GOLD analysis project Ga0272448, IMG submission 202220) | Hot spring sediment microbial communities from Yellowstone National Park, WY, United States - YNP-CB-019-1 | ecosystem: Environmental > Aquatic > Thermal springs > Hot (42-90C) > Sediment...
TCGTACAGGAGCTTTATGACACACTACCCAAGTGACATGTATCGGTGCCGCGCATGGTACGATTTTACGTGAGGCAATGATAAGAACTACGGTACGATTCTTAAGTGAGGCAATACGCTAAGTCATCATTTCATAATGGTTCGTTTTTTGCAATAAGCGTTTGTTGAGCAACGCACGCACGGGTGTGCGTTGACAGCTGGCAGGTCGGAGCATATAATTCCGTAGGCTTTTATTGACCTACGAAATCGTCAAAGAGAGGGTTCGGCGAATGACAATAAGATACTTGGGTCATTCTTCATTCATTATTACCACTCAAGCCGGAACGCGGATCGTTACAGACCCATTCGATCCGTCAGGTTATCCGGGCAAGATGACTTATCGTGCATTCCGCGGTGAAGCAGATATAGTCACGGTAAGCCACGACCACGCTGATCACGGCCGTCCGGAAATAGTGGGCGGAAATCCCGTTGTTATCAAGGGAAACGGTAAGTTTGTTGCCAAGGAAGTAGAGATACTCGGCGTGGGTACTTTTCACGACGCAGAACAAGGTGCACAGCGAGGGAAGAACACCGTCTTTATTATAAGTGCAGATGGTTTGCGAGTGGCACACATGGGAGATCTTGGCCATGTTCTAACATCCGATCAAGCAGCGGAAATCGGTTCTGTGGATGTGGCTCTGGTTCCTGTAGGAGGCTTCTATACAATAGGTCCTGCCGAAGCTGACCGCGTAATACAGCAGATAGAAGCAAGAATAGTGATCCCAATGCACTATCGAACTGAAAAATGCTCTTTTCCTATTGCAGATGTCGAGGAATTTCTGAAGAGTAAAACCAACGTCGTTCGTCTGGGCGGATCGGTGCTGGAAGTCACAAGCGAAAAACTTCCCGAAGAACAACAGATAATCGTGCTAGAACACGAGTTATGATGCACTGCAAGTTAGTTATGAACACGAATCGGACGTGAGAAAATAGGCAATGGCAGAAAAATTGACACACAGCCTGCGTTTGGCACTCGGCCAGTTGAATTTTACAGTGGGAGACATAAACGGTAATACGGCGAAAATCATCGCCAACATTGCCTTGGCACGCGATCAAGGTGCCGATTTGGCAATCTTTCCGGAGTTGGCAGTGACTGGCTATCCCCCCGAAGATCTGTTGCTAAAGCGTGACTTTGTCGAAGAGAATATCAAGGCAATCCGGCAAATTGCAAGCGCAACTGAGGGTATTACTGCAATCGTCGGATTTGTGGACGTGAACAAAGATATCTATAACGCTGCTGCAGTTCTTCATAACGGACGAATAGTGGGCGTTCATCGTAAGTTCTTCCTACCCAATTACGGCGTTTTCGACGAGGACCGCTATTTTCAGGCCGGCACCGAAACGCAGGTGTATGCGCTGGAAGAGGTGATTTTTGGCGTCGAGATATGCGAAGATGCTTGGTATGCTGACGGTCCACATATGATGCAAGCTCTGGTAGGAGGCGCGCATTTGATAGTGGACATTAATTCGTCTCCGTTCTATGCAGGCAAGTGGATCTTTCGTGAGCAAATGCTAAGTACACGCGCTGCCGATAATTCCTGCGCCTTCGTGTATCTTAACACTGTCGGGGGGCAGGACGAGCTTGTATTCGACGGACATTCGCTCGTAATAGGGCCATCGGGCGAGGTAATCTTTCGAGGAAAAGCGTTTGAAGAGCAACTCGCGATTGTAGACTTGGACCTGTCAGTGGTAGAACACCGCCGGCTTGTAGATCCGCGCAGGCGGAAGGCTAAACTGGCCGCATCGGGTAAAGTCAATATTCCGCAAACTACGCTTGAGCCTGTGCGGAAAGTGCAACGTAACGGCGAGCCGACTCAGTCAGCACAGCCGCCAAAACAGCTTGAGGAAATCTATTCTGCATTAGTTCTCGGTACTAAGGATTACGTGAACAAGAATGGATTCCGTGAGGTAGTGCTTGGTCTAAGCGGAGGAATAGACTCCGCTCTTACCACAGTCATTGCGTGCGACGCGCTTGGTCCCGAAAGGGTCAGAGTACTTATCATGCCGTCGGAATATTCTTCTGAAGCCACTCAGTCCGATGCAGAAACGATCGCTCGAAACCTGGGGATCAGGCACGACCGCATTGTAATAACTGATATTTTTCATGCCTACCTGAACGCACTGGAAAATATATTCGAAGGCACCGAAAGCGGCGTCGCGGAAGAAAACATTCAGGCAAGAATCCGTGGCAATCTGCTAATGGCGCTTTCCAACAAGTTTGGTGCGCTGGTTTTGACCACAGGGAACAAGAGCGAAATGGCGTGCGGCTATGCGACTCTCTACGGAGATATGGCAGGCGGATTTGCGGTAATCAAAGACGTACCGAAAACCTTGGTTTATAAGCTGGCAAACTACCGTAACTCTTTGGGAGAAGTTATACCTGAGTCAGTTATCAAGCGGGCACCTTCAGCCGAGCTTAAGCCGGGCCAGATTGATCAGGATACTCTGCCTCCCTACGACATACTCGACCCCATCATTGAAGCCTATGTGCAAGAGGATCGCAGCGTAAAAGAGATAGTCGCGCTCGGGTTCGACGAAGAAACAGTCAGGCGCATTGTCAGGATGATAGACCGCAACGAGTATAAACGCCGTCAGGCTCCACCAGGCATCAAGATCACTCCGAAGGCGTTCGGCAGAGATAGAAGACTACCGATCACCAACCGTTATCACGAATAACTGCAGATTACGTCCAGCAGTGAACGTTAGCCTTGAAACAAAACTAAAAAGCCAATCCGGCAAGAATTCGATATCAACTATTGTATTCCGGAAACCACAAGGCAATCTCCCGAGCGGCCGATTCAGGCGAATCCGACCCGTGTATGAGATTTTCACGTGTTGAAATTGTCAAATCGCCGCGTATTGTGCCTGGCGACGCTTGAGAGGGATCCAGCGCACCGATCATGTTGCGCATTATTAAGATAGCGTCCTCACCCTCCACAATCATTGCCACTACGGGACCCGACGTAATGAAATCTACCGTCGGCTCAAAAAAATCCTTGCCTCGGTGAGCAGCATAATGTTCCTCTGCAAGCTCTCTCGAAGGCGTCAGCATCTTCATTGCCAATATAGTGAGGTTGCGCCTTTCAATTCGCCCTATTATTTCGCCGATCAGTTTTCGCCTGACGCCGTCGGGCTTGATCATTATGAAAGTTCTTTCCAAACCGCAACTCCCAATACAAGTTATGTGATCCGTTAAATAGACTTTGACACTATAGCAAAAGAGACACTTCTCAAGCAAGATCACCAACAGAGCAAACGGGCCGCGGGTTTTGCAGTCCCGCGGCCCGATAATGACAATTAGTTGGCCGGAGGTGGAGGTGGCGGGGGCGGAGGGGTCTCCGGTTTCTCGCCAGCAGGCGGAGCGGTCGGCTTTTCTGCAGGCGGAGGAGTCGGCTGCGAATCAGAAGCGGGTTTGGGTTTCGCTTCGGACTTCGGAGCAGGCGCCGGTTTGGGAGCAGGCTGCGGCTTCATCACCGGAGTCGGCTCCTTTATAGGCGGCGGCATAAGTTTGTTGTCCATCTTGGCCTCAGACTGCAACTTTGTAAACCAAGTGCCCATCTGGCCCGGAACCTTCCGCTCCAGAATCATCTTATTGAGTTCAAGCTTCTCATCAGGAGTAGCATCCTTACCGAGCTTCTCGACCTTTATGATGTGGAAGCCATAGAACGTCTTAACCGGCTCGCTGACCTCACCGGCTTTCAGATCGAAAGCTGCCTTCTCGAACTCCTGGACCATTCTACCCCGACTAAACCATCCCAGATCTCCGCCTTTCTTCGCGTTGGTCTGCGGATCTGTGTTGCCAGGATCCTCTGAGAACTCGTCAGCCAGCTTGGCGAAATCTTCACCTGCTTTTATCTTAGCGTAGATCTCATCGGCCTTCTTTTTGGCTATCTCTTCCTGCTTAGCCTTGTCCTTTTCATCTTGAGGGAATCTAATGAGAATGTGACGAGCCTTGATCCACTCGGCATACTCTGCGTCAGTGATCTTGATATCCTTCTGAACTATTTTTTCTGCCAGAGCGGATATCTTCGTGCCGGACATGAATCGGTGCCAAGTGACCCTGAACTGGTTAAGGAGTTGCTCAACGCTCTCCATCCCCATTCGTTTGAGCGATTCGTCAATTTTCGCCTGCAATTCGGGCCAAGTCAGCTCCACGCCTGACTTCACGGCGGCCTGTTGGATCATCTTCTGGTTGAGGATGTCCTGGAGCACACTGGGAGCGTTCCAGAACCACATGGTCTTCAACAGCTCACGCTTGGTCACGTTGACGCCGTTCACGCTGCCGACCACAGTGCTGTCGGGAGCCTTCCACATCTCCTCCAGCACCTTCTTTTGGTCGAACTTCTGGTCTTTGGCGGCTGCTGCGGCAGGCTTAGCCGCGGGCTTAGCCACAGGCTTGCTAGTGGCCGGAGCGGCAAGCACGCTGCACGAGAGCGCCACAACCACGAGCGCCGCCAGAACAACTACTAGTGTTCTACTGCGCATTAAGTCAGCTCCTTTCGACTTTTTTATAGAACCTTTACAGCCATCCTCTCGTCAGGTAGCGGCCAACCACCATCCGATCAGACTCTACAGACCCGAAGAATAATACTATAAGATGCCTCTCTTGGTCAACAGTCGAGCTCGATCCTAAGTCCGAAGCCAACAGGTGCTCTCACACAAGATTTCGACAATTGAAAGAGGTAAACAAACAAGGAACGTACAGTTGCAGGAGTCTACGCTATTAGTATCCTGCCTCCAATGTCTACCCTTCGTCTTTTCGTTCCATGCTGGTGGTCAATACCGCCTATATTATAACGTTGTTGCCGTTGTGCTAGTTCCCAAATTTGTAACTCTCGACCTCATACCGCGTGGGCATAGAAGACTGAGCACCCATCCTGGTCACAGAGATGCCAGCAACCTTGGCTGCAAACCTGGCGGCCTCAAACAGATCTTTTCCTTCTGCCAGAGCACAAGCAAGAGAACCGGTAAATGCATCCCCTGCGGCAGTAGTGTCCACAACGGGTACCTTGACGGCTTCAATCTTTTCGGCGCGCTCGTGCGTTGCCACATATGCTCCATCTGACCCTAAAGTTATAATGACTGCCGCAACACCCATGTCCAGCAGCGCCGCGACAGCTTCCTGCACATCAAGATTATTACCTTCCCCTTCTGCGCCAATTAGACTAGCTGCCTCGTGCTGATTGGGTGTAAGAACGTCTACATGCCGCAAAATATGCATAGGAAATTGCCTTATCGGCGCAGGATTTAGCACTACTCTCTTACCATGCGACCGGGCCAATTCGACTGTATGAGCTACCGTTTCCTGAGGAATTTCAAGTTGTAGAACAATCGCATCCGCAGCAGCAATCGCTTCCTCGGCTCGGTTTACATCTTCAGGCGATAGTGCCGTATTCGCACCGGGAGCCACTACTATAGCGTTTTCGCCGTTTCGGTCTACGGCAATCAGAGCAACACCGCTTGCATGTAGGTCATCCTTGACCACGAACGTTGTATCGACACCTTCCCTGTGGAAGTTCGCAAGCGACATCTCGCCGAAAACGTCGTTTCCTATTCTTGAAACAAGACTCACATCAGCTCCCAACTTGGCGGCACATACAGCCTGATTGGCACCTTTGCCGCCAGGAACCATAACGAATTCTCCGCCAAGCACGGTCTCACCCGCGCGCGGAATGCGATCCGTCTTTACGACCATATCGATGTTCGAACTGCCGACAACAACAATTTTTGCCTTCTCTTTCAATCTCCAGCCCTCAACTAAACGGATATACTAGCTTTACAAGCACAAGTGCGACCGCGTTGTTTGCCCCGTGGCAAATAATCGACGGTAAAAGCGATCCGGTTTTCTCGCGTAGAATTGCCAGCACTACTCCAAGAGCGAGTATGGGCAAGAAACCTCCGGGAAGCGTAGGATGAACGGCAGCAAAGAATACACCTGATATCAAGCTTGACCACCAAACGCCAAGACGTGATCGGAGTGCCGTGTAAAGCATTCCTCTGAAAAAAGTTTCCTCCACGACCGGAGCTACTATCACAGCCAGTATCGTTGCAGCAGCATAAGCTGTTCCACTTTCGATAATTGCGCGTACAATAGGGTGCTCCGGTGTCTCGATGCCTCTAAAAATAACCTGGGAAACAAACAACGCCACGAGCATAAATGGCAACGCTGCGATGTAACCACCGATGCCATACACTAACGCGTGCAAAATCGGCACTAGTCGCCAACCGATTTCCCGCGGATCCTCTCGAGTCATTCGAACAATGCCAGTAAGCGACAGAAAGCCCAGGGCAAAAGCGCCTATCATAACAAATATTTGCATGATAACGTAGACAAGAACACCCTTGCCGGTTTCAGGATCAGCCCCCACAAGAATCATAAAAACGCCCGCGATTCCGCTCAAAACAAAAAAGCTTATGAGAAACACAATAAAGCTGATAAGCAGCACAGAGGGCTGAATACGAGGTCTTGGAGAGACAGCAAGCTCCCTGCTGTGGTTTACTAAAAACACAAGTGCAATTCCCAGCCCCGCAATCGCAGCAAACATCAGCCCGGCCGCAAACGCTTTGAGCGCAGGTGACTTTAGCATACCCTGGGTATCTATTAACTCTGGGCTTTCGGACCCGCCTGTGCTTATCCCCACAATCTGCAAGAGTACGATTATCGCGATAATAAAACCGATCAACAACATATAGCAGCCAAAGCTGTTTGGGTGTTCGGTTTCGTTAGGACGTTCCATCGGCTCTCAGGATTCTCCCGCGTGCCGCTTTTCAGTTGGTATATAAGATGAGGCAACTTCTCCTTCGCGCAGATCTTCTCTTACAACTGTGGTGGAATTATGGGGCTGCTCGCTTTTCGTTTCCTCTTTCGGACCGTCTGTTACCTGCAAACTACTGTCGGCAACTATTTCAGTCGGTAAGCCTCTGTCGAGCCATTCGAGGTAAGCGGTGAGCATAGCCCTGAATTCGATTTCAAACCGATCTCTTGCGGCTTGCAAAAGGGCTATTTCACTTCTCAGCTTCTCTGAGTCCCTCTGGACATCGGCCATCATTCTAACGCGCTCCTGTTCAGCTTCGCGCATAATCATTTCTGCCTGTCTATGGGCGTTGGTGCGAAGCTCATCCGCAGTTCTTTGGGCAAGTGTGAGCGCATTGGTCATAGTAGACTCGATCTCGCGTACCCTTTTGATCTCGGCTTCTAGACATTCCACTTTTCGTTGAAGTTCGGCCTTTGCGTTCAGAGCCTCTTCAAGTGACTCCCTTACCATTCGCAAGAACTCGTCTACTTGTTGCTTGTTATAGCCTCTAAGAGCATTTTTGAACTTTATGTGCAGAATGTCTATAGGTGTTATAGCCATGAGATATCAACCCGTTAACGTCGAAAAGCAAGACTAACCACGACCATCCACAAAATCTGTAGGAGCACGATCGCGATCAGTGGAGATAGGTCTATGTATCCGGTTCGCTCCGGTGGTACTAGTCTACGAATGGGACGGTAGATCGGCTCTGTGATCTTTCTGAGCGTAACTACTACGGGGTGTCTCCGATCTATCTGCGGGAACCACGTTAGGATAGCGTCTACTATGATGACCCAGGTAAGAACCCGTATCAAGTAGCCTACCAGTCGAACAATGGCAACTACCGGATCCATTCTATTCCTCCGCCGATATCAGCCAAGCTCTTCCGCTCTACGGGTGGCCGCTTTTACCGCCTCTATTATAGCTGAGCGAAACCCCGCTCTTTCCAGGGCATATATGCCTGCCATGGTTGTGCCGCCTGGGCTTGCTACCTGGTCCTTAAGACGCGCCGGATGTTCTTTCAGATCAATCACCATTCGGGCAGCGCCCATAACGGTTTGAGATGCGAGTTGCGTTGCTATTTCCCTAGGCAGTCCAACGAGGACCCCGCCGTCGGACAAGGCCTCGATGAGCATATATATGTAAGCCGGGCCGCTGCCACTCAGGCCCGTAACGGCGTTTAAAAGGCTTTCCGAGACTTCAAACGAGATGCCCACCGCATCGAAAATGCGCTTCGCCGTGGCCACATGCTCGTCCGTTGCCGATTTACCTCTGCTGAATCCGATCGCTCCTGCGCCGATCAGGCACGGCGTATTCGGCATCGCTCTGATGACTGCCGTTCCGGTCGGCAACTCCGACTCAATCGTATCCAGTTTTACCCCTGCGGCTATCGAGATAACCAGTTGGCGACCGGTCAGCACTTCGGATATATCCCTTAGAACACTCTTCACCATCGGCGGTTTGACGGCGATCAAAACAACGCTTGCCTCTCGTGCCGCCGCAGAGTTATCGGACGTCGTCGCGACGTGAAGGTTCGAGGCGACCGCTTGGCGCTTTGCATCATCGACGTCCGCCATTACGACGTTCTCAGGGCTAAATATCCCTGCCGAAATCACACCTCCTGCGAACGCCGTACCCATGGCTCCCGACCCAATTATCGCCAGACGTCCGATGTTTAACATAATTATCTCCTGCAGTCTTATGCAAGATTAAAAACGAACGCAAGAACTCAGCGTTGAGTTCTACCGATCAGTTCTCATAGAACGGACTCTGAACCTTCCGTTCTTCGCCGTTTTCGACCTCAATTACATAGTTGCAAGGCGTGAACAAATAAACCTTTTCGCCTGCTTTTTCTACAAATCCATCCAGAGCGTAAACAACCCCGCTCAGAAAATCGATCACTCTTGCACAAATTTCCGGAGCGGCTTTTTCCAGGTTCACTATTTGCTGATGGCCTTGCTTGAGTCCATCGGCAGCTTGCAAGGCATTTTCGAAGGTTCGAATCGACATCCATATCGAAACATGGTTCATTCTCGATTGGCGAACCCTGATCAACGAAGGTCGCCGTCTCCCACCAGTTTCTTCTACGTAATCGACTTCTTCCTCGTCGTCGTAGTAGCCCCAGCCAAGTTTCTCCTTCAGCCGACTCCAAAAGCCGCGGGGCTGTTCTTCATAGTTTTCCTGTGGTGCAACTTTCACGCTATTTGACCCTCCCATTAACATCGTTTCGGCGCCAGTCATGGTCGGGTGCTGGGCGTCACTCCTGGTTCCGCGACTTTAGCGCAGCATTTTCTTTATTTTAGTTCAGTTTTCGTCAGCTCTCGGGATGGCTCATTTCTCTCGGACCAAATATGGCAGTGCCGATCCGCACCATATTCGACCCTTCTTCAATTGCTATTTCGAAATCCTGGGTCATCCCCATAGAGAGATAGAGCCGCTGCTCTCGTGGCAGCTTGTCCCATATTTCCTTTAGTTTCGCAAAATAAGGTCTAGTTGCTTCCGGTTCCGCCACTATAGGGGCCATTCCCATCAGCCCACAAACCCTGATTCCAGCGATATCGGATATTACATCGGCAAGTCTTAGCACTTCGTCGGGATCTACGCCGAACTTCGTAGGCTCGCTTGATATTTTTACTTCGATCAGCGTATCTATACAACGGCCTATCGCCTCGGCGCGCCTGCCGATTTCTCGCGCGAGCTCTTCGCTGTCAACACTTTGGATCATATCAAAGAACTCGACCGCATGTTTCACTTTATTGCGCTGCAGGTGGCCGATCATATGCCACCTCGGGCCGGCTCCAATCTCGCTATACTTTGCTTCCGCTTCTTGAACGTAGTTCTCTCCCAGATCGGTGGCCCCGCAGGCTAGGGCTTCTCTGATCTCTGCAACGCTTCTAGTCTTGGTAACAACTACCAAGACGATATCTTCTCCAGTGCGCCCCGTCTTCCTAGCTGCAGCATCAATACGCCTTCTAATCGCCTGCAAGTTCTCACAGATGCCGGACATCGTACTTTAGTCCAAAATAAAGTGCGCAATCAATTGACTGCCGACCGTCAATTTTTTGGACAGTATCCATCCGTTATCCTTCTCCGTCAAGCCCAAATATATGAAACCGACTTTTAAGAAAACGGCAGAAGAGCCATCCAGCCCCCCATTCGACCTGTTTTACCATCTCTTCGATGGCTGAAAAAGTCTTCGATGTTACAGCATGTGCAGTCTTCGCTCATGGCTATGTTCTCTTGTTTAACTCCCGCATTCAACAACAATATGCGGTTTGCAGTCTTGAGGTCCACCTGCCACTTTCCAACTAATGAGTAGAAACTCAACACTCTCTCGTCGTGCGGGAAGGCCTTGAAGAATGCTTCGGCTACGTCTGCGTTAACTTCGTAACAGTGCCGGCCTATTGCAGGGCCGATTGCTGCTAACACTTTTTCGGGTTGAGTACCAAACTCGCGCGACATAGCTGCCAGTACCTCAGTCACTACTCCAGCTACAGTTCCTCGCCATCCGGCATGTGCAACACCTATCGCGCGTCTAACCGGATCGAGCAAGAACACGCACACACAATCAGCAAAGTGCAACGCTAGCGTGACGCCAGGCTCGTTAGTGATTAGCGCGTCGGTGTCAGGAATGCCGCTCGCGTAACTTAGTGCACCTCGACCTTCGTCTGATCTGCTCACCCGCACCACTCGGTTTCCGTGCGATTGTTGAGGCACAATGATCCGCTCCGCATCAACGCCAATAGCTGATGCATACTTGCGCCGGTTAGCGATAACGTTCGACGGATCGTCTTCGGTTCCAAGTCCGAGGTTCAAACTCGCATAAGGTTCAGGACTAATTCCACCGACGCGCGCACTGAAGCCATGCATTACAAGACCGGTTTCTTGCAGATTCCACGCTTGATAAAACCTAATACCGTTCTTTTCAACTCTATACCAGTTTGGGATTCTCATGCTTTTATCCACATGCCCCGCATTCTCGACACCGTCCTATATTGCATCGGCTGGTTTTCGCTTCGTCAAGGCCCTTACGATACTCGCGCCAAAGGTAGCCCTTATGAATTCCAACGTCGATGTGATCCCACGGGAATAATTCATCCCGTTCTCGAGGTCGGTACAAGTAGAAGTTCAAATCGACACTTCTAATTGCGGGGCCATAATTGCTTTGTTCTGCAGCATTGGCAACTACGCGTCCAACCGTTCTGTCGCCTCGCGCAAGCAACCCTTGTACGAGTGCAAGCCTCGGGCTTTCACCGCTGAATTTCAGATTCCGGATACCCGACAGCCGCTTCTGTAATGATGCATATCGCCTCTTCAAAACGTCTTCTCTTTCCATCGGATGCCACTGAAACGGAGTCCAAGGTTTAGGGACAAAGCTGCTTACTGAGACTTGAAATTCAATAGAGGAAAACTCGCGCACGAGTCTCAGCGATAGGTCTGCAATTGCATCCGAATCCTCGTCAGTCTCCGTGGGCAGACCGATCATATAATACAACTTCACCCTTGCAATACCGGCATCCCTGGCTGCCGATATGGCCGCGAATAATTCATCATCAGTAGTGGGTTTGTTAATAACATTACGCAAACGCTGGGTTCCTGCTTCGGGAGCAATAGTCAAGGTCTTTTGTCCACCCTTAGACATTAGCTCAGCAAGTTCACGAGTGACTGTTTCTAACCTAACCGATGAAATGGTGAACTCGTTTCCAGCATCAACAATACTTCGGCACAGATCGGCTACTTGTGGATGATCGAAAACGTTTGCACCCACAAGGCCAATTCGCTCTGCATTTTTTAAGCGAGGCAACTCTCTCAGTCTAGGCGGTCTAGTGATGTGTCCTGCAAGACAAAATCTGCACTTCCAGCCACAACCACGTGCCGTTTCCACTAGTTCTATCTCTCCAAATTCGGCTTCTGGCGTCTTGATCGCAGATGAAGCCGATACAAAGGATAAATCATGTTCGATTGCTCGCTTTACTTTGGGCTGAGCCGGGGGCTGGACTTCCACACTCAGCAATCGCCCTTCAGAATCGTATAACGGCCGATAGAATCGCGGGACATATACGCTCGGCACTTGAGAAAGCGCTCCAAGAACACTTTCTCTGCTTGCGCCAAGACTCTCGTCTAGAACTTCTACAAGCGAAGGCAGGACTGGCTCTGCCTCGCCTATCACAAATGCGTCGATAAAGTCAGCAAGTGGCTCGGGATTAAAAGTAGCGCACGCTCCACCGGCAATCACGATAGGATGGCGTTCATCGCGATCGATGCTACGGATTGGAATGTTTGAAAGTCGCAGTATTCGAAGTACGTTTGCGTAGTCCAGTTCAAAAGGAATAGAGAAGGCAACCACATCAAATATAACTAGCGGAGATTGACTTTCAAGGGTGAACAGTTCTGTACCGGTTCGCTCGTGTTCTTTAAGATCCAGCGGATCTGGTAGGAATATGCGCTCGCAACAAGACTTGGGCAGCTCATTTAGCATTTGATAAACAAGCTGAAACCCAAGTGATGCCATCCCCAGAGCATACGTATTGGGAAAGGCTAAAGCAAACCTAACCGATGCTCCTGCATTGACAGAAACGGTTCTTTTTTCTCGGCCTAGCCTGGCCCTTGCTTTTTGTTTCAGATCAATTCCCACACTTTTATGGTACGTTGACTCGCACTATTTTCGCAAGCTCAGAAGAAGGGTATCAGGTCTTACATAGCAAAAGCATTTACATAGTTATCAGGTAATACGGCTATGAGAATTGACGAAATACCACGTGTAAAGCTTACTCACCTTCCGACGCCGCTTGAAGAGGCCCCTAGACTGGGTGCGAAGCTCGGTCTTAAACGGTTACTTATCAAACGCGACGACTGCACCACTCTAACTTTGGGCGGCAATAAGGCCAGGAAATTAGAGTATCTGATGGCCGACGCTCTTAACAAAGGCTGCGACGTAGTTTTAACGGACGGCGGCCCGCAATCCAACCATGCCCGGATGACCGCCGGTGCAGCACGAAAAGTCGGCATTGATCGCTGCATTCTCTTCCTAGGAGGCCCCAGGTTTGAGCATTTCTATGGCAATCTGCTCTTGAACTTGATCCTTGGTGCGGAGGTCAAGTTCATGCCTGACGCCACAGTGAAAGATATGGAAGATGCCATGCAAAGCGAAGCGGAAAGGCTTAAAGCAGAAGGGTACAATCCATATGTTATACCGATCGGCGGTTCTACATCGCTGGGCATTGTCGGCTACGTTCGGGCTATGCGTGAGCTAGCTGAACAGCTTAAGGAGTATGGAGAAGATAATTCTCCTTACATTTTCGTTGCAGTAGGGTCCGCAGGTACGATCTCAGGTTGTGCGCTTGGAATCAGGCTGTTTATGCCCGAGGCGAAACTGATAGGAATAAGTGTATCTCGAAAGTCGAAACCGCTGCGGGAAATATCTGCCGATTTGGCTAACGGTGCTGCCAAGTTAATCGAGGTTTCAGAAACTTTTGTCCCGGAAGACTTCACTATCGCCGATAACTACTACGGCGAGCGCTACGGTGTACCTACAGATATGGGCAATGCGGCGATTCTGATGGCAGCCCGAACGGAAGGCTTGATTCTTGATCCGGTATATACGGGCAAGGCGATGTCGGGTCTTGCAGATATGGCACGGAAAGGTCTAATCGATACAGACCGCACAGTTGTTTTTATGCATACTGGCGGTTCACCGGCAGTGATGGCTTTTGAGAGCGAGTTCAGGAATGCCTCGAAGTTCGAAGTGATATAATCGAGTGATCTGTTT
>Ga0272448_1005744_pt1 | contig 13599 bp, 13 predicted proteins | sample YNPCB0191_FD_202220 | JGI IMG/M metagenome (GOLD analysis project Ga0272448, IMG submission 202220) | Hot spring sediment microbial communities from Yellowstone National Park, WY, United States - YNP-CB-019-1 | ecosystem: Environmental > Aquatic > Thermal springs > Hot (42-90C) > Sediment...
GAAAAATTTTTGTTCTGGGGGGAGAAGAAAGAAACCTTTCTTCTCCCTTTTTTCATCTCTCCCCACACTCCTTCCTTAGATCACCATTAACCAACGGTTGAAGAAGTAGCAAAGCAAAATATGCAAATTTTACTCTTTTGGGAACTGCACTTCTCTGGTTCGGCTGGTTTGGATTTAATGCGGGAAGTCCCCTTGGGGGCAAATGAATTAGCAGTAAATGCCTTTGTGGTAACCAATACTGCCGCTGCTGGATTAAAGCTTATGACTGTAAATGAGGTCCTCGGGCATGGCCGGCAAATGGGAATTACTGAGGTCTATCGGGGAATCAAAGAAATGGGAAACCTCTTACGGAAATTACGTTTAGAAATTGCGGTAAATGATAATTTTGTTGAGCCTACCATTAACGCAATCATAAAAGGGGGACGAACTGGAGAAATTGGAGATGGTAAGATATTCGTTCTCGACTTAGTCGATTGTATCCGGATTGGAACGGGGGAGCGGGGTAGTGAAGCTATTGGATAGCTACACTACTATTTTCCCCGTTTCTGATAAGTCTTAACAAAAGTTGCAATTGAACGGTCATAAGTTTTTTCCACCTCGGGCGGGAAAACACAACCAGGCAATTCTCCCATACTAAGATGATACTGCAAGCACTCACAGCAGATACCCTTTTTATTACAAGGTTCATAGGTGCAAGGGCAACGGGTAAGATTTTTTTGTAGGTTACATTCTCTCATTCCCATTCTCCTTTCTTTACTACTCCATATATCCTAAACCTTTCAACCTTTTTATAAGGTCAGTATCCAGCTTTACCTTATCTGACTTTGATTTATAGCGGAATGGTTTTTCTTCATCCATTTGAAGGAGGTTTTCTAATTGTAATTTAAGCTCCTGAACCTTCTCTTTTTCTTCTTCAGCAATATTTTTTTTCTCTCCCGGGTCCTGCGGAAGGTAATAAAGTTCCGAGTTATCGGTCTTTTTATTCCAGATTAATTTGTAATTTTCCGTAGTAAGAGATATAAGTTCAGCTTTTTCACGGGAAAGATTTTGTTCTCCAATTTGACTTATTGCTGGCCTTTCCGGTGTAGCCATAAAGTTAAGTAAGGGAAGAAGTGATTCTCCCTGATGTTTTGCTAAAGGAGGTACCCCAAGTAAATCGAGGAGAGTCGGTACAATATCAATTAACCTTACTTGATTGGGAAGGGAACAGCCAACCGGAAGAAGCGCGGGACAAGAAATAATTAAAGGCACCTTTAATACCTCACTGTAAAGATGCTTGGCATGATACTTTTGCCCATGCTCTCCAAACTCTTCTCCATGATCGGAAGTTATAATTAAGATGGTCTTTTCTTCGAGCCCTTTTAAGGCTAAATAATTTTGAATCAAGCCAATATGGAAATCAACAAATCGTACCTCTCCATCAAACAAGTCACGCTCATTATTACCAAAGCATCTGAATTCCTCTGGTGGTGAATAAGGATTGTGAGTATCAAGGATATGAAGATAAAGAAAAAAGGGTTGATGGCTAAACTGGTCAAGCCAATCGAATACTACCTTAATTGCCTCGCTAATCCGGGGCTTATATATACCTGGACCCTGATCAAAGAGTTCAAGGTAAAAATCAAATCCCTGCTTGAAGCCACTTTCGGCACTAAGAAAAGGATTAGTTTGAATACAGCCGGTCAAATAGCCTAACTTTTTTAAAATATTAGGCAAATAGATTTCCCAGGACGATAGTTTATCGGTAATACCTTTTACCCCATGAATTTCTGGATAGGTAGAAGTCAAAAGAGAGGTAATTGATGGCTTGGTCCAGGAAGACTGGCTGATCACCTGCTCAAACTTTACTCCCTGAGAAGCAATGTTATCAATTGCGGGACTGGTCGCGCGGTGGTATCCATAACAACCTAAGTTGTCAAAACGAAGGGAATCAATCACAATGAGAAAAATATTACCTAAACGACGCATGGTTTATACTCCGGAGAAAAAAACATTATATATTTTGTGCCCAGGTAATAAGGCCAGGAAGAAACCGGCTTACTAAGTAAGGATGGAAAGGGAGCACCCTTATGGTCAGCCCATAATTACCACTTTTTTGGTAAGAAGCACTCTGCCCTTCAAAGAGATATCTATCATTTCCGAGTGCCTGCACTGCATCCATTTTGGTTATTTCTGGATCCCTGATGTTTCCGTGAGCATCAACTCTCCCACAATATATTTCAACCTGGACATCTTCTGGAGCTAGATTTCCCAGATAAACCACCACCTGCACGGCTACCTGAGTATTCACCTTTAAATCGTTTAAAGGTCCCGTGGTTACTGATTCCACCTTGATTTTCTGCCAGTTTTTTTGCATTTTTTCTTTCCAGGCAGAAAACTTTTTTGCGTCTGCTAAACCATCGGATAAAAATTGTTGATACCTTTGTGAAGCCGGGACATAAAATCGTTCGGTGTATTCGTGGACCATCCGGCAGGTATTAAAAAAATGGCACAAAGTGGCAATCGATTCCTTCATCCGGGAGACCCATTTTCGCGGTATTCCGTCAATTCCGCGCTCATAAAAAAGAGGTATGATTTCTTTTTCCAGTAAATTATAAAGTGCCTCAGATTCAATCTGATCCTGGTAGATTGGGTCATCATAATTTTCCCCTCGTCCTATAGCCCAGCCAATATTAGGTGAATATGCTTCGTCCCACCAGCCATCCAGGATGCTTACATTTAAAACGCCGTTCGCGGCAGCCTTCATTCCGCTGGTTCCACTTGCTTCCATAGGGCGAAGAGGGGTATTAAGCCAAAGATCTGCTCCTCCGACCAAGTACCGCGCCACTGCCATATCGTATTCGTCAACGAAAACTATTTTTCTCCGGAAGTCTTCTCGCCTGGCTAAGTTAATAATCTGCTGAATTAGTTTTTTCCCTTCATCATCCCGAGGGTGAGCTTTACCCGCAAAGATTATTTGAGCTGGTCTTTGGGGATCATTAAGGATACGGCTTAACCTTTCGGGGTCTCGAAGAACCAAGTTTGCTCGTTTGTAGGTGGCAAAGCGCCGGGCAAAACCAATTGTTAATGCTTCTGGATTAAGCACCTCATCCGTCACTTCGAGTTCCCTTTTGGAGGCGCCTAATTTTTCTAAACGCCGGCGAAGCCTCATCCGTACGAATGCTACTAAACGCTCCTTTCTCCGCTCATGGGTTCGCCAGAGTTCTTCCCCGGAAATGTTTTTGGCTTTCTCCCAGATTTCTTTTTTCCCTGGTTCTTCCTGCCAGCTGGGTCCTAAATACCGGTCGTATAACAGGTTCATCTCGGCTGAGATCCAGGATTTGAAATGGACTCCGTTGGTCACATATCCAATGGGGATTTCATCTTCCGGCACATCTGGCCAAAAAATTTTCCACATTTGGCGGGTAACTTTTCCATGTAATTTACTTACCCCGTTGGTATAGCTCGACAATCTTAAGGCCAGGGCAGTCATACAGAATGGTTCGGAACTATCTTGGGGATTTTTTCTTCCTAAGGCCATGAAGTCGCACCATTCTAAGCCGAGGTCTTTAGCATACTGAGAAAAATATTTTGCCATAAGGTCATTGGGAAAGTAGTCATGCCCGGCAGGAACCGGAGTATGGGAGGTTAAAAGTAGTCCTGCTGATGCTATTCCTTGAGCTTCATTAAAGGTAAGACCATATTTTTTCATAAGGAAGCGGATTAATTCGAGGGAAAGAAATGCGGAATGGCCTTCATTCATATGAAACACAGTCGGTTGGATTCCCAGTTTTCCCAATGCCTGAAATCCTCCAATACCAAGAACTATTTCCTGTTTAATTCGCATTTCCAAGTCGCCACCGTAAAGTTGATGGGTTATTTTTTTATCTTCGGAATTATTTTCCGGGATATTAGTATCTAACAATAAAAGAGGAACACGCCCAACTTGGGCACGCCAGACCTGGGCGAAAACCGTTCTTCCAGGAAAAGGAATTGCAATCTTGAGAGGAGTCCCATCAGGTTTTTGCTCGGGAAGGAGAGGTAAGTTATAAAAGTCATTTTCTTCATACAACTCTTGTTGCCAGCCAGCTTCATTGAGATACTGACGAAAATATCCTTCTTGATAAAGGAGACCAACGCCGACCAAAGGGACGCCTAAGTCACTGGCGGACTTAAGATGGTCGCCGGCGAGGACCCCCAACCCTCCGGCAAAAATTGAAAGGCATTCTGTTATTCCAAATTCTGCCGAAAAATAGGCAGTGTAAACCTTCAAGTCGTGCCCGTAGGACCGGGAAAACCAGGTGGAGTTTGCGTTCAAATATTGCTGGTAATAAGTATAGACACCGCTGAGGTGACTCATAAAGCCTTCATCATCGAGCTTGGACTCTAAAATATGCTGGTCGATCGTACCTAACATGAGAACGGGATTATGATAACATTTTTCCCATAATTCACTATCGAGTCTTCGGAACAGTTCTATGGTGGCGTGGTTCCAGGTCCAGCAGAGATTATAAGCAAGTTCTTTTAAGGGTGTTAATTTTTCCGGAATTGAAGGAGAAACAGTAAATGTTCTGATAGGCTTCATGAAGCATCCTCCTAAGTTTATTTTTTTTGAACCCTTTTTTAGAGAAAGATAAAATCATATTATTTTTTCAACAAGTTTCAAGAAATTGTTACCCTTGGTAGTAGGTTGTGCTATTTGTTAATTAAAACCTTTCCGAGAAAGGATACGGTCAACCGCCCCCAAAACATCTTCCACTGCAATCGCATCCATACAGAGGAGGTTGCGGCATTTTCGGATGCGACAGGGATTACAAGAAACATCTTTTCGGATAACAATTACTTCTCCTTTCCCCAAGGGAGCGTTTTCGATTGGATCAGTGGGGCCAAAAAGGGCAATGACCGGAGTTCCAACAAATGCTGCCAGGTGCATCGGCGCCGTATCATTGCCAATAAATAGATCGCACCGCCGGATGGTTTCTGCTAATTGGGGAAGGGTTTCGGTTTGGCAAAGAATAGCCGAAGATGCATCCATCTGGTCCATAATTTTTTTTACCAGCTCAGTTTCATCCTTGCCCGCAGTAAAAAGTATATTTGCTCCATATTTTTTCGCAATCCGATCCGCCAGACTGGCAAACCGGGTAAAGTGCCAGCGCTTATAGGGAGTGCCCGGACTGCTTCCAGGATGGATGATAACTTTTGGACCATTAGTAATGGTTAGGCGAGAAAAAATATTAGCCGAAATAAACTCCCGGTCTCGCTCACTAATCGGGATAATTGGATCAGGGTTATTTACAGTTAAACCGAGGTGTTTTATTAACCATAGATTCCTTTCGACCCGATTAATCTTATGTTCGGGAAGGGAAACTAAATCATTATTAAACAAAAAATTCCCTTCCTTGGAGAATTTTCGGCTATAACCAACCCGGTGCTTAACCCCGGTTAAAAAACTGATCAGGCCGCTCTTAAAAAGACCGTGAAAATCAAGTACTAAATCAAACTCCTCCGCTCTTAATGCCCTAATAAACTTTAACACCTCGTTAAAGGTGTTAAAGTTGAAAAAATTCTTTTGCCACTCTTTCCGGGGTAACACAAAAACTTTATTTAGATCCGGATGGTTAATTAAAAGAGAAGCTGCTCGATCCTCTACCACCCAGGCAATATAAGCTTGGGGAAGATGGTGGCGCAATGCCCGCAATGCCGGAAGAGTCCGAATAACATCACCGATCGCCCCTAAACGAATAATAAGAATCTTCTGGTATTTTAATTTCATAAAAAATTATTCTATCGGAGGAAAGCTCTTTGTCAATACCTGAAACAGAGATTACGGAAAAAATCCATTTCGTCTTATCCCGAACTCATTTCCAGGTCTCCTCCTTACTGTGTCACCCTGAACTCGTTTCAGGGTCTCAGGGGATGCTGAACGAGACCGAAACAATTTCGGCTTAAGGTTTACCCTGACCTTTTACCTTACTCTACCAATTTTTCTGCAATCTCAAACAGTTGGCTATAATGAATCTGATTGTAATTTAAATAAATTTGTAATAAAGTAAAATAATGCTGTCGAAAGGTAAAATACCGCCGGGATACACTTTGATCGAAGCCGGCAAAAGAAGAATTATTGTAAAAGAAGGGTTTAAAGAACCGCTGCTTAAGATAGGAATTACGAAACCGGATTTTTTCCTTAAGCAACCTTTTTCCCCCGAAAAAGATTACCAGGGAAGGGGGAAGGTAAAAGTAATTGCCTTTCCGGAAGGTGGAGACGAACGGCTGGTAATCCGACATTTTCAAAGGGGAGGTAAAATTCAAAAATTTGTTTCTGACCTTTACTTTGGTCAATCCCGGCCGCTAAAAGAGCTTTGGACTGGATACCTGGCAAAAAAAAAAGGTGTACCTACCGTAGAAATAATTGCCGCCTGTCACACAAAAGTTTTCTGGAAATTTCATCGGGGAGACCTGGTCACCAGAGAAATTAAAGGCGGAAAAGACCTCGCCACCTATCTTGTTAAGTTAGATCGGCCGCTTAGGAAGGAAAAAATTTTGGAGAAAAGAAGGGTTATCACCAGGGTGGGAGAAGTGGTCCGCTTGATGCATGATGCGGGTATCTTTCATGGTGATCTCAACCTAAAAAACATTATCCTTCAGTTTACCGAATCACAAAGCCTTAATATATATTTAATCGACTGGGATAAATCTTTTTTTCGTTCGCCTTTAAAAGAAAGCCTAAGGATCCGCAACCTGCTCCGGTTAAACCGATCCGCCGAAAAATTTAAGAAAATAGGCTTACCCATCACCCGAACTGATATTCTCCGGTTCCTTTCTTCCTATTACCAGAACTCTCCGGATTTCAAAACGCAAGTTAAGAAGCTAAATCGTAAATACAAATGGCATATCCGGTTACATCAGTGGGGAGAAAAACTTTTTTAAATTTTTCTAAAAAGTTAAGTCCTTCAAGAACTCACAATCTAAGGAGTTGACTTTTTCCGCCAGGGAAGGTTAATAGGTAAATGGAAATTAAAATTATAAACTTCGATAATAGACGAGGAAAAATATATGGATATAAAAATTTTTTTTACTATTTTTCTCACGGTCTTATTTGCTGAATTGGGGGATAAAACCCAATTAGCCACCTTGCTCTTTGCTACCAATAAAGCCCACTCCAAATTTATGGTTTTTTTAGCTGCCGCCGGGGCTTTAGTATTTGCTTCGGCAATAGCAGTGATTATCGGAAATAATTTAGGCAAATATCTTAATCCAAAATACCTCACCTGGATCGCGGGAGTCGGGTTTGTAATAATAGGTATCTGGACTATAATTAAAGCCTAAACCAGTAGCAAGAGCGGTTAAGTTTTCCTATTGGAAACCCTCGCAAAAGGCATGGATGTTTATCCCCAGGTCTTCGTAACAATACCCTCCTTCCAGCAGGGCATACCTTCTTCCCTGACAATGCTTTTCGGAAAAGTCTTTCATCATTTTCCCGATCTCTCGATAAGCAGCGGTCGAGAGTTTATGACCCCAATCTTTGATGTATTCATCAAACCCTGCCGAAGCAGCAATAATATCGTAATCCCTAACCTGGTTCAAAACCAAAAAAATTTCTTCCAGGTAAGCTCTTTCATCAGAAGCGCGAGGATTAAGGATAGTATACCCCGGTTTTTTCCCGAGAATATTAATGGTGCCATCACCGGTGTGGAGGTCAAAATCAAGGATAAAGGCAGATTTAATTTTACCTTCTGCTTCCAGTTTTAAAAGTGATACCGCCATATTATTAAAAAAACAGAATCCCCAGCAACTATCATAAGAAGCATGATGGCCGGGTGGACGAATGCAGGCAAAGGCTGGTTCTCCCGCATAAGCCAGTTCTGCTGCCTTAATTGCTCCCCCCGCAGCAAGGAGCGCCATTTGGTAAACCACCGGATCGTGCTTGATATTTTCAACCTGACGAGTCGAGTGCGCCCGCAAAATATCTTTTAATTCAGCTGGTTCAGGAATGACGAATTGATAATGGGGGTATTTTTTAAGTTCTTGGATAATTGGCTCCATCCTTCCCGGAGCTGCCGCGGGGTCTAATTCATAGGTTTCGTAAAATTTTTCATGAAAGACAATATGCATGATCCACCTTAAAATGATAAAAATTTTTTTAACCGTCGTTAGGTTTCAAAAGTTTTTGCTGGGACCGGAGATTTTTTCAAGCGAAAAAATCGCCACCACTTTATTGCGGAATCTATCATAATGGTCAGAGCCAGACAAAGCACCATCCCCATTAAGATGGTATCGATTTTATAGTTAAAGGCATCAGGAGCTGATGATAAAGCCTTAGCGGAAAAATCCTTGAGGAGCTTAAAAGAAGCGGTGAAAGTAGTTACGGCCATGAAGAGCATGGGTATAAACGTTACCCACATATACTTAACTTTTCCCATCTTGATGAGGAAGGTCGTACCAATACATAGCGCCAGCATTCCTAAAAGCTGGTTAGCGGTTCCAAAAAGCGGCCAGATAGTGGAGATAGAACCGGTAAAAATAAGGTATCCCCAAGAAAACACGACGATAAAACTGGCAACAATGTTGCCCGCAAAGGAACTCAAATTTCCGAATGGTTTATAAATATAACCTCCTAATTCTTGCACCACGTAGCGGGCAACCCGGGTGCCAGCGTCAATTGTCGTCAGAATAAAAAGGGCTTCAAACATCAAGGCAAACTGATACCAGTAAGCCATAAGCTTCTTTAAAAAAGGGATGGAAGAAAAAATAAAAGCCATACCCGCCGCCAAGGAAACTGCGCCACCCGGCCTTCCTTCTAAATTTACCCCGATCATGGTAGAAAGTTCTTTAATTTTTGCTACCGGGAATCCTAAATTGGCAAGCTCGGAGAAACTGAGTTTTGAGTTAATGGCAAAATAATCCCCCGGAATAAGGACCGAGGCGGCAATAAGAGCTATTACTGCGACAAAACCTTCGGTAAGCATAGCTCCATACCCGATTGCCCGGGCATAGGTTTCTTTTTCAATCATTTTCGGGGTAGTTCCCGAAGCAATCAGAGAATGAAACCCCGAAATTGCTCCACAGGCAATGGTAATAAAGACAAAAGGAAAGACCGGGCCGGGAATGATTGGTCCTCCTCCCCTAATAAACTTAGTAACCGGAGGCATAAGCAGTTGAGGATGGACAACTAAAATACCAAGTGCCAGCAGAATAATTACCCCAATCTTCATAAAAGAAGAAAGATAATCCCGGGGGGCTAAAAGCATCCACACTGGAAGCACCGAAGCCACAAAACCGTAGAAGGCAAGAAGGAAAGTCAAAAAATTTTTATCAAAATCAAACATAAAAGCCAGGGGGGAAGAAGGGATATCTTTCCCGGCAATCACGGTAAAAATCAATAAAATAATCCCGATTAACGAGACTTCCAGAACTTTATTCGGCCGTAGAGATTTCAAATATATCCCCATAAGAAAGGCAATGGGAATAGTCATACCAATGATAAAAGTTCCCCACGGATTGTGAAAAAGAGCATTGATCACTACCAGCCCCAACCCCGCCATCGTTACAATCAAAATAAAAAGGGTGGCCACTAATGCTGCCCCACCGGTAACGGAGCTAACTTCCTCCCGGGCAATCTGCACTAAAGATCTTCCATCCCTTCTTATTGAAGCAAACAAAATAACTAAATCATGGACTCCGCCGGCAAAGACAGCACCGATTAAAATCCAGATAAATCCGGGAAGATAGCCAAACTGAGCGGCTAGTACTGGACCGATAAGCGGTCCCGCTCCGGCAATAGCGGCAAAGTGGTGACCAAAAAGGACCCATTTATTAGTAGGATAAAAATTTTTTCCGTCATTTAAACGGAAAGCAGGGGTAACCCTTTTTTCATCCAGCACCAGAACTTTGGTAGCCAGAAAAGCGCCGTAAAATCGATAAGCCAGAGAAAAAAAACATCCCGCGGCAATCACTAACCAAAGGGCATTGATTTTTTCTTGCGGATGGAAGATCCCCGTGATTAGGGCAAAAGCAATAGCAAAAACAACTGCTAAGATAATCCAGATAATATAAAAAATCAGCCTCATATCCAATAAAATGCTGAAAATTCGTATCTTACTCTAAACGATGTTGGCTTTAATTGCAAGCAAATAAAATTTTTGCAAAACCAGTAAAAAACCTTATTGATTTTTGAAGAAAAATAAGATTAATATTATTTTCCCAAAAGCGAAGGTAAGTATGGAAAATAAAATATTAAAGGATGTGATCACGATTGTCTCCGGAGTGCCTCGCTCGGGCACTTCGATGATGATGCAAATGCTTAAAGCCGGAGGAATGGAGATTGTCACTGATGGAATAAGGAAACCGGATGAAGACAATCCCCGGGGGTATTTTGAATTGGAGCGAGTAAAAAAACTTAATGAAGATAATTCCTGGATAGGCGAATGTCAGGGAAAAGTAATTAAAGTAATCTCAGCTTTCCTTTTTTACCTCCCTGAAAATTATCATTATAAAATAATCTTTATGCAGCGAGAAATGGAGGAGATATTAGCATCCCAGAAAGTTATGCTTAAGCGCCGCGGCGAACTATCGGAAAGTATTAGTGACGAAGAAATGGCTCGAAAATTTAGCGAACATCTAAAACAGGTAGAAGAATGGCTTAGAAAGCAAAAAAATATGGAAATACTTTATTTAAAATATAATGAAGTAATCGAAAATCCGCTTTATTTCTCAAAAATAGTAAACGAATTTTTAGGGGGAAAATTAAAAGAAAAAAATATGGCGGAGGCAGTTGCTGATTCTCTTTATCGGCAAAGGAAAAAACTTTAAATTTTCGGAGATAAGATGACCGAACAAAAAGCAACCCATATTCGCTGGCACCAAGGAGCAATTACCCGTTCGGATCGCGAACTTTTAAACGGGCATCGAAGTTTTACCCTCTGGTTTACTGGACTCCCGGCTTCGGGAAAATCAACTTTAGCGGTAAACCTGGAAGAAGCTCTTTATGAGCGCGGTCTCCATACCTACATCCTCGATGGGGACAATATTCGGCATGGTCTTAATAAGAACTTGGGGTTTTCTCCAGAAGACCGGGCAGAAAATATTCGCCGCATTGCCGAGGTAGCAAAGCTTTTCTGTGATGCGGGTATTATCAATCTCACCGCTTTTATCTCTCCTTATCGCCAGGATCGGAAACAAGCGCGGCAGTTAATTGGTAATAGCGACTTTATCGAAGTGTTTGTCGATTGCCCAGTTGAGGTATGCGAACAACGGGATCCCAAAGGTGTCTATAAAAAAGCACGGGCAGGGATCATTAAAGAATTTACCGGAGTAAGCGCTCCTTACGAACCCCCGGAAAATCCGGAAATCCATTTACCTACCGATAAGATTTCAGTAAAAGAGGGAGTGGAAGTAATACTGGATTACTTGATAAAAAATAAATTTATCCCCTGATTACCAATTAAGAGTTAATAAGAATTTGGTCTACCTGGTTTTGAACTTCTTCCAGCTTTTCCAGGGGCCAGGGCTTTATATTTTTCAAACTCGGATCTAAAACCTTTTCCGGGCTAAATTGCTGGAGCACTAATTTTTTTACTGGAGCTAACTCCTGGGCTAAGCGATAAATATCATTTTCAGTTAAAAATTCGGGAACAACGGTAACCCGGAAAATAGCTTCAATTGGGCTCTTTCGGAGTAAGGCAATGCTTTTTTTGATTGCCTCTAAATTTATTGCTACTCCAGCTAATCGGGAATAAAAAACCTCTTCCAGAGGAGCCTTAACATCCATAGCCACCGCATCGATTAAACTTTCCGCTAAAAGTCGCTCAATCATTTCCGGGTTGCTTCCGTTAGTGTCTAATTTAATCAAAAAACTATTTTCTTTAAATTTCCGGATAAAATCCGGAAGCGCAGAATGAATGGTAGGTTCTCCTCCAGTAAGACAGACTCCATCAATCCAGCCTTTTAGTTCCTTTAGCCGATGAATTATTTCTTTTATCGGAATATCAGGTAAGCTTTGGGGCCGAAGCACTAAATCAAAGTTCTGACAAAATGGGCAGCGAAAATTACATCCGGGGAAAAAAATCACCGCTGCTAACTTGCCCGGCCAATCTAAAAAAGAGGTCTCCAAAAATCCTTTTATCGGGATGAGCTCTTGGTTAATCAAAGGCGTAAAGAGGATTTATTATAGGTTAAAAACTGAGAATCAAAAAAGGTAGAAGATTATTGGTAATAGCGAGCAATTGCGTTCTTTACCTCCAATGGGGTAGGAACTTTACCGGAATAAAAGGCAATTGCATTTTCTTCTTCATCTTCCACAATTATGGTAGGGGTAGACTTAATCCCGTAATAAGAGGCTTCTGCCAGCCCATCCGCAGTATCGAGGTTGTAATCATCAACTATCAATCCTTCCTCTTTCAGCATTTTTCCTACTATCTTTGCACTTCCACAAAGTGGACATTCTGCTTTCCAAAACAGTTTTACTTTTCCCATAGTTCTCCTCCGCAACAAAAATAAAATTAATTTCCATTTCTTTACCAAAATTATTTAAAAAATTTTTAAGCTACCATAACTTTCTGTTCTGTTTCGGGAAGAAAATATTCTTGGTTGCGATACCGATCGTGAAGTTCACCAATTTTCCCTTTATTCCAACTGGAAATTTTAGTGAAATAACCCGTAATTCGGGTGATTCCTTCTACTCGGGAGGAACCACAATAGCTACACTTATCTTTCAGTCCCCTTTCGGTCTTTCCACAGTCACTGCAGTTAGTAAATTCCGGAGAAAAAGCAATCTGGTCGTTAGTGGTATGGCGAAAGGTCTTTAATACAAAGTTAGCCAGCGATTCTTTTGCCGGCCGCTTTTCTCCAATCCAGATATGGGTAAGTGCCCCCGCTTCAATTAATGGATGGAAAAGGCCCTCCTTCCGCACTCGTTCAATCGGGTTAATCGGTACTGATACCGGAAGATAAGTCGAGTTAGTATAATAAATCTCATTCCGCTCGAAGTTGCCTTTTATTACTTGATGAGCTTCGGGATAAAAATGTTCCATATCTAATTTAGCAAACCGATAGGCCGTGCTTTCTGCCGGCGTTTGCTCTAAGACGAACTTCATATGATACTTAGCGGACAATTTCTTCGCCACCAAATGCATATGAGCAATAACTTTGAGAGCGAATTTAAGCACCTCTTTCGACTCATGAAGCTCTTTTCCAGTATGAAACTGCACTAATTCATTAAGCCCTAACATCCCGATAAGAAAAGAGGCACGCTCTATCTTTAAATAAGGGCTTCCGTCCTTATTCATAGTAAGTAAAGATAAAGGGCCTTTATCTCCCAGAGATAATAATTTTTCGATGAAAGCTTTTTTCTGGAGGTGAGCCTTAGCTGCTAATTCCATCGCTTCCGAAATACGAGAAAATAATACGGTATCATCGTGCTGGCTAAGGTAGGCAATCCGAGGAAGATTCAAGGTTACATTCTGAAGGGCACAATACCGCATCTTCCACGGTTCCCGGGCATCGGAAAAATCTTGCGCTTCAAGTTTAAAGCTTAACCGGCAGCATTCGGAAATCTTGGCGGTGCTCCCTCGGTCAAATACAAAATAGGTATTTCCTTTCTCACTGGCAACATCGCAAATATGA
>Ga0272448_1005746_pt1 | contig 13595 bp, 11 predicted proteins | sample YNPCB0191_FD_202220 | JGI IMG/M metagenome (GOLD analysis project Ga0272448, IMG submission 202220) | Hot spring sediment microbial communities from Yellowstone National Park, WY, United States - YNP-CB-019-1 | ecosystem: Environmental > Aquatic > Thermal springs > Hot (42-90C) > Sediment...
GAGAGGGCCGGCCTGGAACTAAGGCGCGCACTCGAAATCAGCACTGCGTTTCCAGAGGCGGAGAAGGCACGTGCGCTGCTTACGGGAATAACCGTGAACCGATAGCCAGCCAACGGGATAGAACGAGGGAGGCTTGCTCCTCCTGCCCGTGCCAGGTGCCTGCCGAGGGGAAAAGACCGGCCCGCCTTTCTTCAGGTTCGCCCTTACCGTCCGAGCGTGGCCGAGCGGCCGCGAGCCCTTTTTCTCAGCAAGACAGCGGCTGCGATAAGGCCTGACCCCAGCAGGAACGCCGAGCCTGGTTCAGGGACCGGAGCGACAGGCCCGCCTCGAGTTGTGGCGGTCAGTACCGCCGAGTTGAAATAAAAGTCTCCCAACAAGGCGGTGAGGGTACAGGTGAGCGTGCCGTTGGTGTTGAGTGTGGCCAAAGAAGCGACCCGGAACGTGCTCGCACCGGTGTCCACTTCCCACAGATAGGCTCTGGTTCCAACCGAGAGGTCTGCAAACTCGCAAAAGATGTCGGTGTCGTCTTGGAGATTCAGGGTTACCCTGGCAGAGACGACCTCGTCGTTTTCAGGATCGAACCCATGACGAGCGATGTCGAATGTCCAGGTGACGCTGTCGTCATGACCCAAAAGACTCCCTCTCATGTACCGGTGGCCTGCGTCGTAGGTGTCGGTGTAGGTGTAGGGGATGGCATACGAAGAGCCGGCTGCCGCGATCATGCACAAGCACATGGAAACAATAAAAAAATACGTCTTCATTGTTCGTGTCCTCTCCTTTGTTTTTAAGCGAAAGTGAATACCGTTTCACGAATCTAAACAACAGATTTACCCTTACGATGCGGCTTTCGCGATAAGCTGTCAAGAACATTGTTTCGGCCCCTGGTCGCCCCCCCTGGCGCCAGGAGGTTCTCCGAGCCACTGGCCCCATCCTTCCCCCCGCTAGCCCTGAGGTGTTCGATGAGCGCGGGAAGGAAAAGGCGCACGTCGGCGATCACGCAATAATGCGCCAGGGAGCACAAGGGTGCGTTCCTGTCCAAGGTGATCGCGACGACAATCTCTGATTTCTTCATCCCCATGGTGTGGTGGGCGGCCCCAGAGATGCCGCAGGCAATGTAGAGTTTCGGGGAGACACTCCGGCCTGTCATGCCCACCTGGCACTCGAAGGGCAGCCACCCCATGTCGCACAGCGGCCTGGAACAGGCCACTGCGCCGCGTCTGAACAGGCCGGCGAGCTCTCGAAGCGCGGCGACCCACTCGGGACTTCTAAGGCCCCTTCCCCCTGCAACGACAACCTCTGCGTCGCCAAGCTCGCTCGTGGCGACCGGTGGTTCGACGTATCCCAGCGTCCTCGTCCTTCCGGGTGCGACCTCCGCGGCTTCGATGCGGATGTTCACTGCGTGCCGCTCGACCTGCAAGGCCCCATTCTCAGCCCCGGGCATCACCGTGAGAATGCAGGGCCTGCCTGGAAGGCCTCTCACCTCTTCGCGGAGCTTCCCGTTGCAGATCTCTCTGGTGAAAGCAAGCCCTTCCGGGTGACAGGTGAACCCCGTAACCCCTGTGATGCACGAGGCGCCGCTATCCACGGCCAGGGACGGGGCAAAGTCCAGCCCTGTGGCCGTATGGGGGACCAAGACGAATGTCGGCGCGACGGATCGGCACAGCCGTGCGAGCACGCTCCGGTAAACGTGAGCATCATAAGAGACTGCCTCGTGCGACTCGAATGCGAGCACATCGCACCCTGTCGCACGTGCGATCTCCTCGGCAAGAGGCCTGGCACGTGAAGCCACGAGCACTACGGCTATCGTGCCGCCGGTGGTTCGAGCGATCTTCGAGGCAAAGGCCACGACCTCGTACGTCACTGCCGCTATGGCCCGATCGTTGTGCTCGGCGACCACCACGATATCCGCTTCCTTGCGGTCCTTTCTCATGAGATCAGTTCCCCGGAGGTTGCTTCCTCCCGAGCGCGCCGGAGACTCCACCAGGCCGGTCGGGCCGGTACCGGCCGCTCTCTTTTCGAAGGCAGTTCTTTCTCAGAGGAGGAGGGCCCTTTGTCTGATGATACGGGCGAGCTGCTCTGCCTGCTCTTCGATGCTCCCCTCGATGAAAACCCCTGTCCCCTGTGCCTCCGGCAGGGAGGTGCGAACGAGGATCTCGCAGACCGGCAGCGATTCGGCCCTTTGTGGACGTATGACCTCGAGTTCCTGTCTCCTGGCTCGCAATTTGTTCGAAAGACTCGGGTAGCGCGGCCGGTTGATCCCGGACTGGATCGTCACCACTGCGGGCAGGTCCATTTCCACGACGTGCCTGCGCCGGCCTTCGAGTTCCCGTTCCACCACCACCCTCGATGCGTCCTCTGAAACAACGAGCGAGACGACCATTGTCGCGCAGGGCACCCCCAGGAGTGCAGCGAGCATAGGGCCTGTCTGGCCGCGCTGGGAGTCTTCTGACATCACGCCGCAGAGGGTGAGGTCGAAGGATCTTTCTGCCGCAAAAGAGGCGATAAGAGAGGCTCTCGAGAGGGCATCAAGACGCAGGTCGTCCCGGACTGCGATATGAACGCCATGGTCTGCGCCGTACTCCAGTGCGCGGCGGATTGCCTGCTCCACCCGGCTCGGCCCCACGCTGAGTGCGGTCACGCGTCCTGTGCCGAATCGCTCCTTGATCCTCAGGGCCTCCTCGAGGGCGCACTCGTCGTAGGCGTTCATCCTGAATACGAGCCCTGCTTCCTCGTATCCCCTCCCGTCGTCCCGCACCCGAAAGGGGCCCTCGAGGTCAGGGACCTGGGTTACGCAGACAAGGATGTTCATCTTTGTCCCAACACGTCCGCCGCCCTGAGGTGGGGGAGCCCGGCGCGGCCCACTGAATTTTGACTTTGGAGGACCCTGATGGTAGGCTCACCTCCGCTGGTTCGTACGAGTCGGGGTGGTGTGGCCGGCACTCTCTCGCCCCGCCGGCAAACGTCGATCTTTCCCCTCCGCACATGGCCGCGAGACCATCGATACTATACCGCACAAGCCCCCTGCGGCAAGAGAACAGGTGAAGGAGTTTCAGATGGATTTCGCCCTCCCGGAAAGAATCGAGGTGATCCTCGAGATGATCAGGGACTTTATGGCAAAAGAGGTCTATCCCCTCGAGCCCCAGTTCGCCCGCAAGAGGTTCGGCGAGTTGTGGCCCGAGATCGAGAAACGGCGCGAAATGGTGAAAAAAATGGAGCTTTGGGCCCCTCAGGTGCCTGTGGAGCTGGGGGGGGTCGGCCTTTCGCTCATGGAGCACGCCCTGGTGAGCGAGGAGTTGGGCCGCAGCCCCTTGGGCCATGTCATTTTCGGGTGCCAAGCCCCCGACGCCGGGAATATCGAGATCCTGGCAAAATACGCGACCCCCCTCCAGAGGGAGCGCTACCTCCTCCCGCTGGTGCAAGGCAGGATCCGCAGCTGCTTTTCCATGAGCGAACCCGAGCGTGCCGGCTCCAATCCCACAGAACTCGACACCACTGCGCGTCTCGAGGGCGACCAATGGGTGATCAACGGGCACAAGTGGTTCACCTCGGCGGCCGACGGCGCTGCCTTTGCCATCGTCATGGCAGTCACAGACCCTGACGCCCACCCGTATCAGCGTGCGAGCATGATCATCGTGCCGACCGATACGCCGGGCTTCAACCTTGTCAGAAACATACCGGTCATGGGTCATGCGGGCGACGATTATGCCAGCCACGGAGAGATCATCTACGAGGAGTGTCGTGTGCCTGCAGAGAACCTTTTGGGACCGCAGGGACAAGGCTTTATCATCGCCCAGGAGCGGTTGGGACCGGGCCGGATCCACCACTGCATGCGCTGGGTCGGCATTTGCCAGAGGTGCTTCGAGCTGATGTGCAGTCGTGCCGCGCAAAGAAAGGTGGGGGCAGGGAAGTCCCTCGCTGAAAAGCAAATCATCCAGGCCTGGATCGCTGAGAGCCGCGCAGAGATCCAGGCCGCGCGCCTCATGATCCTCCATGCCGCCTGGAAGATCGAGAAAGAGGGACTCTACGCTGCCCGCGAAGAGGTATCTCTGATAAAGTTCTTCATTGCGCCGATCATGCAGAAGATCATCGACCGCGCCATCCAGGTCCACGGGGGGTTGGGCGTGAGCGACGATACGGTCCTGTCGTTCTTCTACCGGATGGAGCGGGCCGCGCGCATCTACGACGGCCCTGACGAGGTGCACAAGGTGGTGGTCGCGCGGCGCATCCTGCGTGACTACATGGGGAGGGGCTGAGGTGGTTGTGCCCAGGGAATCGAGGAGGGGTCCAGCACGGGCCGAGGCCCGTCCGAGGCGTCCCGTGAGTTCGCGGACACCGTGATGGCGGGCCTTATCGTATGCGGCAGGGACCATGCCGGAGACGGATGTGACCCGATCAGGAGGGAGGGAACTGCCATGCCTGTTTTTGAGGTGCCCAACGATGTCACGGTGGAGGATTTCTACACGAACTATGTGCCGAGGCAGTTCGAGCGGATCGTACAGTCCCTCGATGTCTCCGCGATGGAGGGCAAGGAGTTCACCTTGCAGTTCGATATCGGGGACAAGAAATACTGCCTCAGGGTCACGGGCGGGAAGAAGCTCGAGGTGATAGAGGGGGGGATCGAGTCGCCGATGCTCGCGCTCGCGCTGAGCGAGTCGGACTGGAGGGACGCAGTCACAGGCAAGCTCGAAGGGCTGCTCGACCGTTTCACGGATCCGGGGCAGGTCTCGGATACGCAGCGCTACAACAGGCTCCTGGCCACCAAAGGCACGCTGTATCTGGAGCTGACCAAGGAAGACGGCACTGTCATGCCCATCACCATGAGGTTCAACGGCCAGGACAAGCCTTCGGTCACCATGAGGCTCTCCTTGGCCGACTGGGTCGCCATGCAAAAGAAGCAGGTCAACGGCCAGGTCTTGTTCATGAGCGGCAGGATGAAGGCAACCGGCGACATGGTATTCCTCATGTCGCTGCAACAGCTCGTCTGAAGCCGGCGAGGGCCGCACGGGATCGAACGCGGTTCGATTCGCAGGGATCCGTGGGAGGGCGGGACACCCCTGGACGAGGGTGCGTCGGCTTTGAGCGAGAGACCGCCCGACGAGGAGGAAGCGAGCATGTTTTCACTGGAGCCGTCCGAAGAACAGCGAATGATTCGAGAGACAGCTCGGAGTTTTGCCGCAGAGAGGATGCGGCCTGTGGCGCGCGCGTGCGATGAGAAGGGGGAAATCCTTGGGGACCTTCTCGAGGCGGCCTGGGAGCTCGGCCTGGTGAGCGCGGCGATCCCAGAGGCCTACGGTGGCGCCGGGATGGAGCGAAGCGCTGTGACCGGTGCGCTCGTCATGGAGGAACTCGGCTGGGGAGATCTCTCCATAGCGATGGCCATGATGGCGCCGGCCCTTTTTGCCTACCCGCTCCTTAGCGACGGGACCGAAGAACAAAAGCAAAAGTATCTGCCCCTGGTCGGCGGCGGCTCTCCGGCCCGGCTCACCGCAGCCCTCGTCGAGCCCGTCCTGCAGTTCGATGCCAGCTCGCTCGCCGCCACGGCGGCTCTGCGGGGGGGCAGGTACGTGCTTTCAGGGAAAAAGTGCTTTGTGCCGCTGGGAGGCTCTGCCGATGTCTTTCTCGTGTATGCCGCACTGGAGGGCAGGCCCGGGTACGAACATGTGGGAGGCTTCATCGTGGAGAGGGGGAAAAAGGGCCTCGCGATAGGCCAGCGGGAGAGGAATATGGGGCTCAAGGCACTCGATACCGTCGAGCTTGAATGCGATCAGGTCGAGGTAGGCGAGGAGGCAGTGCTGGGGGGAGCCAAAGGGTGCGAGTTCGCGAGGATCATGAGTTACTCGCGGGTCGCCCTGTGCGCCCTTGCGATCGGGGTGGCTAGGGCCGCCAATGAGTACGCGCGGGACTACGCAAAGGAGCGGATCGCCTTCGGGGAACCCATCGCCCACAAGCAGGCGATCAGCTTCATGATCGCCGAAGATTACATGGATATCGAGGCTGCCCGGTTGCTCACCTGGGAAGCGGCCTGGCGTCTGGATACGGGCCGCGATGCATTCAAGGAGGCGTATCTGGCGAAATTGTTCACGGATCAGATGGTGGTCAAGGCAACGGATAACGCGGTCCAGACCTTGGGGGGCCATGGGTATATCCGCGAGCACCCGGTCGAGCTCTGGCTCCGGAACGGCCGGGGGTTTTCCGCATTTGAAGGTATGGCCACCGTCTGAGAGGATTCCGTTTCGGCAACGGAGGGGAGGAACGCGACATGATAAGTTTCGAACTGCCGCCTGCAGTCGAGAGCGTCAGCAATCTCGTCCATGGGTTGGCCGAAGGCCTGATGAGAAAGTGGGCGCGATGGGCTGACGATCACGAGCATGAACGATGCCAGGAGTGGGTCACCACCATGCAGGATCTGGCCAGGGGAGGCATGATGGGTGCGGCCGCGGGAGGCTTGTCTCGGAAGAAGAAGGAGAAGGGCGGCGAGGCAGGACCGAAGAAGGTCGTCTACCAGAATATGGTCCTGGCCGCCGCCATTGAAGAGCTCTCCTGGGGCGATGCCGGCCTCTACCTGGCCATGCCCTCGATGGGTTTGGGCGGGGCCGCGATAGCGGCGGTCGGGACCGAGGAACAAAAGGAACGGTTCTTGACGAGATTCACGACCTCGGAAGAGCCTGTCTGGGGCGCGATGGCGATCACTGAGCCAGGCGCGGGGTCCGACTCCGCGGCGATAACCGCGACCGCTCACCTCGACGAGCAGACGAGGGAATGGATCATCAACGGCGAAAAGATCTTCGTCACCCAGGGGAAGAGCGCAGTCGAGGATTCTCGAGGCTTTGTCGTGGTGTGGGCCACGAGGGACAGAAAGGCAGGCAGGGCCGGCATCAAGAGTTTTGTGGTCGAGGCCGGCACCAAGGGCATGAAGGTCACCAAAGTGGAGGACAAACTCGGCATACGTGCCTCGGACACTGCCTCGATCGTGTTCGAGGATTGCAGGGTCCCTTACGAGAACGTGCTGGGCGACCCCGAGGTAAAAACCGGGTTCAAGGGAGTCCTCGAGACCTTCGACGCAACCAGGCCCATGGTGGCCGCTTCTGCTATCGGTATCGCCAGGGCTGCGCTGGAGCGGGTCAAAGAGTTGTACGCCGAGCAGGGCGGCGTATTGAGATACGGCACGAACCCCAATCGGCTCGGTGCTGCCGAGCGGGACATCATGATGATGGAGGCCCAGCTCAAGGCGTCGAGGCTCCTGACCTGGAAGGCTGCCTGGATGGCCGACGCCGGCCTGTTCAACAACCTCGAGGCCTCGGTCGCAAAGGCCAAGACCGGCAAGGCGGTCACCTGGATCGCCAACAAGGCGGTCGAGCTTGCAGGGCCGATCGGGTATTCCAAAAAGGAATTGCTCGAGAAGTGGTTGCGGGACGCCAAGATCAACGACATATTCGAGGGGACAGGGCAGATAAACACCCTTATCGTTGCGCGTCGTTACTTCGGGCTCTCGAGCAAGGAGCTCAAGTAGTCTCTCTGTCTGGTATGGTGCCTCGGACACCGCACACGAAGCGATGCGGGCCGACAAACACGAGTCATGCACGAACGCAGGAGGGAACGGGAATGAGAGAAGTGGTCATCGCCGGATACCTGAGGACAGCCCAGTCGCGCTCGAGGCCTCGCGAGCCTGCACGGGATTGGTTCCACAAACTCAGAGGGGACGAACTCATGAGTCGCCTCATGACGGCCTTGGTGGACCGGCTCGGGCTCGGAGCGCACGAACTCGACGATTTTATCGTGGGCTCTGCCATGGGGGTCCACGAGAATTGGACCTACGGGGGCAGACTGCCCGTGTTCCTGGCCAACTTCCCCGAGACCGTTGCGGCAAAGTTCGTGGATCAGCAGTGCGGCTCCTCCATGGCTGCAATCCACATCGCGTACCTCGAGATCGCCACAGGCAACGCCGACATCGTGATGGCAGGCGGCTTCGAGCACATGACGAGGGTGCCCATGGGAGGCACCCCTGAGTCGATCTCGCCGAACCTGGCCCTCGTATCCGAGGAGCGGTATCAGCACTGGGACTTCATGACGACGATGAACATGGGGCTCACTGCGGAGAAACTGGCCGCCGAGATGGGGGTGACGAGGGCAGAGCTCGACGCCTGGGGTGCGCGGGCCCACCAGCTGGCCTCTAAGGCGCAACAAGAAGGTTTCTTCGACGGTGAAATCCTTCCCATCGAGGCCGAACAGGCCGACGGCACCGTCTTGACGGTGCGGACCGACCAGGCGGTCCGCAAGGATGCCACTGTCGAGGGCATGGCAGGACTCAAGCCCGCCTTCAAGCCCGACGGCCTGATCACTGCGGGGAACTCCTCGCCGTTGAATGCCGGGGCCACGTGCATGGTGTTGATGGCGAGGGAAAAGGCAAAGGAGAAGAACATTGCGCCGCTTGCGGCGATCCGCTCCATCGGGTTCGCCGGGGTCGACCCCACGGTCATGGGCAAGGGGCCTGTGCCCGCCTCCAGGAAGGCCCTGAGGGCTGCGGGGCTCGAGGCGAAGGACATCGATTACTGGGAGATCAACGAGGCGTTCTGCGTGGTGCCGCTTTTCTGCATCAAGGAGCTTGGCATCGACCCCGAAAGGGTCAATGTCATGGGCGGAGGGACGGCGATCGGTCACCCCCTCGGGGCCACCGGGTGCCGGCTCGTGGGGACCCTTGCCAGGATCCTCAAGGTAAAGAACGGCCGGTACGGGCTTGCAAATGCCTGTGTGGGCGGCGGCCAAGGGGTCGCGACCGTTATCGAGCGCCTCCCTTAGAATGAATGGCCCAGCGCCGTGAGGCCCTGAACCGCTCCCGCAGCTCATCGCTCAGCGGCAGCCACCGGCCTCGCTTGACCCTGCTTCTGATGAGTTCAGCCTGGAGCGACATGCTGGTGATGTGCCTGCCGTCCGGGCTGAAGATATGAACGCGGTTTCGAGGGCCGCAGACCACCACGGTCTTTCGGCGCACGTCCCAGAGCAGGTGTTCGTCAGGGGCATGGCTGGCATCGGCCAGTGCCTGCGATGTGGGGCGGCGGTCCGCACTGCGTGCCTCTGCGTGCACGGTCCTGCGCTCTTTCTGCCTGCCCGCTCGTTCCAGCGAGCAGGCGACCCCTTTGAGGATGCGCTCGACTTCGGTAGAGAGGTCGGGGTCGGCAGAGGGCCGCCGGTGTTGCTTCGGCCGTGAAAAGACCCTCGATCCCAAGAGGTCGATACGGCGTCTGCCTTCAGCGAGGATATGCAGGATTCGTTCGTGATGGGACTCTGCAAGGGCGTCGGCCGCGGCAGAGCCGTCGGGCATCTGGCCGAGCAGGTTCACCTCGAGCCTGGGGGAGCCGTCCGGATGTCGGCACTCGACCGCCTGGAGGGTGAATGCAACGCGCTCCGGAAGCCCTTTTTCCAGGCCTGAGGGCCTGAGAGAGAGAAAGCCGAATATCACCTGGCCCAGGATATCGTAGGTCTTGGAGAACCTCCCGAATACGTTGAGCTGGCGATGCTTGAGGCTCTCCGGGTCGATGTAGGCGGCCACGAGGTGGTTCGGGGGAGGGCCGAAGAGTCTGTCGGCCCTTGGGTCTTCCAGGGCCAGGAGCGCTTGCACCAGATCCTGCCACTGAGGGGTGCCGGTCGAAGAGTACCCGGCAAAGACGCTGAGGGAGGAAGGCGGCACGCTATGGGGGCAGGAGGAACTCTCGCACCAGAAGCAGTAGATACGACCTCTGCGGTACTCCTGGCGTTCCGAGGCCATATCCCTGACCGCCGACCGGATCTGCACCTCCAGGGACGGCTCTGCGACTATTTCCCAGCGGGTCCCCGGCTGGACCGTCACCTCGAGGCTGAGGCCGAACGGGCGGACGTTCTTGTGACCGGCGCCGAACATCTCATTGTGGATGTGCCACACAGCGGATGCCAGGGCATTCTTTGCTCGAGCGACCGGTGCGGTTTCCCCGGCGGCCCGGCCGCCCATCAGCCGCGTGCGCTTCCCCGGACGAGGGCCTCTTATGTCCCGGTCCTTATCATGGGAGTCGAACTCGAAGCTCATGATCCCCTCCACCCCCAAGGCGCTGCTCTCCGCCCCGGTGAGTATAGCTCGATCGAACCGGCCCCACAAACGCCAAGGGCCGAGTGCGCCCGAGCCCGAGCGTCGAGGCACCGATGTCCTTGGAGTCCATCTGCGGGCTGGGTGTAGGTCTCATGCAGGAGAAGAGGGGCTGAGGCAGACGTTACCAGAACCTTCCGAACACAGTGGCCCCTTTGCGCACGTAGAGCGGGATCCGCTCTAGCGGGACATCTGCGACAAGGGCCTGTGGGCCGGTGATGACGAGATGCGGGTCCCGATAGTCGAGGAAGGTCCCCGAGGGGATGGAGACGCGACGCTGGCGCGCGCCGGCCTGCCAGACCGGTGCGGCGAGGGGAGCTTTGCCGAGGCAGTACTCGTCCCCCATCGAGCCAACCACAGGGTCGTCGGGATGGTCGAAGACCAGGGGCCGCACGATGGCTCGACCGTCCAGGCCCGACATCACGGCGTGAGCGTGGGTGTAAGGTGCAAGCTCGTGGTGGAGTTTTGCGTAGGTGCGGTAGATGGCGATCAATTCCGAGTCGTATCGAGGCCGGGTCGGCATGTCCCAGGGCGCGTGGGCGCCGACCCCGCCGATCTCCATCAAGGGGCAGAATGCGGAAAACTCGAGCCACCGTGCAAAGACCTCCCGGTCTCTGAACTCTTGGTAGCCCCCGGTATCTGAACCCCAGATGGGAAAACCCATGAACGCCGCGTTGAGCTGGGCAATGATCACGCTGCGCAACCCGAGGTCCGTGCTGCGGCAATCGAAGACCCCGACTGCCCCACGCGTGTCACCTCCCCACAGCACGGCGTACTTCTGGCTCCCTGACCACCCGGCACGCGCCATGTTGACAAAGTCGTCGCCCCAGGCCTCCTTCATGGCTTCGAAAAAACACCGCTGGTAGGAGAGGCAATACGCGTTGTGCAGTTCCCTGCCCGTCAGGCCATTATAATAACGTTGCGAGGGAAGCGACGGATGGTCCTCGTCCGCTCGGTCGAGCTTCCAGCCGTGGACGTGGTTCTCGAGAACAAATCGCTTGACCTTGTCCTTCCACCATTGATACGCGGCCGGGTTGGTGAAGTCGATGTAACGATTGCTCTCAGGTGCATAATAGTCTCCCCGGGTCGCTTCGCTTCCGTTCTGCCACGGCCTCGTGCCGATGGCCCACGGCCCTGCCCATGTCATCACGTGGTAGCCGCGCTCTAAGAGAGACCGGAGCATGGCACCGGCATTGGGAAGGCGAAGCGGATCCCATGCGAACTCTGCAAAGCCCTCCTGGCCGGGTGTCCACGGCCGGTCGAAGAGATAGTTGCCGGCAGGGATCCCCAGCTGCTCGTAGTACGAGACGTCCTCTGCGACCTGCGCGTTGATCATGTGGTCGTCGAGGGGGGCCCTCCCGTACGAGAGCTCGTCCCGCCACCTGAAGTGCTTGAAAGCCCATGGAGGAGGTATGAACGGGCGGCCGGTGAGCCCGGTGTATTCGTCGAGGATGCCGTCATGCGTCGGCCCGCAAAAGAGGAAGTATGAGAGCGCAGGTTCACCGCCCTGAGGTGTCTCGAACCTGAAGCGCAGGCGATCCGTGACCGAGCGCCCGACATCGAATTCCCCCGGGAGTGTGGTATCTACGTAGAGGCCGTAGCCGTTGCTCGAGTGATAGAAGGGTGTGTAGACGCCGATTGTGGGCAGGATCCACATCGGCGCAATCTCGCCGCGGCGGTCGATCGACCCGATCTCCTGTGGCTCTATTTCGCTCAGGTACTGGTCTGCATCGATCCGTTCCATGAGCCCATAGATGGCCTCCTCGGGAAACAGGCGAACGTCCTGCACGAGCTGAGGCGAGCCGCTCGTTGCGCCGAGGTCGGCAGTGACCCGTATGGTCTGTGCGGTGTGAAACGAGAGACTGATGACGGCATCGGCCCCCTCGGAGGTCTCATAGGTCAAGGCAGCGCCGCCTGAAATCTTTTGCCAGTGTTTGTAGTGACTCAGCCTCGAGGTTCGCCCCTCGCGAATGTAAAAAAAAGAGTGGTCCGTACCGAAGGCATACGACTCCGCCACCACACCCCTTTCTTTGGCAGCACACCGCCAGCCAAAGGGCTCCTTCCATACCAGGATGGACAGGGACCCCTTGCTGATGGTGACCGAATCGGCGTCTTCTCGAGTGACGACAGCCGGCAGCCGCCCTTGACCGGTGTCGGTTGGTTGCGGGCAATAACCCCCGGCAGTGCGCTCGCGTGTATCGTCACTGCACGAAGGCACAAAGGGCAGGGAGGCAAACATTCTCAGGAGAACGAGGTCCCACAGACCGGCACTCGCTCTCATAAGGGACCGCTCCTTTTTTGCTCGAGCCGATATCGCGATATCGCCTCACATATCCTGCACCTTGCCCTTGATGCCGTAGCCAATTTCTTGGGGCGTCGGTGCGGCGCGACCGGCGAGGCCCTGCTCGGGACTGTCGCCTTTAGGGCGCTGGCACTGGGGCGAGACAGCCTCGATGCACAGCACGCCCTCGGCATTCCGCTCCTTGCGGTCTCTTTCTAAAGGTCGGTCGTTGTTCGTCCCGCCTCTCCCGGATCAGTCCCCAGGGGTCGAGGACTAAGCCTCGGGCTGTTCGTGCCTCAAGGTCTGATACAGGTCAAAGGCCTCTTTCGGTTTCATCAGTTCGTGGACGACTTTGGAGACGGCCTGGATCATGGCAACCGGGGCGTCCGACTGGAAGATGTTTCGTCCCATATCGACACCGGCTGCGCCCTGAGTCACCGCATTGTAGGCCATGGTGAGGGCGTCGAGTTCGGGTATCTTTTTCCCCCCTGCCATCACGATAGGCACAGGACACGAGGCCACGACGGTTTCGAACCCCTCGGGAATGTAGTAGGACTTTATGTACTGGGCACCGAGCTCTGCGCATATCCTGCAGGCCAGGCGGAAGTACCGGGCATCCCGGGCCATGTCCTTGCCCACAGCCGTTACGGCGAGTATGGGGATTCCGTAGCGCGTGCCGAGATCCACGAGCCGCGTCATGTTATGGATCGATTGGGTCTCGTACTCCCCTCCTATGAACACCTGGACCGCCAGGGCCGAGGCGTCGAGGCGGATGGCATCCTCGATATCAACCGCGATCTGTTCGTTGGAGAGTTCCTTGAGGATACTGGGCCCGCCGCTCGCCCTCAGCACGATGCCCTTGGTAAAGGTAGGGGGGATCTGCGAGCGCAAGATGCCCCGAGTGAGCATGAGCGTATCCGCGTACGGGAGAAGGGGAAGGATGGTGACGTCGATGCGTTCAAGGCCTGTGGTAGGGCCTTGAAAGTAACCGTGATCGATGGCCAGCATCACGGTTCGGCCCGTCTCCGGCCGGAAGATGCGCGAGAGCCTGTTCTGCATCCCCCAGTCGAGATGCTGGGATCCCTTCAAAAAGAAGGGCTCGGATCGGGGCGGGATATCGAGGTAGTACCGCTTGGCTTCTTTCATGCCTTCTATGTCGGGCATCGTTCTTTCTCCTTCCAAAGGGTGTCCGGCCTGTTC
>Ga0272448_1005747_pt1 | contig 13593 bp, 10 predicted proteins | sample YNPCB0191_FD_202220 | JGI IMG/M metagenome (GOLD analysis project Ga0272448, IMG submission 202220) | Hot spring sediment microbial communities from Yellowstone National Park, WY, United States - YNP-CB-019-1 | ecosystem: Environmental > Aquatic > Thermal springs > Hot (42-90C) > Sediment...
CAGTATGACAGTCCGTATGACCCTGTTACCGGATTCAGGACTCCTACTCCCTGGGTTGCCCATCCCGATAACATCAAGAGCCTGTTCCAGACAGGAACTTCGCGCAACACCAGCCTTGCTCTGGAAGGAAGCAATGAGAAAGCCAATTTCCGCCTTTCTATGACCAACAACGATGCTATCGGAGTTGTGCCTAACACTGACCTGAAAAAGAACAGTTTCTACCTGACAGGGGGATATAAACTCTCGGAAAAACTTCAGGTAAGTGCTACGGCCAATTACCTGCGCAACAACAGTGCCAACATCCCCAGCGGCGGATATACCTCGGCCAATATTCTTCAGCAGTCTTCCTGGCACGGCCGTCAGGTTGATTATGCCGGGCTGAAAAAAATGATCAATGTGATTGACCCTGTAACTGGTCGTCCGTTCAACTGGAACCACAGTTACCATGATAATCCCTGGTGGACCATGTACAAGAATACCAATAGCCGGGATCGCCAGCGTATTATCGGAAATGTGAATATTCAGTACTTCTTTACTGATTGGCTGAATTTCCAGGCTCAGGTTGGTACCGATTACTTCTCGGAAGTTCGCAATGCAAGAAGAGCAAAGGGATCAAATGACTGGCCTGATGGACAGTACAACTCCTGGAGCCGGATCTTCAATGAAACCAACGCCAGTGCTATGCTGACGTTTAACCGGAATATCATTGCCGATCTGAATCTTACTGCAACCATCGGGGCAAATATCATGCACAGGGATGACAGACAGCAAAATACATTTATTGCTCAGTTAATTATTCCCGATTTGTATGCAACTTCCAATGCTGTTGTTCCTCCGACAACATGGCTCAGTGAAAGCCACCAGGAAATCCAGAGTGTTTATGGATTGATTAACCTGAATTACAAAGGATGGTTATCTCTCGAAGGAACTTTACGCGATGACTGGGCAAGTACTCTTCCGGTAAAGAAAAATCCATACTCCTATCCGTCCTTTAATGCAGGGTTTGTATTTACCGATGCTTTGGGTATTCAGTCCAATTTGTTCTCCTACGGAAAACTTCGTGGTGGTTGGGCTAAAGTAGCCAGCCCGGCTGATCCTTATTCACTTACTGGTGTTTATACTTCATCCGATCCGTTTGAAGGCAATCCGGTTATGAACTATACCAATACCCTGCCCAATATTAATCTGGATCCTGAAACTACCGTGAGCAAAGAAGTGGGAGCCGAACTGAAATTCTTCAATAGCAGAGTTGTTTTTGATGTTACTTTATTCCAGAAAAATACAACCAACCAGATTCTTCCTATCTCCATTTCCAGTGCTACCGGTTTTGCTTCTAAGTGGATCAATGCCGGGGAAATGCAAAACAAAGGGATTGAATTGCTGGTGAATCTGACTCCGGTAAAACTCAGAAAGTTTACCTGGGATGTGGACATCAACTATACCAGAATTAAGAATGAAGTTGTGTCGCTGGCTCCCGATATGTCTTTCTTTGCCCTCGGTGGTGCATGGAGCATTCAGATCCAGGCCCGTCCGGGCGAACCTTATGGTTCCATGTTCTATCGTACCATTGCCCGCGAAAACTACAAAGCCGATACCCAGAAGGGTGTTGTACTCACCAATACAGGTCGTCCTCTTGTAAGTCCGTTTACGGGTAATTATGTTCGTACCAGCTATAACACTGTCATCGGGAACATTACCCCTGACTGGCTCGGTAGCCTGAGAAATTCATTCATGTTTGATAAATTCAATTTGAGCGTTCTTATTGATGTCCGCAAAGGTGGAGACTTGTTCTCTGTGACCAACTTCTTCGGAGAATATGCCGGAACCCTTGCCTCTGCCGTCGGAAAGAATCCGAAAGGCAACGATATCAGAACACCGGTAGCTGATGGTGGCGGATATCTTGTGAAAGGCGTTCTCGGCAAGATCAAACCCGATGGAACTGTGGAATACCTTGATGCCAACGGAAATCATTCTGATGTACCTATAGAAAATACCGAAGTTTATATTGAAGCACAGGATTACTTTGAAGGTATCTGGGGATACCAGGGTGGCCGTTCCATCTTCGACGGAAGCTACGTAAAACTGCGTGAAGTTTCTGCCGGTTATACATTCGATCAGCCTTTTCTCCAGAAAATCGGCATCCGCAACCTGAATCTCTCATTGGTGGGACGTAACCTGGCTATTCTCCACAAGAATGTACCTAATATTGATCCGGAGAATGCATTTGATGCCGGTAACGTTCAGGGGCTGGAATCCAATATGCTCCCTTCTGTACGTACCATCAGTGTCAATCTGAAGGTTGTCTTCTGATAATTTAAATCTGAATCAACATGAAAAAAATGACCTATATTCAATCACTGGGGGCAGCCCTTTTCATCGGGATTCTTATGCTCCCTGCCTGTACCGATAAGTTCGAGGAAATGAACAAAGACCCGAACAATCCGGTGGATGTGCCTGCCTATACGGCCTTTACTGCAGCCATAGTCAATTCAGTAGATCATCGTTTGGGTGGTGGCTGGATGAACCATACCTACTTTGCCTGCTGGTCGCAACAATGGTGTAAGATTCAGTATATTGACGAAGATCATTATTTGCTTCGTACGGAAAACCAGAATGATTTCTTCCAGAGGCCCTATAACGATTATCTGATGAATCTTAAACTGGTAATTGATAAGACCAAAGCCGGTGGCCCTGAAGAAAACCTGGGTCTGAATGCTGCGGCCAGAGTTTTGCGGGCATGGAATTTTCATATTCTTACCGATCAGTTCGGAGATGTGCCTTACAGTGAAGCATTGCTGGGTCTTGAAAATCCTGATAATGTGCGTCCGAAATATGATACCCAGGAATCCATTTACAAAGATCTGATTGCCGATCTGAAGCAGTGCAATACCGATCTGAAAAGTCTCCAGGGTGTTTATTTCGGTAAAGGAGATCTTATTTATGACGGGAATCCGGAAGCCTGGAGACGGTTTGCCAATTCTCTCCGCCTGCGTTTGCTGAATCGTGCCGCTGGTGTAGTTAATGTTGCCGCCAAACCCTGGGATCAGGCCGAAGCGGAAATAACAGCCATGCTGGCTGACCCTGATGAATACCCAATGATCGAGTCGAATGAGGATAATGCTAAACTGGAGTATCCCGGAGAGTTGCCATACAGGAACGGAACCTACAATACACTGCATACCCGTACTGACCAGGCTATAAGTGAAACTATGGTCAACTGGTTGGGCGACAGGGAAGACCTGCGGCTTACTGTGTATGCACAGCCCACAAGTGGCGATCCTACTGTTTATGCTGGAAGCCAGAACGGACGTGGCAGTCAGCCAACTATACCCAATATTTCTCTTCTGGGTATTAAAATCGCTTATGATCCTGCAGCTCCCCTCTATATTCTCGTTGCTGCTGAGACGTACTTCCATAAAGCAGAACATTACCTGAGGGTTGGTGATTTGCCCAATGCCAAACTGAATTATGAAAGAGGAATTGAGGTTTCATTCGATCAGTGGGGCCTGACAATGGCTGCTGATTATGTGGTCCGTCCGGGTGTGGACTGGGAAGCAGCCACTACGGATGAACAACGTTTTCAGCTGATTGCCGAGCAGAATTGGGCAGCCCTGTTTACCCAGGGATGCGAAGCCTATGCTGAAGTGCGTCGTACCGGTTACCCGGCCCGAATCTTCCAGTATGAACTGGAAGCTACTACCTACCCGGGTCTTGGCTTACCCGTCAGGTTTGCGTATCCGCCAAATGAAGAAAGTTACAACGGGGCTAACCTGCAGGAAGCCCGTGTACGTCAGAACGTGGAAGCTTCCAACGATGGCATGTTCAGTACCGACGGAACCAGGAGCCAGATGTGGTGGCATGTGAAAAAGAATCCGATTCCAACCGCCAAAGACCTACAGACCACTTTCCGTCAGATTCCTGCCAGCAGTTTGCATTGATTGCTTCAGGATTATGACTGACTTCTGATCATTTTCATTCTGTTTTACAACTGTTTTTTTTTATTGAATTTTTTTATAGTTTTGATACCTCAGAAAACAAAATGTTTTGCCTATCCAAAAACTAAAACTTGTGTCTATGAAAAAACTTGCGATTCTGCTGGTATGCTTTGTGTTTGCAGGTATGCAGACCCTGTTTGCACAGAACATACAGATTAGCGGTAAGGTGACAAGTGCCGAAGACGGTACTACCTTGCCCGGTGTTTCTGTATCGGTAAAAGGAACTACTCTTGGTACCATTACCGATGTAGATGGTATGTACAGAATTTCGGTTCCGCAAAGCGCCACCGCTCTGGTGTTCAGTTTCGTGGGAATGAAAACCGTTGAGGTTCCCATTGAAGGACGAACGACCATTGATGTGGCGATGGAGCCGGATGTTCTGAAAGTTGATGAAGTGGTGGTTACTGCAATCGGGATCAAGAAGTCGGTTCGTTCGCTTGGGTATTCTGTTCAGGATGTTGGTGCGGAAGCAATTGATAAATCTTCCAACACCAATATGATTAATTCTCTGAACGGAAAAGTTGCTGGTGTGCAGATTGTTAGTTCGGCTGGTGTTGCAGGTGCCTCAACTTTTATCGAAATCAGGGGTTCTTCATCTATTACAGGTAACAACCAACCGCTGTTTGTTGTAGATGGTGTTCCTATTATTTCAGGCGGTGGTGAACAAGAAGTTGACGGAGTTAATTATTCTGACCGCGCTATTGATCTTAATCCAGCTGATATCGAGAATATCTCCGTACTTAAAGGTGGGGCTGCTACAGCACTTTATGGCTTACGTGCTGCCAACGGAGCAATAATTGTAACTACCAAGAAAGGATCTGCTGCAAAGAAGATGGAGATTAATTTCCGTTCTTCAGTTACACTCGATAAAGTGTCCCAGCTTCCTCCTTTACAGAGAAAATACATGCAGGGAATCAACGGTGTTATTTCCTCCCCTGTTGCCTCCGACTTGGATCCATCAAAATTACTCTCATGGGGAGCAAGAATTGATACACTTAGTTATACTACCGATCCAACTTTTGTCATACCAGGAGGCTGGTCAATGGAAGACTACATGAAGTATTGGGATCCGAACGGATATATCGTAGGACGATCCAATCCAAAAGCTAACGGACAGCCGGTTAAAACCTATGACCAATATGACTTCTTCCAGACAGGGACTTCGTATGATAATTCCTTAAGCATTAGTTCAGGAAATCAGACCTCGACATATTATCTGTCCATGGGGAACGTTACTACGGAAGGAATTATCCCGAACAACAAATTCAGTCGCACTTCCTTCAAATTTTCCGGAGATACTAAGCTGACTGATAAACTTACAGCAGAAGCCAGTGTTACTTTTGCCAATACAACAGGTGACAGGCAGCAACAGGGCTCCAATACATCCGGAATTATGCTGGGTTTGCTACGTACACCGCCAACTTTTGACAATTCCTACGGATATGTTTTCCCTGACGGCAGCCAGAGATGCTACCGTGGGTTTATAGGCTTTGATAACCCCTATTGGGTTGCCAACAAGATAAAATATACCGACAAAGTAAACCGAATGATTGGCAATGCCGGATTCCGCTATGTGGCTACCGACTGGCTCAATTTTAGTTACAAAGCTGGAATTGACTGGTACAGCCGTGGATATCGTGACTATTTTGCCATTAATTCTTCTAAATACTCTGATGGTTATAATGGAGTTGGTCATAGTTTGTCCAGAAATATAAATTCAGATTTTATCATGAATATCAATAAGGATATTGCTCCCGGCTTAAATCTGAATTTCATCCTGGGAAATAATATTTTCCAATCTTACTATGAAGGAACCTCAGCTGTTGCAAACGGCTTGCTAATTCCCGACTGGCCGAATATGGCAAACACAAGTGATAATCGTGGCTATGAAGGTACTTCTGAATACAGAACTGCTGCCTGGTACGGCGGACTTGATCTTGCTTTCAAAAATATGGTGTATTTAAGCTTTACCGGGCGAAATGAATGGTCCACCAGCATGCCTGCTGATGCCAATTCGTTTTTCTATCCTTCGGTAAGTTTAGGTTTTGAATTTACTCAGCTTGGAGCTTTGCAGAATAATCCAGTGCTTTCCTATGGAAAACTGCGTGCTTCATGGGCCAAAATTGCCAACGACGCAGGCATATATGCTACAAAAACCTATTATGTGCAGTCAGGTTGGGGTGACGGTTGGACTAATGGCGTTAGCTTCCCGTTTAGTGGAGTAAACGGCTATACTTATAGTGATAATCAGGGGAATACTAAACTGAAACCGGAAAATACGACCACATTTGAGGTGGGAACAGATTTGCGATTCTTCAACAATCGCTTAAGTGCTGACCTGGCCTATTTCCAGAAAGACAACAACGATCTTCTGCTCTATGTTCCCGTTGCAACTTCTACAGGAACATCTACTATATTCCTTAATGCTGCTTCAATGCGTACAACCGGTATTGAACTGGCAGCCAATGTTAAGGTTTTAAATAACAGGAATCTTTCATGGGATCTGGGTATTAATTTCTCAAATCCTAAAACTACGGTCAAAAAGCTTGCTGAAGGTGTAGACAATCTTTTCCTTGGCGGGTTTGTTGGGTCACAGATTCGTGCAGTTGCAGGAGATCCTTATCGGTCAATTTACGGAAATGCCTGGGTTAAAACTTCTGACGGGAAGCTTTTAATTAATGATGATCCAACTGATCTTTATTACGGCTATCCTCAAATGACCGACGAAATGGTCAATCTTGGTGCCGTTGCTCCAAAGTGGATTATGGGAATCAATAACACAATCAGGGTTAAAGGGTTCAGTCTTTATGCCCTTCTTGAAATCAAGAACGGAGGACTTATGTGGAATGGTACCAAGGGAGCGCTTTATTCATACGGAACTCACAAAGACACAGAAAAGCGTGAACCAACTGATTTGTCTTCCTTTGGAGGTGTGTTTGGCCATTTAAATGCCAACGGTGAAATTGTCCATTACGATACCGATGGTGTCACAGAATTGCCCGGGCCCGGTTCGGCCAATAATGTAGAAGTTAGAAAGTTCTGGGAACGCTGGACGCGCCAGGGTTTAGGAAATGGTTTCAATGGACCTGCAGAACCTTTTGTTGAGAAGACCGATTGGGTTAGACTGCGTGAAGTAACATTATCATACCAGCTGAGACCCACCAAGATGTTCTTCAAAGGTCTGGAGCTGTATTTTACCGGTCGTAATCTGTTCTTAAGTACTCCATATACTGGTATTGATCCTGAAACCAGCCTTCTTGGTGCTTCAAATGCTCAGGGGCTTGATTACTTTAATATGCCTGGCACGAAGTCTTATACTTTCGGGGTCAAGGTTACTTTCTAACATTAAAAACTAATTGACCTATGAAAAAAATACTTTATTTCATAATCGCAGTTGGCCTTTTAGGTATAACTTCCTGCGAAAAATGGATTGATCCGAAGGTAAACGACAATCCTGATGCACTTACTAGTGTTCCGCTTAATCTGTTACTCCCCAATATTGAAGTGGGTTATGCGTACATTACCGGGGATTTCGATGTTGTGGGAAATACGGGTATATGGTTAAATTATTTTGCCGGAGTTGACCGTCAGGCCTCCACAGTAAATAGTTACACCCAGGCCAGTGACGATGTGAATAACCTCTGGGGTTCATACTATTCCGGCATTATGACGGATTGCAAGAAAATAATTGAGCAGTCTCAGGAAGCAGGAAAAGAATCCCCCCATTATGCCGGTGTTGCCAAGATTATTCTTGCAGCCAGTTTAGGGAATGTTACCTCACTTTGGGGAGATGCACCTTACTCTGAAGCTTTTAAAGGAGCAGAAAATCTTCATCCCGTTTATGATCCTCAGGAGCAGATCTACCAGACCATACAATCTCTTCTTGATGAGGCCATTACAGATCTTTCTGCAACTGAAAACTATTATCCTTTGCAGAATGACTTGATTTACGGCGGGGATCTGGAACTGTGGACCAAACTTGCCTATTCTCTGAAAGCCAGGTATGCTATGCATCTTTCGAAAAAAGGGGAAAATGCTGCCGCTACTGCTGTTCTGGCTGCAATAGCCAATGGTTTGGAATCGAACGATGAAAATGCTAATCTGTATTTTTCTGATGCCACCCCAACCGAGAATAATCCGATGTTTCAATTCGTTGACCAGCGTTCAGGCTATATTGAACCTGATCCCGATTTTGCAGCTATGATGGCTGGAGACCCAAGGGCAGATGTATTGGCAAATGATGACATTACCTTGAATGCTTATGCTCAAGCTAATGCCCCTGTGTCGATTATGACCTATGTTGAAGTTCTTTTCCTTAAAGCGGAAGCAAACTTCATTAAGGGAAATGCAGTTGAAGCGGCAAATGCCTATAATGATGCTCTTAAAGCTTCATTGAACCAATTTGGAGTATTTGATCAGACATGGTTTGATGCACACAAGCTCGACCAGACTACTGTAACCCGGCAAGCCATTATTGAAGGGAAATACAAAGCTCTTGTGGCAACGCTTGAACCATTCAATGACTGGAGAAGAACGGGTTTCCCCGTACTTACCATTAATCAGCCAAATCTTAATAACAACAAGATTCCTGTAAGATTCCTTTATCCAACCGACGAAAGAACCTACAACAGGAACTGTCCTTCAGGAGTGGGGCTTAATGATAAACCATGGGCTTTTCAGTAAGATAGTCTGATAACATTAAAGAGGGACGCTTTGCAGCGTCCTTCTTTTTTTATCCCAGGTTCGTCAATTGAGTTTTTCAATTGACAAATTCCTCTAAAAATAATTTTGCTATAACCTGGTTGAATCTGTTAATTCACGGTACTTGGGATGAATTATTTTTGATTGCCAGGAGGCCGATTGAATCATTATGAACGTTCGAATTCTTAACAATGAAATGTTTTTTCCTGGCAATCCTGTACTTCAATAGACTCAGGAATGTGATCAGAAATCTTCTTTCCATCCTGAATTTGAGCGGAGAAAATCCGTTATAAAGTATTTTGAATTAGGTTACCTTTGTCAAAAGAAAAATTATCAATGCCTTTTCTTCCAACCGAAAAACTTTTTTCCCGTTCCTGGTTTGTCAGTTACGCGCTGATTCTTTGCGGTACGTTCATTCTGGCGGCGGGATTTGTATTGTTTATTACTCCCTGTAAAATTGTTCCAGGAGGTGTATATGGAATTGCTATTGTTATCCATTATCTCACACAGGGTTTGTTTTCTATTGCCCCAAATGGCCTGCCGGTTGGAACCGTAGCGGTGTCGCTCGATATACCCCTCATCCTCATTGGAATGAAAGTTCTGGGTCCGCGGTTCGGTATCAAAACAATTGTGGGTTCGGCCCTTACTGCTTTCTGGGTTGACCTGCTCACCTCACTTTATGGCTATGAACCGCTGGTACCTGATGATACACTTCTTTCTTCGGTTTTTGGAGGAGTATTGATTGGTATAGGTTTAGGACTTATTTTTAAATCCAAAGCCACTTCGGGTGGATCCGATATCATTGCCATGATTGCGGCAAAATACACGCGCATGCCGGTCGGGCAACTGCTTATTGTGGTCGATTCAGTCATCGTGCTGTTCGGCCTGGTCGCTTTCCGCGACTGGAGAATACCCCTGTATTCCTGGGTGGTAATTTTTATTACCGGCAAGGTGGTCGATTACCTTCTTGATGGAGCAGTGTATCATAAAAGCCTTTTTATCATTAGCGACAAATACGAAGAAATCCGCCAAAAACTGCTCTTTGACCTCGGCCGGGGCGGCACTCTGCTTACGGGTATCGGCATGTACGAAGGGAAAGAACGAAAAATCATTTTTGCCAACGTCAGCCGCCGCGAAATGATTTTGCTGAAGAGTTACATCCATTCCATTGATCCTGAAGCCTTCATAACAGTATTTGACGCCAGCGAAGTGCTGGGTGAGGGATTTAAACCATTAAAGGAATAAAGGGTTATAGTAACCCAATCGTTGCATCAGAAAAATTCTAATGCAATGCGATTAAGAGGAATCAAACCCACATCGAGGATGTTCACATGCGCAATGCGGGTTCGATGCTTACCGTGCGACAACATTCAGATAGTTGACAATACGTATAATATTTATTAAATTTGTACGTAAAACTGTCCTGGATTATTTAACAGTCTCATAAAGCAATGAATACAAAGTTAACCTTGACCGTTGAGCGCGAAGTGGTTGAAAGGGCGAAAAAATATGCAAGAAAAGAGGGCAGGAGCCTCTCTGACATCGTTGAGAGTTATCTTAAAGCCCTTTCTTCAGAAACGAATAAAAAAGGAAAAAGAACGGGTTTCCTTGTTCAATCATTGCGTGGCTCTTTCAAGGCACCAAAAAAGGTAAACTACAAAGCACAGTTGTCTGAAATTCTCTATAATAAGTATCTGAAGGATGAATAATCTGCTGATCGATACCGATGTGATTCTTGATTTTTTCTTCGATCGTATGCCTCATTCAGAATATGCTGCCATGGTATTATCTCTTTGTGAACAGAATGAAATCAATGGGTTTGTCACTCCGGTTATCTGTTGCAATGTATATTACCTCTTACGGCAAACGGCTCCTCATGCCAAAGTCATTGGAAAAATGCGGCAATTGCTTTCCATTCTTGATATATTGCCCATGGACAGAAATGTAGTAAGCGGGCAATTGATTCCGGATTTGGTGATTTCGAAGATGCTTTGCAGAATTCTTCTGCCCTTGAATACGGAAAAATTGATGCCGTAATAACACGGAACGTTAAGGATTACAGAAAAAGTAGCCTGAGTGTTTTTACACCGGAACATTTTTTAAAAGTCTTCGAAGCACAAAGGAAATAAGGGTCATAAATCTGTTTTTACATTATTAACTTTATTGCGTCGTAGTTAATAAAAAGGGAGAACGAATTAAGGGAAAATAAACTTCAGGAATGCATGATGTAATGGGCTCTATGCAGCAACTGGGGAAAATATTGATACTGGCAGGTATTTTATTGATGATAGCCGGTGCTCTTCTTCTGATTCCCGGTAACAAGCTGGGATGGATGGGGCATTTGCCGGGCGACATCCGCATTGAACGGGAAAATTTCCGGTTTTATTTTCCTGTCACAACCTTAATCATTATTTCACTTATCCTTAACCTTGTTTTCTGGGTAATTCGTAAATTGCACTAGCCTCTGCCATGGTTTGGCCGATGAAGGATCAGTGGCAGTGTCTGTTATGAATTTTTAATAACTATAAACACCATGAAACACTTTTGGAACATACTTTTTGTTTTCATTTTCCTTCTATTTGCAAGCTGTGTCGGGAATGCAGGACGAAATGCCGGAGACGACAAGAATGCATTGCATCTGGTTTTTATGACCGACATCCATATCACTTCCGACCTGGATGCTGTAAGGGGTTTTCAGATGGCAATTGATACCATTAACAAGCTGAATCCGGATGCAGTGATTACCGGAGGGGATCTGGTGATGGATGCTTTGCAGGCCACGGAAGGAAAGGCCGATAGTTTGTACGATCTCTATCTTTCGCTCGCAAAAGGGATTCGTCCTCCCCTTTACAATACCCCCGGAAATCATGAAATGCTGGGCTGGGAAGATGAAAAGAAAGTTTCGTTATCAAATCCATTGTCGGGCGACGGCATGTACCGTAAGAAAATAGGATCACCTTATTATTCCTTCGAATTGAAGGGCTGGAAGTTCTTTGTTCTGAATTCAGTGGCGCACAGGGAAGGTGGTTATACGGGAAGGGTGAGTGAGGAACAGCTGCGGTGGCTGAAGGAAGAAGTTGGTAAGACGGATTCCCTCATGCCCCTGGTTATTGTTACGCATATTCCTTTACTTACGGGTTATACGCAGTTTTTCAAGGGTGCTACTGCCTGCAATGAAGAAGGGCTTGTAGTGGCCAATAGCCGCGAAGTTCTGGACATTTTTACCGGGCATAATTTGAAGCTGGTCCTTCAGGGACATTTGCATTTTCTGGAAGACAATTATTTGAGCGGAATTCATTTTATCACGGGCGGGGCGGTTTGTTCCGGCTGGTGGAGGCATAAATACCATGGACTGGAAGAAGGGTTCCTTGATATGGTTCTCACTCCCGATAAAATCAACTGGAAGTACATTGATTACGGTTGGGAGCCGAAACAATAGGACCGAGGCAGTTAAAATGTTCTCGCATATCTGTTTCTGTGTTTCGTTTTGAGAAATGGATAATAAATCTTTGGGAAATGGTCTGACCCCCTATAAAACTAGACTAAAAGTACAAAAATAAAATCGTACTTTTATACTTATGGTAAAACAACTTCACAAACGGACACCTCAGGAAAAAGAAAAGATCATACTGGATATCCGGAGCCTTGGGGTTATTGCAGGCTGCCGCAAACACGGTATAACGAAAAGCTTGTATTATTATTGGGTTAACAAGTATCAAGCATCTGGGATCGAAGGATTGGAGGATCGGCGGGGAAAGAACATGGATGCTCATATCAAAAGGTTAGAGAAAGAGATCCGTATATTAAAGGAACTACTTGCAGAAAAGGAACTTGAATCGAAACTAAAGGACGAACTTTTAAAAAAAAAGTTTGGTCTGCCAGGGAAAAAAGAGAAGTAATCTGCAGGTATGTTGCAAAGGGGATCAGAATAGCTGAAGCTGTAAGGATAGCCGGAATGAAGAAGAGCCCATATTACTGTAAACCCAACGGAAGGCCAAAAGTTCCATTTGTGAGTTGTGATTTGTGAGTTGTGATTTTAGATTTTTGATTTGAGCTCTGGGCAATGGGATGTGGGGTCTGGTATTTGTGAGTTGTGATTTGTGAGCTGTGATTTTTGATTTTTGATTTGAGCTCTGGGCAATGGGCTGTGGGGTCTGGTATTTGTGAGTTGTGATTTGTGAGTTGTGATTTTAGATTTTTGATTTGAGCTCTGGGCAATGGGCTGGAGTCTGGTATTTGTGAGTTGTGATTTGTGAGTTGTGATTTTAGATTTTTGATTTGAGCTCTGGGCAATGGGCTGTGGGGTCTGGTATTTGTGAGTTGTGATTTGTGAGTTGTGATTTTAGATTTTTGATTTGAGCTCTGGGCAATGGGCTGTGGGGTCTGGTATTTGTGAGTTGTGATTTGTGAGTTGTGATTTTAGATTTTACATTGGGTAGAACGTTAAGCGGAGAATATACTGATGAACACCATTTCTTTACGCTTTACGCTCTTTCCCCGTTAGGGGATGAAGGAACGGGTTCGAAGGTTCCAGCGTTCCAAAGTTCCAGGGTTCCAATGTTCCAGGGTTCCAGCGTTTCGGATGTTTAAGTTCAATTTGTGATTTGTGAGTTGTGATTTTTGATTTGAGATTTAATTTGTTTTCGTTCAGGATCAAAAAAATCAGAAATCAGAAATCAGAAATCCCGAATCACAAATCTTTCGTTCATCGATTGTTGATTTCGATTTGGGCTTTGCGCGCAGGGTTTTTGGTTTGGTATTTGTGGTTTGTGTGATTATTCCGGACAAATTGAGCCACTGTTCCGGCGGAAATTGAGCCACCCATATTGACGATGGATTTAGTGATAAAATTAGTATTATTTTTCTGATTTTTTCTTGCGTAATGATTCTCCTTTCA
>Ga0272448_1005748_pt1 | contig 13592 bp, 12 predicted proteins | sample YNPCB0191_FD_202220 | JGI IMG/M metagenome (GOLD analysis project Ga0272448, IMG submission 202220) | Hot spring sediment microbial communities from Yellowstone National Park, WY, United States - YNP-CB-019-1 | ecosystem: Environmental > Aquatic > Thermal springs > Hot (42-90C) > Sediment...
GCATCACGGCGCAAGGGGGTCGGTCCCGCCTCGTATCTCCTCTTCGTCAGGGATACCGTCATGATCGAAGTCTCGCTCAGGGGTCATCGTGGAAACGATCTCCGGGACACCGCCTTCCAGGTAGGAGGTGAAGAACCGGACGATCTGCTCCTGGACCTGGGCGATAGGACTTCTTAGATGGCACCACGGGTGATCGTCCCCTGAGGAACACTCTGGAAGTCTCCTGAACCGCTCCCCGTCCTCGAACGGGAACCCGAGCTGCCACTCAAGATCATAATACTGGTTGGCGAGGTCGGTCCCGTGGCCCGCAGGGAAATACTGAACCAGGGCAGCGGTGAAGCCGTCCTCTCCGGTGAAGGGGGCATCGACCTCCCTCACGTCCGGGACCTGATGGTAGTACGGCGCGAGCAACGGCAGGCCGAACGCCCGTGCCAATGCCTCGTTGCTCGAATTCGGGACCAAATGGTCCCACATCACCTCGATCTGAAGGATGTTCTTCGGCCGGCCTCCTGCGAGGGGATTCTTGAGGGCATAGGGCGCGTAGTTTATAGGGTCCCCGGCATCCAGGATGGTTTGCGCCAGATTCACGAATTGCGAGTAGGTCGACTCGAGCTCGTCTCCGGGCAACGAAAAGGCGAGCTGGATGAGCGACCCATAGTCGCCGGTTATGCCGGGGGAGTTGACCAGCAGGCTCGGCCCGATCCCGCCGCCTGCCACATTGAGAACCCCGGTGCGCACGTGGGGTTCTGCCGTCATGAAGATCCCTCCGATGATCCCGCCCAGGGAGTCCCCGATGTAAAAAATATGATCGCCGTCGAGCCTGGGGGAGCCGACAGCGGATAAGTCGAGATGCCGGCCCCTGATGAGTCTCGTCAGCCACATGAGGTCCACGACGGTTTGTCTGAAATTGTCTCTCATGCTCAGGCCGCTGGCAAAGAGTTCGAAGAACCCGAGCGTCGAGGAGAGGAACTCGGGGTCAGGGAGGCCGTCCTGACCAGGGGCCCCTGTATAGTTGAAGGTCTCGTCCTTGGGTACGCACATGCCCATGAGCACGGGGCCGAGGACAGGGCATCGATAGCGATCCCCGTGGCCCACGGCATCGATGGCAATCGATGCGATGCCGTGCTTGGCAAGTTCATTGGCGGCGACCATGACAAAGTCCCGCCTCCCGTTGAGCCCATGCTGTATGAGGGCGACCGGGCAGCCTCCGGGCCTCTCGACCTTTGGGATGACGAGACTGAAGAAAAGCTCCCTCCAGTCCTGGACGAGAAGTGTTCCATCCGGAGCGTGGACAAAGGCGCCGTAATCAGGGTCCCTGACCGACTCCTTCTTGAACCAGGGAGAAAGGAAGGAGGCCTTGGTGATCACCGTCTTTATCCAGGTATGCGCAAGCCCCCCCGGGTTGTCCATCCCGGGCGCCTCCTCGTACCCTGGGTGGGGAGTGCCCAGAAGTGTGTCGAGATCCCCTCGACACCGGGGATCTGCGCACAGATCCCGGTCGTCGGTGAAGAACGCGAGTATCGAGGCCCGGGGGGGATCGAGACGGTCCAGGATCTCGCTTGCGTGCTCGAGGTCCGCTGTGATCGTCTGAGTCCGAAAGACGGCAATGCCGGCGCACACGCGGCGGTCGCCGATGTCCTGCTCGTGCTCGAGCAGGGCAACGACCGGCGCATAGACCTCGTTGGCCGTGCCCAGTGTCCCGGGGCCGCTCGCACCTTCCCTGAGACGGCTGAAATCCTCGGATGCGAGCACGTTCCCGCCGTTTCGCCCTCTTACCTTTGTGGTCAGGACCGCCGCATAGGTCGTATGCTCCCTGAGCGGATAACCGAATGCAGGCAGGAGGGCAATGACGCCCTTTGCCTCGTCGAAGTGGGCCTCGACCGGGTGGCGCTCAAGGAAGCCCCCGGAGTGAGGGTCGACATTCACGAGGAAGGCCGAACTTCCATACTCGGTACTCTCTCGTGCTGTCTTGGGGAGGCTCGACGGGTCGATCGGGCCATCGGTCCAGAAGTACACTGCAGTACTCGTCCCAAAACCGTCCAGCGCGCCGAACGCCTTCTCCACGATGTTCCCGAACAGGATCATCCTGTACGGGATGCCGGGAACCGATATCCTTCCGCCGGCATCCATGTAGAGGTTGTTCGGGAAGGGGATCTCGGAATAGAGCGGCACGCCCGATTCGGGCAGCCTGAATCGTATCTCAGGACCGCCGTCCGGAATCACCTCGAGCGAAGCTGTGGCCGTCGCTTCTATTCCAAAGCTGTCCCGTACCGCAAGCGTTACAGAATGGGGCCCCGCGTCGGTGAATGCGTGGGCGGCGAAAGGCGTCGGCCTTTTCACCTCCACGCCGTCATCGAACAAGAAACGGTACTCCACGATCCTGTCTCCTGGGTCTGGATCGCTCGATCGGGACGCATCGAAGACCACGGCGACCCCGGCCGAGACTGTGCCAGGGGCGCTCAGCACAGCGTGGGGAGGGGTGTCGCTTCGAGACCGGTCCTCGTCGCCCCCGGAACACGAGACGACGAGCGTTACGAGACCGAAAAGAAGATGCCCTGCGAGGCAGCGGATACGCGTGAGTCGGGTCCCCTTCATGGCTTAGCCCTCCTTTCAGAGCGAGATTATAGCATACAGGGCATTGTTGGGATTGGTGCGCTTGCGCGACAAAAAGCTCTGAGGGAGAAAGGAGCAACGGCCCTGGACAGAGGCCACACCGGAGCAGACCGGCGGGCTTTCCAGACAAAGACAGCCGACCTGAACCGAGCCTTCCCCCATCCGGGTGGTTCGCAGCCTTCGCTTCAGGGGCGCGGCCGTGAAGAGGCGGAATCCTCTTCCGGTGCGGCGCCTGGTGTGGCACCGGATTCCGCCCACCTCCTATTACTCAAAAACCCAAACGGGCTTAGAGCGGGTAGAAGCCAAAGCAGATTCCACCAGTTGAACCCGAGAGACTCGAGGCCGCCGAATGCCCAGGCGGTCCAGACGACAGCCATAAAGAACAAGCCATAGGGCGCAAGCATGAGCTTCCAATACGGTGTCGACGGGTGCCGCCATGGCGCTAAGTACAGCACTGCGACAACGACGGCACCGGTCAGGGCCACGCCCACCATGCCCTGGGCGACTCTTTGCCGGCAAAAAAATAGTACGGAAAGGATAAGGACCCAAATGAAGCTCCCTGCCCAACCCCCGATCCATCCCGCCTTTTCGCCCGTTCTTTTCTTTCTCATGACCACCCCCCGGTGAGCATTGCTGCATGGGGTCTCCGGCGCGCCATTGTGTGTTGTGCGGGCCTTCAGTAACCTCCTTGCAAACGAACGGAAAACTCCATCCATTGTATGAGCGGGCAACCGTCAGCGGCCGGCTGAAGTTCGAATTTCCCTATGGTCAGCGTCCCCCGGCCGAAACGCTGAACCTCTTCCACTTCTCGAGCCTCCACGCTGCGGGTCGCATTCGGTCCGTCGATGCTTTTACCCACCTTGGGGGAAAAGATGAACTCTCTCGGGTTGGCAGGACCGGCATCGGCAAGATACTCGCGCGTTGCGCACTCGGAAGGATCTTCGGACAGATGCCAGCCTTCGATGTACCGTGGGTTGGGGGCAGAGTGAAAGGGCGGGGTCAGCCGTGCCAGGTTTTCATCGCCCCCCTGCTCTTTGATCAGGATTTCCCAGCCGGCCGGCATGGGCTCGAGGACGAACACAAACTGCCCGCCGCCGAACGGCCGCGCGAAGCGTTTCCCCTGAACGACACGCCCTGTGAAGGTTTCATGAAAGCGTGGATAGCGCACTTTGTCTTCGAGTTCACCAAGGGGCCTCCGTTGTATCTCAGATTGCGTTCCATCGATGCTGCCGGTGACCTCGCCATTTTCGACTCGAAGCCAATATGCTCCGCAATGGGAAAGTGCCCAGCCACCCCCCGGCTTCGACCCCGGGCCATTGAGCGCCAGAATCCATTCGCTGCCGGGCGGGAAGGCCTCCAGTCTGGGCCGGCAGTGCATCCCGTCTCCCATCTGCACAACGATTCCAGAATCGAGCAAAGCCCCTTTTAGTGTTTCCAGAACGAAAACATCCATGGTCGGGGCTTCTCGGGGATGATGGCGAACAATCCTGCCATGAATGATCAGCGGGGCATCCTTCGATACCGCGACAAAAGGACCGCCCCATGAGCACGAACAGGCGATCGCATAGGAGGGATACCAAAGACCGGTTCCGATCAAAAGACACCACAGCGCCACCTTTTTCATCTCATGGGCTCCCTTGACCTTCCAGATAGACAAATGGCTGTGCCTCCAGATCGTCAGCGATGCAAGAAATAAGGGGATTGCCCGATGATCTGGCCTTGTCCAGCGCCTCCCGGTGCCGCTTGGTAAGGATGGGGCAGAGACCTTTTTCGCCTGCAGCCCGCGCGGCCTCGTATGCCGCTCTGAGCCGATGGGCTTTGAAGAGGTGGAGAAACGGGGCGAGGGGCGTCCCGGGCCGGTTGTCCAGCCACGTGTCCACAAAATGTGCCTCCTCCACCGGGCCTGCGCTCATACCCTCCCACTCGGCCGTGAGGGGAATCGCATTTGCAAACGCTTCCGCCTCGTTTCGAACACTCTGGCCGAGGATGGCGACCATCTGCTCGCTCAGATTGCGTCTTCTCGCACGGACCGCCTTTTCGGGGCTGGAGGGGGGTTCGAACGCCCGGAGATGGGGAGCCTGCGCAGTGGCGGTGAGATACTTCCGCAGGCAAGGCAGGCCCTCTTTCGGGTAGCGCGCCTGGTTCAATTCCTTTGCCGGCCGAAGACCCATGAAGACGATCTCAGAGAGCGAGGGGGTCTCTCGCGGTTGCCTCTCAGCGCTGTGGGACCACCAGGCGCTCAGAACCGTCGCGCAAACCGCAACGCATAGACGACGCACCACAGCACTCATTGCCTTCCCCGTCCGACATCCACCATGCTCATCGTTGTGTCGTCCAACGGTGCGCGCAACCAGTGCAGGCTCCCTCCCTCATTGCCTCGATCCCCCTCGCCGCGAATCGGTCGTCCGAGTGCGGAGACGGTAACAGACGCCATGGTTTCAGGTCAAGGCAGGTTCATTCATTGGGGTGTTCTCTTGAACTTGAACGGGCGCAGATACAAGTGAGACAGAAACAGGGTATAAGGGAGGGGTTTCAGAAACCAAGGAAGAACCCCTCATGAGACAGTTTGGACTGAGCTGGCACTTCACCTGGGTCTGCCGAAACACTCCTGTTGAACTCTCCCCCAAAGAACTCGATCGACTTCGGGCACTCAGCCTCTGGGATGATACGGGGGACATAAGGCTCGTTTGCCGCACCTTTGGAGTAAGCAGGGCAACACTGTACCGGTGGCGCGCCTGTTTCGATCCCAGGGATTTGAACTCCCTCAAGGAAAGGTCCCGCAGGCCCCATCGGCTCCGCAGCCCGAAGTGGCCCCCATTCCTTATCGAGGCGGTAGAGAGGCTTCGGGGGAAATACCCTCGCTGGGGGAACCACAAGCTTTAAGGTCCTGCTTGGAGCCGAGGGCATCGAGACCTCTGCTGCAACCGTTGGCCGTATCATTGCCTTCCTCAAACGCAGGGGGCGGCTTATCGAACCCAAGGGCAGGCCTATCTCGGTACGGCGCCGGCGTCGCCAAAGGCCTTACGCAATCCGCAAGCCCCAAGAGTACCTCCCGAGGCTTCCAGGCGATCTGGTGCACGTTGATACCCTCGACATAAGGCCTCTGCCCGGAGTCAGCCTCAAGCAGTTTACTGCCCGCGATGTGGTCTCCTGCTGGGATGTCCTTGCGGTACACCAGAGGGCCACTGCCTCTGCTGCCGCACGGTTTATCGATACGATCCAAGCCCGCATGCCCTTCCCCGTCCGTGCCTTCCAGGTAGATGGAGGCTTAAGAGTTCTATGCGGACTTCGAGAGCGAGTGCCAGCGCCGTCTCATCCAGTTGTTCGTGCTGCCACCCAAAAGCCCCACGCTCAACGGTGCGGTCGAGAGGGCCCAGCGCACGCACACAGAGGAGTTCTACGAGGTCTATGAGTGCCACTGGACCGTCTCCACGCTCAACCAAGAGCTCATCGAATGGGAAAGGATCTACAACACTGTACGACCACACCAGTCCCTGAACTACTTAACCCCCTTGCACTACCTCCAACGCAATGGCATCGTACCTACTAACCACCCCTCCCTGTCTCATATGTAGTGATCCAGTACATTTTCTTGACACGCAATTACGTCGCCTGCTATTCTCCGCCCGTCTGAGAGCAAGTTCCTATAAGCGATACAGTAGAAATTAAACTATCAAATTTCAGGAAGCCCTGGATCTGGTTGAGCGCCAAGGCGTGTTTCCTGTAACGGACCGGGACGACCTGGTGAGCCGCATCCGTTATTTCGTGGACAATCCGGCGGCCAGGCGGGAAGCAGGCCGGATTTGCCGTGGATACGTGGAAGAAAAGAGGGGCGCTACTCAGATCGTGCTGGACGGCCTGGCACGCTTCCTGTCTGCACGGCCGGAAGATCGCCCAAGGGAGGTATCGCAGCCGCCGGGATAAATAGTAAGGATAAGCTAAAACCGGCGGCCGCTTGCCAGAGAGAGCGGTCAGGCCCCGGAGGGTGGAATCCCCGCATGGCTTCTCTTCGCGCACTGCTGCCCTGGTTTCAGACGGCCCGCGGCCGCAGCTTCATCCTTCGCGTCCTGCTCCTGGCGGCCATCATCGGATTCTTCGTCTATATCCGGCGCACCGGCGACTTCGCGGGCTATCTGCTCGTCGGGAACCTGGTCCTCGATGGCCGCAACATCTACCTCGACTCGCCTCCCGGCATCAATACCTGGCCACCTTTCTTCAGCCTGCTGTGCGTTCCTCTGGCGTTGCTCGCAAGGCCCACGCCTTTTCTGGCCCGGGGCGTCTGGGTGCTTCTCAACTATGGATTTCTGCTTCTGACCCTCCACCTGGTCTCCAGGCTTGTTTACGGCCAGAATCTCTCACTGCGAGGCCGGACGGGCGGCCTTTCCCTGGCGCACGCAGAGCTGCTCTTGCCTCTCCTACTCACCTACTACTACGTTACGAGCAACTTCGAACACCTGCAGATCAACATCCTCATCTTCTGCCTGACGCTCCTGGGCCTGGTTCTTCAGTCCGCCGGCCGGGATTTCAAGGCCGACATGGCTATCGGGTTTGCCGCCGCGGTCAAGATCATGCCGGTTCTGTTTATCCCGTATCTGGTCTATCGTCGCCGCTTCCGGGCCGCGGCTTACAGCACCGTTTGGGCGGCCTTGTTCTCCCTGAGCCCCATCCTGGTATACGGCTGGCGCCGGTTCCTGGAATATGCCCTCACGTGGCGCAGGGTGCTCGAAACCGGTTGGGGGGTGGGGAAGATGAACCAATCCGTGTTCGCCATGTGGGACCGCCTTCTCGGGCACGGCATGCTGCCGCTGCTGACCGCAGGCCAGAACGGTTTGGTGAAGACAGACGCCGGGCTGGTAACCGCCGTTTGGTACGGGACCCTGGCGGTCGTTGTCCTGGCGGCCCTCTTCACTTTTCGGGGCAGGATTCGGCAGGACAGCCGCGAAGCGGTGGTCGAGTGGTGCGTGGTGTTCATCGTGGCGGCTCTGTTCGGTCCGGTAGCCTGGAAAGCCTACCTGGTTGTGCTGCTCCTGCCCAATGCGCTCCTTTACAAGGTATGGGGCTCTGCCGGTCTGGACCGGAAGACCCGAAGGATCTCCGGCGCCATCCTGCTGTCTTCTTTCGCGCTTGGAGGACCGAGCTCACGGGAGATCGTGGGCAAAAGCCTGAGCGGCAGGCTGGAGATGAGTTCCTGTATTACGCTGGCTGCGCTCATCGTGCTGGCCGGAATGTTCTGGCTGCGCGGCCGGCTCTTGCGCACGGATGGGACAATGGGCATTTAGTCTATCGTCGCAACATCCACGATTTCTGGATTGATCCAGAAGGTGTACGAAGTCACGCCCCTGGGCTCCGCCCCTTACACGAGGATTCCTACTCACAGCTTCCGGCTCTGGACGAAGAGGACCGCTCCCAGGTCCCGCCAGCACACTGGGACTCTTGGGTTTCTCCGGCGGGCACGATGTGCCTTGCCTCTTGTCGCACTCGTCTGTTCATTCTCAGGTCGTCCGACCCGGTTTTCCCCCTTCTCTGACCGGACTCTCTCCCGCGGCACTCACCCGGGCGCAGTACTCCCCTTGCGCTCCCCGGGGCAACACAACATCTTCGGTGTTTTCCTTATTGACCCGCAGCTACGTGGTCTGTTAGTCTGCAGTCGTCTGAAAGTGCGTTCCTACGTGCAGAAAGTACGTTCCTGTAAACCAATAAACAAACGCCGCGGAAGGCAAGGGGCAGGCGGCCCTGTCGCCACACCGATCCGCGCCCCCTGTTCCCCCACGTCTTCAACGACTCACCCATGCCCCGTGCCCGAGGGGGACAGCCTCTGCGAGGTCAGAAATCGGGAAGCGTCCGCACCTTTCATGGCGGGGTGGGGTAAAAAAAAAGGATTGCACCTTCTCCTCGGCCGCCGGTCCGCTGATCCGCTGTCTGCGCCGTGCGCGGCGGGGCGGGACGTGACCCCGCGGAGACACCACACAGTCACTGGCATATCGGAGGAGGAACGATGACAGAGGCATGCGAATTCCCTCTGAGCAACGCAACAGAGGAGCAGGTAAAGCGTATCCTCGAAGAGGCAAAGACAATCGCGATCGTGGGGCTTTCTGACAAGCCTGACCGCGACAGCTACCGGGTCGCCTCCTACCTTGCCGCCCACGGGTACGAGATCATACCTGTCAATCCCAACGCCCCGGAGATCTTGGGGAAAAAGAGCTATCCCAGCCTCAAGGACATCCCGTCCAGGGTCGACGTCGTGGATATCTTTCGAAGGCCTGAGGCAGTCCCGGCCATTGTGGATGAGGCCATCGAGATCGGGGCCCGCGTCATCTGGATGCAGGAGGGGATCGCCCACAACGCGGCGGCGGACAAAGCGCGGGCAGCCGGCCTCGATGTGGTCATGAGCAAGTGCATGATGAAGGAGCACCGCAAGGCGTTCGGGCCCACCGGTGCGACCCGTTAGGCCCTGGCTGCTGTCAGACTGCCTTCAGAAAACCTGCACGTCTCCCACGCCCTCAGTGCAGCGCGATCCCGCCCTTGTCTGCCGGAGGATGAACAAAATGACCGACCCCGTACGCCATGACCGCCGCTTTCACGGCGACCCGGACAAGCTCCGTGCACCTGAGAGGCTTGCACTTCTCGAGGTGGAACGTGTCCTCGCCCTGAGCCTCGAAGGGGCTGCCGCAGAGACCCTGCTCGACATCGGCACAGGCACAGGAGTGTTTGCAGAGGCGTTTTCTAAGTCAGTACCCCGTGTCGTGGGGATCGATGCCAACCCGCATCTGCTCGGCGTGGCCCGCAGCCTCGTTCCCCGAGTTTGCTTTCTCAGAGGGGCTGCCGAGGCCCTCCCCTTGCGGACGGCCTCCTTCGATATCGCCTTTCTCGGCCATGTCCTTCACGAGACCGACAACCCGGCAAAGGTGCTGGAGGAGGCCCGCAGGGTCGCCCGGACCAGGGTCGTGGTGTTGGAGTGGCCCTACCTCCAAGAAGAACACGGCCCCCCACTCGAACATCGACTGAGAGCTGAAACGATCGAAGCGGCAGCCCGCCATGCGGGGTATCGAGGGGTAGAGGGTTTCAAGATGGGCCATATGGTGCTTTTCCTCATGAGGCCCTGACAGATCGTGACCTCCTCGATGAAAAGGAGAAGGAACAGGTGGATGCGTCACAGAGGCACCAGAAGAGCGAGCTTCGGCCCGAGGGTATTGCGGCCGTCCCCTGGCATGCCCTGCAGCGAGAGGATCTCTTTCGCCTGCTCGATACATCTCCTCAGGGCCTCACGGCCGAGGAGGCCTCTGAGCGCAGGAGGCGATTCGGGCCCAATCTTCTCCCTGTCAAGGAGCCGCCTGCCCTCATCACCCTCTTTTTCCGCCAGTTCCTCAGCCCGCTCATATATATCCTGCTGGCGGCCGCTGCGGCTTCTTTGCTCATCGGCGAGCTGACCGACGCCGTGTTCATCGGCGCCGTTATCCTGCTCAACGCCGCTATCGGCACCTTCCAGGAGTGGAAGGCCGAGCAAAGCGCAGCTGCCCTGCACAAGCTGTTGCGGCTGACCGCCCGTATCGTGCGGGACGGGCGGCAGACCGAGGTCGATGCCGAGGAGCTCGTCCCCGGTGACCCGGTCCTCCTGGAGTCCGGGAACAAGGTCCCTGCGGATCTTCGGCTCCTCGAGGTCAACAGCCTGTCGATCGACGAGTCGTTGCTCACAGGCGAGTCGCTGCCTGTGGAAAAGAAAGCTGAGCCCCTCGAAGAGCACCTGCCGGTGAGCGACCGAGTCAACATGGCCTTTGCCGGCTCCACTGTGACCTCGGGCCGCGGCTGGGGGGTTGCCGTCGCCACAGGCACGCAGACCGAGGTGGGCAAGATCGCCGAAGCGGTCACCGGAGCCGAGGGCGGCAAACCCCCGCTCGTCATCAGAATGGAGCGTTTCGCCCGTCAGGTCAGCTTTGTCGTCGTGCTGGCGAGCGCCGCTCTGGCCGGCATTCTCCTCTCCAAGGGGACACCGTTCAGTCAGGTTTTCTTTCTCGCCGTTGCGCTGGCCGTCTCAGCGATCCCTGAGGGGCTTCCTGTGGCAATGACCGTCGCGCTCTCGATCGCCACCACGCGCATGTCCCGGCGTCATGTGATCGTCAGAAAGCTCACCGCGGTCGAAAGCCTTGGCAGTTGCACTCTCGTGGCCAGCGACAAGACCGGAACCCTTACGGTCAATCAACAGACAGTGAAGGTACTCTCCGTGCCGCCGTCACGGCGCTTTTCGGTGAGCGGGGAAGGCTACTCGGGTGATGGCGAAGTGAGGGATCTCTCCTCAGGAAGCCTCTTACGGGAAGACCGTGTGCTGCTCGAAGGGCTCGCCAGGGCTGTCACCCTTTGCAACGAGGGCAGACTCTACCGCGAGGACGGCGCATGGAGGCAGCACGGAGACGCTATCGATGTGGCCCTTCTGGCCTTGAGTTACAAGATCGGGGCCGAGCCATCGGAGATCCTCGAGGCCTACCCACCGGTGGGGGAAATCCCCTACGAATCGGACCGCAAGTACGCTGTCAGGTTCTACCGAGGGGACGGCGCTGTCAGGGCCGCGCTCAAGGGTGCTGTGGAAACCGTTCTCCCTCTTTGCACAGCCGTCCGGACCGAAAGCGGCATCGCGGAGATCGATCGAGAGGCTATCGAGGCCGAGGCACACCGGCTTGCCTCGGACGGCTATCGTGTCCTTGCAGTGGCCGACGGTGCACTCGAGGAGACCAAGATGGAAGGGCCCTTCGACGAGAAGGATATCCCCCCTCTCACACTGTTGGGCCTGATCGGCTTCATCGACCCCCTTCGGCCAGAGGCCAGGGAAGCCGTCGAGAAGTGCTCGGGCGCCGGCGTAAAGGTCGTGATGATCACCGGCGACCACCCGGCCACGGCGTTGGCGATCGCCAGGGAATTGGGCATCGCCAAAGAGGGCGACCCTGTGGTGACCGGAAGCGACCTCCAGGCGCTTTCCGGTGATCGAGCAGGTGAGGAACTCAACCAGATCGTATCCAACGCCAGTGTGTTCGCTCGCGTCTCCCCTCTCCAGAAGCTCACAATCGTCGAGACCCTCGTCGAGGCCGGACATTTTGTGGCGGTCACGGGTGACGGCGTCAACGACGCCCCTGCCCTTCGCGCCGCGCACATAGGTGTTGCCATGGGGTCGGGCACCGACGTCGCCAAGGACACTGCCGAGATGATCGTCACCGACGACAACTTCGCCTCGATTGTCGCAGGCATCGAGGAGGGACGCTTCGCGTACAGCAATGTTCGCAAGGTCATCTATCTCCTGATTTCCACGGGAGCCGCAGAGATCGTTCTTTTTCTGGCGGCTGTGCTCTCGGGGCTCCCCGTCCCCTTGTTCGCCGTCCAACTGCTCTGGCTCAACCTCGTTACCAACGGGATCCAGGATGTGGCGCTCGCCTTCGAGGGAGGCGAACCGGGGGTTATGGCCCTTCCACCCCGCACGCCCAGGGAAGGGGTCTTCAATTCCCTCATGATCGGTCAGACGCTGACCTCTGGCATCGCTATGGGCCTTGTGGCCTTGGGAACCTGGTACTGGCTCCTCCACAACGGCTGGGAGGAGGCGGCTGCGCGGAATATCCTTTTCCTCCTCATGGTCATGCTCGAGAACATCCATGTGTTCAACTGCCGCTCAGAGCACACCTCCGCCTTTTGCGTCCCGATCCGGCGTAACAGGATTCTGGTTGCAGGCGTTCTGGGGGCGCAAGGTATACATGTGGCGTCCATGCATCTGCCGTTCATGCAGAAGGTGCTCGGGGTCGCCCCGGTCACTACGGGCCAATGGCTCACGACATTTGCACTGGCCCTGTCGGTACTGCTCGTCATGGAAATCTTCAAGGCGCTTAGACGACGAACCCTCGCCCGAAGGCCCGACTGACAGAACAAGGCCGCCTCGAGGCTCCCCGAGGGGTGGAGGGGCAGAGGCACCCCCGGTTCCCGCCTGCGGGTTCAGCAGACCGCCGGGGCCCTGGGGGTGGGGCTTTCTTCTCTCCGGCTTACCCCTTCCCGCGCACCCGCCCGGCAACGGTGCAAAAGAGAAAGAACCCGAAGGAGACCAGGACTATGCTCGCCCCTGTCGAGACATCCAAGGCATAGCTCGCACAAAGACCTATCATGCTCGAGGCGAGCCCGATCCCGATGGCTGTCCAGAAGTTGACCGAAAGCGATCGAGCGAGCTGCCGCGCCGCCGCAGCAGGCACGAGCAAGAGCGCTGTAACGAGCAGGGCGCCGACAAAACGTACCGAGACCGCTACCAGGGCGGCGAGCATCAGTGCAAAGACACTCTCGAGCAGTCCGACACGAACACCCTCGGCCTGAGCCAATTCTCGCGACAGCCCTGCCAGGGTCAACCGATTGCCGCAAAAAAAGAGAAAGGCAAGAGACGCCGCTGAGAGCGCACCGGCAAAGGCGATCTCTGTGTCCGTGACGGCGAGGATATCCCCGAAAAGGTACGCATTGAACCTGGCCGTCTGGCGTGTCAGGCTTACCAAAGCGAGCCCCAGGGCGACCGAGGCGGACAACAGCACGCCGATCACCGTGTCGGTGGGCAGCCTGCCAAGCGATTTTACGGTGATCACCGCCACCCCGACGGCCAATGCAAAGACGAGCATTGTGACCACAGGGTGTATGCCCACGACCAGGCCGATAGCCACACCGGTAAAAACGCTATGCGCGATCGCATCGGAAAAAAAGGCGAACCGCATCTGGATCACTTGCGTGCCCATAGCCGCGCAGGCAGGCGCAAGGAGCCCGAGCGCCAGTGCGGCCCGCTGCATGAAGGCAGGTTCCAGCCAGCTGGTGAGAAGACTCGCGTACTGGGTCATGAACTCTTCTACGGGTCTCGGTTATCTTGCCCCCAGGATGCCGGCAGCACTCAGAAGGCCCCTCGCCTTCGAGCGCAGCCGGACCGGAGGCCGCTTTGCCGTCACGGCCGGGGTGAGGGATTATAGCACAGCCTCTCG
>Ga0272448_1005749_pt1 | contig 13591 bp, 10 predicted proteins | sample YNPCB0191_FD_202220 | JGI IMG/M metagenome (GOLD analysis project Ga0272448, IMG submission 202220) | Hot spring sediment microbial communities from Yellowstone National Park, WY, United States - YNP-CB-019-1 | ecosystem: Environmental > Aquatic > Thermal springs > Hot (42-90C) > Sediment...
CATCCATCACCGAGCTTAGGTCATAGCGCTCGAGCTCCTCCTGACGCCGGGCGCGCAGGCGATCGATTAGGTCTTCGAGGCCCGGTGAACGTCGCCCTTGAGGGCCGTAGCGTCCCCAACGGAAGAGCCGCTCCAAGGCTGAGCGGAGGTCGCCATCTTCCATCAGGCCCTCGGCCAGGCTGTCCATGAGATCTTCGGCCGAGAACGGGTTTACGTCTTGCGAGCCGTCCCAGCGAGAATAGCGGTAAAGCATGGCTTACCTCCGGTAGCGCAGACGCCCATTGATGCGATCCTTGTTCAGCTTCCGCGAGAGATGCAACCCTTCGAGCACGAATTCAACGGTGGACGCCGTCAGCGCCGGATTGCCCTGCGCTCCCAACTTGAGCACTGCCTCGCGCATTCCCGGTAACTCGTTTGCCCACTTGCCATAGCGGCCAAGCCCGGTGACCTCGGACACTTCGACCGTGTAGCCCTCGGCGAAGCGCTTCAGCAGGTCCTCGAATTGTTCGGTCTTGAAGTAGCGGTTCCAAACATTGAGCACTGCCCCTTGCACCAGCTTGTCCACCACTCGGTCCTCACGGACCTCGCCCAGGGCCTCGATCTCGATCTTGCCCGTTGTGGAAGCGATCACTGCTGGCAGATCGCTGATGCGGGGGGCGGCTTGCTCCTCGCCCAGGCGGATGGCTCGCTTCTGCGCGTTGGAGAGCAGATTCTCGTAGTTGCTGATGGAGACGCGCACCGAGACGCCGGAGCGCTGGCTGATGTCGCCGCTCTTGCGTGCCAGGTGGGTAAGCTCGGCCACGATCTCGCGCATGAAGCTGGGCACGACCACTGCCACGCCGTCGTCAGCAAAGCGGGTGCGCTCGTTTTCCACGATACTGATCTCGTCCTCGATTCGGCGAGGGTAGTGCGTGCGCACCTGGGAGCCGAAGCGGTCCTTCAGAGGAGTGATGATACGCCCACGGTTGGTGTAGTCCTCTGGGTTAGCGCTGGCCACTACATAAAGGTCGAGGGGCAGGCGCACCTTGTAGCCGCGAATCTGTACGTCGCGCTCTTCCATAATATTGAGCAGGCCTACCTGGATGCGCTCTACCAGGTCAGGCAACTCGTTGATGCAGAAGATGCCGCGGTTGGTGCGAGGGATGAGGCCGTAATGGATGGTCAGTTCGTCGGAGAGGTATCGTCCCTCGGCCACTTTGATGGGGTCCACCTCGCCGATGAGGTCAGCGATGGTGATGTCTGGCGTGGCCAGCTTCTCCCCATAGCGCTGGTCGCGGCCGATCCAGACGATCTCGGTGTCATCGCCGCATTCTTCGAGGCGAGCGCGGCAGGCCTGGCAGATCGGGGCATAGGGGTGGTCGTTGATCTCGCAGCCGGCGATGGCCGGCACTTCCTCATCCAGCAGGCTGATGAGGCTGCGGGCCAGCCGGGTCTTGGCCTGGCCGCGTTCGCCGAGCAGAATCAGGTCCTGGCCGGAGAGGATGGCGTTCTCTACCTGAGGGATGACGGTCTCCTCGTAGCCGATGAGGCCGGGGAAGAGAGTCTCTCCCGCCCGCAGCTTCGCGATCAGGTTCTTGCGCATCTCTTCCTTGACGGACAGGACTCGGTACCCGCTCTCTCGCAGTTGACGGATGGTTTGCGGTCTATTCGTCTGAGATATATTCGATCTTAGCTCGTTCATATGCGGTGCCCTCTGAGCGCTTCGTGAGATAGCGATAGCTAACGATAGACTGGAGATGAAGGGTATAAAGGGTGCTTCTCCGTCAGCGAATCGTTGTAAGGTTGGACGACAACGACGGCGCTGAGCCCTCGGAGGGCGAGAGCCCAGGTCTCAGGGGGCCAAGCTGGGGAGAATGGCCCGGGCGGCAACCATGGGTAGAGAGGCGGAGCAGGCGGAGATACCACCTGCTTACCTAATTATACTACGGATGGGAAGAGCCAAACCTGGGTTTGAGCGCCGGCAGGACTCGGTTTGTCCACGCTCGTTGTCCGGCGCCCGCGCGTCTAGCCTAATCAAGTCGACAGAGCGGGCACCGAGAGTCCCAAGTCGGGGGGCGACTGGGACAGAAGCGCGTAACTCACTCTCCCCCATCCTCTCCTGCCCCTTCTTCATTCTGTTTCTGTTTGGACTCTGCCTGGCCGGCGCTCAGGTACTCGGCCAGCACCGCCTTGGCGTGGGCCAGGTCGGTGGAGCGCACGCGCAACTCGAACGGCCGCCAAACCGAGGCCCCGAAGGCCCCCTGCCCAGCCCCTAGCGGCACCAGCACGCTGGGGATGCCCTCGCCCTTGAGCAGGTCGGCCACCATCAAGGCTTCGGTTTCACTGTTGAAAGACTCCAGCTTGACTTCTTGCTTCTTACCCTTGGCCACGATGCCCCCTACGCCCAGGTACTGCGGATGTGCAAAGACGAACCGGTTTTTCCTGACGCCCTGCCCTCACCCCAGCCTTCTCGTTTCAAGTGAGGCGAAGGGCGACGGCACCAGACAGACGACTGGGAGCTGCCTCCATCTCTCTCTGCGAGAGAGGGCGCTAGCGTACAGCCGCTCATCTTCCTCTCTCGCCCAACCCCAGCACCTCGCGGGCATAAAACACGCTCTCCTCGAAGTGGAGGCGCTGCTGCTCTACCAGCTTTCGGCCCTGCTCATCGCTACCTGGCCAGCCGGTTCGGCTGGGAAGCAACAACTGTTCCAAGGGCCGGGCCTGGCCCCGTTCGGCCAAAGCCAGGAAACGCACGAAGTCGCGCGCCAGCATGTCGGGAAACATCTGCCAGAACGGGGAATCGGGGTCCCGGAACGGGATGGCGTGTGGCTCGTGGCCAGTGATGGTCTCCAGGTTGCAGGGAGCCTGCGGGCACTTCTCGCGCCAGATGGCAAAGAGGCGAAGCAGGTCCACGTCACCCTGGCCCAGCGGCACCCACTGCGCCATAGCTCCTTCGCTTGTAAGCCAGACTCGGCTATCGCGCACGTGACTGGTGACGACGTGGGGCGCCAGCACTTCTGTGGTCAGCAAGGGGTCCTCGCCAGCGTAGGTCGGGTTGCCGGTGTCGAGGCAGACGCCCACTGCATCTGGCCCGGCCTCCTCGACCAGATAGGCTAGCTCACGAGCGAGCAGGTCGACTCCGCCGTGGTTCTCTACTGCCACCTTCACCCTTAGTTCGCGAGCCAGCGGAGCTACGGCTCTGAGGGTACGGATGCCCTCTTGGATGTGCTCCTTGATCGGCACAGGGCCCCGTCGCTCTGCGTCGCTTCCCAGAAAGCAGCGCACCACCGGGGAACCAACGACAGCGGCTGCCCTCAGCATGTCGGCGAGCTGCTGCTCGCCGGAGCCATCCCGCGGCTGAAATGAGCTGGAGTAGCGGTCGAAGCTGCCCATCCCCAACTCGATCGTAAGCCCTAGCTCGTCAGCTCGCCTCTTCAGTGAGAGCAGATAACCCTCGTCCAGGGATGCCAGATCGTGGCGGCTAGAGAAGTGAACGTTGTCGAGGCCGATCTGGGCCGCGTACTCCAGGAGCTGAAACGCGTCCCAGCCCTGCCAGCGCAGGCTGTAGCTGTCGATGCCCAGTCTCACGTTTGCTCTCCTTTCGGCCCGCATGATGCAGCGAAGAGGCGGCAGCGTCAAGTCATCGTCTGGCGATCCGCCCCGGCAACCCTAATGCTATACTTTTAGTGTAGACGCTGCGAGGTTTTCTATGGTGGGTAGTTGGATGAAGGGTTGGGGTCTGATCGGGCAGCGATCGAGCGCTTTCAAGATAGTGGCGGCCTATGCCACACTTTCGGCGCTTTGGATCTCGTTCACAGACATAGCGGTGGGCAAGCTGGCCCCCAGCCCAAGCGCGGTCACTCTCATATCGACACTGAAGGGTTGGGGCTTCGTCGTGGTAACAGCCTGGCTGCTCTACGAGCTCATCCGCCGCACTGAGACGGCCCTCGAGGAGAAGACCCGTCAGGCAGAGACGCTGCAGCAGGAGTCGCAAGAGGAACGCGGCCGGCTGTCGGCATTGATCGACACTGCTCCTGTGGGAATATCGTTCCACTCTGCGCCTGAAGGTTGGATATTGCTGCTCAACAAGGCTGGGGAAAGCATTCTGGGGCGCGCCGCCCTTTCTAACCTTTCCCTGGCAGATCAGGCAAGCTACTACCAGATTAACCTGCCTAGTGGGGAGAGCTTTCCGGTCGAGCAGTTGCCGGCCAGCCGGTCATTGCGCGGGGAAACGTGTGTGGGGGTAGAAGCCGTTATTCGGCAGCCATCTGGGCGTGAGGCCTTCATCCTGATGAACTCGGCGCCGATCCTGAGCGGCTCTGGGCCCGTAGTGGGCGCGGTCGTAACCTACCAGGATATCACGGCTATACGGGAGCAGGAGCGGCTGCGTGACGAGTTCCTGTCGGCGGCAGCTCACGAGCTGAAGACCCCGATCACGACCATCAAGGGGTACGCTCAACTGATGCGCAGATGGACGGCGCAAGGCCACGAGCCGCGCGAGGCGCAGGCGATGGCCACTATAGATGCGCAGTGCGATCGTATTAGCCGGCGAGTTCAAGAAATGCTGGAGGCGGTGCGCTTTCGCACCTCGCCCGCAGAACTGAAGCTCGTGCGCTTCGACCTGGGGGAGCTAGCTTCAGAAGTGGCGCGCCGCTTGCAGTCCACAACGCAATCGCATCGCCTGCTGGTAGAGCAGGAGAAGCCTGTGTCGGTGGAGGCCGACCGGGAGCACATCGAAGAGGTGCTCGTTAGCCTGCTAGACAACGCCATCAAGTTCTCTCCTCAAGGCGGAACGGTAGAGATCAAGGTACGTACGCAGGCAAACGAGGCGCTGGTATCTGTTTCAGACCGTGGCGTGGGCATCGCCCCTGAGCGGCGCGATCACATCTTCGAGCCCTTCTTCGAGCCCGTGCCGGCTGGCGCTCCCGGCTATCGAGGGGTGGTTGCCCTGAGCCTCTACCTTAGCAAGCTAACTATCGAACGGCACCGGGGCCGGATCTGGTTCGAAAGTCGGGAGGGGCAGGGCTCGACGTTCCACTTCACCTTACCCCTGGCAGAAGCCAAGCCGGGCGACGGCCAAGCGGCCTAAGCGCGGGCGCCTGTGCTTAGGCCCGGCATCCCACTGAATACTTCACTCCTATTGGGCCTTCGCGGGGGTTTTCAGCCCGACGAGGCTCGCTCCCTCTGCCACAGCCACGCCCTTCGCGCGCAGGAAAGCCTCGACCCCAAGTAGAAAGTCGGTGAGATACTCTTCAGTGGCTCCTTTGCCCATCGTGCCGACGCGGAAGCCCTTGCCAGCCATCTCGCGCAGGCCTGCCCCTAGGGCCAGGCCTCGCTCCTCTCTCATGTAGGCCAGTAGCTCATCTGCGGAGAGGCCCTCCGGGGTCAGCACGGCGGTGACGGTGGGAGACGCGCATTCTTCCGGCGCCAGCAAAATGAAGCCCAGGTTGCGCAGGCCAGCGCGCACCGCGTCGCGAGCCCAGCGCAGGCGGGCAAAGTGCACCGGCAGAGTCTCTTGGAGGATGCGTCGCACGCTGGCGCGCAGAGCCATGACGTTGTTCGTGGGCATAGTAACGACGTAGGGCTGGTAGTCGTGCCAGTGTGGGTCGTAAGCCGTCTCGCGCCACATCGAAAGGTTGAAGTAGTAGCCGTGGTAGCGATCGGCCTTCTTGCGCTCGATGATCTCCCAGGCGCGGGGGCTGATGGAGATGAGGCCCAACCCCGGCGGTGCCTCCAGGCCCTTGTTAGACGTAGTAATACAGACATCGATGCCGTATTCATCTACTGGCATATCCACGCCGCCGATGGCGGAGACGCCGTCTACGAAGAGGGGAAGGTCGAACTCGTGCGCTACCGCGGCCAACTCTTTGACCGGGTTCACCACGCCGGTAGACGACTCGTTGCCAACCACAGCCACCAGGCGCACCTCAGGATGCTCGCGCAAACAAGCGCGGACGACCTCCGGATCCGCCGGTTGGCCCCATGGGAACTCGACCGTCTCCACCTTGAGGCCGTAGCCCTGGGCCACGCGCTGAAAAATGCCCGCGAACGAGCCGTTGGCGATCACCAGCAGCGTCTCGCCCGTGTAGAGCATAGATCCGAAAGTGGCGTCGATCATGCCGATGCCGGAGGACGGCCAGATGAAGAGGTCGTTCTGGGTGCGGAAGACCTGCTTGGCGAGTCCTACCACTTCCCAGTAGGTCCTGGCCCATTCGGGGCCGTAGTGGGCCCGCACCGGCTCGGCAATGGCCTCCAGAGTCTCTTCGTAGACTTCGACAGGGCCGGGGATCATCAGTCGGGGACGCGGCATTGCTTCCCACTCCTCTGCAAAAGGTATTCGCCAGGGCGCTCGCCAGGATCGAGCCCGGCAGGCACGAGCCCGCCGGGGCTGCATTATCCCGGCCAGGGCTATTCTGCCACTTTGAGGGGGAGAAAGCAAGCCAGGAGACAGTAAAATGAGACACTAAAGCGGGCTCGGAACTCTCTGGCTACGGCTAATAGGCGTACAGCCGCCCGTACGGCCTCAGCGACTGCGGGTACAGCTTGAGGAAGGGCTGGCTCACGATCGCGTCCAGGTCGAGATCGAAGCGCTGGGCGTAATCGGCCAAGAGAGCGCGAAGGCCGGCAAACTCTTCGGGCGAGGGCTCCTCGACGCCGACCTCGCGACCTAGCTGCCGCTTATCGATGTGCCCGCGGATGTAAATGAGGCCGCCGTGCATGCCGGTGCCCAGCGCCTCCGCCTGGTGGCCCCGACCCTCTAGGTCGAGGAGGACCAGGGTGCCGCCGGCCATGTACTCGCCCACGAAGTGCTGGGCGCTGCCACCGACGACGATGACCGGTTTCTGGTCGCCGTACTCTTTCATGTGGATGGCGGCCCGATAGCCGACGTCGTCGCGAACGAAGATGCGCCCGCCGCGCATGGAGTAGCCGAGTATATCGCCCGCTCGGCCGTGGATGACGATCTCGCCACCGTTCATAGTATTGCCGCAGCCGTCTTGGGCATTGCCGTGAACGGTAATGCGAAGTCCATCGGCAAAGGCGGCCAGGTCGTTGCCGGGGGTGCCGTGGATCACGATCTCTACCGGCCGGCGCAGGTTGGTGCCGATATAACGCTGGCCGTTGACATTGTAGAGTTCGATGCGCTCGTAGCCTTGCTCGGTAGCCTCGCGAAGGCGAGCGTTGAGTTCGCGATAGTAGACGCCGCCGGCGTCTATGGTCAGGGTCTTGGTCGCTGTAATGCCAGCCATCGCGTTCCTCCTCCGCGGCTTAATGCGGTACTAGCTGCCGGCCGGACGCACGCCCAGGATGTTCATTTCCGCTTCAGTGAGGCCGACAGCGCGTAGATGGAGACGGTTGCCGCGCAGGCTCTCCAGGGCATTGATGCCCATACCCCCTAGCATCTCCTTTATCTCTAGGCTCCAGCCTCGCAACAGGTTGACCAAGCGGCGAGTGGCGATATCGGGGTTGATGCGCTTGGCCAGATACGGGTCAGTAGTGGAGATACCCCAGGAGCAGCGCCCGGTGTGACAACTCTGGCAGACGTGGCAACCGATAGCGATGAGGGCCGCGGTGGCAATGTAGACTACGTCGGCCCCGAGAGCGATTGCCTTGATGACATCGCCGCTGTTGCGAATGCCGCCGCCGACGACGATCGAGGCTCGGTTGCGAATGCCCTCCTGGCGGAGGCGCCGGTCCACGGAAGCTAGTGCCAGTTCGATGGGTATACCCACGTTGTCGCGGATCACTTTGGGGGCGGCCCCGGTGGCGCCGCGCAAGCCATCCAGGGCCACGTAATCTGCCCCCGCTCGCACTACGCCGCTAGCGATGGCGGCCGCGTTATGGACGGCCGCGATCTTGACGCCCACCGGCTTGCTGTAATTGGTGGCCTCTTTCAGGGCGTAGATAAGTTGCGCCAGGTCCTCAATGGAATAGATATCGTGATGCGGAGCCGGAGACAACGCGTCGGTGCCGCGGGGGATCATCCGCGTGGCAGCCACATCGGCCGACACCTTTTCGCCCGGCAAGTGCCCGCCGATGCCAGGCTTGGCCCCCTGGCCGATCTTGATCTCGATGGCGCGGCCCACGTCAAGATAGTCTTGGTGTACGCCGAAGCGGCCCGAGGCTACTTGCACGATGGTATGATCGCCGTAGCCGTAGAGCCGGCGGTCCAGCCCCCCCTCGCCGGTGTTGTAAAGCGTTCCCGCCTCAGTCGCCGCCCGCGCCAGCGCCTCGTGCACGTTGAAGCTGATGGCGCCGAACGACATCGCGGAGAACATGATCGGGACTTCTAGACCCACCTGAGATGAGAGCGGCGTCTTGACTTCCAGCGTGCGGGGATCGACCTCCAGCCCGTCTGGCTTTGCGCCCAGATAGGTGCGCAGCTCCATAGGTTCGCGCAAAGGATCGATGGATGGGTTGGTCACCTGGCTGGCATTGAGCAGGAGGTGATCCCAGTAAATGGGATACTCTTTGTCGTTGCCCATGCCAGTGAGGAGAATGCCCCCGCTTTCCGCCTGGCGCAGGATATCCTCGATCACTTCGCCGCGCCAGTTGGCATTGCGCCGGTAAGAGAGTGTGTTCTCGCGGATGTTAAGGGCCCCTGTTGGGCAGAAGGACACGCAGCGGTGGCAGGCGCGGCAAAGCTCATCGTGGCTGCGCACGACGCCGTCTTCCTCGTCCAGCTCGTGCACGCCCCAGCCGCACTGGCGGATGCAGACACCACACTGGATGCAGCGATCTTGATCGCGCTCGACTATGAACTTTGTGGGCAAATAGGTCTTCAATTGGGTCCTCCGGCAGAGCTTCGGCGACGCCATCGTGAAGGCGCCTCACAATGCGGCAAGGGCGGAAACAGTGGCCCGCTCTTGCCTCTAGGCCACCAAAGCTTCTTCCAGCCCGGCTGCCTCGCGAGAACGCACGCGAGCCACTAAGGGCTCCCCACCGAGGGGCGTCCAGACGCGATCGAGATCGGGCGAAATGAGCCGAATGGCCGATTCCTCCGATGAGAGGAAAAAGAGGTCGTCCTTGATGGCGGCGGTCAGAGGGCGCAGGCGAATGCGGTCGGTGAGGCCGATCATCTCGCCCTGGCGGGCCACGATGATGGTGAAGGGCCCATTCATTAGCAGCGAGCCATATGTCTGGCGCAGGGCAATGTAGAGCGCACGCTCGCGCGGCTCCAGGCGGTCGATCTCGCTCCAGAGAGGCGCTGCCAGCACTTTAGCTGCCAGCTCGATGGGCAGGCGATGCCGGCGTAGCAGGAGGTCCAGGGCGTAGGCGATGACCTCGGTGTCGGTTTGCAAAGTGCACCGGTAATCGTACATCTCCAGGTAGGCCTTGTTGCTGCCGTAAGACGAGATCTCGCCGTTGTGGACGACGGTCAGGTCCAGCAAGCTAAAGGGATGGGCACCGCCCCACCAAGCTTGGCTATTGGTAGGGAAGCGGCCGTGCGCTGTCCAGAGGTAGCCCTGGTATTCGTCAAGACGGAAGAAGTCTGCCACGTCCTCCGGATAGCCGACGCCCTTGAAGACGCCCATATCTTTGCCGCTGGAGAAGACGAACGCATCGTGGGAGCCGCCGTTGATCTCCATCACCCGCTGCACCACGTAGTCGTCATCACCCTGGCCGAAGGCGGCATGGCTTCCCACGTCCACGAAGTAGCGACGCAGCAGCGGTGGCTTATGCACGCGAGCCTGACGGCGGCAGGGGATTTCCTCCTCGTGAACGACGTCGAAAGACTCCCGCAAGTACTCCTCGACTGCGCGCTGCGACGCGCGGTCGCCGTACATCACGTGCAGGGCATATTGCTCGGAGAGCTCGGGATAAAGGCCATAGATGCCGAAGCCGCCGCCAAGGCCGTTGGAGCGGTCGTGCATATTCGCAATGGCCCGGATGACCCCCTGGCCGCCAACCCGTTTGCCGGAAGTATCGATCATTCCGAAGATGGAACAGGCGGCCATGACTTTGTCATCGCCGTAAGGGTTGGCTCGCATTTGATTGTCGAACACCGGGTCACCTCCACCACGAACTATCACACGACACCTACCAAGGGAGATCGTTACCGCCAACAGCGGGAAGCTTGTTCAAGCGCTCGCGCCGCAGAGATGCGGGCAGAGCAATAAGATGGAAGTCTTCGCTCGCCAGCGCTTTCTCGAAGCCGCGCACAGGCACGCCGTCGCGCATCAGGCCCAGGAGCAGCCCTGCCGGCTCGACCTCGCCTGCCATCACAAAGCCAACCACGCGGTCGTCCCGCAAGACCACCTTTCGGTAGCGCCCACGCTCAGCGCCGCGCGTGATGGTCTCCAGGCCGGCGTGGCCGTTGGTGCCGAGGTCGCCAGCGGAGGCGACGCAGAGCCCGAAGTAGTTGAGAGAGTTCATCGAAGTCCCGCCGGGGTACTCTCGTGGCCGGCCAGCCGCATTGAGGCCAGCGACCCGCCCGCCAAGGTAGGCGCTGGGCCAGATGGGGACGACGCGGTTAGCGTCAAGCAGGAAATCGTAAGCCTCGGCGGCGTCGCCACAGGCGTAGATACCAGGGACGCTGGTGGCCATCCGGCGGTCCACCACGATGCCCCGGTTGACTTGGAGTCCCGCTGTCATAGCCAGTTCCGTCCGCGGGGCGACGCCGATAGCCACTACCACCAAGTCGCAACCCAGTTCGCGGCCATCGCTCAGGGCGACGGCCCCCACCTGGTCGGGGTTGCTGGCGCGCGAAAGAACAGCTTCCACCGAGAGGCCAGTAAGGACGTCTACCCCCGCCTGCAGCAAACGCTCTTCCACCAGGCGCGAGGCCACCTCGTCCAAGACCAGGCTCAACACCCGATCCTTAAGCTCCACCAGGTGCACGCGCATCCCCCGTTTCACCAGAGCTTCCGTAACGCTGAGGCCGATCAGGCCGCCGCCGACGACGACCACTCTCTTGCTCCCGACCAGCGCTCTAGCGAGCGCTTGGGCATCGCCCAGGGTGGTGAAGGTGTAAACCCCTTTCAGTTCGCGACCAGCCATCGGCGGCACGATGGGGCGCCCACCCGTGGCGAGAATGAGACGGTCCCATTCCAACCGCTCGCCGCTAGCTAGCTCCAGCCAGCCATCAGGGTTCACCCTCTGCACCCGCTGGCCCAACCTGGTCTCGATACGGCGGCGCGCGTAGAAGCCTTCGTCGCGGTAGAGCATCTCCCTCAGCGACTTCTCGCCAGCTAGGTACTCGGAGATGAGCGGACGCGAATAGGCCAGGTATTCTTCTTCGGAGATGATGGTTACTGGGCTCTCGCGATCCACTTCTCGAATCGCTTCAGCAGCGCCGATACCGCCAGCTGAGTTGCCCACGATCACGTACCTGGTCATCTAGCTTGCATCCTCCACCAGTCGGAGCGCCTCGTTGGGGCAGTTGGCCACGCAGACAGGCACCTCGCGTTCGGGGCAGAGGTCGCAGCGCGGCGCCACCCGCCGGCCGCTCGGGTCGCGCTCTGGCACCCCATAAGGGCAGACCAGGATGCAGGTCCAGCAACCCATACAGCGCTCGGCATCGAAGCGCACCTGGCCCGTCTCTTCGTCTCGCTGCAAGGCCCCCGTCAAACAAGCGTAAGCGCAGTAGGGCTCCTCACAGTGTCGGCACTGCAGGGCAAAGGAAAGGGCTCCCTCCTCCTGCACGCGCACGCGCGAGAACGCCTGCGCCCGCTCGCGCTTGTAGGCCTTGACGATGTCTCGGCTGCGCGAATGCTCCACTAGGCAGTACACCTCGCAAAGACGGCACCCAATGCAGACTTCCTCGCGCGCCTGGATTCTCCTCATCGATCCTCGCCCTATCAGAGATAAACTAAGCCCACCAAACCGAGGTTGGTGGGCGACTTCGCCTTGGCTCAACAATAACGTCGGTGGTGCAAACCGTAGCTAACCAACTCCGGCTAGCCCACGAAGAATAATAGCGGCAGCAGCATGGTAGCACCAGGTATAGGTCTCACAAAGATTACGCTTGCTATTTGTGCAAACAGACGAAAACAGCGAGGCCAATGTGCAAACTGACGAATCACTAGGGAGCTAGTTCGCGGATCTTGAGGGCGAGCTGGAGGCAAAGGCGGTTTTCGGCGTCGTCCAGGTCCAGATTAGTGAGTTCTTCGATGCGACGCAGGCGGTAGGAGAGGGTGTTGCGGTGCAACGCTAGCCGCTCGGCCGCCCGGCTGTAGTTGCCGCAGCAGGCGAGGTAGGTTTGCAGGGTCGGTATAAGCTCGCGGCCGTGCTTCTCGTCGTACTCCACGAGGCGGGCTAGGTATTCGTTGGCGAAGGAATGGAAATGGTGAGTATCTTTGAGGGGCAGCAACAGGCGGTAAACGCCGAGGTCGTCGAACCAGAGCGCGCGCTCTCCGCCACCAACGCGCTGGGCGACGGCCAGCGCTTGATTGGCTTCCGTGGCCGCTCGCGGCAGTTCAAGGAGAGAAGCGCAGGGTCGGCTGGCCCCGGCCGAAACTCGAACTCCGCCCAGGCGCTCTGCCACCCGCCGCCGCACGCTCTCGATTACTTCGTGGAAGGTGCGCTGGCTGTGGGCAGTGGGCAGGCCGCAGAGCGCCGCTGCTCCTCCGGCTCGGATGCCGGTCAAACACTTGATCCCGTGATGCCCCAACTCGTCGGCCACCGCCGCCACGAGGTCTGGCAGCAGGCCTGGCGTTTCGCCCATTTCGCGGCCTCCCCCGGCCTCTGTGTTGGCGGGAAGGGCGCCAAAGCATACGACCACGTTGACGGGGCTCAATTCGAGGCCGAGGGACTTGGCCCGGGCGAGGATGGCTTCGCGATCGCTGATCCGGCCTTCCAAAAGGTCTCCTAGGAAATCGCCCCGCACACGCTGCTCGGTCTCCACCACCGCCCGTTGCTTGGCCAGTTCCATGGCGCAGACAGAAGCGGCGCGCCCGGTAGCCACGCGATCAAGCTCCGAAAGGTCGGCGCCCGGGCCGAGGATGGAAACATAACCGACCACTGCGTCCTTCACTACAATGGGGGCCACGAAACGGGCCAGCCCCAAAGAGGGCAGTTCCTGGCGGCCAATGGGAGGTGCCGTACTGACCAGAGCTGCTCCCTGCAGCCAGTTGCGAACCCAGTCTTGCTCCGCCACCGCGGCCGCGATGACCGCTCGCTCCAGCACCGTGTCGGGCTCTACTGCCCAGAGCTGGAGCCTGAGCTTCTCGTCCTGGAAGAGAACCGTCTTGCCGGTGATCTGATGGAGGGTTTCGATGATGGCCCCGATACCGCGGTCGCCAGTTACAAGCTGAGCCAACTGGCGGTAGATCTGCACTCCGCGCTGCTCAAGCTGCGCCCGATGGTTCAGGATGGTGCCCAGCGCCAGCCTTTCCACCTCGTGCAGCACGACTCCCTCTGGCATGGAGATGGTGGGCAGGCCAAGGCGGTCGGCGAGCTCCCTCACTGGAGGTGGCACTTCGCCGGCCATCGCGACGGCTGCCACCATCTCGGCGTTGAGGCGGTCCAGAAGCTGCACGAGCCAGGGCTGGCCCAGAAACACGTCGGGGGCAGTGGAGGCCAGCAGGACCAGCTCTCCGCCGTCCAGCTCTTCGAATGAGAGTGCTTCGGGCCGCAGCACGACAGCCCAGGCAACCTCTCGCCCGAGGCCGCT
>Ga0272448_1005753_pt1 | contig 13586 bp, 10 predicted proteins | sample YNPCB0191_FD_202220 | JGI IMG/M metagenome (GOLD analysis project Ga0272448, IMG submission 202220) | Hot spring sediment microbial communities from Yellowstone National Park, WY, United States - YNP-CB-019-1 | ecosystem: Environmental > Aquatic > Thermal springs > Hot (42-90C) > Sediment...
CACCGTTAGGGTAAGAGAAGTTGGAAAGCGGAGCGAGCCGGCCACGGATGCAGGCGCGGATGGCTCGGAACACGGAGTGCCGGCGGCGTTCTCCATATCCTCCCGCAGGTTTGGGTAACCTGCGGGGGGGGGTATAGGCATGCCGATGTACCTGCTTCCAGGGTAACCGTGAACAGTTACTTGAGCGCGGTCTCTTTCTTTTCAGACCGGTTTATGATAGAATACACCCGTTCATTTGACGTCATAAGGAATGGTGAGTATTGTGGCAAAACGTATTCTCGTTGCAGTGGCCTGGCCATACGCTTCGGGGCCTCGACACCTGGGACATGTCGCCGGCTTTGGTGTACCGAGCGACGTTTTCGCGCGCTACCAACGTCTGAAGGGCAACGACGTGCTGATGGTGTCGGGCACCGATGAACACGGAACACCGATCACCGTTCGCGCCGAAAAGGAAGGCAAAACACCACAGGAAGTCGTGGACTACTATAACCGCACCATCACCGATAACCTGGCCACCCTGGGCTGCAGCTATGACCTCTTCACACGCACAACGACGGCCAACCATTACGCCGTAACCCAGGATATGTTCGCGCGTCTGCGCGATAACGGCTACATCTTCACCGGCAAGATGATGGGCACATACTCGGAGAGCGAGAAACGCTTTCTGCCCGACCGCTATGTCGAAGGCACCTGCCCGCACTGTGGCTACAAGGAAGCCCGCGGCGACCAGTGTGACAACTGCGGCCGCCAACTCGATCCAACCGACTTGATTGATCCACATAGCCGCATCAGCGGGACGAAGCTGACGTTCAAGGAGACCGAGCACTACTTTCTCGATTTGCCCGCCTTTTCCGATCGTCTGCGCGCCTGGATCAGCCGGCAAGAGCACTGGCGCCCTAACGTACGCAATTTCAGCCTCGGCCTGCTGGATGAAGGCTTGCAACCGCGCGCTATTACCCGTGACATCGAATGGGGTATTCCTATACCCGACCAGCCACCCAGCATGGAAGGCAAGCGCATCTACGTCTGGTTCGACGCCGTCATCGGTTACCTGTCGGCGGCCAAGGAGTGGTGTGCCATTCAGGGGCGGCCGGAGTCCTGGAGCGAGTGGTGGCAGGATCCGGACGTCAAACACTACTACTTCATGGGAAAAGACAATATCATCTTCCATACGATCATCTGGCCGGCGATGCTGATGGGTTATGGCAACCTCAACCTGCCCTATGACGTCGTCGCCAGCGAGTTTCTCACCATGGAGGGCAAACGTTTTTCGACCAGTCGCGGTGTGGCCGTGTGGTTGCCCGACTATTTCTCACGCTACGAGGCCGACCCACTGCGCTATTACCTGACCATCAACGGGCCGGAGACGGCCGACACCGATTTCAGTTGGGCCGAATTTCTCCGCCGCAACAATGACGAATTGGTGGCCACCTGGGGCAACCTGGCTCACCGCGTGCTGACCTTCACCTACAAGAACTTTGGCAGTGTGCCCGATCCCGGCGAATTGGATGAGGCCGACCGCGCCATACTTGCACAGGCCGAGGCGGCCTTCGCCAGCGTCGGCGCCCAACTCGACGCCGCCCACTTCCGCGCCGCCATCAGCGAGGCAATGAGCCTTGCCCAGGCTGCCAATCAATACATTGACCGCACGGCGCCCTGGCAGACGATCAAGACCGACCGCGCCGCCGCAGCCCGCGCCCTCTATGTGGCCCTACGCGTGATTGACAATCTAAAGATCCTGCTCTGCCCCTTCCTGCCGCACTCATCACAGCGCCTCCATGAGTATCTGGGGTACGATGGTTATATCGCCGGGCCGCTCGAATTCAAAGAGGTGACAGAGGCCAATGGCCGTACGCATCGCGTCCTCACCTGCTCGCCCAAGACGTGGATAGGACGCTGGCAACCGAGCAGATTGCCGCTTGGGCAGCAGTTGCGCCAGCCAGAGCCGTTGTTCAAGAAGCTCGATCCCAAGATCGTGGATGAAGAGATAGCACGTATGGGAGCACAGGGGTAATACCTACTGAGACGGTGGAACTCGTAAGGCAATCATATGTTGTTCGACACACACGCTCATCTGGAAGACACAGCTTTCGATATGGACCGCGCCGAGGTCATCAGGCGAGCACTCGACGCGGGCATATGTATCTTGACAGTGGGCGTGAATCTGACGACGAGCCTGGCAGCCGTGGCCCTGGCCAATCAGCACAAGGGTATCTATGCGGCCGTGGGCATTCATCCCCACGAGGCAGAGAGCCTGACGACGGCAACCATAGATGAGCTGCGGCGGCTGTGCCTGCACCCCAAGGTCGTTGCCGTGGGCGAGACCGGGCTCGACTGGTATCGCAATCGTTCGCCTCAGCAGGCGCAGCGGCGCGCCTTTGCCGCTCACCTGGCTCTGGCCGCTGAAATGGACCTGCCGGTGATTGTACACAACCGCGAAGCGGATGAAGAGGTGATGGAATTATTGTGCAGCGTGCCGGGCGTGCGCGGCGTCATGCACGCCTTTTCATCGGATGGTGCGATGGCCGACAAGGTGCTCGACGCCGGGCTGTACATCTCATTGGGCGGGCCGTTGACATACAAAAATGCCGGGCCGACGCGTGAGGTGGCGAGCAGGGTTCCCCTGGATCGGCTCTTGCTCGAGACCGATTCGCCCTATCTGCCACCGGTGCCGTGGCGCGGCCAACGCAACGAGCCGTCATACATCCATTTCGTTGCCGAAGCCCTGGCCCGCCTGCGCAATATGTCTGTCGGCGATATTGCCGCCGCAACAACCCGCAATGCCAAGACTCTATTCCGCATAGACGAATAGCGTCTGGGCAAAGGCGGCGCAATAAACAGAATACAGGCGCCCCCCACAAGCAGAGGCTTGGTGGGAGAATGTGTGTGGAGGATTGCAGTCTGCGTGGCAACATTCGACTTCTCTCTGATTCAGGATGATCTGCTGCTGGTCGAAGACCGGCTGCGTGATGTGGCTCACGTTGATGTGCCTGGCCTGGCAGGCATCTTGGAACAACTCTTGCAAAGCGGCGGCAAGCGCCTTCGCCCAGCTCTCGTCCTCCTGGCAGCGCGCTTTCATGATTATGACCGTCAGCAGGCAGTATCCGTGGCTGCTGCCGTGGAGACTCTCCACACAGCTACACTCGTGCACGATGATCTGATTGATAATTCATTGTTGCGGCGTGGCAATCCCACGCTCAATTCGGCATATCAAAGCGGCATTGTTGTCCTGGTCGGTGATTATCTCTTTGGCAAATCGGCGGAACTGGCGTCGCAGTCCAAGAACATTGACCTGGGTGAGCTCTTCGCCCGTACCGTGGCCGTCATTTGCAGCGGCGAACTACGCAGCCTGCTCGATGGCAAACGCTGGACATTGACACGTGAGGAATATCGCGAACGCATCTACGCCAAGACGGCATCGCTTTTTGCCACGTGTTGTGAGTCTGGCGCCATCGTCGGTCAGGCGACGGCTGAGGAACGCATGCTTCTGCGCGCCTATGGGCGATATTTGGGCATGGCCTTCCAGATTGCCGACGATATTCTGGATTTCGTCGGCAGCGAGGAGACACTGGGCAAACCCGTTGGCAGTGATTTGCGCCAGGGAACCATCACCCTGCCGGCCATCATCTATATAGACAGGCATCGCAACGATCCCATCGTGCGCAAGGCGATGGCCAATGGCGACGAGGGAACCAAGTCAGAGTTGATCGAGCGTATTCGGTCATCAGATGCCATCACTGAGGCTTATGCCGAGGCGCACTCCTTTGCCCGACAGGCCAAAGAGAGCCTGGCCGGCTTTCCTGATTTGCCCTGCCGCCAGGTTATGATGGCCCTGGCCGATTTTGTGGTCGAGAGGAAAACGTAGGACGAAAGCTCCGTTTCTCTCAACCGCGAGGACGGAGCCATCACGGACAGAAGAACGCATATGGTTGACCTCTCGATTATCATTGTCAATTGGAATGTGCGCGATCTACTGCGCCGTTGTCTGACGTCGCTTGCTGCTGCCAGAACAGGCTTTACGAGCGAAGTCTTCGTTGTGGACAATGCCTCGGCCGATGGCAGTGCAGACATGGTGCGTGGTGAGTTTCCCGACGTTATTCTGATCGAGAATACGCACAACGCCGGATTCACCCGTGCAAACAACCAGGCCATTGCCCGCAGCAGCGGGCGCTATGTTCTGCTCCTCAACCCCGACACCGAGGTTGCCCCTGATGCCTTGACCATTCTGCTCTCCTTTATGGAGGCACATCCACAGGTCGGCGTTGCCGGTCCCCAACTCGTCTATGCAGACGGCAATATCCAGTCATCGCGGCGGCGTTTTCCAACGCTGGGCACCCTCTTCCTCGAAAGCACCGTGCTGCAGCGTCTGCTGCCCAAGAGCGCTCTGCTGCGGCGCTATTACCTGCTCGACCGACCACATGATGTGATTCAAGATGTAGACTGGCTTGTCGGCGCCTGCCTGATGGTGCGGCGACAGGCCATTGACGATGCGGGCCTGCTCGACGAACGATTCTTCATGTATTGCGAAGAGGTTGACTGGTGCTATCGCATCAAGCAGCACGGCTGGACCGTTATCTACCTGCCCACGGCCCGGGTCATGCATCACGAAGCACGCAGCAGCGGGCAGGTTGTCGCCGCCCAGCACATCTACTTTTTTGCCAGCCGGGTCGCCTATGCCGAAAAGTATTTTGGGCATGTTCGGGCCGAGATTTTGCGACTATATCTGCTGGCGATGTATGTTTATTTGATGATCGAAGAAGGACTGAAATGGCTCTTCGGCAGCAAGCGTGCCCTTCATGCCGGCTTCCTTGCTGCCTACGCGACGGTGCTCGCATCGAGATTGAGGATCTGATGGGCGACGTTCTGCCACTGACGCCCAACTGAGAGGACGAAGCATAGCAACACCACTCAAAGACACTCTACCCGTAACCCCCCTGCGGGTCTGTCTGGTGACCGGCGAGTTCCCGCCGATGCAGGGAGGTGTTGGTGACTATACGCGCGCCCTGGCTCGCGCCCTGGCCAGTCTTGGCCATAGTGTGACGATTGTGACATGCGTGAAAGGAACATGGAGCGAACCCGGTATCACGGTTTTTCCCGTTGTCAAACAGTGGAACTGGGGCTGTTGGGGACAGATCATGCGCATCGTAGCCGAAACCAGGGCCGACATCATGCACATCCAGTACCAGACGGCGGCCTATGGTATGCACCCGGCCATCAATCTGCTGCCTCTGCGCATGAAACTGATGCGCGGCCGCCCGCGCTTGGTCATCACCTTCCACGACCTGCGCGTGCCGTATCTTTTCCCCAAGGCCGGGCCGGTGCGCCGCTGGATCACCTATGGCCCGGCGCGCTGGTGCGACGCGGCGATTGTCACCAATGTCGAAGACTGCGGCCAGTTTGCCAGATTGGGACTACCCTTCCACCTGATTCCTATCGGCAGCAATATCTCAACCGACCTGCCACCCAACTATGACCGCGCCGCCTGGCGGACCCGCCTGGGCGTCTCGGCTAATGAGACACTCCTCTGCTACTTTGGCTTCCTCAATGAGAGCAAGGGTGCTGAGACGCTGATCCGCGCCCTGTGGGAGCTGGTCACGGCCAACCGCCCCGTGAAACTGGTCATGGTGGGCGGACAGGTGGGTGATAGCGACCGCACCAACGCTGCTTACCTGGCGCGGGTCAAGAAGCTGATTGATGAGTTGCGCCTGGCCGATCAGGTTATCTGGACGGGGTTTACGTCTGATACCGAAGTGAGTGCCAACCTGACGGCCGCGGACATCGCCGTCCTTCCCTATCGCGATGGCGCGTCCTACCGCCGAGGGAGCTTCATGGCCGTTTTGAGTCACGGGCTGCCGATCGTGACCACCAAAGGCCCGGGAACGGTTGCCCTATCCACCGTGCCCAATGTAGAGCCCGATGTCAACCTACCCTGTCTGACGGATGGCGACAATGTGCTCCTGGTGCCACCGGATGATCCCGGTGCGATCGCCCGTGCCATCATCAGGCTGATGTCTAACCCTGCTCTGCGTCAGCGTCTGTCGGCAAGCGCGCGCGTGCTGGCCCAGGCATTCCGTTGGGATGTCATCGCCCGCCGCACGTCGCGGGTGTACGAGCAGCTTGTGCAGCCGCTGCCGCGCCAGCAGTAATGAATACCAATCTCAGGAGGCATGCCGCTTGAGACAGCCTGCCACGCGCCCCGTGACCGACATGCGCACAACCACCCTGATTGTTGTCACCCTGGCTTCCTTTCTGACGCCGTTCACCGGTTCATCGGTGAACATTGCCCTGCCTTCCCTGGCCGGGGAGTTGAACCTCGATGCAATCACGCTCGGCTGGGTTGCCACCGCCTATCTTTTGACAACGGCTATTGTACTCGTGCCTTCCGGACGCCTGGCCGACATCTATGGCCGCAAGCGTGTCTTCCTTGGCGGCATAACCATCTTCGGTTTGGCCTCTTTGCTCATCGGCCTGGCCCCGACCGGAGGCATCTTGATCGGCTTTCGTGTGCTGCAGGGATTGGGGGCGGCGATGATCTCAAGCACCGGCATTGCCATTCTCACTTCGGTTTACCCTGCTAACGAGAAAGGGCGCGTCCTGGGTTTCAACACCGCGGCCGTGTATGTCGGTCTCTCGGTCGGACCCACGGTCGGCGGATTCATCACCCAGCAATTTGGCTGGCGCGGCGTCTTTCTGGCCAATATCCCTTTGGCAGCGCTGGCTGCCGTGCTGACCATCTGGAGACTCGGCGGGGAGTGGGCCGAAGCGCGAGGCGACAAATTCGATGTCCTCGGAACTGTGATCTACGCGCTGGCGCTGCTGACGCTGATCTATGGTTTTTCGCTGTTGCCCGCGCCGTCTGGTTTCGCACTGATTGCCGTGAGCATCGTTGCCTTTGCCGTGTTCCTGGTCTGGGAAGGGCGCACAGCCAGCCCGATTCTGGACATCGGCATGTTCAAGAACAATACAGTTTTCACCTTGTCGAACATCGCCGCCCTGATCAACTACAGTGCAACATCGGCGTCGGGCTTTTTGCTCAGTTTGTATCTCCAGCAGATCAAGGGATTCACGCCGCAGGTGGCGGGGATTGTCCTCATTTCACAGCCGATCGTGCAGGCGCTTTTTTCGCCGCTGGCCGGCCGCCTGTCCGACACCGTCGAACCGCGCCTTCTGGCATCGGCCGGCATGAGTATGACGGCGGTCGGCCTGTTCATGTTCTCTTTCCTCAGCCCGGATACGCCCGATGAGGTGATCATTCTTGTGCTCATGCTGCTCGGTCTTGGCTTTGGCCTGTTTTCATCGCCGAACACAAATGCCGTCATGAGCTCGGTGCAGAGGCGGCTGTATGGCGTCGCCTCGGCCACCCTGAGCACGATGCGCACGGTGGGCCAGACCTTGAGCATCGGCATGGCCGTCTTGATCTTTGCCATTGTCATCGGGCACGTAGAAATCACACCGGCATACTATCCGCAACTGATGACGAGTATACGCCTCACATTTACACTCTTCGCCGTCCTCTGCGTGTTTGGCATCTTCGCCTCGCTTTCGCGTGGCACGTTGCACCATTGAGAGCAGACACCCCCTCTTCCCGTTGTCCTGAAGCAAGATTGTCATGTTTGCCTCGCCTTCTCTCTGCTGCACAAGCAATTGCCGATGGGCAGTGTCCCGTTTTCAGTCCCCCCACAAGGGTAGGTTTTTGCCGCACATTCGACCCTCCCGCAGGTTCGGGCAACCTGCGGGAGGGTATGGAGAACACCGCCGGCAATCCGTGTTCCGTGCCATCCGCGCCTGCATTCGTGGCCAGCTCGCTCCACTTTCCAACTTCCCTTACCCTAACGGTGAACAGTGACCAACAATGCCCCCTCCCCAAATGTAACGAAATGGTGTACAATGTAGGCGATCATTTCCCGGGAGGACATTCTATTGGATGACGAGTCCCACGTGAGCGCCGTTGTGGCACACGACGATCCACCGGACGAAGCGGTTGTTCTTGACGCCGCTATCTCTGCCGGCGCGGCGGTGCCGACAGTGCAAACCCGTCCGGGCGTCGGCGAGAGCATCTTTGCCTTCCTGCGCGAGGTGCTGGAGACGATCATCTTTGCCCTGCTGGTGTTCCTCATCGTCCAGGGCGTCTCGCGCAACTACAAGGTGCAAAGCATTAGCATGCAGCCCACTCTTTATGAGGGGCAATACTTGGTTGTCAATCGTCTGGTCTATGCCGACAATGCTGCTGTGTCTCTACTCGAACGCACGGTGGGAGCAACTTCCATCGGTAAAAGGGTGCTGAGCAGCATTTTCCACCCTCCGCGGCGCGGTGAGGTTATTGTCTTCGTCCCGGTCAACAATGCCAAACCCGACTTGATCAAGCGCGTGATCGGCATCGAGGGCGATAAGGTTGAGGTGCGCCAGGGCAAGCTGTATATCAATGATCATCCCATTGACGAGCCGTACATCAGGGCTGCGCCTGCCCAATCCTATGGCCCGGTTATTGTCGGCAAGGGGCAGCTCTTCGTCATGGGGGATAATCGCGGCAATTCCAGCGATTCACGCGTGTTTGGCATGTTGCCCCTGAGTCATGTTGTCGGTCGGGCCTGGCTGCGCTATTGGCCACCAAAAGACTGGGGCTTCATTCGCCACTATGACCTTGCCAAACAACTGCAACCCTAGGCCGGCTGCCCCACCTCACGGCATTGATGAGGCGGGGGCCGGCAGTGGAGATGAGAACGGTGGACCACATCCCGACCGATGAATCAACAGGCCAATCGCATGACGGTTCGCCAGTGATGGCTACGCCGGCCAACGCAGGGACGGCGGCTTTGCCGGCGCGAGCGGCTCGTGGCGGCTTTGGCTCGGCGTTGCGGGAGATTCTGGAGACTGTTGTCTTTGCACTCCTGATCTTTTTGGCCTTGCATTCGATGTTCCGCAATTTCCGCGTCGAAGGCTACAGCATGGAACCGAGCATTCACGATGGCGAGTACCTGATCGTTGATCATCTGACCTACTCTGACAACCTGCCTGTTGGCCTTTTGCAGCGCATTCTTGGTCGTTCCAGCACGGGCACGCGGATCTTCGACCGCTTCTTTCATCCGCCACGGCGTGGTGATATCATCGTCTTTGTCCCGCCCAATAATCAACGGAAGGATTACATCAAGCGTGTGATCGGCCTTCCTGGGGACACGGTAGAAGCACGTCAGGGGATTGTCTATGTGAACGGTCATCCGCTCAGAGAACCGTACATCCGGCCAGGGGGGCCGCCGGCGTGGGGCCCGGTGACTGTGGGGCCGGGGCAACTGTTCGTTCTGGGGGACAATCGGGGCAATTCCACAGATTCGCGTTCCTTCGGCACGGTGCCGATGAAAGACGTCATCGGCAAGGCATGGCTGGCCTATTGGCCGCCCGCCAATTGGGGCTTTATCCGCAGTTACGATCTAGCGGCGCAGCTCGTTGCCAGCTTTTAGCCTTGCCATGCCGGGTCTCGCGATCCGGCATGGCAAGCAGGTAACACCGACAGTGCCGCCCTGTGAACACCACCGATGGGGTTGCAGGTTGGCCAGAGCCCGGCTTGCTCAGTGTGCCGGGTTCTGGCCAACCTATATGGCAGCAAGTCGCGTCGGCGACGGCCGAGTGGCTATGCCCCAAATTTGGTCAGGCGACCTGCACAGGCCAACGCCAGGAGCAGACCTTCTCTGGCCGGGAAGGTGCCCAAAGAGCCGCGAGCGCAGGCATGCTCGCCGAACTCGGCGATACCGTCGGCGCGGGTGTTGCGCGAGGCCAGCAAGAACGGCACCGGATGCCAGCTATGACTCTTTAGAACGGCCGGTGTGGAATGGTCTCCCGTCACAATGAGAACATCCGGCTTGAGAGCCAGAACCTCTGGAATGTGACGATCTACTTCCTCGATGACCGACACTTTCCGTGCAAAGTCGCCATCTTCACCTGCTGAATCGGTGCCTTTTACGTGAAGGAAGAAGAAGGTGTAACGGTCATAATTGGCTGCCAGCGTCTGGATTTCCTCGGCGATAGTTTGCCCGCTTCCCCCTTCGGCCTTAACGATGGGCAGGATATCCATGCCGGCCAGCGTCGCCAGGCCCTTATACATGGGATAAACGGCGATGGCCGCCGGATGCAGGCCATAAAGCTGCTGGAGAGTGGGAAGGTGGGGATGTTGGGCAAAACCGCGCAGCAGGAGCATGTTGGCCGGGTGATGTGGAGCCAGGATGCGACGTGCCTGGCTGATGAAGTTGTTCACCAGATCGGCCGTCCTCTGCGCCTCGGGCTTTGTGGCCTCGACAGGCAAGGGGGCAACACCCAGGCGCTGGGGGTCGGTTTCGGTCAGGTGATCGCTCAGCCCGGCGCCGCGCAAGACAAGCACAAAACGATGTTCCTTGACCGGCTCAACGAAGACCTCAACGCCGGGCAATGTGATCTGGCGTAGCTCCTGGCAGAGCTTAACGCACGTATCGGTGCTGATGCGGCCGGCGCGTCGGTCGGTCACCAGCCCCTGCTCGTCAACCGAGCAGAAGTTGCCACGCGCGGCCACGTCGCTGTCTTTCAGGTCGAAGCCGATGCCCAGTGCTTCCAGCACGCCGCGTCCGATCAGGTACTTCATCGGATCATAGCCAAAGAGTCCCAGATGACCCGGGCCGCTGCCTGGGGTGATGCCCGTCGCGACCGGATTGATCAAGCCGAGGGATGACTGAGCGGCCAGGGCGTCGAGGTTTGGCGTACGGGCCGTTTCCAGCTCAGTCTTGCCACCCGGCTGCTGTGCCAGCCCGCCGAGGCCGTCCATGACGAGCAAGACGATCTTGGCCGGCGAGTCAACAACCAGCTCTTTGAGTGTTTCGATGTCCATAAAACCTCCTTACATAACATAGGAAGGGGATAAGCCCTTGATAACAGAGCTTATCCCCCTGCATCCCATTTCTGAAGATTGCCGAAGGTCGGCCCGGACCTCGTCGATCTGGCCGTACCCTTGCCGTCTACACGATCGCTATCTGTGTGTTCTTGTCGAAGACGTGCATGTGCTCCATGTTGACGGCGACGTCCAGTTTGTCGCCAGGACGCACCTGCGTGCGCGAATCCATGCGGCCGATGAAGCTCTTCGTGCCGGTCAGCAGATAGAGGTTGACCTCACTGCCCATCGGCTCGACCACGTCAACGGTCGTTGTCATGATGTCTTCCGGCACGGCGCCTGGGAAGTAGCGCTTGTCGAAGATGTCTTCTGGCCGAATGCCGAAGACCACCTCTTTGTTGAGGGATGGCGCCAGCTTCCTGTTGTACTGGGCCGGCACCTTGAGTTTGAATGATTCGCCGTCAATCCAGAGCTCTTCCGGGCTGCCTGTGATACGTGCATCGAAGAAGTTCATGGCCGGGCTGCCGATGAAGCCGGCGACGAACATGTTGGCCGGGGTGTCATACAGCACCTGCGGGGTGTCGAGCTGCTGCAAGACGCCGTCCTTCATCACGGCAATGCGGTTGCCCATGGTCATGGCCTCAACCTGGTCGTGGGTGACGTAGATGATCGTGGTCTCAAGACGCTGGTGGAGCTTGGAGATCTCGGCGCGGGTTGCCACGCGCAGCTTGGCATCCAGGTTGGAGAGAGGTTCGTCCATGAGAAAGACTTTTGGCTCGCGCACGATGGCACGACCGAGGGCGACGCGCTGACGCTGGCCGCCGGAGAGTTGCTTGGGTTTGCGGTCGAGCAGGTTCTCGATGCCGAGGATGCGGGCGGCCTCCTTGACGCGCTTGTCTATTTCAGCTTTGGGGGTCTTGCGCAGCTTGAGGCCGAAGGCCAGGTTGTCGTACACGCTCATGTGGGGATAAAGCGCGTAGCTCTGGAACACCATGGCAATGTCCCGGTCCTTAGGAGCAACATCGTTCACCAGCCGATCGCCGATATAGATGTTTCCCTGGGTCAGCTCCTCCAGTCCGGCCACCAAGCGCAGAGCTGTGGTCTTGCCGCAACCAGATGGGCCAACCAGAACCAGAAACTCCTTGTCCTTGACCTCGATGTTCAGGTCATTGACAGCCGTGACCTCGCCGAATTTCTTGGTCACATGATCGAAGACGACCTTTGCCACCTGATTTCCTCCTTATGAGAGATTGGTTGTGGACGCCAGGTGGTAGGGCGTACCTGCCATTCGTCTGGGAATGACCGGTGCGCCATAACACGTGGCAAAAACAGAACTCTTCGGTCCCCGACATGTCGGGGGGCATTACCGCCAAAACCGCTTTTTGCCCGTTGGGGAATGGGCGAGGATACGAAACACCGTGTTGATCGTTTGTGCCGAATCACCTCCTCAATTGACAAACCACCTGCGATCAGCTTGTGCCGCGAGGAACCAGCTATTCCATTATACCATAGATGGGCCGAATTTGCACGCGTTTTTTCGAGTGTAACTGTTCACCGTTGGGGTAACACGACTTTTGCTGAAATGCTCCCCACCCTGACCCACCCCCGTGGGCGGGGCAATTTGACCCTCCCGCAGGTTTGGGTAACCTGCGGGAGGGTATAGGCATGCCGATGCACCTGCTTCTAGGGTAAACGTGAACAGGTACTTTCGAGTGAGGTAGGCATTTCGAGATAAGCGACGGTGCTCTTCTGCCCTATCTCGAATTATCTGCGAGCGGGAGTGCCTCCACGATCTGCGAGCGATACGTCTGCCCGGGCAGCTACTGGCGCGCCAGCGAATTGCCGTAGAAGCGCAGATAGTCAACAGTATGCTCATGCCAGTAGTACCAATCATGAACACCGGGGTAGACCTGCCAGGTATGGTCAATACCTCTGGCGCTCAGAATTCGATGTAACTCCTCTGCCCGATCCCGCCAGGGATCGCCTTGTGCTGTATCCACCCAGATGTGCAGTCGTTGCAGCCCGTCACGGATGCGTGCAAGCTGCATCGGGTCTTTTCTGGCGAACTCCGTCCCTCTCCCCAGGAAGTCCAGCGATCCGTCATCTGGACGCAGGCTTGGGCTGTGTGCGCCGACCACACCGAATATCTCGGGGTGGCTAAAGGCGTGATGGAGAGCCCCCCACCCACCCATTGACAAGCCGCCAATTGCTCGTGAAGCCGGTGAGCGCAGCGTGTGATAGGTTTGATCAATGTACGAGACCAGATCCCGGCTGATGAACTCGCCCCAACGCGGCCCGTTGTCGCTATGGTTGGCCCAATAGCCTTTGTCGCCCTGCGGTACGACAATGATCATCGGCGGAAGGCGGCCTTCGAGAATCTCATGGTCGGCAATGTCAACCAGGCCAAACGACAACCATTCGTCGCGGCTTCCGCCGCGTCCGTGCAGCATATAGAGGACAGGATAACGCCGACCGCCCGTCAGGTAATCCGGAGGCAGGTAGATGACATAGGGCATGTCTCTATCCAACTCCGGGCTGTAGAATATGTGCTCTTCAAGATCGCCTTTCAGGTTGGTCGCATATTTGGCCATGCGTTGTTTGCTATCCTGCGTATCGCCGGAACGCGGCCCGGGCACGACGGTCGGCGTGATCGCCGCAGCGGAGCGAACCGACAAAGCCTGGGCATTTTCGCGTATCGGTACGCCAAAACGACGAGGCACGCGCTCCTGGCTGACGG
>Ga0272448_1005754_pt1 | contig 13583 bp, 10 predicted proteins | sample YNPCB0191_FD_202220 | JGI IMG/M metagenome (GOLD analysis project Ga0272448, IMG submission 202220) | Hot spring sediment microbial communities from Yellowstone National Park, WY, United States - YNP-CB-019-1 | ecosystem: Environmental > Aquatic > Thermal springs > Hot (42-90C) > Sediment...
AAATTCGATTTATTACGGTGGCAATATTACCCTGTAGAATGCCTCGGCCAGTTCGTAATTGCAGCTTTCACCTAATTTAGCCAGCATCTTTTTATAATTCTCCTCCCAATCAGGCTGAAATTTGGCTACCTGACTTTTATGACAGTACAGAGCGGAGATTTTCAATTGGAACGTTGCATGAACGTCAACATAGTAGTTGGGGCTTTCTGACCCGAATAGGAGAACCTCTTTTACCTTGTGAGGCTGGAGACCTGCCGTGATAAATTCAGGATAGGCAAGTCTGTCACGCGCATACGGGAAAACAGCATCCAAGACAACCTGCCCGGTTATACGGTGATCACGGTGCCAGATATATCTGCGATATGGATCCGGTGCTATTATAATGTAGGGAGTATGCATCCTTATGTACCGGACTATCTCTTTACGAAAATCAGCTGTATCTTCGAGTGTTTGATCATCATATTCGAGGAAAATAACCTGTGACACACCAAGTATTCTGGCAGCTTCTTTCTGTTCCTCTTTTCTGATTGCACTTAATTTTTCAGGCGTCATGTCGGGATCTTCAGTTCCTTTATTACCATTTGTGCATATGATATAAATAGTGGTTCTGCCCTTGGCTGTCCATTTAGCTACAGTTCCACCTGCTCCAAACTCGGGGTCATCGGGGTGTGGAGCTATTACCATAATGTCATAATGTTGAAACATAGGAGTACCCTCTAATTAAAATAAAAAACAGTGGTTATTTCCGTAATAGTTTTTGCGCGGACGTTTTCTCTTTATAAACTTGTAATCTCAGTTCAAAATAATGCTGGATAATTTTGTTTACGATATTTCTCCATCTATAACGATCTGGTATAGATTTATAATTGGTTTCTTTTTTTATGTTCAGCATATCCTTTATTCCTCTGGCAATAGTATCAGGATTGTTACTGGATATGATAATACATGATGGGCAGGAGGCTGATATGTGCCTGACATCTCCAACATCAGTTGATAATACAGGAACTCCGCAAGCGACTGACTCAAGTGCCACCAGGCTGAAGCTTTCGTAATATGAAGGGATTACACAAAAGTCGGCTGTATTGTAGTATGAAACCATCTGTTCATGCGGTACCGGCCCTATCAGGTTGATATGATCGGATAAAATCGAGTTACATTTTTGACGAAGGGTATTTCTAATAGAAAATAGAGAACTATCATCTCCGCCGATTATAGTCAGTGTAAAACCATCAGCCATTTTTAATAGACTCAAAGCCATAAGCAGATTATCCAGGCCTTTAATAGGATCATCACGTCCAACAAATAATATATTTGGCGATGATTTGATACCGCTCAACTTTCGGGCCAGGTCTTTATTAACCGGTTTAAATAAATCCGTATTTACACCGCAGGGTATAACAGTAATTTTGCTATCTAATGCTCGATATTTATCGATCAAATATGCTTTTTCCTTTTCGGTTGACGCAATAATAAGATCGCAGGATCCCATAACGTTTTCTTCCGCAATGATACGAAATGATGGTTCAATATAGCCGGGTGACACTTCATTTTTTATTCTCGCAAGCGTGTGAAACATAGTAACATGTGGTATGTTCCAAAATTCTTTCAAAACAGAACCCACCATACCGGATAGCCAGTAATGGCTGTGAATAATATCGTAATGTAAGTTTTTAAATGTGCTGTATAAAATAATCGACTCAGCCATCACCGCCACGTTCCTATAAAGTCTATCCTCATCGATTGTAGAAAAATCTTCGATCGGAATGTGGATGAGATTGACATTATTCATTGAGATTATAGAATTACAGTCTTCGCTCCGTTCGTGTGAGCACGTGTAAATATCTACATAATGTCCATTTTTTTCAAGTTGCTCTGATAGATTTTTAATATATATGTTCATTCCACCGGTATAACGGCTGCCCAGTTTGCTGCATGGGCAGCTGTGAAGACTTAACATAGCGATACGCAACCTGTTATTATCAGACATCGCGCATTTACCCGTTACTGATTATGCAGCGATAAAGTGGAACCTCTTTACCTCCGAGGTGAAATTTGTATTTTTCACCCCCTCTGAGAAAATCGAATCTTCTCAGATTATTATCGATACTTCGTTTTATACAATAATATTTGGATAATAGACCAACACTCAACCATCGATAATCAGGATCATAACCGCTATTGTATAGATAGAGATCATTTTGATAAAGGAAGCACAGCGTGGCAGCTACGGGTACTGAGTTTAATTGTAATATACCCATTCTCAAGATATTTAGCTTTTGTGTTACCTCGATTATATTTTTAAAAAAAGCTTCCATAGACGGGGTGAGAAATTTATTTTTATCTTTACGACTTTCTCTGAAAAAGCGTAAAAAAAGCTCTATTTTGTTGTGATCGTCGATGTTATCCAATGTAAAATCTATATCACCTTCTTCGATAAGTCTTCGCTCCTTCCTTAATAGTTCATGTCTGTACTTGCTTTTGAGACCGGCTAGATAAGATGATAAAGTCTGTGGCAAATCCATGCCAACAACGACATCGACCTGATTGCAGGTTACAGACAAATTAAACTTATTCACTATTCTGGACAACCACTCATAGGTAGCAGAATCAGGTAATAAAGGAGCTAAATTTAGTGAATTAAACTTACTTTCCATCAGATGCTCTAAAAAGCAGTTAAAGAAGATATCCTCTTTACCATCTTCTATAACGAAGTCCAAAAAATCACATACGTTATCATCGCCGATAAAATACAATGTTCCACTATTCAGCCGCAGAGGAGCAATGCCTATTAATCTATCGTGTTCGACGACGGCTCCTAGGTAAAGCTGATTGTCTTTACCAAAATGATCCCACCATACTTTGGACCAGTCAGGCGATGAAAATAGCAGTTTGTGTGGTGAATTTATATATATTTGTTTCCAGGCATCAAGTATTGAAGAAAAGTCACAGAGTATGAATTCTGCCATATATGTAATGATATTAAAGTTTATTAAATAATATATTCTTGAGCATATTGAGGTACAATTATATCTTTAAGTCCAGCATTATTAAAAGCTTCAGCCAGTGCCAGCGAGGCCGATTCTTCGCCATGCACCACGAAAATTTTCTGCCATCGGCTTTTGCCCTCAAGACACCATTTGATTAAATCATTCCGATCGGCGTGGGCACTGAACTCATCAAAAACTTCCACCTGGCTGCGGAGTTTGTATTTTTCGCCAAAAATAGAGACCTCCGACCATTTTTCCTTTATTTTTCGTCCGAGTGTGTTCTCGGCCTGCCAGCCTACGATCATAATAGTATTTTTAGGATTGCCGATGTTGTTTTTCAGATGGTGAAGAATTCTTCCGGACTCAGCCATACCCGAGCCGGCGATAATCATTATTGGTGTATCGATTTTATTTAGAGATTTAGATTCTTCAACACTCGATATATAATGCAATCCGCGAAAGCCGAAGGGGTCCCTGTCCGTTAGAAGAAAATCGGCAACGTCGTCATCGTAACATTCGGGATGTATTCTGAAAATATCTGTAGCATCGATGGCCAGAGGGCTATCAACAAAAACCGGAATATCCGGAATTCTGTGTTCTAATTTCAGCTGGTGCAGATAATATACCAGTTCCTGAGTTCTTTCCAGGGCAAAGGATGGTACAATCAGTTTACCACCCCTTGATACAGTCTCATTTATAACAGAGGCAAGTTTGTCCTTTACATTATTGATATCCGAATGCAATCTATCGCCATATGTGCTTTCTATAATCAGGATGTCGCAATCGATAACAGAAGTGGGGTCGCGTATGATAGGCATATTGTAGCGGCCTAAATCACCGGTATAGCAGATTGAAACATTACGCCCGTGATCATTGATGTTGAAAATGCTTATAGCAGAGCCGAGTATATGACCGGCATCGCGGAAGCTGACTGTTATATTCTCATCAATTTTAAAAGAATGGTCGTATGCCGAACCACGAAAAAGTTTTAAGGTTGGCGGTATATCTTCCATGGTATAAAGGGGTTGAAGCGCAGCTTCATGATGCTTACTGCGGATTTTGTTGACATACTTTATATCACTTTCCTGGATGTTAGCAGAATCTGTTAGCATTACTGCAGCCAGATCGACTGTTGCTGATGTGGAATAGACATCTTTCCTGTAACCCTGCTTGACCAGATTTGGTAAATTTCCCAGATGATCCATATGGGCATGAGAGATGATGACAGATGATAGCGCACCTGGATCGAATTCGAAATTTAAATTCCGATCATAGGTATCTTTACGGTGACCCTGAAACAGGCCGCAGTCGAGCAGAATATTCAAATTATCGCAGGTGAGAAGATGTCTAGATCCGGTAACGGTTCTTACCGCGCCATAGAACGTAAGTTTAATCAATCGCTCTTCTCCCGACTATGGCCTGCCTTAAATACCAGCTACTTACTATATTCACAACATCTTCCGGTTGGTCGGAAATCCGGAGCAGGTTTAGGTCTGGTTCGGAAATATACCCGGTCTGGAGTACCGTATTACGCAGCCAGTCGAGAAATCCCTGCCAGAATCTGGAATTAAACAGAACTACCGGAAAGGGTTTTATTTTTTTGGTCTGTATCAGCGTAAGAACTTCGGTAAGTTCATCAAGTGTGCCCAATCCACCCGGCATTATAATAAAGGCTGTTGCGTATTTTACGAGCATTACCTTCCTTACGAAAAAGTGATTAAATGTAATGGTAAGATTGGAGTAGAGGTTACATTTTTGCTCATTGGGGAGGACAATATTAAGCCCTACAGATTTTACTCCAGCTTCACTTGCCCCGAGATTAGCTGCTTCCATTATACCCGGACCGCCGCCTGTGATAATATTGAAACCCTGTTTACCCAATAAATTTGCTATCAACCTGGCGCTCTGATAATCACTGTTCTCAGGTGTTGCTACAGCTGCACCGTAAATAGTTACTGCAGGCTCAACTCCGCCAAGCTTATCAAATCCTTCAACCAGCTCGCCGATATATCTGAACAGCCGCCATGATTCTTCTTTTTCAAATGCATTGATTTCATATTTTTCTGGCATAATCTACCTCGAGCACAGTTTATTGATAATCTTTATCGGTCAAATTGTATTTAAGATATGTGACATAAATACAATAAGAATAGCTCCGGTAATTATAGCTGTCAAGGAACTTGCCTCTGGAGTTTTACCATCAATTTCAGGCATCTTTTCTAACTGATGGATATGACAGAACCTTCACTGGTCTTAACTACATTCATAATTACCGGGAATTTATCCTTGAGTTCTTCCAGATGAGTAATAACAAAGATTTTTTCGAAATCCTGCTGGATGGAGTTAATAGCTTCAATTAATTTTCCCAGTCCGGTGCTATCCTGTGTGCCGAATCCTTCATCAACGATTAGTATCGGCATAGAAGCTTCAGCCCTCCTTACAAGTAATCTCGATATAGCTATTCGTAATGCCAGATCTATACGGAAGGCCTCGCCACCACTATACATTTCATAGTTACGTGAACCGAGTTCATCTGATATTTCGATATCAAGCGTCTCACGTACCTCACCTTTTAAAGTTGGCTTTTGAGTTTCAAGCTTTAACGACATTCGATTATCGCTCATTTTGCGTAATAGTTCATTTGCTTCGTATTCTATTTCCGGTAATGCCTCTTCAATTATCCTTGCTTGAATACCCTTTTTGCTAAAGTATTGGGCCAATTCATTCAGTATGCCCTCTTCATCCTGCAAAGATAATAACCTCTTGAATTTTTCCTCCTTTTCTTTTAACAGCATGTCTAGCTGATGGATATTTTCTTTCAATCGGGTCCTTTTATCCCGTATTTCCTTTTCTCTATCACGGATGTTTTTCATTTTTAATTCTACTTCTTTCAGCGACTGTTTCAGTGATGGTACGTCTTTCAAGCCTTCTCTAATAGACTCCATCGAATTGACAATAAAATCAATATCTTTTTGTATTCCGGATATGGATATCTTAATTTCGTCTTCTGTGTGTTTTTCAGCTTCCATCAGTAGCAATGCTTCATTCAATTCTCTTTGGAGTTGATCAAATTGCACAGCGTTCTCTCTTTCACGAGATATTCTATCGTGAATAGTAGCATCGTAATCAAGTATCTGAATTTCCTGTTCGATTGCCGCTAGCAAATTCTGCTCGTTTGAAGCAAAAGAGCTATTCGTTAGCTGATTTTCTATCTGGGTTATTCTGGCCTTCACTGCTGTCATTTCATTGGCTGTTTTTTCCATCTCCAATAATTCTCTATTTACCAGAGCGATTTCCTGCCCGGTTTTGTCTATTTTTGTTTTTAGCACCCGTTCTGTTTCATGTATCTCATTATCAAGTTTGCGTATTTCATTATTTATCATTGCGAGATTCTGCAGATTCTGTTTGATTTTATCGCTACAGGTGTGAAGCTCGATATGCAATTTCTGTTCGATACGTTCGCGATCTTTAATCTCAAGATCTCTTTCGCAAAGTGGGCAGACAGCCGATGAACGGGAAATCATCTTCAGTTTATTCTGAACCTCTTCTTTTTTTGAACTGAGCTGAGCATTGGTTGTTGAAATGGCTATTGCCATCTCATTTTTCTGCTTGAGGAGTTCCTTCTTTTTATCCAGTTCTTCCATAACTCTGGTAAGTTTCTGTTGTTGATTTATGAGTAAACTTTTCCGTTGCATTAATATCTCTTGCTGCTTGCACTGCTTTTCCAGTTCTGTAATTCGAGTGGCTAAAATATCACGTTCACTCTCTAATTTGCTGCTTTCTTGTTTTATTATCGATGCGATTTTATTTTTTTCCTGTATAAGATGATTGAATTTCTTCAGCTTTTCATTTTGTTTTTCTTCTGCAGCTACCAGCTGCTTGTAATTCAGATAACCCCTTTCGATCTCTTCTCGATGTTTGATGACCGTATTGAAATGAGCTATCTTTTCTTGAGAATGCGAAAGCTTATCCTGCAGGTTTTTGATATATGCCTTTTTAGAATTCAGTTGACCATCAAGCTGTTTAAGTTGTTCCTCCCTGGCGTGAAGAAATTCCATTTTACTGCGCTTTTCTTTTAGCTCAACCTCGATTATATTAATATCTTTTTCTACGACCTTGAGTTCCTCTTCAATTTGAAGTAAATTTTGTTCAATTACGGGTCTTTCTTTCAGGCGTAAATCGATATTTTCAATATCTTTTTCAAGGTTTTTATATTCCAGTTTGTTTTGCTGAGCGGCATTTTTGGCATCGGCTTCAAGTTCATCATAAAAGGAAAGACCGAGAATACGGGAAAGAATTTCTTTACGTTCAGAAGGTATTTTGATGCTAAATGCATTTGATTTCCCTTGGAGCAACATGGCGCTGTTAATGAATGTATCATAATCCAGATGGAGAATGCGATTAATTTTTTCCTGTGTGGCAGTTGCACTGTGTTCGGATATGGATCTAAATCTGCCGTTATCTAATAACTGGAAATCCAGCATAACCTGTCCCGATTTCGATCGGGGCGAGCGCTGATATTTCCTGATAATGCGGTATCGCTGTTTGTCGTTTTCAAATTCTAATTCAACTTCCATATCGTTTTTCCCCTGGGATATAAGATCATCGTTTTTACCGCGAGATGCCTTGCCCCAGAGTGCCCAGGTAATTGCATCGAAAATACTGGATTTACCGCTACCGTTATCTCCACATAAGCAAACAACGTGCATTCCACTGAAGTTAATGGGCGGGACATCACCCCTGTAACAGATAAAATTGCGCATCTTTAGCAATAATGGGATCATGAAATTAACCTTAGTAGTAATATTGAGACTTTAACTATAAAATATGCTATCCTTTTACAGCCACCAAGTTGAAAATAATCAGTTTGCTCCAAAACCATAAACCCGGAATTATTTTAGCATATAATATTTAAGTATCTTTATTCGGATGGCGCATAGGGGATATCAATGTTTGAGGTACTTACAGATAAAATTGGGAAGATATTCAGCGGACTGAGTAACAGAGGAAAACTCAGTGAAAGAGATATCGATGATGCATTGCGGCAGATACGCCTGGCATTGCTGGAAGCGGATGTTAACTTTAGGGTGGTAAAGGATTTTCTGGCCTGTGTAAGAGAAAGAGCTATTGAAAGTAAGGTGCTGGAAAGCCTCACGCCCGGGCAGCAGGTTATTAAAATTGTCAATGAAGAACTAATAAATATCCTTGGTCCTGAAGCTGTTAGGTTAAAGGCAGCATCCAAACCCCCGACTATTATTATGCTCGTCGGTTTACAGGGTTCGGGAAAAACCACCACTGCCGCCAAATTAGCATTACATTTAAAACAATCAAATTTCAAAGTCCTCCTGGTGGCTGCAGATACCCGGCGCCCGGCAGCTATTGACCAGCTGGTAATTCTCGGCAGACAGCTGGATATACCGGTTTATGCTGAGGATATAAAATCAGATGCTATTCGAGTATGTAAAAATGCTATTAAAAGATCCGAAGAAATTGCTGCCTCCTGGGTAATCATCGATACGCAGGGTCGATTACACGTCGATGAAGAGATGATGAAAGAGCTTCAGCATATGAAAAATGCAGTCATCCCTTCGGAAGTTCTACTTGTGGCAGATGCTATGATGGGCCAGGATGCTGTGAATATCGCCGATCTATTTAATAAGGATATTGGCCTGACGGGGATAATCCTGACCAAGATGGATGGCGATGCCAGAGGTGGAGCAGCACTATCTATAAAATATGTAACTGGAGTTCCTATAAAGTTTCTGGGAGTGGGAGAAAAAATCAGCTCGCTGGAAGTGTTTTATCCTGACCGCTTGGCTTCAAGAATACTGGGTATGGGAGATGTATTGACCCTGATTGAAAAGGCCGAAAAGGCCTACGATAAACAGAAAATGCAGCAGCTTGAAGCCAAGTTGAAAAAATCGGAGTTCGACTTAAACGATTTACTTGAGCAAATGCAGCAAATAAAAAAGATGGGAAGTTTTACCCAGCTATTAGAAATGCTACCGGGATTTTCTAAACTAACAAAGGGGATATCGGATAAAGAAAGCCTTGATAGAACGAAAAAAATAGAAGCTATTATTTTATCTATGACACCTGAAGAAAGGGGAAACCCGGACATTATAAATGGCAGCAGGAAACGGCGTATTGCCAGAGGCAGTGGTACGACTCCCAGCGATGTTAATCAATTGTTGAACCAGCTTTATAATATTCGAAAGATGGCCAGAATATTATCCAGAGGTAAAACACCCCGTAATATAGCAAACTTTTTCGGACAATGAATCATTGTCTGGCAACTTGCTCAACCGATGTGACAATTTTTAGCATTCCTTCAGAGATTGTAATCTCTTTATAATTTATCTTTATGTCTCCTGTGGGTAGATTCAGATGCATAATTACATTAATGAGATCCTGAATGCTGCTGTTTACGCCTGAAGGTAGTGGAAGTTTGCCCAGAAAGAAGTTGCTCAGAATAAATTTGGGTTTTTTATTCTCAACGTCAAAAGAGCCCATGGCTCCTGTTTTAATCGGAAACCCTGTAAAGTTCCAAGCACTGTAAATTATCAGGAAGCCATCATTGAAATTTACAAGGATTTCCTTGGCGGGTATGGTGCCTTCTGCCAGATACATCACAATCATCGAATTTACCTCTTCTTCAGTTAGAGATAGCGAGACATCCTTTGCGGTCCCGTTACTACTGGCAGTTCTTAAAGAATTGCGAAAATCTCCGATTTTCTTATTGAAGCTATCTACAGCCTCTGATGAAAGAACCACAGGTCTTATGCTGGATCTGATGTCAGGGGTTAGAATAGCTAGGACATAGCCTACTATAAGGGCGACAATGGCTAAAACTGCCAGAGCACCCATAAACATTAAAAATCCTTCAAGGACTCTCATTGATCTCCTCCTGTAAAGACTATCTATTCCAGATAGTCTTTAAGTTTACGGCTTCGGCTGGGATGGCGGAGTTTTCTTAAAGCCTTAGCTTCGATCTGTCTTATTCTCTCGCGAGTAACGTTGAATTCTTTGCCAACTTCTTCGAGAGTTCTTGCTCTCCCATCTTCCAGTCCGAATCTTAGCAAAAGCACTTTTCTTTCACGATCTGTTAGTTCTCCAAGAACTTTATCTATCTGTGCTTTTAATAGCTCGCGTGAAGCAACATCGGCCGGCGGTAGATTGGATCGGTCCTCAATGAAATCTCCGAGATGGCTATCTTCCTCTTCGCCTATAGGCATTTCAAGCGAAATAGGTACCTGAGATAGTTTCATAATCTCGCGTACTTTATCTGCTGAAATCTCCATGCCAAGCCCGATTTCTTCACAGCTGGGTTCACGCCCGAATTCCTGTGAAAGCCTACGATTCACTTTCAGTAGCCTGTTAATTGTTTCCACCATGTGGACAGGAATACGAATTGTCCTTGCCTGATCGGCAATAGCACGGGTTATAGCCTGTCTTATCCACCATGTAGCATATGTGCTAAATTTATAACCTTTACGGTATTCAAACTTTTCTACCGCCCGTACCAATCCTATATTCCCCTCTTGAATAAGGTCGAGGAGAGGCATGCCATGGCCGACATATTTTTTGGCCACGCTGACTACCAGCCTTAAGTTGGATACTGTAAGTTGCTTGCTTGCTTCTTTGCCATCCCTATCAATTTGATCGAATTTGTTTTTAAAAATAAGACTGTTTTCTTCTATTTTTTCAATTAATTTGTGATCACCGTTTTTGCCAATTAGTTGCTTAATCTTATCCCAGTTGGAATTACCATCGATGACAGAAAATATCTCGGGATTTATTATCCTCACATATATCGAGAAATCTACCAATCTTTTCTCGATTTCTGACGGCTCCAGTTCGAGTTCCTGCGCAATCTTAGCAATGGATTCAGGGCTGATAAATTCATCGATGGCTTGATGTAATTTACTGTTTAGTAACCTTTCTTTAAATGTCTGTTTTTTGTTAATACCAAGGTGATCAGATAATTTGTCGATTACAATATCACAATCTGCAAGTCTTTTGAGTAAATGCATTACATAATCAGAAGTAGTTGGATATCGATTAAATGTGTTGAAAAAGTTTTCCTTTATATTTTCGATGTATTTATATGGCTCAATTTTGCTGGCCAGATCGCGCTCGAGTTTAGCATTAAGTAGTGGATATTTGCCGATCTCATGAAGGTACATTCTTACCGGATCGTCAATGGCCTCATGTTCTACCAGTTCTACTTCTAGATCCAGCAGCGGCTTTTCTTCAACTTTATCGAATTCTTCCCATTCCTCTTCAATCAGTTCGGGAGGTATCTCAATATCCGTATAAAGAAGTTCTTTATCATCCTGAGGAGTTGCCTCACCTTCAAGCTGATCCCAGTGATCGCGGTGAATCTCAAAATCTTCTGGTAATGCCTCTTTTATTTCGGGCATCATTACTTCAGGTTCAATTTCTGATTTTTTTCGTTTGTTTGCCGATGCCTTTGTGGTTTTCTTTGGTTTAATAGTTTTAGTCATTTAGGCTCCCTTCGTGCGGCTAAAAAAGCGGCCCCGCCGTTTAAATATGTCTCTTAGCTGTTCACTTTCTTTGATTCCATGTTCGATTAAAATGGATAGCTGGCTTTCTGCATTTCCAGCTTCTTTTTCTTCAGCTAAGATTGTTTTCTTCTTTAGTTCGAGATTTCTTACGTATCTTTCCTGTAAACGATTTACGCAGTCTTTGAGTGCGAGCTGTCGGTCTTGCTTGCTCTGGCTGAGCGATGGCGCAAAATGGCGTTTGTAAGTTAGTAGATAATTATAATAATCATGCATGGCGGGGTCGAGGTTGTTCAATATCCAGTTAACATCATGATTTTTCAACCATTTAATTAATATATCCTTTATTTCTGCATGTTCAAAATAATCCGGCTGGATTGTCATACCTATTTCGTGTAAATCAGGAAATTGAAGGAGAAGGGCCAGGCAATATTCCTCGAGACTACGTGAAGAGGCCATTTCTGCAGATATAGTTTTTAGGGCCATATTCAGTTTCTTCGACCTGGATTTTATCGTCTGTGACTGTATCCCGAATAAAGCGTCACGTATAAATCTTTCGTCAAGCTGAAGTAACGAAGCGAATTTATGTACATAATGAGCACGCCTTACCGGATCATCCACCTGTGCCAGTACAGGCAGGTACTTAGATACTATGGATGATTTCTCTGATATATTATCGGATGAAATATTAGCAATTTCCCGTTTAAGTGTAAAATCGATAATAGGTTGTGATTGTTTGAGTAATTTTTCCCATATATCCGGTGACTTTCTTATTATTTCATCCGGATCTTTACCGCCGCTGATCTGAACGACCTGCACTTCATACTTTACCAGTTCATCGTATGTTTTTGGCTCTGTCCATGGTATCCATTGTTCTATTGGGATGTTTTCGTTGATAGTGCCAATGCTTCTTGCCGTAGCTTCTAAACCGGCAGTATCAGCATCAAGAGCCACTATTATATTTTTTGAAAATCTGCGTATGATGTCTATCTGTTTTCCGGTAATCGCTGTTCCCATAGATGCTACAGTATTTTCAAAACCAAACTGATGTGCTGCCAGCGTATCCATATATCCTTCAGTTATAACAGCCGAGTCTTTTGCTCTTATTGCATTTTGAGCTCTATCGATGCCATATAATACACTGCTCTTATCAAATACTGGCGTTTGTGGGGAGTTGAGGTATTTGGGTACAGAATCGTCTAATGCCCTACCGCCAAAACCGATAACCTTTCCTTTTATATCACGTATAGGGAAAATCAGCCTGTTTCTAAATCTATCGTAATATCCTCCGGTTTCGCGTGGGATAATAAGACCGGCAGACAGAATATCCTGCTCGCTAAAACCGGCTTTAACGAGGTGTGAAAATAGCCCGTCCCATTTTTCCGGTGCAAATCCTAACTGGAATTTCTCGATTACTGCTTTAGATAGCTCTCTCTTTTGAGTGTAAGCTCTGGCTGATTCGCCTTCAGCTGTATGAATTAACATAAAATGAAAAAATTCGGCCGCTACTTCATTTATTTTGAAAATAAGGTCCTGTTTTTCCAGCTCTTCTTTAATATTATGCTGTGACTTGAATTCTATCTTTACATTGGCTTTTTCAGCCAGCAAATGCAAAGCCTGGCCGAAGCTTATGCCCTCTTTTTTCATAATAAAACTGAAAATGTCACCTCCTGTGCCACAAGCGCCAAAGCAATGCCACGATTGTCTATCCGGAAACACGTAGAATGAAGGTGTTTTTTCAGTGTGAAAAGGACATAGAGCTTTGAAATTTCGGCCGGATTTTTGCAACTTGATATACTGGCCTATTATCTCTACTATGTCCAGCTTTTGCTTAATTTCGTCAACAATGTTCATCTTTTCAGCTAAGGTTATTTCCTTTTTACATTATACGTTGGGCCATCATTAATGCATATGAATCTGTCATTCCTGCTACATAATCAGCCACACATCTTTCAACCGGGTCTTCTCTAAGATTATACTCTTCCGGCAATAATTCCGGATGCCGCAGAAAATAATTGTATAATAATTTAATAATTTCATGTGCTTTTGTTGCTTCATCCGTCTTTAAACT
>Ga0272448_1005755_pt1 | contig 13581 bp, 12 predicted proteins | sample YNPCB0191_FD_202220 | JGI IMG/M metagenome (GOLD analysis project Ga0272448, IMG submission 202220) | Hot spring sediment microbial communities from Yellowstone National Park, WY, United States - YNP-CB-019-1 | ecosystem: Environmental > Aquatic > Thermal springs > Hot (42-90C) > Sediment...
CGGCAGAAGCTTTCATCTCGGCACGAAATCGTCTGCGTATGGTTCCCATAATCTCTCCCATTGTACTGGATTACCAGATGGGAAACCACCTTAGCGCGCTGTCCAGTTTCTGGGGTACATTATACTTTCCGTATGATAACAATTCTGAAGACCAGCGCTTGGATCTCAATGGTTACACTTTATATCTAAACGAGTGGGGTGATAAGGTAAGAACATCCCCTTCGCGTGAAGGAATATCAACCGGTATTTCCGATATCAACGGCAAAATCACAATACCACTAAATGGTGATTGGGGATATGCATTTGTTAAGAAATAATCCGACCGAGATTATAAACCCCCAAAACCGGTGCATCCTTAGCACTCAAACATCCAGACCCCCCTTCTCCTCTGCGCTTCCTCTGCGTTCCTCCGCGTCTCTGCGGTGAAAAAAAAATATTGACGCCAGCCTCTGCGCTCCGTACACTATGCTGCGTGATGACCTTTCAGCAGGCGACGGCATATTTGCAGGAGATGATCGATTATGAGCGCACGCCCGCGCAGGCGTCGACGGGGTTGTATTTGAACCTTGATCGCATGCGCACGCTGCTGGAGCGCGCCGGCAACCCGGAGCGTACCCTGCGCTTCGTGCACATCGCCGGCACCAAAGGGAAAGGCTCCACGGCGGCAATGACGGCGCAGATTTTACGTGCGGCGGGCCTTCGGGTGGGCTTGTATATCTCCCCACACCTGGTGACGTTTCGCGAGCGCATGCGCGTAGACGGCGCATTAATCAGCGAGGACGAATTCGCGCAGCAGATCGAAGACGCGCAGACGGCCATCGAGTCCATGCGCGGCTCTGCGCTGGGTCTGCCCACCTTTTTTGAGATCCTCACTCTCGTCGCCTTCCAGTGGTTCACCCGGCAGCATGTGGAAATCGCCGTGCTGGAGACGGGATTGGGCGGGCGGCTGGATGCCACGAATGTTGTCACGCCACTGGCGACCGCCATCACCACCATCGCCCTCGACCACGTAGCGGAACTGGGGAACACATTGACCGCCATCGCCGGGGAGAAGGCCGGCATCATCAAGCCCGCGGTGCCGGTGGTCAGCGCGCCGCAGGTGCCGGAGGCTGCGGACGTCATCGCGCACGTTGCCGGGGAGATGCACAGCCCGCTCTATCGCGTCGGCGACGAAATCCGCATTCTGCCCGGCGCACAGATTGCCCTCACCGGCCAGCAGTTCAGCGTGGCGGGTCGGCTGGAGCACTACACGGACCTGCGCTGCCCGCTACTGGGCGCGCACCAGCAGATGAACGCCGCGGTGGCCATCGGGCTGGCGGAGTGCCTGCGCGAGGCAGGTGAACCGATCAACGCGGAGGCGATCCACGCAGGCATCGCCGGAGTGGAGTGGCCAGGCCGGCTGCAGATCCTGCGCGAGCACCCGCTGCTGGTGCTGGACGGCGCGCACGACCCTGCCGCCATGGAGGCATTGCTGCTGGCACTCGACCAGTATTTGCCCGCGCATCCCCGCCGCTTTATCCTCGGCTTCTTCCGCGACAAGGACTGGCCGCGCATGCTGCGCCAACTGGCGCCAGGAGCCACGAAATTCATTCTCACCGCCGCCGGTACGCCCCGCGCGGTGGCACCGGACGTGCTGTTAAACGAGGCCCAGACGCTGGGTGTGCCATCAACCGCTGCACCCGATATCCCCACCGCCCTCGACATGACGCTGGCACACGCCGGCCCTGATGACCTCATCTGCGTGACCGGCTCTCTCTACGCCGTGGGTGATGCCTTGCGCTGGTGGCGGTCTACCTAACCCCCCAACCCCCTTCCTTTAGAGGGAAGAGGGCCAGGGGGCCAGGTTACGGCACCGTCACAATATGCTTCCCATCCCCGGGGCTGACGAAGGCTTTCTGGGGCAAATTGGGGGCGGACGGCGCAGTCAGGTAGATCGCATTCACTGACTGGCCGCTCCCATTGACGGTCACCATGACGAAGGTTTTCGTCGGTAAGTTCTCCACTGGAACAATGCGGTAATGTCCACGCGAGAGCATATCAATTCGCGTCAGCACTTCCTTGGCAGTATCCGTGTTATCAACCGCCTGCACGGAGACTGCAAAGCTTTTCGGCGGGAAGGTGCCGTCGCGCCAGTCGAGGTAGAAATTGGAGTCGACGCCGATCCCCAGTGATTGTGGTGTTGGTGTGAGTACCATCCCACTCAGCGATCCATTCTGCCCGGTACTTACGCTATGCTGACCATCACCGCCGGAACACCCGACCAGATACATAAGCAAGATCAATGCGGTGAACGCTGCCGCCAATATGCGCATCTGTGCTCCTCCTGGTACACCATTCGGCCCATCCGCTGTTACCGTGCTACTATTCTGCGCAAACCGGAAAAGGACTGTCACTTCACGTATACCGCGATTAGCCCCGAACAAAAAGTCGTGGATGTTAAGAGCATCAATTAGCGTTGAACCAGGAACTTGGAACCCGGAACTATTTACGAAGTAGACAAGGTTTGTGTAAGATATGCGCTGCGAAGCTGTGGCATGGGAATCCCCACGGCAGGTGTAAATGGATTACAATGGTACGCGAAAACGATGGCCGGAACAGACCGGCGCGATAAGGGGTGAGCAGTCGATCATGAGAACAATTCATGCTCATACTGATACTCTTACTCATGCTCAACACGGTAAACAGGTCAGAACTGGCATTTTGCTGAGCATAAGTATGAGTAAGAGCATGAGCATGAAAGATCAGCCGCTCTTACCAGTGACATTGATGGAGTGAAGGAATGAAGGACGAAAAGCACGATAACGAGGCGATTAACCCGGAGATGGCGGCAGACATCGCCGAATCGACAGAAAAAGCGCCGGAAGATCTTGGTCCGGAAGAGGTTGCAGAACTGTTGGCGGCGCTCACGCAGTGCCGGAAGGAGCTCGCAGAGAGCAAAAACGATTATCTGCGTGCCCATGCGGATTTCGACAACTTCCGTAAGCGCCTGCGCGCCGAGCGCGACCAGGAATTCGCGCGCGGCTCCGACCGCGTCCTCTCCGATCTGCTGCCGGTGGTGGACGACTTCGAACGCGCGCTGGCGGCGGTATCGGAGAACAGCACGGTGGATTCACTCAAGCAGGGTGTCGAGCTCATCTATCGCCAACTCGTCAACCTGCTCGAGCGGTATGCCATCACCGCGATGGAGGTGGAGGGTAAACCATTCGACCCCAAATACCACGACGCCATCGCCCAGGTGGTGAACGCTGAAGCCCCCGAGCACACGATCATCGGCGTCGCCCAGAAGGGCTATTTCAAGAATAGCGACGTCTTCCGTCCGGCAAAAGTGGCAGTGGCGGTGGCGCCGGCAGCGAAGGACGAATAACTCATACATCGTCCGTTACATTACCAGAGGTAGCCCGTACCCACCATGGCGCGGGCTACCTTTCGCTTTGAAGCCATCAACGTATTATTCCCCGCTGTCCCATGCCGCAAAATTCAACAGGGATTTGCACCCTCACCCGCGAATTATATGCATGAGGTGAGCAAATGAATACCCGACAGATCCTTGACCATTTTTACCGAACCTGCGCCTGGGTGGATCCGCAGACCACGGTGGATCGGGTGATTTTCGGCGATGCGGAGAAGCCGGTGCGCACGGTGCTGACCACCTGGATCAGCAGCATGGCGGCCTGCCGGGAGGCGGCACGGCGAGGCGTTGATTTGCTCATCACCCATGAGCCCACCTTCTGGTCACATGGCAACGAACGGGTGAACCCGGACGACTCCACGGCACTCGCCAAGGCGCAGGTGTTGGAAGAGGCTGGACTGACCGTGCTGCGGCTGCACGATTCCTGGGATCTCTTCCCGGAAATCGGCATGCCTTTCGCCTGGGCGCAATTCCTCGGCATCCCCACCCCGCCGGTAGCCATCAGTGCGAATCGATATCAACACCGCTACGATATCGCCCCCCTCCCCGCCGGCGAATTTGCACAGCAGGCGGCGGAGAAGACCGCACAACTCAACGAACCGGTGCTGCAATTCGCCGGTGACCCGGAGCGCATCATCAGCCGCATCGGCCTCAACACCGGCTGCGCCTGCGACACCTGGGAATACGAACGACTGGGCTGCGACCTCTTCATCGTCTGCGACGACGGCTCCAGCTACTGGCACAGCATCCGCCATGCCGTCGACGGCCACTACCCCGTCCTCCGCGCCAACCACGGCACCTCCGAAGAACCCGGCATGGCCACGCTGACCGGCTATCTGCAGACCACCTTCCCGGAGTTGCAGGTTGAGCATCTGCCGTATGCGGGGAGTTATGTGCCGGTGGGGCAGGTGCCGGTGAATACAATCCGGCCATAGCGTAATACCGCACCAGCGCAAGCCTGCGCAGGAAGAGTCTGAAGTCATCAGAATGAGAAAACTTGTCCGCGCGCGCGTGAGATGTTACACTTCGTGACGTATATGGATACACGTCACGAATCAAAACGAGTATTGCCGATCACCGATGCGCATTGGCGGGTGCCGGGCACGTCGGCTGCTTCTGTGCGTCCAACGCCGTTGCCGATGAGCCGGCGGGAGATGGATGATCGCGGGTGGGAGGCGTGTGACATTGTGCTGGTCACCGGGGATGCCTATGTCGATCATCCGTCCTTTGGCGTCGCGCTGCTCGGGCGGTTTTTGGAGTGGCTTGGGTATCGCGTCGGGGTCATCGCGCAGCCGGATGTGAACGCGGTGGAGGCTTTTCGCGTACTCGGGCAGCCTCGGTTGTGCTGGGGCGTGACCGCCGGCAACCTGGACAGCCAGCTTCTGCACTACACCGTGATGCGCAAGCAGCGCAGCGAAGACGCGTACTCGCCGGATGGCACGCCGGGCCTGCGCCCGGTGAATGCCGGCATCGTCTACACCTCGCGCGTGCGGCAGGCCTACAAAGGCGTGCCGGTGGTGCTGGGCGGGATCGAGGCGTCGCTGCGCCGCTTCCCGTATTACGATTACTGGACGGACAAGGTGCGGCGGAGCATCCTCTTTGACGCGAAAGCCGACCTGCTGGTATATGGCATGGGCGAGCGCGCGATGGCGGAGCTCGCGTATCGCCTGCGCGAAGGGCTCGAGCTCACCGGCATCGCCGGCGTCGCGGAGACCCGCAAAGATCTCGACGGGATCGCGCCGGTGCTGGAACTGCCGTCATTTGAGGAAGTCGCTGCGGCGACGAAGGACGGCAAGCAGGCCTTTGCCCGTATGGCGCGCGAGATTCACCTGCACATGGACCCGCACGATGACACCGTGCTGGCGCAGCGGCATGGCGAGCGCTGGCTGGTGGTGCAGCCGCCCGCGCAACCGCTGGAGACAGCCGAACTGGATCAGCTCTACGCGCTGCCCTTCACGCGCCACCCCCACCCTGCCTACGGCACGGCGCGCATCCCCGCCTACGAGATGATTAAGGATTCCATCACCACGCACCGCGGCTGCTATTCCGGCTGCAGCTTTTGCGCCATCGGCGCGCACCAGGGGACGGCGATCAGTTCGCGCAGCAAGGCGAATATCATCGGCGAGGTGAAGCGGCTGACAAAGGATGCGGATTTCCACGGCACGGTGAGCGACCTGGGCGGGCCGACGGCGAATATGTATCGCACGGGCTGCAAGCGAGGCCGCGCGCGCTGCCCGGGGAAAAGCTGCCTGCATCCGACGATCTGCCGCAACCTGAATACCGATCACGGGGCGGTGATCGATCTGCTGCAGGCGGCGCGGGCGGTAGAGGGCGTGAAACACGTCTTCGTCACCAGCGGCATCCGCTTCGACCTCGCGCTCAGCGAAGGCGGGCAGCGCTACATCGAGGAGTTGGCACGCCATCACGTGTGCGGGCGGCTGAAGATCGCCCCCGAGCACATCTCCGACAACGTGCTGCGCGCCATGCGCAAGCCGGATTCGTCGCAATACCGCCGCTTCGTCGAGCGCTTCCTCCAGTGCTCCGCCCGCGCCGGGCACAAGCAGCAGATCATCGAGTATTTCATCAGCGGGCACCCCGGCTGCACGCTGCGCGACATGGTGGAGTTGGCGGAATACCTGCACCAGGCGCACATCACGCCGGAGCAGGTGCAGGACTTCTACCCCACCCCGCTCACCCTCGCCGCGGCGATGTTCTACACCGGCATCGACCCGCTGACGAATGAACGCGTCTATGTGGCACGCACAGACCGCGAAAAAGCCCTGCAACGCGCGCTGCTGCTCTGCCATAAACAGGAATGCCACCGCAAAGCCCGCGAAGCCCTCCGCCAGGCGGGCCGCCCCGACCTCATCGGCCACGGCAAACGCTGCCTGGTGCCGCCCGGTCCGTAATTTTTTTTCACCGCAGAGACGCGGAGGCGCAGAGGTAACGCAGAGAGGTTTTAGAGGAGTTGACGGGCATGTTAAATGAGGGATAGCTCGCAAGGAGGTCAGCCTTCTCCAATCCTCCAGAAAGGGATAAGCCGACCGCATCATAAGCACTCCCACACTTCCATACCTCTCAGCGTATCCTCTGCGTCTCGGCGTCTCCGCGGTGAAAAAAAATTACCGCACGAATTTTTTGTCGAGTTCGTACTGGCTCAGCGTCATCATGATGGGGGCGCCGTGGGGGCAGAGGGTGGATTGCTGGGTTTCCTGCAGCTTTACTAACAGCTCCTGTTGCTCTTCGTGGGCGAGGATCTTGCCGGCTTTGATGGCGGCTTTACAGGCGATGGAGGCCAATAGGCGGCGGCGGCTTTCCTGCAGGGCGCGCTGGGTGGAGTCTTCGCAGGTGAACTGGGCGATGGAGATGCCGGTTTCCAGGTCGGCGAGGATCTCCTGGATGATTGCCTCCGGGCTGCGCGAGGCCAGCACCGCGGGCATGGCGCGCACCAGGTAGCTCTGCCCGCTCATCGGCGTAATCTCGAAGCCGAAGCCGGCCAGGTTTGCCAGGTGGTCATCGAGCTGCGCAGCTTCGCGATGCCCCAGGTGCAGGGTAGCCGGGAGGATAAGGCGCTGCACCAGCACATGCTCGAAGTTCGCCCAGAGCTGCTCGAAGATGACACGCTCGTGGGCGCGGTGCTGATTGATCACCAGCAGCGCGTCGCGCCCTTCGGCGAGAAGATAGGTGCCATGGAACTGCCCGATAGGGCGCAGGCCGATGGTGGGCGCCGGGGCTTGCGGTGTGGTGAGCGCGGTGGTACGGGTTATCTCCGGCGCCTCGTTCAGCGAGGGCAAGGTCATGGCCGCCTGGGGAGCGGGACGGGCGGCGGTGGGGCTGTTCGGGCGTGATGCCGTGGCGCGTGCCTGCCAGACGGCCAGGTCCTGCACCATGTTCACGCCCGTCAGCGCTGTCTTCACCGCGCGTACCACGGCGGCATGCATCTCGTTCTCGCGGTGGAAGCGCACCTCCGCTTTCGCCGGATGCACATTGACATCCACCTGCGTGGGGTCGACGGTGATCTTCAATGCGGCCACCGGATAGCGGCTGGCACCGAGCAATCCTTCGAAGCCGTATTCCAGCGCGTGGGTGAGCGTGCGGTTGAAGATGCGGCGGCCATTCACGAAGAACATCTGCGCACTGCGGTTGGCGCGGGCGACCTCCGGCTTGCCGACAAATCCTTCTACGCGGACGCCGGGGGTTTCCAGGTCGACCGGGATCATCGCCTCCGCCGACTGCCGCCCCAGCCAGGCGCTGATGTGCGAGAGCATCTGCGCGGAGGCGGGCCGGTGCAGCGTCTCGCGGCCATTCTGAATGAGCCGGATGCCGAGGTGGTGATGACAGAGGGTGAGCGCGTTGAGGAAATCGGCGATTTGCCCCGATTCCGTCTGGTCGCTTTTCAAAAATTTCAGCCGCGCGGGGGTATTGTAAAAAAGCTGGCGCACCTCAATGCGCGTGCCGGGCGGGCAGCCGATGTCGCGCATATCGGTGATGGTGCCGCCGTGAATGAGGAGCTCTGTGCCCTCCTGTGCATCCGCTGTCCGCGTCACCAGCCGCATGTGGCTCACCGCGGCGATGCTCGGCAGGGCTTCCCCGCGGAACCCCAGCGTGCGGATATTGAAGAGATCGTCGGTGCAGGTGAGCTTGCTCGTCGCGTGGCGCTGCAGGGAGAGCACCGCATCTTTCCCGCTCATCCCGCAGCCGTTATCCGTCACCTGAATGAGCTTGCGTCCGGCTTCCTCGACCACCACCTCCACTTCCGTGGCCCCGGCATCGATGGCATTCTCTACCAACTCCTTCACCACCGAGGCAGGTCGCTCGATCACCTCGCCGGCCGCAATCTTATTCGCAAGCTCTTCTTCCAGGATTCGAATGGGCATGTTGTCTCGCTAATCATCGTCGTCTGGATTGTCGCATCCTGCTCTGGTCGTCAAAACGGTTTTGTGTGTGGGGGTATGGGAGTGCCTGTTAACGCAAACCATAATGCTTCATGGCCGATATACTATCAAGCCAGTCCACACTTACCACGCCCGCCAACTACTCCCACACCCCCATACTCCCAAACTCCCACACACCTATCCTCCTTCCCCACCGCGGGTCAACGTAAACAGGACGGCTTCCGGGAGGCAGTTGAAGCGGACGGGGATGCGGGTGGAGCCGATGCCGCGGCTCACGTAGAGTTGTGCGTCGTTCACCTGATGCAGGCCGGAGGAGAGTTCGGGGGGAAACGGCATGTTGTTGTAGAGCGCGCGCCCGCCCGGCAGGCAGATCTGTCCGCCGTGGGTGTGGCCGCAGAGGATGAGGCGCACGCGGGGGTCGAGCTGATGCCGCAGCACCTCCGGCGAGTGCGCCAGCAGGAGAACCGGGGTTGCAGGCGGCACGTCACGCAGCGCCAGCGGGAGATCATCTGCGCCAAGGTGGGGATCATCCACGCCGGCGACCCACAGGTGCTGCCCATCACGCTCCAGGCACACCGCGCTGTTCGTGAGAAAGGGCAGCAGATCGGCCCAATGCCGGCGGTCGTGTGCGGTGACGTGCCGGTAATCGGTGTTGCCGTAGATGCCGACCACGTTGTCGCGCGTTGAGAGCGTGGCGAAAAAGCGCTCAATTTCCGGAAGCGCCTGGGGGCCAATCACATAATCACCGCCCAGGCAAACCAGGTCAGGCTGCAGCTCGTTGATGAGGGCGAGGAGTTGTTCCACGTGCGGCGAACGAGGGCGGAAGTGGAGGTCCGTGAGAAAGAGGAGTCGGAAACCATCGAAGAGAAGCGAGAGGTCAGGGATCGCCAGTGCGACCCGCGTCAAGTCTAATTTTTTACTGTTCACATAGCCTTTGAAAAAAATGGCCAGGCCCATCATGCCCAGCCCGATGCCAATACCCGTTTTCCAGTGCAAGCGCAAATTCTCCCCGGTATTTTAGCGTGTCTACATTGAATTCGCGACCCGCCGTCCGTCTTCCTGCTGGGCTTGCCGCCATTGTTGTACGGGCATCTGCCACCTACACCGAAGCAGGCATCTTATATTTCGCATAGCGATCGATCACTTTCTCCAACTGCGAATTCTGCTTGGGATCACCCTCCAGTTGCGCCATTATACGCGTGAGCTGAACTTCAAACGGATCGACAGCCTCTTCCCAGGAGCCTTGCCGCGGAGTCCAGAGATCCTTATGCTTACCTTTCATGATTATCGCCCCTCCCTCAAACGCTGCGTATTCACCTCGACTGTGCATATTATACCAGGGAATTTTTGCTGCGGCAGAGCATTGATGATAAGTTTACTTTCTTCTGATGTTTCTGTCGGCAAATGAGCACATTGGGAAGAGTGTGGGAGTATGGGGGCGTGGGAGTGTGGGAGTGTGGGAGTGTCTGTTTATGTAGACGGGGATAGTGTTTCCTCGGCTGTAACTGTCGCGCCAGTCTGCACTAACACAGCCCGTTAAATACTCCCACACCCCCACACCCCCACACCCCCAAACTCCTACACTCCCTTTGACCCTCGCGCGGATGTGGAGTACACTAACGGGTGATTTTTATGGAAGGTGAGGGGAGTCATGGCTACTCAACGACCGATTTTGCAGATTGCATTGGACTTTGTGGATCTCGACCGCGCGATGCGGTTGGCGGAAGAGGCGGTTGCCGGTGGGGCGGATTGGCTGGAGGCGGGGACGCCGCTGATCAAGAGCGAGGGGCTGGATGCCGTGCGGCGGTTGCACGAGCGGTTCCCGCAGCACCCGATTGTCGCGGATATGAAGATTATGGACGCCGGGCGCACCGAAGTGGAAGCGGCCGCGCGGGCGGGCGCCAAGGTGGTGACCGTGCTGGCGCTGGCCTCTGATTCGACCATTGCCGAGTGCGTGGAGGCCGGGCGGCATTACGGCGCGAAGATCGTCGGCGACCTCATCAATACCGCCGACCCCGTGCGGCGTGCGGTGGAGCTGGCGGCGCTGGGCGTCGATGTCATCAATGTGCATACGCCCATTGATGTGCAGATGCAGGGGCTGTCGTCTTTTGACACGCTGCGCGCCATTGCCCAGGCGGTGGGGACGCCGTTGAGCGTGGCCGGCGGCATCACCAGCGAGACCGCCGCGGACGCCATCGCCAGCGGGGCGAACATCGTGATTGTCGGCGGGGCGATCACCAAGGCAGCCGATGCGACAGCGGCGACGCAGGCCATACGCACGGCGCTGGACACCGGGGAGAAGGTGGCGACGGCGCTCTATCGCCGCGCGACAGCAGATACCATTCGCGACATCCTGGCGCAGGTGTCGGCGGCGAACATCTCCAACGCCATGCATCGCGGCGGGGTGGCCCCGGGCATTCACCCCGTGGCGCACGGCATGCGCTGCTTCGGGCGCGCCGTCACCGTGCGCACTGCGCCAGGCGACTGGTCGAAGCCGGTGCAGGCCATCGACATCGCCGGGCCGGGCGACGTGATCGTCATCGACGCCGGTGGCGTGGCGCCGGCCATCTGGGGCGAGCTGGCCTCCAACTCCGCCATGACCAACAAGGTGGAAGGCGTGATCATCGACGGCGCCTCGCGCGACACCGCCGACATCATCAAGCTTGGCTTCCCGGTGTTCAGCAAACTGGTCTGCCCCAACGCCGGCGACCCCAAGGGGCTGGGCGAGATCGGCGCAGGCATCCGCATCAGCGGCGTGGAAGTGCATCCGGGCGACTGGGTGCTCGGTGATGACGACGGCGTGGTGGTCATCCCGCAGGCGCAAGCGGTGGAGATCACCAATCGCGCGATGAACGATCTGGAGGCGGAGAACCGCATGCGCGAAGAGATCGTGCGCGGCAGCACGCTGAGCAAGGTCGTCGACCTGAAGAAGTGGGAGAAACGCTGATGCAACTCTCGCTGGTGTTGACCGTGGCGCAGGGGAAACGCCTCATCGCCAAAGCGGTGGCGCAACTGCCGGAGGTGCAGCGGGCGATGGCGCAAGGCACCATTGCCATTGGCCGCGGCACTACCAACGGCTACGTGGCCGAGGAGCTCCTCGGCCACCCGATCCCGAAAGGCGAATACGTCGCCGGTCGCACGCTGCCCCCCGGCGTGCCCGGCGAGGCACTCGGCCGCGGGCAGTATCCGGATATCGTGCTGAAAAACGGCCAGCCAGTGGAGGGCGCCACGGTGGTGGGCGCGGTGGAAACGATGGGCGCCGGCGACGTCTTCCTCAAAGGCGCAAACGCGCTGAATTACGCGCAAGGGGTCGTCGGCGTGCTCATCGGCCACCCCACCGGCGGCACCATGGGCGGCACCTACGGCACCATCATCTCGCGCAAAATCCAGCTCATCATCCCCATCGGCCTGGAGAAGCTGGTCTACGAGGACATCAACGAACTCTCCCGCGCCAGCCGCCGGGCGGAGATCTACCCCGGCATGTCCGTGCCCTCCCTCTACCCCTTCACCGGCACCATCATCACCGAAATCGAAGCCTTTTCAATTCTCTGCGGCGTCAACGCCCGCCTCCTCGCCTCCGGCGGCGTCGCCGGCGCCGAAGGCGCCATCTGGCTGCTGCTGGACGGCGACCAGCAGGCACTGGACCAGGCGGTGTTGGTGTATCAGTCGGTGAGTGAGGAGCCGGGGTTGGGGTTAGCAGGCGAGTAAGAGCATCCGCATGCAGAAAATGGTATAATGGATTCATTGAAGCAATGACGGAGGTCACCGATGAGTGAGCCATTGCGCGCAGATTACGAAAAATATACTTATGCGGATATTCTGAGCTGGACCGACGATACACGATGGGAGTTGATCGATGGGGTGCCTTACGCCATGACGCCATCTCCGAATCATAGCCATCAGAGGATCTCTATGGCGTTAGGTTCTCAATTTTTTGATCTATTGCGAGGTGCTCCCTGTGAAGTCCTCGCTGCTCCGTTTGATGTCCTCCTGCCGAAAGCCGGTGAGGATGCAAACTCCGCCACCACCGTCCTTCAACCCGACCTGATGGTTGTCTGCAACCCGGAGCAAATCGAACAGCGCGGCGTCATCGGCCCGCCGACGTTGGCCATCGAAATCCTTTCTCCATCAACTATCACCAGGGACATGCGGGAGAAGCTCCAGACCTACCAGCGGGCGGGTGTACCCGAATATTGGATTGTGATGCCGGAAGACAAGACGGTTCTGGTCTTCACCTTAAATGAGCAAGGTTGCTATGGCAATCCCACTGTATATGTGGGTGAGGAGCAGGTGCCGGTGGGGGTGTTGCCGGGGTTGGTTATTGATTTGAAGGAAGTCTTTGCAGACTAGCATAGTTAACATTAACATGACAGCGATTAAGGAATATGTAATGCCATCTTTTTCAGACCTGGTTCCTGCTTCAGTAAGTAGTTCCAAGGCTAAAAGACATAATTATGCGAAGAACACAGTCCACGAACTTCTATTGCGAAGAGAGTTGTGGTGAATGGGATTGCGCTATCGGAAAAATGTAAGGTCATTACCAGGGAAACCAGATATAGTTTTTATCGGTCTGAAAGTTGCTGTATTTTGTGATGGTGACTTTTGGCATGGTCGACATTGGAGTGACTTAGAAACAAAGCTTTTAAAAGGATGGAACGGCGGGTATTGGGTAGCGAAGATCGCAGGCAACCGTGAAAGGGACATTCGTAATACGGCAGAACTAGAACGAATGGGTTGGCAAGTGATACGGATGTGGGAAGGTGATATCAGACGAAACCCAGTTGCAGCAGCAATAAAGGTATTCGATGCTGTTAACCTACGAAAAACATCATTGATAGTGCAGTATCGTATAAGTAGGAAATGCCATGAAATTCATTGACCTTTTTGCTGGCCTTGGAGGATTCCATCTGGCACTTTCCGAGCTTAAACATGAATGTGTCTTCGCAAGCGAGATCGACAGCGAGCTTCAAGACGTTTATGAATTGAACTTCGGGATGAAACCTGCAGGTGATATCCGCCAAGTAAATATTGCTGACATTCCTTCTCATGATATCCTCTGTGCCGGATTCCCTTGCCAGCCATTTTCGAAAGCGGGCGAACAGCAAGGTTTCTCCTGCCCAAAGTGGGGGGACCTATTTGAATATGTTATCGAAGTGTTAGATTCTCACAGACCGCAGTTTTTCATTATTGAGAACGTGCCGAATATTGAAAGGCATGAAGCAGGGAAGACCTGGTGTGACATTGAACAAAAATTGCGCACAGCAGGTGGTGGATACG
>Ga0272448_1005756_pt1 | contig 13580 bp, 11 predicted proteins | sample YNPCB0191_FD_202220 | JGI IMG/M metagenome (GOLD analysis project Ga0272448, IMG submission 202220) | Hot spring sediment microbial communities from Yellowstone National Park, WY, United States - YNP-CB-019-1 | ecosystem: Environmental > Aquatic > Thermal springs > Hot (42-90C) > Sediment...
TTGCCTTCTTCTGGCTCAAGCGATGCAAGATAAAATGGCAGAGTGGCAAAATTAAGGACTTCTCTGAAATAATAGGCGTAAGGCGTGTCACCATGATAAGAAAAAGCGTTACATCCGAACAGAAAATCCTTTTTTGTTTGACGCTTTGCTATTTTTTGCCGAGATTTTTCTACGATGGCATATTCACCAGCCCAAAGTGCATGAGATAATGCTTTTAAGTTGAATAACCCAGATTTATCAGGCTTCTGTTTTGCCAGTTCCAGAAATTCTTCACATGCTGACTTATGTGCCAAGCATTCCGCAGAGAAATCGCCAGATTTTGTTATCTCTACGACATCTTTTAACCTGCTTTTCGCTGAATCAGCTACAAAATCAATAACCGCATCGCTTGCACTAAATCCCTCTCCGCAATTGTCCGCGGTGACCCATACAAATCCAAAATCAGGCACTAATATATGGGCATGTAAAGCGACGTCTTTATCCGCTGTCTCTATTGTAACGATGCCATCTGATCCTATTTCGCTTTTTCGTCTTATCGGCTCAAAATGCAGATCCGATGAATACAAAGAACGACACCAGCCTTCTGGCATTGGATTGCCATTGCCGTTGATCATCTTGACTTTCATCTTATAGCTCCTTTTTTTGATGTCTGCTTGTGAACATATCTTACCGCTATAAAAGCCTAAGAATGCACTAACAGACATCGTTTTTATAAATTCACGCCTTGTCATTATGCTTGCTTTCTCTGTATAAGATTACTTCCCTGTTGAGAATACGGAGACAGAATCTACCATCGTTATTCTTGACTGCTGTGCGAAATTTTTCGGCGTTGTATAGCCTTCGCCTGTCGTTCCTGCTATCGTAAGCGTGATTATTCCCTCAGCTTCAAAGCCCATAGATGCAAGCGAACATCCATTAACCACCATAACAGTAGTCCGCATAGTTTGGACAAATTTTGTTATCCTATCTATGTTTTTTGAGTGAATAATGCTTGTATGTCGGAAGCCCTGTTCTGCTTTAAGTGCATATTCCAAAGCTTCTTCAAAATTCCTGACTTTCACTATCGGAAGAACAGGCATGAGGTATTCGTGCATCACAAGCGGATGATCTGCGTCTGTTTCAAGTATAACAACTCTTGTATTGCTTGACGCTCTTATACCAGCTTTTTCTAATATATAAGAAGCATCTTTTCCTATATAATCCTTGTTTGGCTTTCCGTCTTCTGTGACGAGATCGGCGACAGCGGTTGCCTCTCTGCCTTTTGCAAGATAACACCCATTTTTGACCATTTCATCTATGAGTTTATCCGCTACTTCTTGAACGACGAAGACCTCCTTTTCGCCGATACACAAAAGGTTGTTATCAAAAGATGCACCATTGGTTATATGGATCGCAGATTTACTAATATCTGCGGTTTCATCAACGATGACAGGCGGATTTCCAGGACCAGCCGCCAAAGCCTTTTTCCCGCTTGATAAAGCAACCCTGACAACCCCAGCTCCACCAGTTGCCACGATCATATCAACGTCAGGATGATCCATTATCTCCTTAGCTGTTCTTAATGTCGGATCAGCGACAGAGACCAATAAATTTTCCGGTCCGCCGACTTTAACGATGGCATCATTGATCAAAGTCATAGCTTTGAGAGTGCATTCCTTAGCTAATGGATGAGGACTGAAAATAACTGAGTTTCCAGCAGAGATCATACATATACTATTATGGATCACAGTTGAAGTGGGATTTGTGCTTGGAGTTATTGCATTAATCAAGCCATAGGGTGTCCATTCAACTAATAACATACCTCTATTGCCAGTTTTAACCTCTGATGTCAAGTCCTCTATCCCAGGAGTTAGCCCAGCGGCGCCTTCGTTTTTTTGAACTTTATCCTCCACTCGCCCCATACCCGTCTCTTGGACGGTCATCTCTGCTAACATACGGGCATTTTTTATGCCTGCTTCTCTGATAGCGATTATTATCTCCTTACGCTTTTCCATACCCATAGCGACAAGCTCTTTTTGTGCGTATTTTGCCGACCTAATTGCGGACTCAACATCAGGAAATACGCCACTTTGCCCCTTTATAATTGACGACAAAGAGGATTTTTGCAGATCGGAATCATCAATAAGCCCCTGTTTCTTGATATTTTCTATCACCTGAGCGACTATGCTTCTTATTTTTTCTTGATCTATCTCTGCCATATTTGATCCCCAAAATAATAATTAACGAGTAATGGAATGATATTCTATCCGTCACTCGTTACTTGTCACTAATTAACAGATTTTATCTGCCCCCAAGTTCCTGTCAGTTTTCCATTGGAAGAAACCGCAATTAAACCGGGGACAGAGGCTTCTAATCCCTTCTCCATGATAAGTTTAACGTCATCTTCGGTTAAAATTGTATCAAAGACGCCGACCTCATCTATTGACCCAGCAGTTAGATTGACAGCACCAACACAGGCTAATGCTATTGTCATAAATCCGCCAGAGTTCTTATAATTTCCAGCATAAGAAGAAGTGCCTTTAACTCCATCAAAGTAAAAAGTGAGTTGTTTGCTTTTGTCATCTTGGCATATTGCCCCATGATGCCATTCATCTTTTCCAACAGCACCGGGAACAGTTTTAACTTGGTTTATTCCGCCATCAGTATCAATTCTTATTCTGAAAGTAGCGCGCCCTGGATCTAAATGGATAGTCCATCCATGGGCATTTGCGAATTGTCGCCCTACCAAATTCGGATAGTCTCCACCAGCAGGAGTTTTGAACCATAGGACATAAGTCCATGTCGTAAAATTGAAATTTTCTGGGTTATCAATCTGCACGCCTGTCCCCGCAGAAGTAATTTCTAATGCTTTTCCAAATTTACCAGCGACCCATTTCGGATTGCCTTTATATGTCCCATTATTTCCGTTGCCAGATGAATCTCTCGCCACATTTCCCGTGCCTTCGTCTAATAGCCAAATACCTATAGCGTTCTTTTTGTCTATTTTTGCGTAGCTTTGACCTACCATCAATAAACTAAATAAAAATAGACATAATAAGCCTAATACTACCATTTTAGCTCTCATATTATTAGCTCCCTTAAACTATCAGAGAATATGATCTCTGCGTTTAAATTTTATTTTTCTGTATGCAATCATTGGCTAACTTGTGGCAGTATTCTTTCTATCTCGGGATGAGGTCTTGGGATTACATGCACCGATACAAGCTCGCCAACTTCTTTAGCAGCGACAGCACCTGCGTCAACCGCAGCTTTAACAGCCCCGACATCGCCTCTGACCATAACGGTTACATATCCACCGCCTATTTGTTCTTTTCCGACAAGCACGACGTTTGCCGCTTTTACCATAGCGTCAGCTGCCTCAATTGCACCAACTAAGCCTTTTGTTTCAATCATTCCCAATGCTTCACCAGCCATATTTTTACCTCCATATTAATTAACTCTTTTTAGCCTTTTTGTTACGACTCTTACTCGTTGATACCTTAACATTTGAGCCTTCTGCAAAAAGCACTTTCTTTGGATTAGCCAAGATTATTGATTCTGTTCCATTGTCTGGTTTAGGTATTACCTGCCATGACAAGACGCGATATATTTTTTCAGCGGTAGCTACCCCTGTTTCTAACGCAAACTTTACCGCTGAGACCTCGCCTTCAATCTTAACGGTTGTTCCACCATTTCCAGCAAAATCAAAACCAATGAGTTTGACATCAGCAGATTTCAATGCGGAATCTGCTGAGCCAATCGCTGCAACTAGACCCATAGTTTCTATGAGACCTAGTGCCATTTTTGCCATGCGTCACCTCCTATTTATTTTTTTATATTAGCCCAAGTTGTAGTGAGTTTTCTTAAAGGAGAAACAGCAAGTCCGCCAGATTTTAGACTTTTCTCTGCTGCTAATTTGATGTCATCTTCTCCAAGTGCCACATTGAAAATAGCAACTTCGTCAACAGCACCGGATAATGGAATACCACCGCCTTGTCTTCTGCCAATATCCAAAGTGTGTAATCCGGGTTTCGTGCCTTCATTAGCTTTTGTATGCTCTCCCAATCTAATTCCATTTACATAGGCAACTTCTTTTTGTTTATCAAGCGTCCAAGCTATATGATACCATTTGTTTAATTCCCAATCCGCTTCTTTTGTCGGTAGTTTTCCTGCCATAGATACCATAATCCCCTCGTCATAAGCATCAGGAGCACCAGCCGGATTCTTAGTATAAGTATGTATCTGTCCCTGCATATAGATTCCTACTTCATATTCCAAATAGTGTTTTCCTACTACTGCTTGTCTGTCAGCCCACATATCTTTCATAACTTTGTTTGTTCTAACCCAGAACATAACTGTTATCTGCTTATTCATATCAAGTGTGTCACTATCAGGAACTTCAACCCATTCAACACCAGAAAATTCTACTGCTGACCCAAATTTGCCTGTAACCCATTTAACATTGCCTTTTAACACTCCATCATTTCCATTTCCAGATGAATCTCCTGCTGTATTGCCCTTACCTTCGTCAAACAGCCATAGACCGACCATAGTTTTTGGATCTATTTTTGCAAGCGTAGAATTTGTAATAATAAAACTGATTGCTATGATAATTAATATCAAAATCATACTTAATCTGAATTTGCTCATTTTTACAACTCCTTACTTGACTATTAAGTAATTTTATAGATGTGAATTAAACATTTAGACACAATGATAATAATTGCCGATAACATCATCTCCTTTTTTCAGGAAAGTAAATCATTATCTCCTAAATTAAGTCTTAACCTACCAATTAAAAAATGACTGGATATAACCGATAAATCTTTCAAAATCATATAATCTATTCTGAAGAACAGAATAAACGATCTTAGAATCAACTTCGCTGTATGCACCAGTAGATTTCTAAAACCTATCATACCTCTAATATTCTCAGCAAATTCTAATGGAATAATGTTATGCTTTATCAATTCAGCCTGATAACCAAAGGGAAAAGACTTGTTAAAATTTGGATTAATCATTACTGCAATATCAACATCGCTTATCTTATTTGCTGTCCCTTTTGCAGTTGAGCCAAAAATTATAGCAAATAGTATCTCTTCATGTTCGTCAAAGTATTTATTTAGCTTTTCTGTGATCTCGGCAATTGTTAATAACAAATGCTTCATCTCCATTCAGATATAGACGATTCTTCTAATTAACTCATATTGATATAGGTCTATTACTTTTTCATTAAGGTATCAACGATGGTTCGTGTTATTATCTCTGCTAACTCTTGCTCGTTATCATAAAAATCTTCTTTTTGGACGTGTGTTTCGTCATTTAGTTCAGTATAAGATGAGGTTTTTTCTGATCTTTTTCTTATCTCTAATAACTTATTTATGTTTTCCTGACTCAAAGGCTTTTCTCCACCTAATGATCTTGCCACCCATATAATATAGGCAGAATGCTCCACTCTTTCCATAGTATAATATGCTGAGAAAACATCAGTTCCAACAGTGACGACACCGTGATTTGATAGCAGAATAGCATTGCATTTTTCTATATAGCCGTCAACCGTATGAGCTAATTCTTCGGTAGATGGCGTCGCGTAAGGGGCAAGTGGGACAGTTCCCAAAGTAGCTATAACCTCTGGGATAGCCATCTGATCTAATGCGATCCCTGCCACTGCAAATCCTGTGCTGATCGGCGGATGTGCATGGACAACAGATTTTACATCAGGACGAGATTTATAGATATGTAGATGCAATTTTAGTTCAGAGGAAGGTTTTAGAAAGCCCTCAATGACTTCTCCATCAATATTGACCTTTATAAGCTGATTAGATGTGATCTCGCCTTTGCTCATACCTGTCGGTGTAGCTAATACCTCTTTATCTGATAGGCGAACGCTTACATTTCCGTCGTTTGATGCGACAAACCCTTTCTGATATAGCCTTTTGCACACCTCAACAATATCTCGCCGATGCTCGCTTTCAAGCTTTATATTTCTCATAAAAACTTAACCTTTATTAAACATATACTCTTTGACAATGGGTTGCAACCCATTGTTAGTGTTTGAAAACCGGAACTAATAGTTATCTATCAACTATTATTTATCATATCTAATATATTAAGTCAAGAATTTTATCTGAAGATCGGACATGAGTTCAGACAATTTATTATCTAATTAAATTATCTAGGGAAATCCCTCTAAATCTCCCTTTTCAAAAGGGAGACTTTTATGGCTTCCCTCTTTGAAAAAAGTAACTCTATTAGTTTCCCTTTGAAAAAGGGGGATAAAGGGGGATTTTTGAAATGTTTGGAAAAATTTAGTTTTAGCAGAAAGTATTATTTTCACTTATTCTAGAAAATGTCTGAACTAATGTCCTAAGTTCAGCTTTTTAGCTCAACCTTAAAATCTGAGAATTTTTATTCTTTCTAAAATTACAAATTTCTGTTAGAATTTCTATAAGAAAAGGACTTTTAAAATTTTGTATTAAATTTTTTGGCAAATACGAGAAAGGAATATACAAAGATGAGAGAGGTTGTTTTTATAGCCCATAGAGGAGCATCTGGCAAAGGTCATTCGCCAGAAAATACGCTTTCTGCTTTTAGAGAGGCGATAAATATTGGCGTTGATTGCGTAGAATGTGACGTCCATTGCACAAAAGATGGTCATGTTGTCATTATCCACGATAGCACACTGAACCGCACTACAAACAAAAAAGGTGCAGTTGCAGAGATGACGCTTGAAGAAATAAAGCGGGCTGACGCAGGTTCATGGTTCTCAACTCTGTTTACTGGCGAACGTATACCAACTTTAGGTGAATTGCTTGAACTAACAAAAGGAAAAGCGATCAGTGTCATTGAAATCAAGCCAAATAATATCACTAAAAGAGTTATTGAGGAAGTTGAAAAAGCTGATGCAGTCGCAGATGTCATCTTGCAATCGTTCTATCCAGAAGCAGTTAAGTCGGCTTTTGAGATTAATCCAATGATACCACGCGCATTATTAATAAGCGGGCAATTGCCTGTTATTCGTATGTCCAGTATATTGGACTTGATATATCAAGCTACCCAAGTAGGTGCAAGCACATTGAACTTATCATATAAGATAATCACACCAAATCTTATAAAGGAATCTCATAAACGAGGTCTAAACGTTTGGGCTTGGACTGTTGATGATGAATCTGATATGAAGGAACTAATTGATATTGGGATAGATGGGATAACATCAAACTACCCAGAAAAGCTGATGTCATTAAGAAAATGAATATTTTAATAAAAGAAAAATGGAAGATCTATGTATTTGCATATATCGCATTTTTGTTTTGGACATTTATTGTCTGTTATCCAAATCCTTATGTTTTTATAAGGAATTTTGTCAGATATATACATTTTCCAATTGATGTATCCGTTGTTGATCTGATAGATGCGGAAATACCAGATGACCCCTCGGAAATAGAGAAATTTGTCAAAAAACTGATAGTATATGAGTATGATTGGACTAATTATGGCGTCCCTTGGTTTGTCCCAACTCCAAAGGATGCCATCATAAGACAAAAGGGGGATTGTGAAAGCAGGGCTATGGTTCTGGCAAGCATTTTATCTGCAAAGAATATACCTTACAATATAAAAGCCTCTTTGGTTCATATATGGGTTGAATATCCGAACAAAAAGCCGACAAAATCTGAAAATGATGATGTATCCTATATAAGCAAAATAGATGGAAAATATAGGCTAAAATTGCCAGACCTTAGCCAATGGGAAAAGTATATATTAACCGATAAAGAGATGTTCTGGGACGTTATGCCGAAACATAGAAAAATTATTATGGTCTCAGGTTGGACCTTTATCCTGATCCTCGCTTGTTTTCTCTATATCTACAATAGGTATAAGCATTAATTTTTTGTGATCATCGCTTACATGGATAGACTTATTTTCTCATTATCATCTTCATAGTCGCATTGTAATTAGCAGTTTGGATATTATAGAAATATATACCGCTTGATACATGTTCTCCTGCATCATTAGTGCCATCCCAATAGGCTGATCTATCCCGAGTTACATATTGACCAGCAGGTTTATATCCCAACATAAGTTTACGAACTAACTCACCAGAAACATTATATATCCTGATTACCACTTCACCTGATTCATGCAGTTGATAAGGTATCCATGTTTCTGGATTGAATGGATTAGGATAATTCTGCAGTAATGCACTGTATTTAGGTGCAATAGCACATGACCTAAACTGATTGCTAGTGACTCTGGAGATTAAAGGAATTGCATCAAACCCATAAAGCTCTGTCATTCCAAAAGTAAGTGGAGATATATCATCTGTAAGAACCTCAAATTTTATCTCCGCCAGTTTAACATTATTAAGTCTATCTATTCCTACGAAGGATATACGTACTAATCCAAGCTGATTAGTATTAGTTGCTATTAGCAAAGCATTATTGGGCAATACTTCAATTGCACGAAGAACCTTACTGTCATAATAGACACTCATATCCCCGCAGGATAGTATATCGGTATTATCAACCATTATTGGAACTGTTACTATCTCACCTTTAATTCCATAAGCTTCAGATAATGATATATTGATATGTCTGTCTGCAATAGTATCTCTGATAGGTGCGCCAAGTCCAGCAGATTTACGTAGTATTAATAATACATCATTTGATAGTATCTTGCCATCATCATTCATATCAGCAGCCCATTTTTGATAGTCAGTTGGTACTATCATGCCCGCTGCAATTTTCAATGCTAATACAGCATCATTGGATCTTATTTGTCCATCATTATTTACATCTCCTTTGATCCCCTGATAAATTATTTTCAATATACCGTTCTGTAAATTGACTGGGACAGTGTTACCTACATCATTGAACAACAACACATCAACGAGTTCTAATACTGTTTGTGAACCAACAATCGCATTAGGCTTTACTGTTAATCCTATATCCATTAATGGATCGCCCTTTGATAAGATAGGTTTAACTCCAGCCATTGAGATTCTTATAAAACCAAGAGTGTCTTTATTGACTACTATAAACATATCTGCAACGATGGGAGTTCCTTTAATTTCATCAATAGCTATGAAGTTAGGATCATACTTTATCGTAATATCCCCGCTTGCTATTCCGCTGGCATCCTTTATACTTAGCTGAATTTTTGTTTGAGAATTGGGAGCGACTTCTGCGGATCCAATACTCAACGTAGCTTCTAATTGTGTTTCATCTTGAGGAACCTGCATTGTCACAGGAATAGCGCCATTTCCACTATTGGATGTTATCAATATAGTATCATTATATAAACCGGGACTGAGATCCTCTCTTGATACTGATACAGTAATAGTAACAGACTTTCCGGAAGCTAATGATCCTACAGTTGGGGATAAAGTTAACCACGCTTGTTGTCTGGAAACCTGCCAAGTCAAAGTTCCACTACCTTTATTTGTTATAGTTAATGTGTTTTGTGTATCCGTTGTGCCAAAATCTATTGATGATGGACTAAATGATAATATAGGCTCTGCAACGGACATCTTTATAGGAATATCCACATTTCCACCATTTGAGGTTATTTTTAAAGTATCAGTATAATCACCTGATTTTAGACCGTCTCTGGACACTGTAACTATAATACCTACTAACATACCTGCTTCTAACGAGCCATTTGTAGGATTAATGGTCAACCATGATTGCGTCTTTGAAGCCTGCCAATCTAGTGTTCCAGCACCTATGTTGTTAATATCAATCAAAGATTTAACATCATTTATGCCGAAATTCAGAGATTTTGGAGAGTAGCCTAATCCAGGCACTTTCAAACTAACAGGAATAGTCCCATTTCCACCATTTGAGGTTATGGATATATTATCTGTCCAAGCATTAGGACTTAAATCCTTTCTATTAGCAGTAACTGTAATATCTACTGATCCGCCAGAAACAACTGATCCTGTGGTCTGAGATAAAACTAACCAGGATTGTTGTTTTGATAGTGTCCAATTAAGTGTTCCAGAGCCTTTGTTAGTGATTGTGAACATTTTCTTTGTTTCTGATGTGCCAAAATCAAGAGATGCTGGTGTGAAAGACAAAACAGGAACAGATTCCACAATTGTCATAGTTACATTAACTTTTCCGCTACCGCCATTAGATGTGATTGAGATCGTCCCATTATATATCCCGGGCTTTTGATCTGACCTAATTACTGTTACTGTAATTTTGTGGGAATTTCCACCAGGTAATGACCCTTTTGTAGATGAAAGAGTAAACCAAGATTGTTGCTTTGTCAACTGCCAATCAAGCATTCCACCCCCGCTATTAGTAATTGTTAATTCCAATTGATTACTATTTGCGCCGAAATCCATAGATGATGGATTGAAAAATAACTTAGGATCAGGCTCCGGCACAGTCATTGAAACACTAACGCTTGCATTTCCACCATTAGAAGTAATTGAAATTGTATCATTATATAAACCTGCTTTAAGATCCGTTCTATTAACTACTACATTTATCGTTTGTGATTTGCCTGATGACAAAGAACCACTTGATGGAGAGATGCTAATCCATGACTTCTGTTTAGATGCTTGCCAATACAGCGTTCCACCACCTATGTTGGTAATAAGGATTGAACTCATTACTGGTGTTACTCCGAAATCCAGTGATGTAGGAGTTAATGCTAATGTTGGAGGTAGCGAACCTACAGGTACATCAGGAACAGAAACGGTATCTGATTTAGCTCCAGCATCTATTTTATGGGTGTTCACAGAAGTGTTAGATAATACAGATCCGATCATTAAGGATGACAAAATCAATATAAAGGAAATAATTCTACGCATAGCATCCTCCTTCTTTGTTATATAGTTCGTTAAAGTTAAAGATATATGGTTTATCCCATCATTGTCACAAAGGCTTCACAAATTATAGACTTATTATCTATTATCCATACAAATTGCAGACATTGATCATCCAACCGTCATGTTCAAGCACTGCGGAAATAGCGGAAACGCGGACTTTCTCATCCAAAGCATCATAGACCTCTTGGGCTATCTCTTCTGCTGAATCCCCTTCAACATTTAACGTATGTATCCAATTCTTATGCAGGTTCAATTCGGGAGCTTTTGGATTATCATAATCACCTGTATAAGTGCTAATAAGATCGATCATACCGGGAGTTCCTGCGTCAAGCGTTGCTATATCAGCCATCTTTCCCTCTGGCTGTGTCTTGTCCTCTACAACCATACTCAAAATTCGCTTTGCATGAGGGCTCGTTAATATTATCCCCGCTATTCTGGGGGTTTTTAAGCTATCTGGCTCAAATCCCATAGTATACATCGTCGCATACAGGGCATCGTGAATGCTCAATCCATAATGACAAATCAAGTTAAATATCGGGTCTGTCTGCTTGCCATTGCTCAATACCAATGTTCTGCTTGGAACATGAATGCTCATAGCACGGTATATGATCAAATCTTTGTTTTTCTCTTGCTCTGGCGTCAATTCACCCAATGGGGTTATTTGAACACTATTGCCAACGATAACCGCTCTACGTTGTTTGCTCATCTCTGAACGACCAGTCAAAGCATAAATAGCAAGTAATTTGCCTGATTTTGTCTGGCCAACACCAAGAATCCTGCCGGGATAACTCCCTTCACCTAAAATCTTTTGCATTTATGACTCCTCTCCTTCCTTTTCTGATGATTTTTCTTCTTTGGAAGCAAATTGTTTTAACTTATCAGCCATTTCTCTAAGACTTTTGTCAACTAAATAATTGATAGTTCCCTCTGGATAAGTGCCATCTTCCTTTAATTCACCAGCTTTTAACCCTGTCAGAATTTCCATGCCTTGATCAATAGTGCTAACAGGATATATATGGAATTTTCCATCTTTGACAGCTTGAACGATGTCCTCTCTAAGCATAAGGTTTTTGACATTCTTTTGCGGTATTATAACTCCCTGCTCACCAGTTAATCCTGCGGAAGCACAGACATCAAAAAATCCCTCTATTTTCTGGCTTGCACCGCCGATCGGTTGAATCTCTCCTCTTTGATTAACAGACCCAGTTACCGCAATGCCTTGTTTTATTGGGATACCTGCTATACTTGACAAAAGTGCATATAATTCAGTTGAAGACGCACTATCGCCTTCTACTCCTTCATAGGATTGCTCAAAACATATACTAGCAGACAACGATATAGGCTTATCTTGGGCATATTTTCCACATAAATAACCCGTTAGAATTAAAACTCCTTTGTCGTGAATTCTACCGCTCATCTTAGCTTCGCGTTCAATGTTAATAACGCCATCATTGCCTAAATAGGTTCGGGCAGTTATCCTTGATGGTTTTCCGAATATCCGATCGCCAAGTTGCACAATAGCAAGCCCATTGACTTGACCAACAACCGCCCCATCTGTATTTACCATTATTGTGCCTTCATCTATAAGTTCCTGAATCCTCTTCTCAATTTTGTTTGAACGATAGATTTTCTCGTCAATTGCCTTTTTTACATCGTCAGCATAGACGCGGTCTTTATTAGCTTTTTTTGCCCAATAGCTTGCCTCTCGGATAATATCTGCAATGTCTATAAATCTTGTTATTAATTTATTTTGATCGCCCGCTAACTCTGATCCATATTCAACTACCTTGGCGACCGCAGTCTTATGAAAATGCAAGAGATTTTCTTCTATACATCTTGCACATATAAACTTTGCATATTTGAGGACGTTCTCAGGTGTCCTGTCCATTAATATATCAAAATCCGCCATCACCTTGAATAATTTTTGGAAATCGTTATCTAATTCGTGCAGAAGGTAATATATATAGGGGCTTCCGATCAATATGATTTTTACGTCTAATGGTATCGGTTCAGGTTCAAGCGATATAGTGCTGAAAAGACTTAACTCTTGGGCAACTTCTGATATTTTAATTTCTTTACTGTCAATCGCTCTTTTTAGACCTTCCCAAGAGAAATAATTTCTTAAAAGGCTTTCCGCAGGTATGATCAAGAAACCGCCGTTAGCACGATGTAAAGAACCACCTTTTATCATAGTGAAGTCAGTTGTCAATGCACCAAATCTGATCTGACGGTCTATGCGTCCAAGCAGGTTAGGATAATTTGGGTTAGACTCAATTATAACAGGCGCTCCTTTGGTTTTGGAGTTATCAACGATCAAATTAACTTTATATTTGTTGAAAGAAGGTTGAGGCATCGGTATTTTCATTCCAAGAACCTCTGCTGATTCTCCCTCGCTCGGTTGTCGTCTAAAATCGTCTATATTGTCAATTACATCTTTTTTTACGTCATCAAGATAATCATTGATCTCATCTATACCTGAATATTTTTCCTTTAAATCATCTATGAAATGTCCAACCGCGAAGATAACAGTTTTCTGTTCAAGTTCATTGATCTTAGCTTTTGCTTCCTTTTCAAGGTCTCTGATCTTACGCATAGTAGCGGATATATTATCTTGAAATTCAGCAGCTTTTCTTTCAAGCTCTCTTCTTTGTTCTGGTCTTAACTGAGATATTTGTTGAGGAGTAAGAGGTTGTCCTTGGAACGCAGGGATAAGCATAAGTCCTGTCGGTCCTGTTTGTAATGAAAAACCCGCCGCTGTTGCTTG
>Ga0272448_1005757_pt1 | contig 13579 bp, 4 predicted proteins | sample YNPCB0191_FD_202220 | JGI IMG/M metagenome (GOLD analysis project Ga0272448, IMG submission 202220) | Hot spring sediment microbial communities from Yellowstone National Park, WY, United States - YNP-CB-019-1 | ecosystem: Environmental > Aquatic > Thermal springs > Hot (42-90C) > Sediment...
GGTACAGAGGCGCTCATCGGCGACCTGCTCAGGGACCGGGGGATCCGGATCGAAAAGGATCTGGAGTCGGACCAGGTCTTCGGCAGAAAGGCGGATCTCATACAGGTGTTCTTGAGCCTCTACTCCAATGCGTACAAGGCCATGCCCCAAGGGGGTGTGCTCACCGTCAAGAGCAGGCCGTACGCCACAAGGAGGGGGGAGAGGCCGTATACGGAAATCCTGGTGAGCGATACCGGCCACGGTATACCCCCTGAATCGCTCCCCAGGATCTTCGACCCGTCTTTCACGACATCGCAAGGCGCCGAGGGTACCGGGGTGGGATTGAGTCTCGCCAGGAGGATCCTCGAGGACCATCAGGGGAGGATCGATGTAGAGAGCGCAGTAGGAGGGGGCACGACATTCATACTGCGAATCCCCTCGGCGCCCGAGGGATACTGTGCGCACCATGGATGAGGTATGCGCGCCATGAAAAACGCCGATCGCATTCTCATCGTAGAGGACGAGGAGACGTACAGGGAGTTCCTCTACAGGACCTTGTGCGACGACTACTCTGTCGATCTCGCCCGCGACGGCACCGAGGCCGTCGGACTGCTCGGGTGCAGTCGCTACGACGCTGTTCTGTGCGACCTCAGGGTCCCGGGCGTACCCGGCAAGGAGGTCGTTCGCTTTGTACGGACTCAGGCCGACGAGCACATCGTCGTCATTGTCATCACAGGGTACGAAGACGACTGGCCGCCTGCAGAGGCCACGGACCAGCAGGTCTATTTCTACCTCAAAAAGGGCACGTTCACACCGCAGGAACTAAGGAAGATACTCTCCAACGGCCTCCTGCTGAGACACGCACTGCTCCAGAGAAGGCGCTACGAGGAGGAGCTCCTCCAGGCAAAGGCGGATCTCGAGCGCATCGTGGAAGAGAGAACGAGGAGCCTCAAGGAGTCCGAGGAACTCTACCGGAATCTTTTCGACCAAGCGCTCCTCGGCGTCTACGTGGCCCAAGACGGCGTGATCAGAGTGGCGAACAGAAAGCTCAGCCGGATCCTTTGCGCGCCCCCCGAAGACCTCGTAGGCAGCCCCCTGTCGCGCTTCATCGTCGCTCAGCGCCGCATCATGGAGGCCGAGGACGAGAAAGACGCAAGGGGCTCTCTATCGGTGCTCCAAGAAGTCGAGATTCGGACCCCGGAAGGCACGAGCCGGTACGCACTCCACTGCTCGGGCCCGGTCGCCCTCGGCGGTCAGGAGGCTCTCCAGGGTATTCTCCTTGACATCACGGAGTGGAGAAAGGCTGAGCAGCAGTTTCTCCAACATCAGAAGATGGAGAGTATCGGGACCCTGGTGGGAACCCTGGCCCACGAATTCAACAATATCCTGACGGCCATCTTGCCTCATGCCGAACTGATAAAACGCCACGTGAGAAACCACCCCTCGGTGACGCGCTCGGCGGATACCATCCAGAAAATGGGCGAGCGGGCGAGCGATCTGCTGCGCCAGCTTCTCGGCGTCACCAGGCAGCCCGAGTTCACCACGGCGAGGCTGAACCCCAACGAGCGAATCCGCGAATCCGCGAGGCTCCTCGAGGTAACCCTCGGCAGCGGCGTCGAGCTCGACGTGGACCTCGACCCTTCGGTGGGGCAGATCGATATCGACCCCAACCAGATGGATCAGATGATGCTCAACCTCGCCATCAACGCGCGCGATGCGATGCCTCAAGGGGGCAGGCTCAGGATCGCTACCAGGAAGCTCTCTTCACGGCCTTCGTGGGTGCTGGAACTCGACGGTGCAAGAGCACGCGGGTCCTTGGTCGAGATAACCGTTGCCGATACCGGCACCGGGATCGATCGAGGGATCATCGGGAAGATATTCGACCCGTTCTTCACCACAAAGGCGCCCGGCAAAGGAACCGGGCTCGGGCTTAGCACGGTCTACGACATCGTGAGGCGACACGGCGGCCACATTTGTGTGGAGAGCGAACCAGGCAAGGGGACCCTCTTCAGGATCGTCTTCCCGGCGGCAGAAAGTGAAAAGCCCGCAACGGCGCGAACCGAGGAGAAGGGCCGGCAGGCCGGTCTCACGGAACCCCACAGGCATCGAGATCTGGCTTTGTGAACGCTGGTGTGCGGGTAAGAAAATGTCCCGTCCCGCCCCACCCGCAGCCCGCCTCTCCTCTCCTCTCCCTCAGGGCTGGCCCACACCGACCCAGATGGGCGAACTCCAGGCGATCTCGCCATCCTGCTGGATGACGCGCGCGTAGTAGACGTCAATCGCAGCCCCAGGGGCGTCAACGACCGACCAACCCACCACATCGAGCCCCGGGTTCGTCAGGACAAAGGCAGCCGTATTGTTCTTGACGATCTCCACGGTGCTTATCTCGTCCACGGCGTGAACCTCTGTGACGATCTCTCGTACCGGGGCCTGCTCGAGTCTGCTGCCCATGGGTGCGCCGTTGATCGAGAACGCGACGAGGATCCGCGCGCCGGTCGTGGCCCATGTCCGGCGGTGGGACAAGGCGTCCCAGAGCGCCTCCCGTGTAAGCTCGTCGAGCCAGACGCCGGTATGGCCGAAGATGTCGCAATTGAAACGGCCCTTGCAGCCCTCGCCAGGGTTGCCGTTGTGATTGTCGCTCCCTGCAGTGAAACCTAAGTAGTAGCCCCGTGCGAGGGCGTCCTGAACCATATTGCCTCGCTGCTGCTCTGCATAATTGCGTGCGTCAAGATCGCAGTCCAGCCGATAGGGATTCCCCGCGTACTCCTTTATCCCCCAATGCGAGGCCATCTCCACGAGGAGTTCGAGGTCAGGTGCATGCTCGTCCCAGTCGATCCCTTGATTTCCAAGGACCCCCTTATGGAGGTGAGGGATGATCATGACCTCGCCTTCCGGTGCCGAGAGACGAACCTTATCGTGGAGCTCTTGAGGGATGTTATGATAGCCGATGAAAGGAGGGTCGTCGGCCAGGTAGTGGACATTGCGGTGGCCGTGCAGGGTGGAGGAGTTCTCGAAACCGAGCAGGGTAACAAAACGGCCGGGCTCGTAGCTCGCCCGCACGGCACTCTTTGTCTCCTCCCAGCTCTTCTCGCACAGGGCATTCAGCCCTACGTATACGCCATAATTCTTCATGCCCGTGTGATCGGTCACCCCTGCAAAATCCAGGTGCGCGACATCCCGTGCGTGGGCGAAATACTCGGCAACCGTTCCGATCCCGTCGGAAAGATAGGTGTGGCCGTGCAGGTCTCCCCAGTAGGGCAGCGCCTGCGGGGTCTCGGGGTACAGAATGGGGTTGACATTTGCCCTGAACCCTCTCGCATCGTCCCTGACCACGAGCCTGTGGATGCCGGCTCCGGGGAGGGCAATGTCCGTGACGTGCTTCATCCCCCTGTCCTCAGGGCCGAAGGTGAGTTCCCTTAGGAGAACACCGCTCACCCTGTCCCACACCCCCACAGTCCCCTGGTAGTCGGGCAGGGTGTTTCCCCAATAATCCACTGCGCGGACAATAAGGTCTGCAGTCCCCTCAGGGGAAACAAAGGACTTCGCATACGCCTTAAGGCCCCAGGGGTCATCGGGCAGCACCGTGAAGCTGACGCTCTTGTACGCGGGCAGTATCTCCTCGGCCAGGTAGTTCCTGAAATACCCGTCGCCGTCGAGATCCTCGTAAATGAATATCTCCGAGGCATCCTGGGCGAGCAGCGGGGCCTTTATCCCCGGCGAGCCTTGCGAGGTATCGCCCAAGATGATGAAAATGTGCTCACCCGCCCTTACCGTGCCTTGAGCCACACGAATCCCCAGGAACGAGAGAGGCCCTACCCCCATACCCAACTCGAGAGAGGCCTGCGCATCGGTAGAGGCAGTCACATAGAAGGGTGCTGAAGGGTTGCTTACTTGGAAGGGCGGCCACCCGGGGCCGACACGGTACGCAACCGATATGCCTCCACCCTGAGGTACCCCGGCCCTGCCCGCAGTATAGGTGAGCGCTATCGTGTAGTACCTGTATGCTTTGAGAGGCCCTGCCGGGCTCGCCAACGAGACGTCCCCCCCGAAAAAGCTCAGTTCGCCGGTAAGCTCGAGGATGTTCCCTGTCGAGCCTTCGGCAACGAGAAGGTTTTCCTTCCCGTCGATTGCCATGGCGCATGGCTGGTTGAGTCCCGAGAGAACCGTCATCGAGGCACCCTCAGGGGTGAGGGCCTTGACGCTCCCTGAGGTGGAATCGAGCAAAAAGAGATCGCCGTCCAGGTTGAGGCCGAGGGAAATCGGCCTGGTGCCTCCAGGCAGACTCACCGACCGCAGGATCTCCCCGGACTCGGAGACCCACAAGAGCCTGGCGCCCACTGCCGCAACGAGGGACCCTTTGTGATCCATGAGCATCGCCTGAGGTGCGGTCTCGAGCCCGTCGAGGAAGATATCGGCGGTGCGGTCAGGGTTTACCCTCAGGATGGCACCCGAGGTACCCCCTTGCGGGCTTTGTACCCCTGCGAAAAGGGCCTGGCCGATCTCGGACTCTGTCTCATCGGCCTCTAGAGGCGTAAAGATGGCAAGGCTCGCAAGGCCCTCGAGCAGAGGGCTTTGGTAATACATATCCAGGACGGGCGTGCCGTCGGCAGCTATCCGAATGGTGTATATGGAGTGATCCCCTGGCGAACCTACCAGATAGTACTGGAACTTGTTCGCGTAGGAGGTCACTGTGGCAGGGCCTGTAAGAGGCCCGGCAAGTGTCCGGAGCGCGGGTGCAGGGTCGATGCTCAGCTCCTTGATGTATCTTTGTTGAGAGCCGCTTTCCTTTGTCACTACCACCATCTCGTTCGTACTGAAACTCAAGGCAGCCTGTTCTATCCCTTCGAGTCGATGGATGGTCCCCAGATGAAAGAGGAAAAAGGCAGCCGTCTGTTCCAGGGTGGTTCCGCTGTGCGGGTCCTCGATAGAGGCGACAAGTGTGTTTCTGCCCGGAGTCGCCTCCAGGGCGTCGGCCCTTGCTTGGGAAAAGACGATGTCGAACCGAGCGGTCACATCCTCCCCATTGAGCAGGCATCTGAACGTCTGTGGATCCCCGCTGCCCAGGGAAATCACGACCGAAATACGGTTGTCGTTTGCCACGACCGCAGACCCGTCTGCCGGCTTGACGATGGCGAACTGAGCCTGGCATGCGGCCAGCACGAGCGGGGTGAGCAGAGCGAACAGGGTCATGCAGCAAGGGCACATCTTGCTTCTTGGTTTCACGATCGAGCCCCCCGTTTTCTTAGCCCCCGCAGGGCACGTGTGAATGGGCTTCCTGATATAACTTTTTCTAGCATGATTCTACCTTACCCCACATTCGCCCTGCCGATCAATCAAAAAACGGGGAGGGGAGCCGGCAGTGGGAGGAGGGGGGGAGGGGGCCTGGCCTCTGGCCTCTCCGGCTTCACGGCCTTGGACTCAAAGGGCGCCCATTCTTTTTAGATGGATGAGAAGGGTGGTAATCGCCGCCGGCGTCACCCCTGAGATGCGGGATGCCTGCCCGATGCTCACAGGCCGTATCCTCGAGAGCTTCTCGCGCACCTCGTTCGAGAGCCCCTGAAGAGAGGAGAAATCGAGCGAGTCCGGCAGTGCAATATGCTCCATCTTTCGGAATCGCTCGACCTGCTCTCTCTCCCTCTGGATATAGCTCGAGTATTTCACCTGGATCTCGACCTCTTCCCACACCGCAGCATCGATCCCCTCCACATCGAGAGAGAGCACGCCGAGTTCGAGTATCTGCGGGTAGTGCACACCGGGCCTCCTGAGAAGCTGTGCGAGGCTCGTAGGCCCTTTGAGCGGCTCTATGCCCTTGTCCTTGAGCCTCGAGGTGGTACCGGCATCGGGCTTGAGGACCGTCTTTTCCAACACATCCAGGATCGTCTCGATCGCTCTCTCCTTTTTTCTGCACGCCTCGTAGTGCTCTTTGGCGACGAGCCCGCGCTCGTATCCTTTCCTGCAGAGGCGAAGGTCTGCGTTATCCTCTCTGAGCAGCAATCGATACTCTGCCCTCGAGGTAAACATCCGATAAGGCTCCGAGGTACCCTGCGTGACGAGATCGTCGATAAGCACGCCGATATAGGCCTCGGAGCGATCCAACACGAGGGGAGGCTCCCCCCTGAGTTTTGCGACGGCATTGATGCCGGCAACGAGCCCCTGGGCCGCGGCCTCTTCGTACCCGGAGGTGCCGTTGATTTGACCTGCGAGAAAAAGGTTCTCTATGTGCTTGACCTCCAGCCACGGTGTCAGCTGCGTCGGATAGGCGAAATCGTATTCGACCGCATAGCCTGGCCTCATGATCTCGACCCGCTCGAGGCCCGGTATCGTCCTGAGGAAAGCGAGCTGGATGTCCACAGGCAGGCTCGTCGCCAACCCGTTCGGGTAGAGTTCCCTGGTTCCGTACCCCTCTGGCTCCAGGAAGACCTGGTGACGCCCCTTTTCAGGGAATCGCATGACCTTGTCTTCGATGGAGGGGCAGTACCGCGGCCCTACCCCCTTGATGATCCCGGTGTACAGAGGCGAGCGATCCAGCCCGGATCGTATGGCGGCATGGGTGTTCTCGTTGGTGTAGGTGATGTAGCAGGGAACCTGGGGCTGACTGATACAGTGTGTCGAAAAGGAAAACGGCCTTGGGTGCTCGTCTCCGTACTGGACCTCGAGCCCCTGGAAATCGACTGTCTTGGCGTCGATCCTCGGTGTGGTCCCTGTCTTGAGCCTCCCGAGCTCTATGCCGACAGAGGCCAAACTCTCCGAGAGCCCCACAACGGTGACGTCCCCTGCCCGTCCCCCTGGGAGCGACGTAAGCCCGATATGCATCAAGCCTCTCAAGAACGTCCCGGTCGTCACGATGACCGTCCGGCTAAGAAAGCGAACGCCCTGCTGGGTCTCGACACCGCAGGCCTTCCTGCCCTGGACGAGAATGCGCTCGACAATGGCCTGCTTGAGGTCCAGTCCAGGCTGGTCCTCGAGGGTTCTCTTCATGTAGAGGCGGTAGAGCTGCCGGTCGGCCTGGGCCCGGGAAGACCGCACTGCAGGGCCCTTGCGCTTGTTGAGCACGCGAAACTGGATCCCTGTGCGGTCGATGGCGCGGGCCATCTCGCCGCCCAGGGCGTCGATCTCGCGTACGAGATGTCCCTTGGCAAGGCCGCCTATGGCGGGGTTGCACGACATCAGGGCGACCGTGTCCAGGTTCGCCGTCAGTACCAAGGTCCTCGACCCCATGCGTGCGGCCGCAAGCGATGCCTCGCAGCCCGCGTGACCGGCACCGATCACGATGACGTCGTACGTGGTGTCGTAGGTGATCATGGGTACTCGTGCGTGTCCCGGCCGGGCGGCCGGAGTCTCATCTGTGCGGGGCGAACCGCGCTGTCCGTCTGCTAGGGTGTCCCCTCCCAAAAATCGCAGGCATTGACAGGGCGACCGAACAGATCCTTTCGATTTTCAAGGCAGGCGGCATTGTCCGACGATCTTTTGCCCAAAAGCTCTGCTGAGCGACTCTGGAAGTACCTCCCTATCAGATAGATCATGTACTGATCAAGGTTGAAGGCCTTGGTCGGCGCGCTGAGGAAAATACCGTGACGGTCCTCTGACTTCATGGCATTGTCATACACCATGATGTTGGGGATCCTCAACCCCGAGTATTCCCCTCGAGGGTAGTTTCGCGATCCCGCACCTGGTGTCGGGATGGTCTTCCTCAAAAACCTCGTCTCGTAGCTCGATCCTGCCTTTGGGTAGAAATCCTCCAGGTGCGGCGAGTTGAACACGAACTCCTGGCATCTGCCGCCGGGGTAGGTCCCGAAACGGCAATCATCGTCCTGGCCCTCTGCGAGGTTGTCAGGGTCGAAGTAGTCCCCTTTGCCCATGCTTTGAAAACGATGCATGCGGGGGATCGCCTCTGCGAGCCAGTGAGTCACCAGCATATCGTTCTCGGTACGGTTGTCGTAGACGTCCACCGGATTCCCGTAATCGAGGATACGTGCCGCCCTTGCCAAGGTAAGGCCGGTATTGACCGGCACCTTCATATCGCCGAGCGTGTGAATAATGAGGGCGCTCTTGGGCTTTCCCGAAATCAATGGGTCCCAGAAGTAATGAGGGGCATAGTTCACCGGGTCTGCAGGGTCGAGGATCATCTGAGCCAGGCCGAGGAGACGCCGCAAATCAGGGGAGTTCCTCTTGTGACCATACCCTCTCGCCTTGCTCGCGATCTCAGTCTCCCAGACCAGGTTCTTTGTGGACCCCTCGAAAATCTCTACCACGAGTCTGTCGCCCACATCGGCCGGGATCGTCACGCGGAACCCGAGCATTTCGTGGCCGTCGAGGTCATACCCAAAGGAGACCACGCCTGCGCTGTCTTCCTCGCCGTTGGAGAGATTCCGCACATGCACCACATCCCCTTTGTTCAGTGCGGGCAACGGGGCGATGACCTCGATCTTCTCCAAGGTCCCGTCCAGTCGATCGTAGGCGAGGTACCACCCGTCGCCGCCGGTGAACTCGCTCTCGTCGCAGACATCGTAGTAGGTCCACCTTCTGCACAGATCCTTCTTGGCGCCGCCGATGATCATAGGGCCGAGCAGTTCGAGATAGACAGCCTCCCTCACCCCCTCGTTGCTCGTCCTCATGCCCACGTCAAAGACGCCTCCCCCGCCTGATATCGGGGCCACTGAGCTGATACCGGGCTCGACCGCCTGCAGGATCGATACGATGAAGGCCCCCATGGACTGCCCCATGGCGGAATAGTTCTGCCTGGCCGGGTCGTCGGGGTCGTCGGGGTTGCACCCCGTCCGGCCGGCAACGCAAGGCCCGCCGACATCGACGACCCCATCGGCGTTGAAATCCCCGGCAAGCTCGGGTGTTCCGTCCTTGTCGAGATCGAAGGACCAGCGCCGCCTGCCGTCAAAGGCCCTCAGGACGCGCACTGCCTGCAAATAGTCCACCACCGCCTGGCGGACGATGTCCCTGGTATGGAACGATTGCGCAGTCCAGAAGTCCATTCCCGAGACAAGAACGCCCTCGTCGTTGACGAGCTTGGCCCTGCCCGAAAGGAACGCGCCCTTGAAGAGAGGGGTCTCCGAAAACCGCAACACCATGCATTTCGCCGGGCAGGCCCCCGGTGTGGCGCACTTGGGCGTTGCGGGGTCTGAGTACGCCATGCACTCTTGAAAAAGATCCTCCGCACCAGGACTGTCCGGATCGTATCGTACGACGAGCTTCGAGAGGGCCTTCAAGATGACGTCGCGAAATGGCCCTAATTGCATGAGGATTTCGTCGACGCTTATCTCGTTGCCCTGCTCGTCCTGCGCGATCTGGTCCAGAGAGCCGGCCAGATTGCTCAGCTCTGCCGGCGGGCCATGACCGGTTTCGTCCATGGCAAAGGTGGCCAGCCCGAAGCGGGCGAGGTGACACGCGAACCCCAAGGCCTCCATCTTGCTGCCCGAATACCCGTGGCCATAGAAGGCGACCGGGAACGGCGGGTCAGGGTACCAGGAGGGGACTGGGTGGTCAGGGCCCCTTTTCTTCGGGACGCACAACCAGAACGGGACACTGTCTTCGCCCACACGGGCCCTGCCGGTCCGGTAATCGATGTCGAAGTGGCTGTCAGGAGTGTCGAGAAACAGGGGCGTCTTGAATGTGCCCACCACAAAATAATCGACGTACCGTTCGGTGTCCTCCAGCAATGTCTGGATCATGGGGATAAGATCCCCCATGTCGATCCACGAGAAGGTCATCGCGGTGAGGACGATGCTGAAAAGCTCCTTGAGGTTCTCCGGCTTTATGATGGAGGTGTTCCCGTTTTCCCCCAAACCGCTCACTCTGTGATCCATGACCGCCTCGAGATCCGGCGGGAATCTCTCCGAAAGATACGCGAGCGGCCCTGACCCGTTGAGACCGGCCCGTATGACCTCCAGCCCCTGGGTGATGCTCTGTGTGGTAAAGTGCCAGGTAAAGGCCACATCGGAAAGGGCGAGCCCGTAGCGAGGCAGAATCTCATCGAGTACCTGCAAGGATTCGGTCTGGGTGGAATGATTGATCACGCCGAATGGGGAGCGGATCGGGTTGCCCTCCTGGTCCCTTATCCCATAGGTGAGAACGACAGCGTACCTGCGGCGCTGCTCGAGGGGGATGAGAGGCTTCAGGATCAATGTGTTGGTTTCGTACTCGAACGTGGTCACCAGCCGAGTGTCCATCGTCTTCAAATCCCACGCCTGTGGCTGCGGGCAGATGTCGGGGTGGGGAGACCCATTCGCAAAACAGGCCGGATTGTAACACTCCGGGTAAGGCACATTGGGGTGATCGAGAATGCCGTCGAAATCGGTATCCTCGTATGGATCGAGCACGCCATTGCAGTTGGCATCCTCCTCGACACCTTCGAACAACAAGTTGTCTACCATCCACCTGTAATCGAAATGAAAGTAGCCGAAGTCATACTCCTCCCTCGGGTGCTGATCGCTGTGAGGGATCCCTTCTATGAACACCGGGAAGTTGGTGAGCACCGGACTCTCGTACGGCGGGAAATCGAGAGGGATCCGTTCGCCGAAACGGGGTGACGCAGGGTCGATGTCGAGCACATAGACGGTTCGTTCATTGACGGTGCGCAGGTCCAAGGGCCTTTCGAAAGAGACCGTAATAGGGGCGAATGTCCCAAAGCCGTCGAGGTGGTTCATATTCTCGCGGATGTTCTGTTCCAGGGAGGTCGGCGCCCTCATGCGGATGTTGATCCGCCTTCCGGTAGGGCTCGCCGGGTCTATGACCGTCGCGATATCATTGGGAAACGGTATCTCGGGCATGGGCTCTGCGAGAGGGTCGAATTTTATCTTGGTCCCGTCCACATGAGCAGTCCGGGCCAACCCCCGATCGCCGAGGTCGCCTTCAGAACCGCTCAGGCAGCCTACGGCGACACCCCATAGTACGAGTGTTGCGACCTCCAGACAGATCTTTGTAGCTGCATGGCCGTTCGGTCTAAAGCGCACGTCGGTCTTCTCCTTGCCTCGCATTGGCCTTTGCACTGCATGATGACAACCCTGGCGACGAAAACGCGCCAGAGCGGTCCACACCCGGCCTCTTGCGGCCCAGCCCCTTCATCGTTGCGGCCGCCGGATCCGGCACGATCACGGCTCTGTCATCGGGCATGCCTCGTCGGTCAGCATGCAGTCCCATTCTGGTTCCCACAGCCTTCCTCCGCTCCCGAGAAATGCCCCTGCCTGGTTTTGGGCATATCTCGTGTACACCACGTACGCAGGGCCGCGGGGGAGCCCGAAGAACTCGTGCTTCTTGGCGAACGGGAAACGAACGAGCGCCTTCCCTGCCCCTGTGGCCACAGCTGGGAACGGCCCGACGGGCTCGCACACCGAGCAGTAGTCGGCGGCGCCGGGAGGAAGCGGGGTCGGCAGGGGACAGGTAAACTCGGGCGCCTCTACGCTGGGCCTTGTGCAGTTGTTGCCGTCGCGATCGTCCACATCGTACAGAGGGAAATACTCCGGTGCCGACGGCTGGTCGTAGCCGAGCATCACCTGCCTCTGGATCAGGGCCTCGTTCCTCTCCATTGCCTCCCTCATCCCTGTTCTCAAATCGCCCAGAAGCCCTCCAGCGCGGGCCAGGGCGATATGATTGTTTATAGGCACGGTGAGATCGCCGGGGTCGGAGAGCTGCAGGACGTTCTTTGGCGGGTTGCCGGGCAACGGGTCCATGAACCAGTGGGGTGCGTAATTTATGGGGTCGCCCGGTTCCATGGTGATTTGGGCAAGCCCCAGGAAGCGGCGGAAGCGCGGGGTATTTCTGTCGAGCCCGAAGCCCCTGAAGGGATACGGGCAGACAAGTTCGATACGGTCAAGCTCCGTCCCGTCCGTTCCGTAGGAGGTCAAGAGGATACGGTCCCCTGCGTCAGCCGCCACACCGATCGTGAAGGCGCCTGGGAGGCCCCCACCGGCGTCCACTGAAACCCATTTGTCCTCACCGTTGCGGGGGTTCAAGCCGTAGACGCGGCCACCGGGTTGGACCTCGAGCTTCCACGCCCCGTCCCCGTCGTTCTTTATCAGGTTGTTTTCGAACCGGAGCGTGGCGACCGTGCCGCGCTCGTCAGGCAGGCCGAGAATCACCGGGCCGAGGACCTCGTAGTAGACCCTGTGCATGACGTCCTTGAGCTCGCTTCGAAGCATCACATCGCTCAGCCCCCCTCCCGGGACAATGGGTACGCCGGCGGTGATGCCGGGCTCGACCCCCAGGACGATACTGGTCACGATGCCGCCCAGAGAAATACCTGTTTGGTAATACTCCTGCGGCCTGCCCGAGGCGTCGACCGTCCCCCCCACATCGAGCCTTCCGTCCAGATTGAAGTCGCCGGCAAGAAGGTGGGCTTGTATCTCTTCAGGGGTCGCCGCCCGCGGGTCGGCAACAGCAGGCGGGACCTTCTCCTGACTCAATGACTTGAGGATCCGCAACAACCGCATCAGGTCGATCACTGTCTGTCGGACGACGTCCCTCGTACTGAAGGTGTCCGCTGTCCAGAAGTTGGCCCCGTTGTCCGGGTATCCGTCCCCGCTCAGGTCGATGGCTCTCCCCTTGACCATCAACTCGTTCACGAACCCGATCCCCAAGAGCTTATCGAGTATCTCGCCGACCGTATCACCGATGGGCCCCTGGAGACCCAGGAGACGGCCCACGATCTTGAGGAGCGGTACCTGAAGGTCCTCGGGGATCCCCGAGAGCGCATCGAGAAGGTCCTTTGGGGTCAGTATAGGCCCGTGCCCCACCGCATCGATCCCCATCACTGCGATCCCATGCTTGGCCAAGGTCTCGGCTGCAGCCAGGGACTCGAAGCACACACTCTGGTTCCCGTGGCAGTAGAGGGTCACAGGGAAGGGCGGCTTGAACCTTTCCGTCTCCTTGGGTACCGAAAGCACGAACGGCACCTCCTCTTCCCCGACCACGGCGGTTCCCCTCTCGAGATCCACATCGAAGACAGTGTCGCCCGTGGCGCGAAAGTTCGGGGTCTTGAAGGACCCGAGCACGATGTAATCAACGTCCTTGAGATCGAGCGGTACTCCTTGAAGATCAGGGATGAGCGGGGCGATCACGTTGAAGAGAATAGTGAATACCTCCGCATTCAGGAGGTAGCTGTTCCCGTTCTTGGCAAGCAACGGGACACCGAGGTCTGCCACCCGGTGGAGCTCGGCTGGGTATCGCTCCCTCAAGAACGACAGAGGCCCTTGGCCGTCCATGCCCCGCCGTACCTCGTGCAGGAGGCGAGTCACCGTCTGGGTGGTGAACACCCACGCAAAGGCGATATCCCGGGGTTCTATCCCCTGAGCCCGGAGCAGGGGGAGCGCCCTTTCCAGTCGATCTATCTGGGTGGCGTGCGCCACGTAAGGGAATGGGGACTCTATCGCCTCCCCGTCCGTTCCCCGTATCCCTTTGGTGAGAATGACCGCATACTCAGTTGCCTCCCTCAACGGTATCACAGGCCGGATGAGGAGCGTGTTGGTCTCGAATTCATAGAACGTGACCATTTCCTCACTGCCGTCGCCGTCGAGGTCGGCCACGTTATCCGGCGAGAAAAGGAGCTGTTTCTCGCCTGCATAGGGGAACGGGTGATCGTTGGGGAACGGGA
>Ga0272448_1005758_pt1 | contig 13578 bp, 8 predicted proteins | sample YNPCB0191_FD_202220 | JGI IMG/M metagenome (GOLD analysis project Ga0272448, IMG submission 202220) | Hot spring sediment microbial communities from Yellowstone National Park, WY, United States - YNP-CB-019-1 | ecosystem: Environmental > Aquatic > Thermal springs > Hot (42-90C) > Sediment...
CCTGAATCGGGTTCGGCATGGACGGGATTTCAGCACGACTGAACCAGTTCGCGGACGGCTCTCGTTGACCGTGGGGGAATTGATTGAGTATAATACTTTGGGTTTATAGCGGCCCGACGGAAAGGCACCACCCATGCCCAGGGCTCGGTCATCCACAACCAGACGCAAAACCACGAGGCGGTCAAGGCGCGCGACAAGGCCGATTCCGATATTCGATATTATCGGAGTGCTTCTGATCGCGTTCGGACTGGTCACGCTCATTTCGCTTTTCTCCGACGATGCCGGAATGCTGGGGCGGTTAGCTCCGCTGACGCGCAGCTTCGTGGGCATAGGGGCGTATATTATCCCGTTTCTTGTCGGCTTGTTCGGCGCGTTTTGCATTGTCGGGCCGCTGAAGATTATCCCGCGCAATATCGTAATCGGCAGCGTTATGGTGTTCACGGCGATCGTGGGGTGGGCCTCGCTGATGGAGGGAATTCCGCCCGAACTGCACAAGCTGCGTGCCGCCGGCGGCTACCTCGGCAACGGCATTGCATGGACGGTTCATAAGGCGGGTGGAAACGCCGCCGGCTACATACTGCTGGCCGCTCTCGCCCTCATCGGCACGATAACGATCGTCGACCGCCCGCTGGCGAATCTTATCGACTGGGTCCGCCTGACCTGGAGCGAAGCTTCACGCGACGCAGCCGAGCGTGCGCGAATGCGGCGCGAGGCACGCGAGAAGCGCGGGTTGCCGGGCCGAGACAAGACGCCGCGGCTGGGCAAGGACGGGCCGGTTGTCGTCACCGAGAGCAGAAAGCGCACGCTTGCCAGCATATTCGGAAAGAGCGAGGAGCCGGAGCCCGAGCATAATAAGACGGCGGTCAAGGTCGTCGGGGCAAAAAACGGCCCCGACGGATCAGCCGGCGGGCTAGCCAACGGATCGTTGAACGGTGAGGCCACGGAGTACGGCGAGTTCCAACTGCCCCCGACCAGCCTGCTGGACGAGCCGCCTCCTCCTCCCCAGCGAGTGGAAAGCGAGCTGAAGAACAACATCGAGATCATCGAGCGCACGCTGGCCGAGTTCAAGGTGGAGGCAAACGTCGTCGAGATCGCATGCGGGCCGACCGTCGCCCGCTACGAGATTCAGCTCGCGCCCGGCATCAAGGTGAACAAGATCGTCAGCCTCGCGGACAATCTGGCGATGCAGCTGGCCGCGATCGACGTGCGTGTCGAGGCTCCGATTCCAGGCAAGTCGGCGATAGGCGTCGAGGTACCGAACAAGAATCGGGGCATGGTGGTGCTGCGCGAGATAGTCGAAAGCAAGCAGTTCAGGGAACACGAGTCGAAGCTGGCGTTCGCTCTGGGCAAGGACGTTTCCGGCAAGCCGGTAGTCGCGGACCTCGCCAAGATGCCGCACATGCTGGTGGGCGGCGCGACGAACGCAGGCAAGAGCGTTGGTCTGAATTCGCTGATCGCGAGCCTGTTGTTCAGGGCGACGCCCGACGAGCTCAAGTTCGTTCTTATCGACCCCAAGCGCGTGGAGCTGAGTTTGTTCGACGGCATTCCGCACCTTGCCTGCCCGGTGGTCAAGGACGTCAAGCAGGCAGCGAGCGTGTTGCGAATGGTTGTCCAGGAAATGGACAGACGATATGAGTTGTTTGCGCGAAACGGCGTGCGCAATATAGACGGATACAACGAACGGGTTGAAGACGGCGAGCGGATGCCGTACATGGTCGTGGTAGTCGATGAGCTTGCCGACCTGATGATGCAGTCGGCCGCAGAGGTCGAGGCCTCGGTGCAGCGGCTGACCCAGCTTGCTCGCGCGACGGGCATCCACGTGGTAATCGCGACGCAGCGCCCGTCGGTGGACGTGGTAACGGGAGTGATCAAGGCCAACATATCGTCGCGGATGGCATTCGCGTGCTCTTCGTATCACGACTCCAAGACGATCCTGGACCAGAAGGGCGCCGAGCGGCTGGTCGGGCGCGGGGACATGCTGTTCCTGCCGATAGACGCATCCAAGCCAACGCGAATCCAAGGCTGCTACATATCCGAGCGAGAAATCGAGGTGCTCTGCGACTTTCTCAAAAACCAGCGCAGGCCGGTGTATACCATCCAGCCGGGCGCGTTTGCCGAAGGTAGTGGAGGCGGTGGCGAGTTCGAGGACGCGTTCACCGACGAGTTCTACGAGCCGAGCGTGCGGTTCGTCGTGAGTACGGGCTACTGCTCCACCTCGATGCTGCAGCGCAAGTTCAAGATCGGCTACACGCGGGCGGCGCGGATCGTGGATGCGATGGAGCAGGCGGGAATCGTCGGCGCGCTCGACGGCGCCAAGCCGCGGCAGGTGCTTATTTCGCGTTCAGACATCGAGGCGGTGCTCGGAGGCAGTCGCGGCTTGCCGTTTGCTGGTGAGGACGAGGAGGAGGACTACGTGCCCCCGGCGGAGGTAGTCAACCTCAACGACCAAGACGAAGAGGAAGAGGAGTGAGGGATTGTGAGTTATGAATTATGAGTTGTGAATTGACCATAACGCCCGCTTGCTGATTCACAACTCATAATTCATCATTCATAATTGCCGCCGACCAAGCCCTTGGCAAGAGTTAGCTTAGTGAGTCTCGGTTGTCCCAAGAATCTGGTGGATTCGGAGGGAGCAATCGGTGAGATAGTCGGCGCGGGGCATGAAATCGTCAGCGATCAGTCCCGCGCGGACGTGATAGTCGTCAACACGTGCGGGTTCATCGAGAGCGCTCGGCGTGAGTCGATGGAGGCCATACGCCGCGCGCTGAGATACAAGAAACGCGGCAGTTGCAGGGCCGTTATCGTGATCGGATGCCTGTCACAGCGATTCGGCGTGGAGAACGTTGACGCGTGCTTTGGCATCAGTCACACGGGCAAGCTGGCCGACGCGATCGAGCAGGTGCTTGGCGGCAGACGCGTGCACGATGTCGCGTGCCCGACGGAGCAGTGGCTGGAGCCGGAGGCACGGGTCGTGTCGACCCCGCCGTGGACGGCATATCTGAAGGTATCGGACGGGTGCTCGAACCGGTGCGCCTATTGCGCGATCCCGGACATTCGAGGGCCGTATCGGAGCAGGCCGGAGCCCCTGATACTCGACGAAGCCAAACGGCTCGCGGATGCGGGGGTGCGCGAGGTCGTGCTGGTCGGCCAGGACTTGACACAGTACGGCCAGGAGTGGAGGACGGAGGCCGGTGCGCGGGGAAGGTCGGAACCGTCGCTTGCCGGGCTTGTCGCGAAACTCAATGACATCAGCGGACTTCGTTGGATCAGGCTGATGTATTGCTATCCGACGAAAGTGACGCGCGAGCTGATCGAAGTAATCGCGGGCTGCGAGCGGGTAGTAAAGTATATCGATCTGCCCTTGCAGCATGCGGACGACGACATTCTGCGCGCGATGAACCGGCGCGGGAGCGCCGACGTATACGAAAAGGTGATTTCGGACCTGCGCGCGGCGTGTCCGCAGATCGCCGTCAGAACGACTTTCATAGTGGGCTTTCCGGGCGAAACCGAAGAGGAGTTTGAGAGAGTGCTGGGTTTTGTGGAGCGCGTGCGGTTCGACAGACTGGGGGCGTTCGTCTACTCTCGCGAGCAGGGCACGCCGGCTGCCCGGTTGGACAAGCATGTGCCGCGCAGCGTCGCCCGGGCGCGCTATGAACGGCTGATGCGTCTGGCCCAGGTCATCTCGCTTGATCGCAATCGACAACTGATCGGCAAGAGGGTGGAGGTGCTGGTCGAGGGCGCGACCGGTGACGGCATGTTTGGCAGAAGCTATCGCGACGCGCCCGAGATCGACGGCCTGGTCTACCTGCCCGGCAGCGATGCCGAGCCCGGCAGCTTCGTTCAGGCGGCGATCGTCGACGCTGCAGAATATGACTTGGTTGGAAGATGTGAATGTTAGAATGTTGTGGAGCCGTGGTTATGTCTCACGTCGCAACCCTGACATCTTTGACAATTCCAACCTTCTAACAGGAAAAACGGAGGAACCATGAGCAAATCAGCAACCAAGCTGACAAACGAAGAGACCGTGCGCGAGACGGCAAAGCTGTATTTGGCCGACAAGATATACCTAACGTTGCTCGGCAAGGCTCAGCCGGCCAAGCTGCGCCAGGTCGTAAAATCCATCGACGTCAAGGGCGTCACGCCGCGGTTGGTGCGGAGCGTGATGGCCGAAAGCGACCGGTTCGAGTCGGTGGACCGAAGGTGGGCGCCGTCGATAAGATACGAGGACACCAAGAGGCCGTTCGAGCAGGTGCTTAAGGATCTGCTCATCAGGGCAGGAATACCCGTCCCTATCGACCTGATCGCGCAGGAACTCGGCCATATCTACGGCCGCCCGCCGGAAGCTTATGAGCAGATGCTGCCGCGAATTCTCAGCGACAAGGAAAGGTTCTTCAACGCCGGTGCACTCGGGTACGGTCTCGCGCAGTGGCTGCTGGAACCAACGTCGGACGACGAGGCCGACGTCATATTCGACAACTACCTCTCGCAAGAGCAGGTGGACGAGTACTCGGGGTTGTGTCCGGAGGTCGAGTGGAACGCCGACAAGATCGCCGAGTGTGCCGAGGCGGTGCTCGAGAAGTGCAAGCAGCCCGTGCCGGTGAAGATTCTCGCGCTGATGGCCTGGCGCAGCCTGCGTGAAGACTTCGATCCCATCGATTTCTACGCTCAACTTGTCTCGGGCGACCAGATTCTGCTGCTGAGCGATCAGAAGACGTATGCGGCGTCTGTCGAAAAGGACTTCGTCGCTGCGCTCGGCAAGCTCGCCGAGGAGGTCGCCGCGTTGCCGATGGAGGCCGAGGAGGAGGAAGAGGCCGAAGGGCCGGTAGCGATCACCGACACCGACAAGGAAGAGATGGTCGCCATGATCCTCGACAAAGGTTCCGCGACCGCAGAGGAGATGATCGAAACCGTCCTCGAAGTCAGCCCGGACGAGCCCGCATTTGCGGGCACGCTGGAGCTGCTCAAGGCCGCGCTTGAGGGCGATGAGCGCATAATGTGGCTGGGCGGGACGACCTGGGGCAAGGTCATCACCTTCCCGGACGAAGTCAAGCAGATTCCGGCTTCGCTGATCGTGCCTCCGACGCCGGTATTCGAGACGCCCGAGGGCGACCTCTACGACCAAGAGCTTGAGATCGAAGGCTTCGAGGGCGATTTGAAGTCGGCGATCTACGATCCACTCGTGGAAGATGTCACCGACGAAGACCCCGCCCTGACCAACTACCAGCCCAACGCAGATTCCCAGCGTTGTGTGCTGAAATACCATCACAAGATGGAGGGCACGTTCCCGCTGTGCCAGATCAACCCGGAGTTCTTCGGCCCTGCTCCGGAGATCATCCCGATCACACTTGTCGAGGATGGCAAGCGCAAGCAGGCGTATGTCAACAACACTACTCGCCTGATCTACGGACTCAAGGACTTCTTCAAGGACATCACCGAGGTATCCGGGGCTGTATTTCACATCGAGAAGACCGCTAGGCCGGGCGAGTTCCGGTATCGCTACGAGGGCGAGACCGAGGAGCAGCTCGCGATCGACGTGCAGCGTTCGCTTGAGATTCTCGACATACGGGCAAGGTTCGAAAGCCAGGACATGCCGCTTTTCGACGTGATTACCGAAATCCTCGAACAGCATCGGCAGGGCATGACCTTCGCGCAGCTCGTCAACGAGGTCAACCTGGTGCGGCGGACGTCGAGGCTGGTGATCGCGTCGATCCTGAGCTCCTATCACTGCTTCCACACCCGCGGCAAGTCCGGGCTGTGGCAGTTCGACGAAAAGAAACGCAGCCAGGGATTCAACAAGACTAAGCGGAAGTATATCAAAAAGGGCTAGCTCAAAGTGTGGAGTGCGGCGGCTCGACGCCGCTTTCGGCTCGGGGGTGGCGGTCCGCGGATCGCCACCCTTTGTGCTGATACGAACAAACCCGGACGATTGGAGGGGCGATGCTGGTAGACAAGAGAATCAAACCCAAACTTGAAGCGGCGCTGGAGCGCTACCATACGCTCGTTTACGAGGCCGTCGCCGATGTGCCGATGCAGATGGCCGAGACGGAGGAGCATCTTCGGAGCCCGATGGAGGCGCAGCAGAAGCTTCAGTGGCAGGAAGCCGAGCCGGGCGCGAAATGGGGCAAGGCGTGGAGCAGTGCGTGGTTCAGGGGCACTGCCGTGTTGCCTGAGGCATGCGAGGGCCGGGAGGTGTTCGTCGGAGCGAAGATCGGCGGGGCCGAGCGGCTGTTGTTCGTGAACGGCATCGCCGCAGGATTGCTCGATTCGTACGAGGCGGGCGATCCGCTGCCGCATCACGCGGCCAAGCGGGCATGCGCGAGCGGCAGCGCGGGTCAGCAACTGGACATCGCGATTGAGTCCTACGCGGGACATCCGCAGAACCCGAGCGAAGACGACGACAGATACAGGCAGACGTTTACGCGCGTCCAGCTCCTGCTGCGCCGGGACGACGTCAAGGACTTTTACCTTGACCTACGCACGCTCCTGAACATGATGGGCTATCTCGACCCCAACAGCCTGCGCTACAACAGGATCATGGTCGCCTTCGAGGAGGTCTACAAAATACTGCCTCAGATTCCGGCGGAAGTGAGCGAACAGCAGTGGCGGCCGGCCGTAAACGCGGCCCGCGAGATACTGCGGCCGCTTTTGGAGGCTAAGAACGGCGATACTATGCCCTTCATAGGTCTGACCGGCCATTCCCATCTCGACACCGCCTGGCTATGGCCCCTCGACGAGACAATCCGCAAGGCCGCGCGCACGTTTTCTACCGCACTTTCCATGATCGAGCAGTACCCGGAGTATCGGTTCCTTCAGAGCGCGCCGTGCCACGCGGACTGGATGCGCGTGCATTACCCGGAGATATTCACACGCATCCGCAAGGCGGTCAAGGAAGGCCGCTGGGAGCCCAACGGCGGGATGTGGGTCGAGCCGGACTGCAACATCCCCTCCGGCGAGGCGATGATCAGACAGTTCCTGTTCGGCCAGGCGTTCACCCGCAAGCACTTCGACTACACGGCCGATGTCTTCTGGCAGCCCGACGTCTTCGGCTACTCAGCGGCGATCCCGCAGATCATGCGGGGCTGCGGGGTGCGGTTCTTTATGACCACAAAGCTGAGTTGGAACGATACCAACCGGTTTCCCTACGACACCTTCCATTGGCAGGGCATCGACGGCACCCGGGTGATCGCGCATTTCCACAACATACACTGCTGGCCGGAGCCAAGGGCGCTGCAGGATCAATGGTGGACCGTGCAGCATAAGGACGTTCAGGACCGCAGATACGTGCCCTACGGGTTCGGCGACGGCGGAGGCGGGCCGCAGGAGGAGATGGTGGAGATTTCGCGGCGAGTGGTCGATCTGGAGGGCTGTCCTCGCGCGCGCCATATCTCGGCAAGCCGATATATGAACGACCTGGAGCGCGATCTCGCGGCGCGGCTGCCGATATGGACCGGGGAGCTCTATCTGGAAAAGCACCGTGGGACGCTGACTTCCATCCACGGCGTCAAGCGCGGCAACCGCAAGGCCGAACTGGCGCTTCGCGACGCCGAGTGGGCGCTGTCGGTCGCTCGTGTTTTCGGATGCGACTATCCCACCGATAAGCTGGAGGCGCTGTGGAAAGTGCTGCTTACCAACCAGTTTCACGACGTGTTGCCGGGCAGTTCGATCGCGCCGGTTAACGATCGGGCAATACGCGAGTTCGGCGAGGTGAGGTCGGGTGCGGACGCGCTGCGCGACGAAGCGATCAGATACGTCGGCGAGGCGGTCCCGAACACAGTCGCGCTGGCAAACAGCCTGAGTTGGACTCGCGAGGGCGAGATCGTACTTGCCGGTCTTCCCGGCGGGAAGGTTCCGGCTGGTGAGAACGTCTTGACGCAGGCATTTGCCGATGTGGAGGGCGCGCCCAAGTTGGCCGTATGCGGTCTCGCCATCCCGGCGCTCGGCGTTGCATCGGTGACGCTTGAAGAGCGGAAGAGCACGGCGGCTTCGCCTTTCAAGACCGACGAGCGGAGCGTCGAAACGCCGTTTGCATACGTGCGGTTCGACGACCGAGGGCGGATAGTCGGCTTTGTGGACAAGGCCGCGGGCCGCCCACTTGTCCACGAGGGCAGCGCGTTCAACATCTTCTGGTGTGGCGAGGACATCCCCGGCGATTCGGACAATTGGGACATCGATGCCGACTACGTGCTCAAGCAGCACGACTCCGCGCGGCTCATTTCGCGTGAGATCGTCGCTGACGGCCCGATTCAGCTTCGCATTCGCAGTCGGTTCGAGATCGGCGACCGCTCCACGATCACGCAGGACATGGTTTTTCATTCGACCACGCCGAGGGTGGACTTCGAGACGCTGGTCGACTGGCGCGAGACGCACAAACTGCTCAAGGCCGGCTTCGATACCGCCATCTTCGCGGAAACCGCGCGGCATGAAATACAGTTCGGGCATCTGCTGCGGCCGACGCACCAGAACCTCTCCACGGACCGTGCAAGATTCGAGGTTTCGAACCACAAATGGACCGACCTGTCCGACGCGCACTACGGCATCGCCATTCTCAACGACTGCAAGTACGGCATCAGCGTGCTGGGCGGCGATATGCGCCTTACGCTGCTCAAAGGCGGGATAGCCCCCGACCATCGCGCCGATAACGGGGTGCATGGCTTCGACTACGCTCTGCTGCCGCACGAGGGGCCGTTCTCGGCGGCTGCCGTTGTTCGCCCGGCGTATGAGTTCAACGTGCCCGTCGTTGCGGTACCGGACTGCTCTATTGCGGAAATCTCGCTTGCGTCCGTCGATGTGCCGAACGTGATCGTCGAGACGGTCAAATGGTCCGAGGACGGGAAGGTACTCGTGATGCGCTTGTATGAAGCCGAGGGTGCGCGCACGCGCTGCAGGCTATCGTTCGGCGTGAAGGCCCTTGGCGCCGCCGAGTCGAACATGCTTGAGGAAGGACGGACCGAACTCGTTCTCACCGGCAACCGGCTGGAGCTTGAGTTCAGGTCGTTTGAGATCAAGACGGTTCTGGTTGAGGTGGCGCAGCGAGAATGAGCATGACGGCAGCACAGCGCATACGAGCCATATACGAAGGCCGGCCGGTAGACCATCTGCCGCGCAAGGAATTCTACATCTGGGAGGAGGCCCTGGCCGCATGGAAAGAACAGGGCATGCCGGAGGACTGGGCCGAGCGCAACATATTCAACTTCGACCCGCCCGGCAGGATCGACCTCGGCGGGCTCGGCTGGTGCGAGCCGCCGTTTCTGCCGGCCTACGAACAAAAGGTGATCGAGAGCCAGGGCGACTACGAGATCATTCAGGACATCGCCGGTCGTTGGCTGAAGGTCTTCACCGGACGCAGGCACGGGTTCATGCCGGACTACATCCGCCACCCGGTCTCGAACATGAAGGACTGGACCGAGGACGCCGCGCCGCGGCTCGATCCCGACAACGCCGACCGGTGGCCTGCTATCGAGGAACGCAGCCGAAAGGCGCGTGAGCAAGCCCAGGCCGAGGGCATGATGGTGTGCCAGCGGCTGATCGGCGGTTATATGTATCTGCGCGCGATGATGGGACCGGAAGACCTGCTTTATGGGTTCCACGACCAGTCGGACGTGATCCGTGCGATGATGGAAGGCTGGTTTGCGCTGATGGACGCCGCGCTCGCCCGCATCCAGGCGATAGTCCAACTCGACGAGATATTTCTGGCGGAGGATATATGCTACAATGCGGGACTGCTTATCTCGCCCGCGATGTTCGAGGAGTTCCTGCTGCCGTACTATCAGCAGCTCATGAATAACGCGCGGTCGCGGCAAAAGACTCGAATTCATTTGCACATCGACACCGACGGCGACTGCCGCCCTGCGATCCCGTTGTATTTGAAGGCCGGAATGACCGCGATGTCGCCGTTCGAGGTCGCAAGCGGCTGCGATGTAGTCGAGATCGGTCGGCAGTATCCCGATCTTGTGATGTCCGGCGGGATAGACAAGCGCGTGCTCGCGGCGGGCAGGAACGCAATCGAGGCGCACCTGCAGCACGTTATGCCGCCGATGGTGGCGCGGGGCCGCTACATCCCGACGTGCGACCACGGCGTGCCGGATAACGTGAGCTACGCGGATTATCTCTACTATCGCACCAGAATCTGCGAGATGGACCATTAGGTCTAGGGTTGGGCGAAGGTCCCGGCACGCGCGCTTGCCTTACCTGCACCCTGAACCCTGAACCCTAGACGGGCACTGAGGACTGAAAACGATGACCGACAAACCAAGAGTCCGACTGGCTCCGAGCCCGACCGGGATGGCGCATGTGGGCGTCATTCGGCTTGCGGTGTTCGACTACCTGTTCGCTCGGCACACCGGCGGAACATTCATACTCCGAATCGAGGACACGGACCGCAATCGGTTCGTCGAGGGCGCCCTGGAGGACATGATGGCGAGCCTGCGGTGGATGGGAATGCAGTGGGACGAAGGCCCAGAGGTCGACGGGCCGGTTGGGCCGTATCTGCAATCCCAGCGCCTGGAATATTATGCCAGATATGCCAAGCAGCTTGTTGACGAGGGCAAGGCATATTACTGCTACTGCAGCAAACAGCGGCTCGAAGAGCTTCGCAAGCGCCAGGAAGCCGCCAAGCAACCCACCGGCTACGACCGCCGCTGCCGCGATCTTGCGCAAGCGGAGCGCGCCCGGCTCGCGCGCGAGAACCCGAACCCGGTCATCCGTTTTGCGATGAAGCTCGCAGGCACGACCGAGCTCGATGATGTCGTGCGTGGTCACGTCAGCTTCCGCAACGACCTACAGGACGACTTCGTCGCGATCAAGGCGGACGGCTTCCCGACCTATCACTTCGCGAGCGTCGTCGACGACCACCTGATGCAAATCACGCACGTGATCCGCGGCGACGAGTGGCTTTCCAGCACGCCCAAGCACATTCAGCTATACGAGGCATTCGGCTGGGAGCAGCCTGTATGGGTGCACCCGCCGCTCGTCCTCGATGAAAAGGGCAAGAAGCTTTCCAAGCGCAGCGACACCCAGACCAGATTTCATTCATATATAGAGGACGGCTATCTGCCCGAGGCAATGCTGAACTTTCTGGCGACGATGGGCTGGAGCGCGGGCGAGGATCGAAAACTCTATTCGCGCGAGGAGTTGATAGAAAAGTTCACGCTGGAGGGTATCGTAAACCATCCGGCGACATTCGATCTGGCCAAGCTCAACGACCTGCAGGGCGAGTATGTGCGGATGCTCTCGGTCGAGGAGCTTGCCGACATGATTCTGCCGCGCCTGCAGGCGGTCGGCTACGTCGGCGAGCCGCCTTCCGCAGACGAAATCGACTACCTGCGGCGGGTGACCGCGCTGATTCGGGACCGACTGGTAGTGCTCAAGGACGCGCCGGATATGGTTTCGTATTTCTATCGCGACGACTTCGCCTACGACGAAAAAGGCGCGGCCAGGTATCTGGCGAAGGATACCGCGCCGGCCGTATTGAAAGCGATAATGGAGAAGTTGGCAGGCGTTGAGAGCTGGGACGTGGCATCCATCGAATCAGCAATGCGCGGAGTTGCCGACGAACTCGGCGTAAGCGCCGGCCACGTGATACATCCCGCCCGAATGGCGATCACCGGTCGCACGTGGGGACCGGGCCTGTTCGAGCTGATGGAAGTGTTGGGCAAGCAGAAATGCATCGCCAGGCTCCGCCGTGCGATTGCCGTTGACCTTTGACTGAGGTAGCAAATGTCCTTCGAGATAATAGACGCAAACACGGTCTTCGGGCCGTGGCCGATTGTGCGGGCGGATATGCGCGTCGAGCGGCTCACTGAAGCGCTTGCGAACCACGGCGTGTCGCGCGCGCTTGCGCTGTCCACGGTCGGCGCCCTGCACAACTACAACGACGGCAACGCCGAGACCCTGCAAGCTTGCAGCGCACAGCAGGGCAAGCTGATCCCTGTCGCGACTGTCGATCCGCGCGGCTATTTCGGCACGAAAGGGATGGCGGCCAAGCTGGTCGAGCAGGGTTTCAAGATGTTTCGGTTCTTCCCGCTGCTGCAGGAGTGGTCGTTGGATCACGCGGCGTTTGTGGACCTGCTTGACGATATCGAATCGGTCAACGCGGCGGTGATGGTGCAGGCGCGAGAATCCGGCTGCCCGAGCGCGCTCGCGCGAGTGCTGGCGGGCAGAACTACGACGTTCATCCTAGAGGGCATATCGTTCGAGAACATGGCCGAGGCGGTATCCGTAATGCGCAAGTTCCCCAACGTGCTGTGCGACACGCGCGAGCTTAGAGTTCCGGGCGCGCTGAGATTCCTGGTGGAGCAGGTCGGCGCGGACCGCGTCGTGTTCGGATCGGGGTGCCTGCGAAGCTCGCTTGCGGCGGCACTGGGCTACGTGACGGACGCCGAGATACCCGACGATGCCAAGGCCGCAGTGCTTGCCGGCAATATCAAACGGCTTTTGGGAGGCGGCTAACGTGGCAATCATCGACGTTCACGCCGAGATCGGCACCACCCCACTTTGGGGAGTTCCGTTTACCGACGCCAACCTCGCCCGCAGCATGGCCAAGTATGGGGTTGAACGCTCGATCATCTCCTCTACCATCGGCAACTCGTGCGATTTCGTGCGCGGCAACGCGCAGATCGCGAAGGTGGTCAAGGCGAATCCGTCGATGTTGGGCTGCGTTGTGGTCAACATCAACTACCCCGAGCAGTCTCAAAAGGAGATGCACTCCTATCTTGCCACCGATCAGTTCGTAGCGCTGTTGCTGACCTCGGGCGTGCGCGGCAGGCACGTTACCCTCGCCGAAAGCGAGGAGATACTCAACGCTCACCGACGGTTTGTCAAGCCGGTCTACCTACACACGCCCAATCAGGCCGCCGCGCTGGCCGCGAACGAAATCGCCAAGGCATTCCCCGTGATGAAGTTCGTGTTGATCGGGATGGGCGGCGAAGATTGGCGGATCGTGACATTGTTGGCCGAGAAGACCCTCAACCTTGTGCCGGAGATTTCCGGAAGCTCCAGCCCCGACAAAATTCGCTTCGTCGTCGAGCACATCGGCTCGCACAGGATCGTCTACGGCAGTGGACTCCCTTATGTGGACCCGTCGGCCGTGATCGGTCTGGTTGACGACGCCGAGATATCCGACCTCGACAAGCGAAACATACTCGAAGGCAGCGCAAAGCGGCTCTTCGGGTGGAGCAGATCGTGATGGGTTCCAAGCGTGATGTTGCGCTGCGCACAGGCGCACGGCCGGGCGGAACCGAGAACCTAGAACTCGGAACTTATAACCACGGAGGAATGATATGAGCGGAGCACGAGCAGTAACTGCCGACACTTTCGAAGCGGAGGTACTCAAGTCCGACATCCCTGTGATGGTCGATTTCTGGGCTGAATGGTGCGGCCCGTGCAAGATGCTCTCGCCGACGATAGATGCCATCGCGGACGAATACGCAGGCAAGGTCAAGGTACTCAAGCTCGACGTGCAGACCGAGGCGTCCGTCGCAAGCAAATACGGCGTGTCGTCGATCCCTACGCTGCTGCTGTTCAAGGGCGGGGAAGTGGCCGACCGCATCGTGGGCCTTCGACCCAAGAACGACATCACCA
>Ga0272448_1005759_pt1 | contig 13576 bp, 9 predicted proteins | sample YNPCB0191_FD_202220 | JGI IMG/M metagenome (GOLD analysis project Ga0272448, IMG submission 202220) | Hot spring sediment microbial communities from Yellowstone National Park, WY, United States - YNP-CB-019-1 | ecosystem: Environmental > Aquatic > Thermal springs > Hot (42-90C) > Sediment...
TTCAGCAGACCGCGCCGGATCAATGAGCCGCTGTGGAGGAGAATTACCCGCGGCAGGTACAATTTCTGTTCGGAATGGTTCTTCTTTCTTAATCTCATGTTCGATTTCCGCCATGACCTGCCGGCCGCCATCTCCTCGCATGCCGCGGCGCTTCTCGGAAAAAACCGGCAGGAACCCGATTCCGCGGCGCAGGATCGGGAAAGGATCGCCGCGGTTCTGGAGCGGTTCGCTGCTGCGGCAGGACAGGCCAGGCCAGCGGTGTTTCTGCTCAGGCCGATTATGGCGCTGGACGATCCGGAGCTCGAGCGCGATTACCGCAGGCTTCTCAGGGACGCCGCAGCCAGGCGCTCGATGCCGGTCATAGACACCTATGAGCTTGATCTGAGGGGTTTCAACCCCGCAGATCTCATTCTCTATCCGGGCGACAATCACCCGAACGAAAGGGCTCACAGCATGTTTGCCGAATACATGGCGGATGCGCTCGAGCCGGTCGTGCGCGAAGACATGCTCAGGAGGAAAGATCGTACGAGCCGCGGTAGCCCGGGAGATTCCACAGCCGTCTTCTGATCAGGGCCAGCTCGCCGGCGCTGAGTTCGCTCCGCCACCGCTCGTCTCTGCGTATTTCGCCGGAACCCCTGAGATACGGCGACGAACTGCTGTGGACAAAGTGATGCTCGCGCTGGGCAGGTTTGAGCAGTGCCGGATCGTAATCCAGCCCCAGGAACCCGCAAACTCTGCGGATTTCCTTCTCAGGGTTGTCTGCAAGCTCCTCGTAGCGGATTGCCAGTCCGCGTGCTCCGGCGCGTTCGATCATTTTCGCAAACCGTTCCTGCCATTTCGCGTGGCGGACCAGTTCATGGCGCAGCCGGCCGCCTTCGCGGAGTCGGGAGGCAATAAGAGCCCGGGGGTCTCTCAGAACGAAGACATATCCGGCAGCCGGATCGCGCCGGAAAATGGGATGCCGCCACACCCTGCTCTTGGAGAGATCCAGCAGCAGTTCCCTGCCCGCCCCCCGGCGCAGACCCTCCAGTTCGGCAAGACCCGTCCTCCGGTAATCCGCGCGGGCGGCGGCCGGCCAGGCATTCAGCAGGAGTCTCCAGAATCCGCATTCCTCAAGGCTGCGGCCGCAGAGGCATGGAAGCCGGCTGGAGATGGCGTCATCAAGCCACAGCAACTCTCCGCAGCAGATTATCGCAGGATGCATGTCGAGCATCCGCCCCAGAAGCGTCGAGCCGCAGTGCGAATGTCCTATCACGAAAACTCTGCTGAATCTCGCCATTGCCGCCGCCGAGCGCAAGATCTTGAGTCACGCTCTGTTCCACGGTATGAATGTCCTGTCGTTTTCGCAAGCAGGTTCGGAACGGAATGAGAGATTCAGGCGACAGACTGGCGGTCGTGCTGGCCGTGCGCTATTTCATGAACGTGGGCGGCATGGAGAAATTTTCGCTGTCGCTCGCGGCTTTCCTCCGCGACCGGGGGCATAATGTAAAGGTAGTCGCGATCAGGGGCCAGCCCATGGAGGGCGTGAGCCTGCAAATCGCAGGCCGGCCGCGGCCCGTTCCCCGTTTCATGCGCGACTGGCACACCGGACGCATTCTTGTCCGCGCCGTGGCGGAGGAGCCGGCGGACGTGGTACTGGGCGAACAGAAGATGTGGAACTGCGATGTGATCCGGCCGGCTGGCGGCGTCGAGGACGAGTATTGGAAGGCTCATGTGCGGTTTCGCAGAATACTTCCATTCCCGCCGTGGACGAGGTTTCTCGCCCTCAAACGCATCCTGGACCTGAGGGCCGAGAGGCTCGGTTATCGGGATCCGAGACTTCGGTGCGTCATCGCCAACTCCAACCTCGTGCGCAAGCAGCTCCTGCGGCATTATCCCCATCTCGAAGGCAGGATTCGCGTCATCCACGAGGGGGTAGCGTCCGACCTGCGGGTTCCGGACGCGTCCGGCATGCGCCGCCATATCCTCCGCAGCCACGGCCTCGCGGAGGACGGCGTTACCGCGATATTCGTGGGACATGACTTCCGGAGGAAAGGCGTGCCCCAGGCAATGCAGGCCGTTGCCGAAGCCAGGCGCAGGGATCCGTGTTTCCGCCTGCAGCTTCTCATCCTCGGACGCGACAGGTCGCTGTACTGCAGGCGGCTCGCCAGGCGGCTCGGAATCGAGAACGCGGTGGCTTTCGCCGGATCGGTGTCGCCGCCGGATCCGTGTTTCCTGGCTGCGGATTTTCTGATGCTGCCGACGTTTTACGATCCGTTTGCCAACGTCACCCTTGAGGTGCTGGCCGCGGGCCTTCCAGTCCTCACCACGCGACAGAATGGCGGCGCGGAAATCCTGACCCACGGGACGGACGGGTGGGTTGTTGACGGTCCCGGAGATATCCGCGGAATGGTGGAGTGCCTGCTTCGGATGCGCGATCCGGCTCGGCTTTCGGCAATGAAAGCGTCGGCATCTGCTCTGGCCGCAAGGCATTCGATCCAGGCCGCCCTGGAAAGCGTCGAGCAGGCGCTGATCGAGGTTGCCGTGGAGAAAAAACGGGACCGGGAGCTCGGCGCGCCCCGGCCGATCAAATGAGAGCGCAGGAAGGTTATGCAAACCGGACACTTGCCAAACAGGAAAATTGAGACGAAACCAGCCGTCCACCGCGTGCGGTTCGAAAACGGCGCATCCATCGAATGGCTGGCTGACAGAGACGGGTACCTGGGCATCGGAAAGGTCTCCTGTGGGCCTGTCCTGCTGCGCTCGCCCGAAGCAATGCCCTGGTCTGTGGAAATACGCAGTCCGGACGCAGTCAGGATCGTTCGGTATCCGATCGTGGGCGTGGAGCAATCGCCGAAAATGCTCAGGCTCCGCCTCGGAGCCGTAGTTACACAGGAAGGACCGATGGACTGGATGCTGCATGCGGTGAGACCGCGCCTGGCTCTCCGCGACCCGACGCAGCCTCCCTGGCGGGCAGCGGACACTTCACTGACCGTCACCATCGAACCGGTTGCCAGAACGACAGGCGGCGCGGTTTTCAGGGGGATCTCCTGTCGCTATATCTACAGGAGTCGGAGCATACCGATTTTCCGGATCCTGGAACGAGGCACCTGGGAGCCGGCCGGACGGGCTGTGGGCGCGGAGTTCTGGATGCGGAACTGTTTCACGCCTTCGATCGTCAAGTTTGTCCGCAGGAATCAGTTCCACTCCACTGAGTGGTATCTGCCATCGTGCGAGAATCCCAACATCTTCCAGTTTCTTCCGCTTCAGACCGAGCTTCAGGGATTCACTTTCACGGCATGTGAGGAGGGCGTGCTCGTCACATGGCCGACGCGAGTTGCGCATGTCCGGTCGTATTTCGAGAAGCCGCGGGGAAGGGATTTCATCGCGCACATTCACGAGCACTGCGGAGATCTTTCCCTCCGCTTCGAGACCGCGCCGGTCGAGATCCTCTGGACCGAGGGCCGCAGGGACAGGATCGGCCTCGCCAATCTCTACGAGAGCGTGAAGGAACTCGTCCACGACACTCTTCACTCACACATCGGCATGAGACGGGAGAGGGTGACGACCTACGGCCAGATTGAGGAATGGGGAAATGCCGACCTCGAAAAATACCGCAGAGGGGGTCTGCCCCGTCTCCTGAAAGCCGGATGCCGGACCATATATCTGGCCAACCACTTTCAGAACAACATGAACACATGGGGCGTGAGCAACATGTGCTGCACGGTGGACTACAAGGTGGCGGAAAGCGTTGGCGAACACAGGCTTGCCGGTTTCTGCCGGGACGCCCGTGCGGCTGGCGCAAGGGTGGAAATGTGGGGCAATACCTCCATATCAACGCTTACGGAAATCTTCAGCAGACGCAACGGCCGGCCGGCCAGGATACGCTTCCTGCCAGACGAGGACTCCATCGTCGAGGTGATTCGCAGGGCAAAGGCGCCGTTCGTCCGCAATCCCTCCAATGCCATAGAGGCGGATCATTACACGCCAGTGTTTGCTGTGCTGAACCTGAGGGACCCCGACATCCGGGCATACTGGCTGAAGCGTTGGAAATACGCCCACGACAAGATCGGCCTGGAAGGGATATTCCTCGACAGCTCATTCAACCTGTCCAGCGACAAGTTTCATTATTGCCAGAACACTCAGGCCGGGCAGGCCGGCGCGACCGCGGACCAAACCCACCTGTTGGGACAGTACAGACCAGCGAGAGAGCCGCCATCCGCCATTCTTTCTCAGTACCGGGCTCATCTGGATCTCATGGTGGAAATGCAGAAGATGGGTTACGTTTACTGCAATGAAGACCTCGGCGTGTTCGGCATACACCGACATGGACCGGATGTCGTGGCGCGCCTCGACTCCCTGCCGATCTGGGCCGACACGATATGCTGCTTCGACGGAGCCGCGATCGAAAAAGCCGGCGCGGATCCCGACGAAGTGTTCTTCAAGGGGCTGGCGTACAGGATGATGTGGTCGCTTTACTGGGATCCCCCCTCCGGAAAACTCACATTCAGATGCGGCGGCCCGCGCGGCCGGAGCGATATTCCCCGCGCATGGCACGTGCGCCTGCTCCACGCATTCAACAGCGTCTGTGACCTGATGCGCGAGCGCCGCATCCTCGGCGGCGAAGCCGGTGTTCTTTATCGATGCGATGCCGAGGAAGTGCTCTGGTCCTTTTCAGCGATGCGGCTCGAATGGCGGCGGCAAAGACCGATTCTCGAAGTTTTGAGCGGCAAACGCGCCTTTTCTGACACGCTTCACACCAAGCCCATGGCCGTCTATCGGCTGGGTCCTCCGGCAGAGCAATAGAACAAACATCCGGTGTGAAATGAGAAATTGACAGCTCGCCGCCGTGAGGACTATGCTCCTAGTGCTTGCTAATGGATTCTGGTATGAACATGGTTTCGAGATTGAAACCAGCGGCTCTTGCTCTGTTATTCACCTCTCCCCTTGCATTCGCTTTGCCAGCGCCATCCGGATTGACAGCATCGTGCTCGAATCAGGATACGCAGATCGTTCTGTCCTGGAACCAGGTGGCAACGGCGGCGGGATATTGTATCTACAGGCTCAAACCCACGCCTGTTCAGGCAGAAGGAACGGTGAGCGCGGGAACCGCGACCAATACCGTATCATGGGTAAATCCGGAGAGAGCCGGCGATGGCCGGTACGACACCGGCACATACACCTCGGGCGGATATTCCTCAAACGACTGGATTCAGATCTCTTTCTCTCCGCCGCGCAGGGTCGGCGCCGTAGGCGGATTCCTCGCAGCCCTGCATGAACATCCCAACTGGATACGCGGCGTATGGACGCTTTACATAAATGATGCTGCGGTCGGCACCGGCAACCCTGGCGACGGCGGCAGGGTGGTTTACAGGAGGCTTTTCGAAGGCACGCCCACAAATGCGTCAACCGTTCGCGTGGAGCTTACTGGAGGCGCCACCGACCCGGGCTCTTCATTGGGCGAAATTGATGTTTGGGAATTCGATTGTCTGGCCACCAACCTGGGCGCAGCCAGCACAACGTTCGTTCATTCGGGCGTGAGCAAGGGTGTCTCATATTCCTATTACGTCACGGCTTGGACTGCCGGCGAAGAAAGTCCGCTGTCCAACATCGCGAGCATCAAGGCAGGGGACCGCGACGACACGAACACTTCGGACCTTGCGGCAGAATTTGTCGCAGCACCTTTCTATTCGAGCGTTCGGCCCGGCTGGACAGATCTGCGCCCGCCGCGCGTGAAGCCTCCGGATCCTCCTGGTTCGCTGAGGCTCAGCGGCGCGTCCCTGAAGTGGGATCTGTCTCCAACCGAAGGCGCAAGCGGGGATGTCGAAAAATACGTCGTGTACAGGTCGGCGGCTGGCGTCACCACCAACTCAGCTTTCAACATCCAGACCAACGGTTTCCTCAGGTCCAAACGCAACTTTCCCACCATGCAGGGAGTGCTTGACGGAACCATCGCCAACGTGGGCGATCGCGGCCGCTGGGCCAACTATGCCGAGTCAGACGACATAGTGGATTTCGGCCGGAGCAACTTCTATGCGATAACAAGGCTGGTCATACATCAGAGCAGGGATGGGCTCGGCGCGCAGCAGCACCATTATCGCCGGTGTTATCTGGAAACTTCCGGCGGCTACATGGTCGGGTACAACGGCATCCTCACCGGCGGAGGCGCCGGAGCGATTGATTTCTACAGCACGGCGCTCTACTGCGCTACAGTTTTCAGCTCTACGGACGACAGCGGTTACGCCACGTTCGGTGTTGCTCCGAAGGCAGCCGGCGCGATTCCCAACGCCTGGATCGTCGGAGACTTCCTCGTCATTCACATGTGCAATGGCGAGAATAACATCCGGCACGCTGAGTATGAAATACTCGGGTTTCCGGTTCAGCAGGTCGGCGAGACGCCGGCCGGAACTGCAATCTTCGCTGACCTTTCGTCAAAACAGGGCCTGATCTACACATATTTCGTCGTTGCAGAGGATCACGCCGGAAACCAGAGCGAACCTGCGTTCGCCACGTTCGTCGTCCCGGCCCGCGGCACGGTTGTTCTTGTCAAATAGCCGCATTTTGCAAAGGCGGTTTCCCCCATGGGAGGCTGCGGAGGATTCTGCCGGCCGACCGGCTCCTTTTTTTGTTCTTGCCGCTGACAACCGGATGACATTCAAATGTCGCGTGTTGCGGCCGGTAGTGCGACCCGGCCATTTGTCCCGGATTTTGCGTTCGAGAAACGGCCGGTTTGCATGCGTGACTCGGGCCAATCGCAAAATCCGGGTTTGCCGAACGCAAAAAGGGATGAAAGGCTTCAGAATCGGAAAGGTTTCCATCGGGAAAACACCGCGTGTCGTGGGCTGCCTCTCGACCCTGCGGGAGCCATCCTTCGTGGTGAAAGCAGCCCGTTTGGGCTGCGACCTGGTCGAGATGAGGCTCGACAGGATCGGTCCTTTCAGGTCCGGGTGGATGGATAACGCGCGCGGCATTGAAAAAGCCGGCGTGCCTGTGATTGTCACCCTGCGCTGGGCAAGGGAAGGCGGGCTGTGGACCGAATCGGACCTCGGCAGGGAGCCGATTCTGCTCAGCGCCATCGAGGCATTTTCGTGCGTTGATATAGAACTGGCGAGCGCGCTTTGTCTTCCGCTCGCGCGCAGGGCCGAAGAGCTCGGCAAGCGCCTGATCGTTTCGTTTCATGATTTTCGCCTCACTCCTCCCCTCGACGCGCTTCGCCAGATCGTGCGCAGAATCAACAGGATTCCGTGCGCCATTCCAAAAATAGCGACCATGGTGACGTCGGAGGCCGACATATTCGCCCTGCGCAGTCTTCTCGAGTCGGAGAACGAAAGGCCGCTGTGCGTGATCGGCATGGGGCCGTTGGGAAGCAGAACGCGCCTGCTGTTTCCGTCGCTCGGCTCATGCCTGGCGTACGGTTACCTCGACGTTCCTGCGGCGCCGGGCCAGTTGAGAGCCTCGGCCATTGCCTGGCAATTGAAAACGAAAGAGGTAGAGCGAAGAAATCATGAACCTTCTGGAAAGAACTCTGCTGGCCGTAAGGGAACCGGACATGGCGCTTGCCGGCCCCGTCGCGCGAAGGCTTGACAGTCTCACGAAGCCGCAGGGCAGCCTCGGCCGTCTCGAGGAGATCGCGCTGCGATACTGTCTGGCCCGCGGAACCGCGATGCCGGAACCCGGGCCGAAGAAAATAGTCTGCATGGCCGCCGACCACGGTGTTGCGGAGGAGGGAGTTTCAGCCTATCCGCAGGCCGTGACCGCGCAGATGGTTGCGAACATGCTCGCGGGCGGAGCGGCCATCAACGTGCTTGCGCGCCACACAGGCGCTGAACTCGAACTGGTGGACATGGGCGTGGCTGCCGACCTTTCGCGCATGGCAGGGCTGCGTTCCTGCAGGATACGCGCCGGATCGAACAACATTGCGAGGGGTCCGGCCATGAGCGTTGAGGAGGCGGTCCGCGCCGTCGAAACCGGCATATCAATCGCACGCGAAGCAGCCTCTGGCGGGTTCGCATTGCTCGGAACCGGCGACATGGGCATAGCCAATACCACTCCATCCTCCGCTCTTTTCGCTGCGCTGCTTCCATGCAGGCCTGCGGAGGTTGCGGGAAGAGGCACAGGAGTTGACGACGCCGGCCTGCAGAGAAAACTCGCAACCATAGAAAAGGCGCTCAGCGTGAACCGGCCCCGGCTCGGCGATCCTCTTTCGGCGCTTGCTGCGCTCGGCGGCTTCGAAATTGCGGGCATAGCGGGCCTGATCATAGGCGGAGCGGCATTCCGGCTGCCGGTTGTCGTTGACGGATTCATATCGTCAGCAGCGGCTCTGTGCGCGATAAGAATGAATCCGGCTGTGGCCCGCTATATCTTTTTCAGCCACGTTTCAGCCGAAGCCGGACATCGCTTTGTCATGGATCGGATCGGAGAGAGGCCGGTGCTGGATCTCAGCATGCGGCTTGGCGAGGGCACCGGCGCGGCTATCGCCATGTCGGTCATAGAGGCTGCGCTCAAGCTTTACAGGGAAATGGCCACATTTGATTCCGCCGGCGTCAGCTCGCGAGAAGGAGCCTGAAGAAATCTTTGCAATTCGCTCCATTCGCGGCGCCATGCGCCGGCTCATCGAAAAATGCGGAATGAAAATTGGCGTTGAAAAGCTCGTTGAACGGCTCTTGCGTTCGATGAATGGCAGGATTGCATCAACCGCCGGATCCGCGGCCTCCGATCTGCCGTGCTCGGGCGGACCGCAAAAGCCTGGCCTGGCGGTCGCTCTTGCGTGCCTGTGGCTGCTGGTTCATCTGGCTCCGGTCTGTGCGGCCGCTCCGCAGGCCGGTTCTTCCCTTGGCACCAACGATCTCAATTCTCTGATCTGTCGCCTCGGGGCCGCGACATTTGCTCAGCGCCGAGCAGCCCGCGACGCTCTCTCTCAACTGCTGGCCGCCGGAGATCCTGCCGTTCTTTCCGAGTGCGTTTGCGCGTACCGGCGCTCCGATGACCCGGAGGTGCGGCTCCAATTGCTGCAACTCCTCATGGAAGTGTTCGAAGATCGGATCAGGAAGTTCGGACGCGGATTCCTCGGAATCCGGCTGGAGCCGGTCCGGTTCGCCGGCCAGGACGGACGGATCTGGACAGGAATCCGGATAGTCGGCTTTCTGCCTGACTCAGCCGCCGCAAAAGCCGGACTCAGGGAAGGAGACATTATCGTCTCCGCCGACAGTCTCGATCTCGACACCGAACCGGATCCCTCGATGTTCACTTCCTACATCCAGTCCAGAATCCCGGGTTCGCGGGTGGTTCTGCGGGTGTTTCGCGGCGAGGAAATCGAGACTGTGGATGTGACGCTGGGGGCCATCCCCGAGGATCTGCAGGAGAACATGGCCATGACGGACACAGAGAAGAAGAGGCTGTTTCGTCTGTGGCTCAAGAGTTTGGACCCCGAGCCTTCCAGATAGCAGGAGACTGACAATGTATGCGATACGTCCTCGACCGAAGGGTGCCGATGGGAACCCTTCGCGAGGTGAAAGATCCGGTTATCATGTTCAACACGTTCCGTTTTGGCGGCGAAGCCTGTGCGCTGAAGCGAGCAGAAGGTTTCAAGGCGCAGAATCTTCGCTGCCCGCAGGAAATACTCGGGCTTGGCGCCTTCGACTGGTGCCGATGGTCAATGTTGACGAATATAGCAGTCAACTCAGCGTTTGACTTGCAAACATGAGCGGGCAATGGACAATGACCGGCAGGAATCGACTCGTGTTCTGACTGAACGCAGAAAGCTGGCGTCATTCGAGGAGGCATCATGCGCAGGGCACAGATCATACTCGACCGCGATTTCGTGATTGGCGATGTGGACCCAAGGTTGTTCGGCTCATTCATCGAACATCTGGGAAGGGCCGTGTACAGCGGCATCTACGAGCCGGGACATCCACGTGCGGACGCTGACGGATTCCGAACCGACGTCAGCGAACTGGTCAGGGAACTGGGCGTGACTATCGTTCGGTATCCGGGCGGCAACTTCGTGTCAGGATACAACTGGGAGGACGGCATCGGACCGCTGGAAAAAAGGCCCAGGCGCCTCGACCTTGCATGGAAGTCGCTCGAGACCAACCAGGTCGGAACAGACGACTTTGTCCTGTGGTGCCGCAAAACCGGCGTGGAGCCGATGATCGCCGTAAACCTCGGGTCGCGCGGTCCGGCAGACGCCGCGCGTCTGGTGGAATACTGCAACGTTCCGTCAGGCACCGCCCTGAGCGATCTTCGCAGGGCCAACGGGTTCGCCGAACCCCACAGAATCAGGGTCTGGTGTCTGGGCAACGAAATGGACGGCCCCTGGCAGATAGGCCATAAGAACGCCGCAGAATACGGGCGTGTCGCATGCGAGGCCGCCAAGATGATGAAATGGGTTGATCCTGATATCCAGCTTGTCGCCTGCGGTTCGTCCGGACGAGGCATGAGCACGTTCGGAGCGTGGGAACTGGCGGTTCTGGAGGAGACCTACGACCATGTGGATTATCTCTCCCTGCACACTTACCTCGGCAATTGGGACAAGGACTCCGCCTCGTTCTTCGCCAGGGCGGAGGAAATGAACGATTTTATTTCCGAGACAGTCGCTCTCTGCGACGCGGCGGCCGCGAAACGGAAGTCCCGCAAACGGATGATGCTGTCCTTCGACGAATGGAACGTGTGGTATCACCAGGGCTTTGATTCGAACAAGGCGCGGGGCTGGCCCGAGGCGCCGCCGCTGCTGGAGGACATTTACACGGTCGAGGATGCTCTGGTGGTAGGCGGCATGATAATAACCCTGCTCAATCACGCTGATCGGGTGCGCATCGCGTGCCTCGCCCAGCTTGTCAATGTTATCGCCCCGATCATGACCGAAAAGGGCGGCCGATGCTGGCGGCAGACCATCTTCCATCCGTTTGCGCAGACCGCGGCGCTCGCGCGCGGCGGGATCGTTCTCAGGCCTGTGGTGAAATGTCCGGTGTACGACTCCAAGGCGCGCGAAGGAACGCCTGTTCTGGCCGCGGCGTGCGTGCTCGACCCGGATGGCGGATCCCTGGCGATTTTCGCGGTCAACAGATGCATTGGCAGAGACGGAGCGATCGAGCTTTCGGTTGACCTGCGGGCGTTTCCACAGATGAAGGCGGCCCAGTGGACTGTTCTGACCCACAGGAACCTGAAGGCCGTGAACAGCGCTTCCAGGCCGGAGGCTGTACGGCCCCGACCGGTGGCCGGGGCTTCGCTCGCTGGAGGACGCCTTTCGGCAATTCTTCCGCCCGCATCCTGGAACACGATTGTGCTGAGAAGCAGGAAATAGGATTTCGACCCTGGAGGAAAATACCATATGAAAAATGGCGGACTGAAGTCGCAGTGGCCGGTCCTGCGCGTGTACAACGAAGAGCATCTGCATCGCATAGCTCTTCCGCTCGGCGGCATAGGTACGGGCACGGTTTCGCTCGGAGGACGGGGCGACCTGCGGGACTGGGAAATCATGAATCGTCCGGCGAAGGGATTCTATCCGCCCGGACAGGGTTACATCACGCCATGCCTGGGGTTCGTGCTTTACGCAAGGCCGGCCGGCTCGAACGCCTCTTCCCGACTTCTCGAAGGGCCGCTGGATTTTGCGGATTACGAAGGCTCGAACGGCATTTGCGTCCCGAATCACGGCATGCCGCGCTTCAGGCGCTGCAGTTTCGCGGCGGCGTATCCCCTCGGCCAGGTGTTCCTCAGCGACCCTGATTCGCCGCTGAAAGTCCGCCTCGAGGCATTCAACCCTCTCATCCCCGGCGACAGCGACAACAGCGGCCTGCCTGTAGCCGTTTTCCGCTATGTCCTGCTGAACGAAAGCGGCAGGCGCGTGGAAGCCTCTGTGTGCGGCACGATCCCGAACTTCATCGGCGTGGACGGGTCCACGCCCACGGGCGTGCAATGGACCGGCGAGCCCGACTACCGCGGCGGATTGAAGGGAAACAGGAACGAGCACCGTAAATCCGGCAACATCCACGGAGTTTTCCTCTTTTCACGCGAACTCCATCCGCTGTCGCCGGCGTGGGGCACGATTGCCCTTGCGGTTCTGGGCTGCGCTGATTCGGCCGTCACATGGCGCACAGGCTGGGCTGAAAAGAAATGGAACGACTCGTTTCTGGATTTCTGGGATGATTTTTCGTCCGACGGGCGGATCGAGGAAAGGGAGCATGTCTCCGCTCCGGATCCGAAGGCGTCGCTCTGCGCAAGCATCGTGATCGGGCCCCATTCATCAAAAGCGATCACCTTCCTGCTCGCATGGCATTTCCCCAACAGGAAGACATGGACGCCGGCGCCGAAACCCGAAAAGAAACCTGCGCAGCAGTGTTGCGGAGCGGAGTGCCCTGCGGCCGGAGATTCCGGCGACCCGGATCAGATAGGCAACTACTACACGACCCTTTTCAGGGATGCGTGGGACGTTGTGGAAAAGGTCGCGCCGCGGCTGCCTGAGCTGGAACGCAAGACGGTGGAGTTCGTACGGGCTTTCTGCGGGAGCGACCTGCCTGATCCTGTGAAGGAAGCTGCTCTGTTCAATCTCAGCACCCTTCGCACCCAGACATGCTTCCGCACGCCGGACGGTTTCCTTTTCGGTTGGGAGGGATGCCATGACCGGGCCGGCTGCTGTCATGGGTCATGCACCCATGTTTGGAATTACGAAAATGCCGTGGCTCATCTTTTCGGAGATCTTTCGAGGAATGCGCGGCGGCTCGAGTTCCTGCATGCGACCGATGAACGGGGCCTCATGAGCTTCAGGATCAACCTCCCCCTGAGCCGGGCACAGGAATTCGGCAAGGCGGCGGCTGACGGCCAGATGGGATGCATCGTGAGAGCGTTCCGGGACTGGAAACTTTCGGGAGACATGGAGTTTCTCCGCCAGATATGGCCCAAAGTGCGCAAGGCCGTGGAGTTCTGCTGGATACCGGGCGGGTGGGACGCAGACAGAGACGGCGTCATGGAAGGCTGCCAGCACAATACCATGGATGTGGAGTATTACGGGCCGAACGGCCAGATGACCGTCTGGTACCTTGCCGCGCTGCGCGCCGCCGAGGAAATGGCGCGCGCCGTTGGCGAGAACGATTTTGCCGACCGCTGCCGCTCCCTTTTCGAGAAGGGAAGCAAGTGGACCGATGAGAATCTTTTCAACGGCGAATATTACGAACACATCGTCAGGCCTCCCGCATCGGCCGACGCGATCGCTCCAGGGCTGCAGGTCGGAATGGGAGCGTCCGATCTTGCGGAGCCGGAGTTCCAACTGGGCCCTGCGTGCCTTGTGGATCAGCTTGTCGGACAGTACATGGCTCATGCGGCAGGCCTGGGCTATCTCCTGAAGCCCGAAAACGTCCGTTCGGCTCTGCGCAGCATAATGAAGTACAACTTCCGGAAGCATTTCTTCAATCACTTCAACCACATGCGGACATTTGCGACAGGCGACGAGTCAGCGCTGTTGATGGCCACTTATCCCAGGGGCAACAGGCCGAAGAGCCCGTTCCCCTACTGCAACGAGGTCATGACAGGATTTGAATACACCGCCGCGGTCGGAATGCTCTACGAGGGAATGACCCGGGAGGGGCTGCGCTGCATCAAGGCG